>Ga0065712_10000296_pt1 | contig 17305 bp, 11 predicted proteins | sample MisRhiReplicate1_FD_59099 | JGI IMG/M metagenome (GOLD analysis project Ga0065712, IMG submission 59099) | Miscanthus rhizosphere microbial communities from Kellogg Biological Station, MSU, sample Rhizosphere Soil Replicate 1: eDNA_1 v3... | ecosystem: Host-associated > Plants > Roots >...
CTCCAAAATGGTCAGACAAGCCCCTTTTGAAATCCTGGCAGAAGAGCAAGCCAACCCTGGGCTGGCCACGCACTACTGATTCCCTCTGTCCTAACTGCGTCATCGAGGCGCGCGAAGCGATCATCAGCGGCAAGAAAGACGTCAGTGTTCTGATCAACGAGAAAGTCGGCGAGATCAAAGCACAGATCATCGAGCGCGACGGCGAAATCTGGATGATCAAAGATTGTCCGACCCACGGTCACTTCGAAGACATGATGGCCATCGATTCGAAGTTCCTGACGCACATCGAAAAGATGTTCCCGGGCCGCGACATCGACGCGCACAACGACGAGAAACTCCACAATCACGGTTCGAGCACGGTTAAGTATGGTCGCGGCGCAGTGTTGACTGTCGACCTTACCAACCGCTGCAACATGATGTGTGACCCGTGCTTCATGGACGCCAACCAGGTTGGCTTCGTTCATGAATTGAGCATGGACGAGATCAAGGAGATCCTCGACAACGCGATCACGATCAAGCCGCGTCGCCAGATGTCGGTACAGTTTTCAGGTGGTGAGCCGTCAATCTCGCCGCACTTCCTCGAAGCGATCAAGTACTCGCGCAAAGTCGGTTACAACAGCGTGCAGGCTGCGACGAACGGAATCGAGTTTGCGAAGAGCAAAGAGTTCTGCCGCCAGGCTGCTGAAGCTGGTCTGCGTTACGTTTACCTGCAATTCGACGGTATCGGCAACGACGCGAACAGCCATCGTCAGGTCGGCAACTTGTTCGACGTGAAGATGCGCGCCATCAACAACCTGCACGAAGCCGGCGTTGAGATCGTGCTCGTCACGACACTCGTCAACGGCATCAACAACGATCAGGTCGGCTCGATCATTCGCTTCGCGCTCGACAATCCCAAGAAGATCGCGTTTCTGTCGTTCCAGCCGGTTTCGTTTACTGGTCGCGACGAAGAGATCACCGAACACCGCCGTTTACAGCAGCGCTACACACTCTCGCATCTCGCGCATGATGTGAAGAACCAGGTTGGCATCACTGAGCCGACACGCGATTGGTTCCCGCTTTCGTTGATGGGCGCCTTCGCAGACTTCGCGGATCTCGTACACGGTCCACAGGCTGAGTGGGGACAGGTTTCCTGCGGTTGTCACCCGAACTGCGGCGTCGGAACCGCGGTGATGATCGACAAGGAACTCAAAGAGATGCGTCCGGTGCCGGAGTTCTTGAACATTCCGGGTCTGGTCAAAGATATGCAGAAGATCACGGACGCGGCGCGCGGCAAGTGGATGTCCAACATCATGATGGGTCTGACGCTCTTGAAGCACTACAACCCGTACAAGTCGCCCTCGCAGTTTACGCTTTACGAGCTCTTCAAGAAGTTTGACAAGTCGTTCGGTTTGACCGGTAAGGATTACGGCAAGGTCAGCGGCGACCGCAGCAAGGACGACATCGAGAAGCGCCGTTCGGATCGCTGGAACTTCCTGTTTATCGCGGGAATGTGGTTCCAGGATCTCTTCAACTACGATTTCCGCCGCACTGAAATGTGCATCATCCCGTACGGCACGCAGGAAGGCGAGATTTCCTTCTGCGCTTACAACACGGGGATCGGTTGGAGAAACATCATTGAGAACATGCACCAGAACGCGACCGTCGCGAAGTGGTACCAGGAGCATGGCCGTCACGAGATTTTTGCTGGTGGCAAGGATGTCGAGTTGGCTGAGAAGAGCCACGGCCTGATTCTGAATGAAATCGATTTGATGCGGCCGAACAAGCCGCAAATGGAAGGTCCGAAGACCGCGCACGAAGAAGCCGTAATGATGCGCAAAATGTACCAGGAGATGGTGTTGAAGAAGCAGCTCAACACTAAAGAGGCCGACAAGCCAGTGCAGATCAAAGGCCTGAGCCGGAAGAAAGAAGAAGAGCCGGCCGAAGCCGTGCTGGTTTAACACGGCGATTTGCAGGAGGAAAGAAAGTTATAGGTCCTATGAAATATAGGACCTATACTTTTGTGTTTTGCCGGGTTTGTGGTTAAATATCCTCCCCTGCGGAGGATCTAATTGGAAGGAAAGCAGAGAAAGAATGGCAATAGTTACCGTTAATCAAGGTGAATCAATTGAGAGCGCGTTGCGCCGCTTCAAGCGCAAAGTGATGACCGAAGAGATCATCAAAGACGCGAAAAAGCACGCGTTTTTCATTCCCCCTGGTCAGAAGGCGAAGTTGAAGTCGGCGCTGGCCCGCAAACGCAATAAGAAGAAGGGCCGGATGCGCATCCCTCGCGATTAAGTATCTCCTGCACAATTACAGGCCGTCGTCTTATCTCACCAGTCGTCTTTATCCAAGGTTCAGAATCGGACGCTCCTGAGTGAGCGAGCCGCCGAAACTGGAGTGTGCGACGCGGCTTTACATCATATGATTCGGATCTTAGTCACAAACGACGACGGTATCCATTCTGACGGGCTCATCAAACTCGAGGAAGCCCTGAAGCAGATTGGCGACGTCTATGTCGTGGCGCCCGCTGCCGAAATGAGTGGCGCTTCGCACAGTCTTACGCTCGCGCGGCCGCTTCGTATCCGGCAGCTCGACCAGCGTCACTGGGCCATCGACGGCACCCCCACTGACTGCGTCACGCTCGCGCTCAATAAGATCCTCTCCGACGATGAAAAACCACACATCTGCGTCTCCGGTATCAATCACGGCGGCAATCTCGGTGACGATGCGACTTATTCAGGCACAGTCGCAGGCGCACTTGAAGCGACGATTTTAGGCGTGCCGGGTGTAGCACTTAGTCTCGTTGCGCGCGATAATTTCAACTTCCAGGAATCAGCCGCACTGGCAGTCGTCGTCGCACGAAAAGTGTTGGACGAAGGCTTGCCGGAAGGCACGCTGTTGAATATCAATATTCCTCCGGGCGAGATCAAAGGCGTGAAAGTGACGCGCCAGGGAATTAAGAACGCGCGAACCGTGATTACCGAACACATCGACCCCCGCGGCAAACCGTACTTCTGGATCGGCGAAGAGTATTTCAATATGAATTCGGTTGAGGGGACTGATTATCACGCGGTCGCACAAGGTTACGTTTCCGTGACGCCGCTCCGCAGCGACATGACAGACCACAACGCGTTAACGGCGCTCGATGGCTGGAACTATCTGAAAGACTCCGAACTAGTCCAAAAGAATTAAAGCAGCAGAATTCGCTTCCGGTGCAGCCAGCAAACAGACATCGCTCCGGTCCGTTCCAGGAATACTCCATTCCACGAGAGCGCATGGTCGCCCGCCTGCACGATCACTACGGCATTCGCGATCCGAGAGTACTTGAGGCGATGCGCATTGTGCCGCGTCATCTCTTCGTGCCTGAGGCGTTGCAGAGCCGCGCCTATGGCGATCACGCGTTGCCGATCAGTGCCAACCAGACGATCTCCCAACCTTTCATCGTTGCCAGGATGACCGAGCTACTCGAGCTCGGTGCGAATAGTCGTGTGTTGGAAATCGGCGCGGGTTCGGGGTATCAAACTGCGGTGTTATCGAAAGTCGCAGCTCAGGTCTATTCGATCGAGCGCATCGGCGATCTCGCACGCGAGGCGCAGGCGCGTATTCGTGAGCTCGGAATTTATAACGCGACGGTCAAATGTTTTGACGGCACGCTCGGCTGGGCTGCAAACGCGCCTTACGATGGGATACTCGTCGCTGCTGGTGGTCCAACAATTCCTGAGCCGCTGATCGCGCAACTGAAGATCGGTGGTCGATTAGTTGTGCCGGTCGGCGAATCACGCGAGAGCCAGCGTTTGATTCGAGTAATAAAAACCGAACAGGGTCGCAAAGAAGAAGATCATGGAGGATGTGCTTTTGTGCCGCTAATCGGACAGCACGGTTGGTCTGATCGGTAAACTTACTCGAATATGATTGCCAAAATCATCACCATACTTTCCGGTTTCATCGTCGCGACAATTTCAACACTCGGTTACTCAGGCGTTGTTCTCCTGATGGCCATCGAGTCGGCGTGCATACCGCTGCCATCCGAGATCATCATGCCGTTCTCCGGCTATCTCGTCTCGACGGGCGAGATGAATCTCTGGGGCGTTGCCATCGCGGGCGCGGTTGGCTGTGTGTTGGGCTCGCTCGTGGCCTACTGGGTTGGGATGTATGGTGGTCGGCCTTTCATCGAGAAATACGGGCGCTACATTCTGTTATCGCGACACGATCTGGACATCGCTGATCGTTGGTTTGCGAAGCACGGCGAGATCATTGTGTTCGTGAGTCGTCTGTTGCCGGCGATCCGCACGTTCATCGCGTTTCCGGCCGGTGTCGCGCGTATGAACCTGACTCGATTCGTGATCTACACGTTTGCCGGTTCGCTGCCGTGGTGTCTGGGTCTGGCCTATGTGGGCCAGAAGCTGGGCGAGCAGTGGGATAAAGACGACACCCTAAAAACCTGGTTCCATCGCTTCGACTTCCTTATCGGCATCGCCGGCGCCCTCTTCATCATCTGGTGGGTCTGGCGCCACATCAAACACTCCCGATGATTATTCCTCTCCAGCTAATCCTGACAATCCTGTAATCTTGTCTAACTTGAAGACAGGATTACAGGATTACAGGATTAACAGGATTCACATGAGATTCCTCGTGACGATGGTTGCCAGAAGTGCCTTGGTCCTCATTATGCTTTTACTCGCATCGTCAGCAGCGCTCGCGTGTTTCTGTATCACACCGGAGGTCCATGAAGGTTTTGAAAGGGCGCGCGCGGTTTTTCAGGGTGAGGTGCTCGAGATCATTCCGCCACGCAACACTGATAAAGATGCGCCCTTCATTGATCGCGCCTACACCTTCCGATTCAAAGTAGAAAGAACATGGAAGGGTTCTTTTTTTAACGAAACAGCAGATGTGTATGCGCTTATGGGCGAGTGTTTCAGCCTTCCGTGGCTGGTTAAGGGCGAAAAATATCTCGTTTACGCCGATCCCATTTTGGGTTCCACCAAGAGCACCGATGTCATGATCAACGTATGCAATAGAACCTCTTCCATGTCCGCGACCAGGACTGAGTTCCGTCTCGTCGGTCCTTCCTCTGACCGCAGCATCGAGAGTGAAATTCGCGCACTCAATGGACTACTGACAATGCCGCCGAGCTCGAAGTCCAGACCTGATCCGTTTCGATGGATGAACTAACGCCGAAGGCGTTGGCTAATTTCAGCCCAAGGTTGGAAGCGCCAGCGATAACCTTGGGTATATATTCCAGAATACACGCTAAACCCTGAAAGGGTTCGCCAACCGCCGAACCCTTTCAGGGTTGGTAGGAAATTTAATTGGCGATCCCAGGGTTCTCGCAAGCTCGAACCCTGGGCTGAAATTAGCGAACGCCTTCGGCGTTAACAGTGGGCCATGGAGCGTCGCCACTACCGAACGCCTTCGGCGTTAACCCAAACCCCAACAAAGGGCGGCCATTACGGTTTCGGGGGTTCGGATTGCTGCGATTGGGTCTCCTGCTGAATGCTCTCCAACTCCTTCTGCCGGATCCGACCGCGCTTCACTGTCTCATCAAACTTCGCTGCCGCTGCCTCGTTCTTGTTCTCGCGAAGCAATGCCTGGTACTTCTCGAGGTTGGTCAGGAAGTTGTCGAGTTTCTTTGGATCGGGAGTGGCCACCGAGAGGCTGATGAAGTTGAACACCTGCGCGTAGGCAGCGAGCGCGGCGGCTTTGTTGTTCTGTTTCAAATAGAGGTCGGCGACTTCACCCGCTGTCTGAGCGTATGGATACGCAAAGTGCTGATACTCAGGTGAACGCAAGAGCGAGCGAAACGCATCACGGCGCGCCGTCATCGCCGCCAGCTTCTGGACGTACATCGGCTGTACGTCTTTCTGTTGCTTGCGATAGAGATTGATCAGGTCGTCGTAGATCGCACCTTCATCATCCCAGGCGAGACGACCCTGAACCGGCTTGAGTGCTGTGAGCGCCTGGTTCAAAAGCCCTTCGGCTTCCGGTAATTTATTTAGATCATTCGTGTAGAGCGCCGCGAGTTGTCGTAAGCCGGTAACGTACTGCGACAAAGGATCGTCTGGTCCAAAGAGATTACCTTTAACATTCCGGCGATTCTCGATGAGCTTCTTGTAGTAGATCTCAGCCTTCTCATAGTCCTTGTACTCATCGCGGTAGAGATTAGCCAGCTTCAAATAACTAGTAGCGCGCGAACTGTTCTCGGCCACGACGCGTTCTCTTACCTCGAGCGCGCTCTCATACGAGTGCCGGGCTTGCGCCACACGTCCGAGCTTGAGGTAGAGGTCTCCCATCTGATCCAGGTCTTCGTCGAAAGTGGCGGCCGGATCGTTAGGCGAAGGCGTCCCTCTCTTTTTTCGTTTGAGTTGCAGTGACTGGATCGTCTTCACCAGCTCAAATGCAGCATCGCCGCGCTCTTCATCCTTCATGGCGATGTAAATCTGACCCAACTCGCTGTAGTTGTCTGCCAGCTCGCGGATCCGCTGCGGCTCCAGATGATCAAAGTTCACCGCGTTCTCATAAAGCTCGATCAGCTCGTTGTACGTACGCAGAGCATCTTCAAACCGGCTGCGGTTGCGATAAAATTCCGCGAGCTCCTTGAGCGCGCCTTCGATACCTGACCCCGGGTAATACTCGACCGTTTTGTAAGCATCGATGACTGCCTTCAAACTCTGCTCCGCGTCGTCGTACCTGCCGATATCGAGATATAGCTGCGCGAGGTTCTTCAAACTGGCAACGGTAAGTAGCGGATTGTCTGACTTGATCTTCTGCTGATACGCCGCCGCTTTCTTGTAATACTCTTCAGCTTTCGTTAACTGCTCCGCGGGACTATACGCATTAGGATCCGTGCTGGACCGTCTACCAGCCGTAATCTCAGTCGCGTTGTCATGATAGGCATGAGCGAGCCCGTGATACGTCTCGAAAAGAATCGGAGCCGGCTCATCCACCAGAAGTGGCTCGAGGATCACGCGACTCTTTTCGTAATCGTCAATCGCTTTCTCAAATTCGCGGAGCTGGTGATAAGTAGCGCCGAGACGCGACATGGTCCAACCGTAGTCTCTGGTAACCTGTTTCGCCTGTACGGGCGTAAAGTTGTGGCCGCCGTTTGCGCCAGGCTGAAGCCCGCGCAACTTTTCTTCTAGTTTTTCAAAAGAATCACGCGCCTTTTCATAGTCTTCACGCCGGTACGCTTCGAGACCGGAGCGTATTAGCTCGCCACGTTCCAGTGCGCTCGCTACTTGTTGCGCACTCCTTTGCGCTTCGAGGGTGGCCGCATTGGCTTTGGCGGTCGCGACTTGTGCAGCCTGAAGATTCTCTTCTGCCTGCGCTTTCTGTTCGGTGGCGAGTTTAGCCGCGGCTTGTGCTTTTTCCTTTTCGTCGGCCGCCAACTTCTGCGCTTCTATAGCCTCCTCTTTACTTTTAGTGGCGGCGACTGCCTGGTCCTGCGCATAAGTTTCCGCGTGCCGCGCGGCCTCAGCAGATAGCTCTGCGTTTCTCCTGGCTAATTCTGCTGACTCGCGGCTCTGTAAGGCTGATGCACGTTGGGTCCACGCAAACGCAGCGGTCGCGACCGCGAGCAGCAGGATCACACACAGCGCGGCGAGCAACACACGCATTCGACGGGCGGCGCGTTTTTGCAACTCAACGAATCGTTTAGTCTTTTCCAGTTCACGTTTGTCGCGTTCGATCTCTTCATTGCGGCGCTTTTCTGCGGCGGCGAGTTGTTCTTCACGAGCGATGCGGCTTTGCTCGAGATACGTCATCGCCGTGTCGAAGTCCGGATGGTAACGCTCGCCCCAAGCCTTAGTCGGATGCGACTTATCGCGCCAGTCGAGTGCGAATGAGAGCGCGGGTTCCTGCATCAGACCTTCGCTGCCTTCGCGGTGCAGCACTGCAGTCTCCGCGACGCGACGATAAATTCTGACTGACTGTCCCTCCTGGTTCACCCAGTCTTTGAGCCGTTGCCAGTTGCGAATCAAACTCTCGTGCGAGATGTCGATCACGGAGTCGGCATTTAGCTCCGTGCTGACAGGCGGCATGAGGAACGACCGGCCACCGCCACGGAATACATCAATCACAGCGATCACTTCCGGCACGCTCGCGCCAGTGATCTCACAGATCGTGCGGAGCCGAGTGGGACGGCGGATCTCGCGGTTATCTGCGCCCCGTTCACTGAGCGCTTTGAACAACACTTCCGCAATGTGGCGGCTGCGCTCATCCGGCAACTCATTAAATGCTTCGTCGGCGTGACGCGAGAGTGCGTCCGTCATCGTGCCGATCGCTTCGTAATGTTCGAGTCCGATCGGCTCGCTGTCGCGTCGATTTGCCTGCCAGTGTTCCCACGTGCGCATCAAGGCATGCTGGAGAATCGGGAGTTGATCGGGATTGTCGCCGACGTCGTTCAGCAGACGATTGATCAGAGGCTCAGTGATTTTTCCGCGCGTGACGCCGACTGGTCCGGTGACTGCGAAGCGACGCTCGTCGCGCGTCATTCGCGGTATGAGATATTGACCGTCGTTTATCGCTTCGGGCAGTCCCTGAAACTGCGCGCAGTCGCCGAGAAAGTCGGAACGCATCGTGAGCACGATGTAGATCGACAGCTCGCGTTGTTGCGCCGCTTCGAGCAGGAGTTTTACGAAAGCTGAAGCTTCGTCGCCGCTGCCGCCTTCCTGTGTAGCGCGGAAGCGAAACAGTTCTTCAAACTGGTCCACAACGACGAGCAGCTTTTCATGTTCGCCGAGTCGAGCTTCGCGAGCGACGTTCAGGATACCGAGCGAACCGCTTCTCAGCGTCGCTTCGATTATTGCTTCTGATTCTTCGTCAGACAGGCCCATCCCTGCTTCTGAAAGCACGTCTTTCTTCGCGAGCTCAGCAGCGAGATTTCCAATCGGATCGCCGCCCGGTCTCATCACAGCGATGCGCCATCCCGAACCGGCCCCTTTCATCATTCCGCCGCGCAGCGCCGGCATCAAACCGGCACGAATCAATGAAGACTTGCCACTGCCTGAAGTGCCGACGACCGCGAGAAATCGCGCGCGTGAGAGTCGCGAGATCAGCTCGTCCGCCTGTCCTTCACGACCGAAGAACAAACGGTATTCGTCTGTTTCAAATGGACGCAAACCGGGGAAGGGATTTTTGATCGGCCTCGATCCCATTATTGTTGCCCTCCTTCCGAGGAATGCACGGCGGTGACGAAATCGCGCAGGTCTTCGGGATTGAACGACTCGTAATTGCGAATCACGTAAGGAACGAGGTGTGTAAGGAAGTCTTCTTTCTGATCGCTCTGTGGCGCGCCGACGTAAACTGCGCTCGCGGTCCAATCGTCCTCACGGCCATAGCCGTATGCTTTCTCGAGGTCCTCGAGATTCTTTCGCACCCACGGCTCGTCGCCGTTGCCGAAGTAGACGAGTGCCGCGTCGCATTCGCGCAGGTTCTTGTGATGGTAGTCCATTAGTGTTGCCGCGCTGTCGCCGTCGAACCAGGTAATCACCTCGATGTTCTGTTTGAAGAGATATTCTTTTATTGGTCGCACCAGACTGCGATCGCGGTTCTCGCAGATGAGATAAACCTGTTTCAGTTTTGAGCGACCGTTTTGTTTCGAAGGCGCTGCTGTGGCTTTCGCGGGCGGATTGAGCTTTTCGATAATCCGCGTTTTCAAGTCTTCGACGCTGGTTTGCAGCAGCTCGGCGCCACAGCCGATGCGTTGTTGAAGATTTGTAATGAAAGTTTTTTGACGCTCGTCAGTGACTTCGAGTGCAGGCGTCATCAGGCCCTGCGGCATCCACAGCAGTCGCGTGAACGAAGAGTCGCGTGAGCAACGTTGCGCCGAAAGATCTTCCTGGATCGACACGATCGAGCGTGGGTCGTCTTCCGGCGCGGCGCCATAACGTTTGCCGATCAGGTGAACAGAGAGAATCGAACGGCCGAGCGCTTTGAGTACGGCGGCTTCGGTTTCTTTCAGCTCCTCGGTGGGCAGTTTCTCTTCGGGCAGCACACCGTAACCGCGTTGGCGCAGCTCGTCACGCACGGTATCGCGTTCCTGAGCCAGGTCGGAAGTTGTTTCGGCGAGGTAGATAAACTTCTGTGGGCCTTCGGTTGGTAGCTCCTTCGTCGCACGTTTGTCTGATTCCTTCACCACGGCGAGCAGCGTTGACATGTCCCAGGCGAGACGTCGCAACACGGTCCAGTATCTTGGATCTTTGGATGGTACGACGTCAGGACTGAACTCCACCGGCATGTCGCCTTCCATTTCGTAGAAAGCGTGACCGATCAGCTCGCGTAATTGTTCCGGCTCCTTCTTCGCGAGATTAAAAAGCAACGGCGTTTTGATCACTTTGAAGATTCGCGAACGATGCGCGGGCGCGTTGGGGAGTGGCGGATTTTTGGAGAATGCTTCCAGCTCGCGCAGGCACCAGTCTGACTGCACATAACGTGGTGAAACGATCGGAACGAACAACAGCGAGTTCGAGATGCCTTCTTCGATTGCGGCTCGCAGGAGAGCGTCGCCGGTGAGGCTGCGTTGGTCGCGCCACACCTTTGGTTGGTAGCCGAGAGTGCTGCTGATGAGACGTGGCAGACGTTCGACGAGGAGATCGACCCAGCCTTTAACGTCGCCTGCCGGATCCTCGTCGTCGAGGTGTCCATAACTGATAAAGATATCGTACTTAGAAGGCATTGCGTGTTCTCAGGAAACGCGGAAAAGATGAAGTCAAACCGGCGGAGATGTCGAGAGAAATCATACACGAAACCAGCCACAGCGCACAAAAAAGCGCGAACAAATGGTGTCTTAGATTGAAGAGTTTCTCTGCGTCCTTTGCGTATCTCTGCGCCCTCTGCGTTAAGAGGCAACTTAAACGCAGAGAACGCAGAGATACGCAGAGTGCGCGGAGGAGATTTCTAAGTTGCCGGCGAACAGATGCGGCAGGGTTTGAAGCCGTGCGATAGGGCTTCCGAGGCCGTTGAAAAACCAACCCGATTTTTGGTCGAGATATGATCGACCCAGTCGCAGTTCTCCACGTGATAAATCCCAAGCACGATGTTTCCGACGAACGGATCCGAAATGTTCGGAGTAACTGCCGAAGGCGGCGGTGTCGCGGGCGCCGGCGGCGGAGTGACCTGCGGAGTTAACGAAATCGAAAAATTCTGCCCCGGCGGAGGCGTCGAAACCATGGGCGGTTGCCACCTACCGGGACCTAACCTCTTCGCCTTGCGCGATTCGTCTTGCGCTTTAACGATGCCATACGTAAGACAGCCAATCGCCATGCAGACCAGCGCCACAAACAAAGCCACCACGAAGTCGAATCCAAAACCCCGCAACGCAGTGTAACTGGCCCAGTACCACAGCAGAAAGTATTTCCGCAAAAATTCTTTCGAAAATACGAGCGAGTTGTGCATCACGTCGTGCGGATCCTTGATCAGCGGGACCGGCGCGGGCGTTGGTGAGTTGAAAAGCGACTGCACAAAGGGTGAGCCGGGTGTCGTGGGCATCGACGCGCCACGCTGCTTCTCCTGCCACGAAACCCAGCGAACCGGTTGTCTTTCAGTAGGACGTTCTGCCAACGCGACCTCGCGTGTTTTGGTGGTCGCATCGATATCGACGGGCGCTGTCATCCACGACGGTAATTTAGACTTGGCCTGTACCAGATCGAGCAGTGACGGAACCGCATCAGGTGAACCCGTCGCCGCATTCGCGAGCACCTCGGCAAGCCGCGCGTGCTCTGGTCCAAGCTCGCGGATCTTCGTGAAGAGCTCAGACGACGCAGGGTCGGCGAAGTCAGTCTTCGTGAATAGCAGGTTCTCATCGTGATACTCCTGCCACAGTGCGGGCCGCTCCGCTACCGACAACAACGACAGGTAGATCACGAGTGAAGAGAAGTTATCGAGATTACTGTCAAAGTGTGCCGCCGTCCGGCGCGGGTGCTGGTAGTGTTGATGCCCAACTTCGCTCGCGGTCCAGCCAGCCATTGCGGGCACAAAGATCCCGTCGTGATCGACCAGACGTAGTTGTCCGTGTTCGACGATGATGTTTCCGTGTTGCAGATCGCCGTGTGCAATACCCGCCGCTCGCAAGGCGCTCAGCAGCCGTAACCACTCTTCCGATAGGTGCAGCAACACCTCGCTCCGGTTCAGCATTTCGCTGATGTAGAGATCGAGTGTCGGGCCTTCGATCCACTTCATGAAGAGGATCGGAAAGCGAATGCCGCCGACGAGAATTCCCTCGGGCGCGTAAGTAAAATCTGACAGGTACGAAACGGGCGCGCTTCCGAGATGCGCCTGGATGGCCCTGTATCGCTGATCGCGATCGCCGAGATACCCGCGGAAGCAGCGCACGGCGAAATCGCCGCCGCCGTTCATCGAGTTGAGTTTGTAGACGTAGGCAAACTGGCCCGACGTTACGAGCGGCATTCCGAGACGATCGACAGCCGGCAGCGTGTTGCGCAGGTGTGGGTGGGCAAAACAGATTGACGGGCACTGGATGGCTTCAGTGAAATACCTTGCCGAAGGCCAATTCCTCGGGACTGCGCCGGTTTGTGAGGAGGAAACAACCACTAGTTAATTCTCCGCTTGATTTCGATTCGGACGATGGCGAGATCGTCGTTCCGTATTCTGCCAGCTTGTCGCTCGCTGTCAAAGAAACGGCGCAGCTCCTCGTCGTCTTTAGTCGTCAAAAAGTCTGCTTCAAAATCGCCGTTTTCGAATCGCTGCAAACACCATGAAGCCGCCGCGTCTGACGCGAGCAACAGCACGTCGCCGCTTTCACAACTGCCTGAATCGACCACTGCCGACGACATCGTGCTTTCATGTAAAGCTGCATTCGACGCTACCAGTATCGGCGTTGAATTGAAACTCTCAGAGCGCGAGAGCGGGAAGCTCTTCACGAGCGCACCGCCGCGACAGTGCAGCAGGCACGTATCGCCGAGCGCGATCGCTTTCCACGACGGCGTCTTGAGATCGATCTCGACACCGACGAACGCCGCGAACGATCCGGTGCGTGCTTTTTCTTCTGAATACCACGACAGGGTTAGACCCTGCCAGGAGTCGTGAAGTTCCCGGCCTTCAGTTGCGACCCACTGGCGAAATTCTTCGAGCGTCAGTGTTGCTTCGTTTCGGACCCAGTGCTCGGCGAGGTTCCGGGCCCACTGTTGCGCGTGGAATGCTTCAGTCGCGCCGTCGGTAACAGCGAAGCGAGCAGTGTGGATGTCGAAGGCGATCGCGTCTTCGCATTCAGACGCATCGTGGTCCAACTTCGGCAGCAGCAACTGCCGGAGTTGTAAGTCCCAGGTTGCGCTCTGTTTTGCTGAGCTCAAGACGTCTCCGTGTGATCCATCCATTTGTAAGGAGTCATGCCGGTCAGGCTGGTGCCGATTTCGTAAAACTGAACTATAGACGACGGATCACCATTGAACACAAACCCGCGCGAGCCTTCGACTGCATGGACACCGAGCTGCGCCGCCGCAGCGAGAAAGTTAGTCGGCAATGTGCTCGAGATTGCGAACAACGCGCGCGCGAATCCGTCGGGAAGGGAAGTCTCCTCGGTCGGATACTCGATCTTCGCTGAGCGTCGTGTGGAAATGTGGCAGTTAAATAAAAGGACGGGACCGTCGTCTGTTCCGAGTGTCATGATCTGGCGGCCGACCTCGTCCGGGTCGCCGTCACTCGACTCGCCGTCGGTGAGATGCAGAATGGTTGGCGGAAATCCGCGCGGGTGTTCCGCCAGCCAGCGCTGGAGAATGTCCTTCACTCTTATCAGCGCTGCGCACATCGGAGTCTTTCCGTCGGCGGTCGGATGAATCCAAACTGGATAACGCACCGGTATCTCGACCCAACTCCCGGCGCCGTCCGAGACTCTCTTGTAACTACTCTTCACCTGCAACGGGAAATCAGCAACGTCGGAAATCGGCACCATGTCACGACCCGCGAGTGGACCGGAAAAGCAGGTGGAAACGTTGCGTCCGTAACCAATGACGGAAACGTGGTAATAATTCCTGACTTCCTCGGTTTTGGTGCAGCGGATAACAAGATCGTGCAGGGTATGATTAACGACCTCGGCCACGAACTCCGCCTTCTTGCGGACGGAGTCGCCACTAAACGAGTCGCCCATCGACCCTGACTGATCTATCAGAAGAATAATGCACGTGGGGTTTGCGCGAGTGATCTGGGCGGAGTACATTGCGGGTATTTTATTACTGACTGCGACAAATGCACCAGAGCCTCGTGGAATGTGGCTCTTGGGAATCAACTGTAGGGGCGGCCCTCCGTGGCCGCCCGCTGTTCTAAATCGTATTTTCTTAGCTTGGTAGTCGCGGTGATGGTTACTTCCAAAAGCCAGACAATTTCAGCATGAACACTATTCAGCCACCCCTGACAGAACTGACAGTATCGCGTTCGCTTCCGCCGCGCTAAAATCTCGTCGAAGCAACGAGCGGGGTGGGAAAATGACTAAAGTTTATGCCCTCATTTTATTAACTCTTCTGAGCGGTTCGATTCATGTTGCGATCGCGGATGTCGACTATGCCGATCAGTGTGAACAGCCGAAGGAACATTACATAAACATTGAAAACACTCGAGTGCGTTATGTCGAGTCGGGGGCAGGGCAGGACGTCGTGTTGATACATGGAAATGCCGGGAGTGTCGATGACTTCGATTTCCAAAGTTTGGGCCGGTTATGTCGCAATTACAGAGTGATGGCCATCGATCGACCCGGGCATGGAAAAAGCGATCGACCCAGGGACTCAGATGCTACGTTACAGTATCAGATGCACTTGTTGCATGAGACACTTTCTCGCTTAGGTGTTACACGTCCGGTGCTCGTGGGCCATTCCTGGGGCGGCTCTCTCGCACTCGCGTATGCGGTCTCTTACCCGAANGAGCTTTCGGCAATCGTGCTGCTCGCGCCGGCNGCCTACGCTGATGGCGGTCCCGATCAGTTTNTGCGCGCGATACTTAAAACNCCGGTGATTGGTGACGTNAGTCTGACAATGGGCCGAGTCATCATGGGAAAGCATCTTCTCAAGAAAGAACTGCAGAAGGCGTTCTATCCGGATAGTGTGCCGGACGAGTATCTGCGCCACGCTTCTGCTTCATGGCTTGGCCACAAACAGGTGCGAGCAATTCTGGAAGATGAGTATGGTTTGGACCAGGAACTCAGGAAGGTAAGCAAGCACTATTCGGATATAAGTATTCCCGTCATAATCGTGACGGGTGATCATGATAAGGTCGTGTCTGCTGAACACAACGCGTTTCGGTTAAAGACGTCGATCGGCCAGTCGCAGTTGATGGAGCTGAAGAACACTGGTCACCAGATTCCCCAAACTCATCCCGAAAGCATCTACAATGCGTTAAGTTTGATTCAGGATACTTCATCGCAGTAACGTTTGACTTCGTAGTGTGGTTCCGATATTAGTTTAAAGTCTCCCTGTTACCGCGGAACAAGAACTCCCGATGTTCTTTCATTTCTTAAGCCACCACCTTTGGCTGCTTCCTGCAAGCGGTGGCGCCGGCGTCATAGGACGGTACCTACAACTGCGTATCCGTCTGGCCCACAGTCTCATTCAGCCAGATCCAACTACAGAGCTTCTTCGGTTGCACGAGTTGCATGGGTACAACGCGCACTCGCTGGTGGCTATTGCCTCAGGAGTACGTCTCTGGTCGTCTCCGGAAACGGACGGAGCGATCAGCTTCAACGAGTTTGGCAAAGTATGGTTGGTGCCGGGAGAGCCACTGGCAAGCCCCGACAGCCAAGTTGCTCTAACAGACCGTTTTCTCCGAGCGGCAAGAGCAAAGGGTCGGACCGTCGGGTTCTTGCCGGTCAGCGAGCGCTTTGCAAAAAACAGCAAGCAATTAGGACTACGCGCGGTAAAAATCGGATCTGCGCCTTACTTTGATCTCGCTACCTGGTCTCCGCGCGGCGACCGTGCCAAAAAGGCCAGAGCCGGCATCAACCATGCCTTTCGCGCTGGTGTCCGGGTGACGAAGGTCAACAGCATAGACGAAAAGTTAATCAGGGAAACGGAACGTCTTTGCAAGAGCTGGCTTACCACGCGCCGGAGTCCAACCAAATTAGGATGGTTGTTTACAATCGATCTCTTCCAGCACAGCGAAAGGAAAAAATACTTCACAGCGCATGATGCAAATGGAAGGCTGGTAGGCTTTCTTGCTGCCAGTCCGATTCCCGCACGGCAGGGCTGGTACCTTGAAGATGTATTGCGGCTGCCGAAGGCGCCGACCGGCACTACCGATCTGCTGGTTGTCGAAGCACTGAAATCGCTTAAACGTGACGGGGCAAAACTCGCGACGCTAGGCACCGCACCGATGGCCGCGGAAGGTACTATTGATTCGTTGGTCCAGTGTAGCCCAAGGCTTTCGCAAGTGACGCGATTTGTAGCTGCAGTCTTCACCATCTTTTACAACTTCGATGGGGTAAGACGCTTTAAGGCCAAGTTTGCACCGAGCTGGTGGGAGAGTGAGTATGTCCTCATATCGGAAAACACCACCGCCCCGCCGCGAGTCATTTACGCTTTCGTTCAGGCAGTCGTACCGGCGGGCGCTTCTGATCTGGTCACTCGCTACTGTGCTCGTGTGTGGCGGCAAGTGACCTTCGCAAAACAACGGGCTCGCGTTAGCAACTCTCCGCAGTCTTTAACCCCCAGGTCAAGCGAAACGAACATCGATCAAGTAGACGTGCGTTCAGACTTAGGACAGTTCGTTTCAGTGGATGGACTAAACCTTCACTACGTCAGTGCCGGATCCGGCCGGCCTGTAGTGCTGATTCATGGTAACCCGGGTTCGCATCGGGATTACACGATGGCGTTGCTCGATAAATTATCCCGATCTTTTCGTGTCATCGTGTTTGATCGTCCCGGGCACGGTTGTAGTGAACGCGATGATTCTTTTGCGACGACTGTCGAAATGCAGGCTACGATGATCCGCGCTGCGCTAACCAAGCTCTGTATTCGGAAGCCGATCCTGGTGGGACATTCCTGGGGCGGCTCGCTCGCTTTGGCAGCGGCTGTTGCTTATGAAGACGAGCTCTCAGGCATCGTTTTATTGGCGCCGGCGGCGTATCCAAACGTCAGCCGAGAATGGTGGTCACTGGTCCCTGGCATCCCAGTGCTCGGAAAGTTCATCGTTCATACCCTCACGCCCTTGCTTGGACGAGCAGTCGTGAAGGTGAACTTGAAAGAGGCTTACCATCCTCAAGCCGTGCAGGAGAACTACGCGCAGCAGTCTGCCGAGATGTGGACCAGGCCGGAACAGATCAGAGCTTATGCGGATGATGAAAGAACTCTCCGTTCAAGTTTGAAAATCTTGAGTTCAAGATATTCAG
>Ga0065712_10068009_pt1 | contig 17296 bp, 31 predicted proteins | sample MisRhiReplicate1_FD_59099 | JGI IMG/M metagenome (GOLD analysis project Ga0065712, IMG submission 59099) | Miscanthus rhizosphere microbial communities from Kellogg Biological Station, MSU, sample Rhizosphere Soil Replicate 1: eDNA_1 v3... | ecosystem: Host-associated > Plants > Roots >...
GGGCTCTCGTGTCCCACGCCGTGCCTTAAAAAACCATGGCCGTAGGAGTACGCCGAGCGACGCTGCTCCATCACTCCCGTCTCCTCGCGCAGCAGCCGGGCAGCCACACCTCTCGCCCAGTTGTGGCGCTTGCAGGAGGCGCGCAGGTTGCCCATGTCGAAGAACTCGGAGTCGGGCATCCCCGGATACACCGGGTTGATGTGGTCGGCCATCGCCCCATGCTCTTCGCAGGTGGGGACGTAGCACTGGTAGAGATCCCTGACCAAGACCCGCTTGGCTGTCTCTCTCCAGTGCTTGGTGCCGTACCTCTTGTCGGTTCTCACTGTGCGCCCCGTGCCCACGTCTTAACCGGCATCGAGTGTCTGAGGCTCTGGACGTAGGTGACCGCTTGGGCCCTGCTCCTCAGCGCCGCAATGCAGCCCAAGCACAGCATGGCCCTGCCCGTTGACGTCACCACAGGGAAGGCCCGGATGAAGCGGCAATCGTCACATTGCGGTCGGCTCATTGGTGGCTCGGATCCGTCTCGACGACAAAGCACACGATTGCCAACACCAGCCATGCCACTGCGAAGAAGCTATAGAGCACGTTGTCCTTCATCAAGGCAAGCGCGGTAGTGGCACCGAAGAACGTCATATAGGTCGTGAACCAGAACGTCCCAATGGCATCAATCGTCTTCACGCCGCCCGCCTGTTCCGTGCTCGCCATCCCGGTGATGCGTAGGGCTCAAGCTTGCGCGTTGGCGGGGCATTGCGATAGATGTCGCTGAGTTGGGCCACCACCTTGGCGTCGTCATGGAACGTCTCGATGTGTGCGGTGCCCTTGGCCCTGTACTCAGCCCTTGCCTCATGGCTGGTGATGAGGACTTCCAGTGCCTCTTCGATGGTGCCCTCGCTGGCCTCCATGAATGGGAGGGTCCCGAACCTCTCCACCATCAGTGCCCGTACCTTGGGGTCCTGGACACCCGCAATGGTTGGGATGCCCATGCCCCATGACTCAACTGCGTTGTTCCCATATCCCAAGAGCACCTGGTCGAAGTAGATGTCGGCCTGCGCCTTGGCGGCCATGACATCGGCCCAGTGCATCTGGCGCACCTTGCCACGCACCACGTTGGTGATGACCTCGATGGGGTGGCGTTCGCCGAGCCTCTCCACCGCTGCCATGAACCGCGCAGTTGACTTGACCTTGGCGCTCGTCGGGAAATGCGCGATGCGGATGTGGTCGCTTGGCTTGCGCATGAGCCCTTGCATGGTGAGTTCCGTGAGGTCGTATGGGCTTGGCACCCACTCCACGTCTCGCTCCAAGAGGGTGAGGTCAAGAGTGGATGCAACCTGTACTGCACCAATGGCTCGAGCCTGTCCGGACACGCCGGCATGGTTGGCGCGGAAGTGCGTGCCGTGGTGATGGAGGATCGTCGGCTTCTGGTCACCAGCGTCGAACGCCTTGCGCATAGCAAAGGTATTGCGCAGATGGATGACGTCGGCTTGGGCGTAGAGCTTGCGTGCCAGAGCCATGCGCTCCGTCGGTCGCAACGGGTATTGCTCGGGATAGTACAGGCTCCCATGCGCCGAGTTCACCGCATCCACCGTCCAATCGGTCGTTCGATGGAAGCCCTTGGCGATGCGGTAGCCCTGGCCACCTGTATCGACCGGCGAGAGGATGAGGACTCTCACGGGATGACCACGCTGATGGATTGGTCGCCAACCTTGCGCGCGGTCATAACGTGATCGCCGAAGACGTCGAAGTAGTCGTGGCGGAAGTTCCACGACGCAATCAGAACGTCTCCGAGGTCCTGCGTCCAATCCACGGTCACGACGTACCGCTTGGCGAGGTCAACGAGTTTCCGAGCCGCTGGCACAACGTCATCCGGCGGTTGGTGCATGAGCACCTCGACGGCGAGAACAAGGTCTGCACCTTCACCGCTGTAGTCGGCGATGGTGGCAGTCGTGAACTCGACGTCCTGGGTCTTCTTAGCCGCGCTCCAGACGCGTTCGGGTGAGAGGTCCACTGCCCGATAGGGCACATCCGGCCATCGGTCGTGGACGAGCTTTGTGATGCGGCCCCATCCGCAGCCGAACTCGAGGATGGAGTCGAACTCGAGGCGTTCCAGCGTCGCCATGAGTTCCTGTTCCTGGAGGACGTACGGCGTGGTACGACGGAAGTTCGCTTCGTGCTCAGGGTTCGACGTGTCCGCTCCGGCGGCGACCCAGTAGTCAATCACGCCACCATCTCCGACACTCGCAACGCAATCCGCGCTGCCTGCTCTGCGCCTTCTGCGCTTGGCAGGTTATTCAGGGCCTCCCATATGGCGTCCGCTTGGTAGCCCTCGTATGACTGGCGGACGTGGTGGTTCACGAGCATGAGCCGTCCATCCTTGACGGCCCGGCTGTAGAGGGTTCGGTCACCTTCCCATGCCCCTTGGTTGTCGGCGATGCCGTTGGGCGCGATGTACTCGCGGTATCGCAGTGTGGGGCGGTTCTGGAAGATGCGCGGCGCATATCCGAGGCTGTGAACGACCGCGGCCGTCTCGTAGTCGTGCGGAGTGACGTCAATGGCGAAGCCGTTGTTCAGGACGCCGGCCGAGAGGATGGGGATGGCCAGAGCCTTCACACCGTCCTTGCCGAACTGGAGCCATGAGAGCACTTCTCGGGTCACGGTGTAGTCGCTGTACAGGACCTCGTCGCCGTCGAGGTTGAACACCCAGTCGCCCTTCGGCACCCTGTCCAGGTACTCGTTCCGCGCTGCTTCCTGCGTGAGCTTGCGGTCGCTCTCGACGTACTCGATGGGCACCGGGTACGCCATGCGCTCGCAGACACCTCGCGTGTCGTCCGTGGAGTGCGTCGCGTCCATCGGGTTCGCCGTGAATACGCTGTCAATGAACACGAACCGGTCCACGTACGCCTTCACCGACCGGATGGAGTCAGCGATGACGTCGGCCTCGTTGCACACGACGTAGCAGGCGTGGATCATGCGTGCAGTGCTCTGCGCTGGTCCCGGCGCCAGTGGCGCGCCGTCTGGGCCGCGCGGAGTTTCGTGGCGAACCTGCGCTCCGAGCCTCCTGGAGCCGTCGGGCCCGCAGAAGAGTAAATGTCCTTGAGGCTCGCCACGGTGACACGTTCATCATGCCAGCGTTCGACGTGTTGCGTGCCTCTCGCCCAGTATTCCGCTCGGAGCCCTTCGTCCTCGGCCATGGCCTTGATGGCATCTTGCAGTGTGGCTTCACTTGCCTCGTAGAACGGCAGCTTGCCCCATCGGGCAATCATGCCTTCCCTGATGACCGGGTCTGCAACGCCCGAGATGACTGGAATGCCCATCGCCCACGCCTCGATGGCGTTGGAGCCGTATCCGAGGACTGGTTGGTCGAAGAACACGTCGCAGGTCGCCTTACGTCGAAGGCAGTCCGTCCACTTGGCCCGTTCGATGACGACAGGCTCCACGAGCCCATCGAGATGACGGATGGCGTGGTCGAACGCGTCGGAGCCCTTGATTTCCCGGTTGGTCGGAGCGTGTCCGACGCGGATACGTCGTCCGGGACGGTAGTTCTGCCGGCGGATCGCCCGCATCATGCGGATGTCAGTGGGAGCCGGAAGCCAAGCAACATCCGGCTCCCGGAGTGAAAGGTCGAGCGTGGAGCACACCTGGACCGCTCCGATGTTCCGAGCGTCCTTGACCATCACCGCGAAGGGCCGTTCTGAGCCGTTCTTCATGCCGTGGTGCATGATGACCGTCGGCTTGCCTTGCCCGTTGTCGTAGAAGCGATGGCCGTGGAGCGTGTTGTGGAGCATTACCACGTCGGCACCGTCGTACATCGACTCGAGGAGCGCCTGGTGCCACGGAACGTCCACGGGGTAGCCGATGTAGTTCTGCGAGGCCACCATCGAACGGACCACCCAATCGGGAGCGTGCCGGGTGAAGGCGCGGGCAATGCCCACGCCAATACCGGCGGTGTCAGCTCCCGTGGTCAGCCCGAACACTCTCACGCGCCTGCGTTCTCCGGGAGATACAGGTCATCGTCGAGCGAGCCGAACCACGACTTGAGCGCGATGCGCTCCCGCGGCGTCAACGGGACCACGTTGTCCGTCCGGCGCAGCACTTCGGCGGTGGTCATCGTGTCTGGAAGCCTACTGAGTCCGGCCAACGCGTAGCCCGCCGCTGCGCAGACGGCGCCGAACGTCACGAGGCCCAAGAAGGCGAGAGCGTGCGTCATCGGACCTTGCCCACGATGAACAGGATGAGCAGCACGAGGATGACGATGATGAGGACCTGTTCGATGCTCATTCGACCGGAACGGCGTCGGGCTCGTTCGCGTTCAAGTTGTCGATGATGGACTTGGCTTCCGCAGCGACGAACGTCACCGCGGCGGCCATCGCGGCGATGGTGACGACGTTGAAGCTGAACGAGCCGACGGTCACGTCGCCGACTGCCTCACCGGCCACGAGGACCAGGATGATCGGCAGAACGCGTCCGGCCACCTTCGTGCGCACCCACACGTCGAGCGCGTCGAGCGTGAACGTCTTGTTGGCGATGGACCGCAGGACGCCCGTGATGAGGTCCAGGAGCGGCAGGATTGCCACGAGCAAGATGGTGTTGTTGGTCAGCGGGTCCGACCCGAGCTTCGCGAGCAGATCGCCGAGTGTCATTGGGTTCTCCTTCTCAATTACGCCAGATAACAGCCATGAAGAGGCTCCCAACGGCCAGACCGAAGAGATGTCCTTCGAGTGATGCACCAGGCGCAAGCAATACTGAAAGGCCGCCGCCGAACCAAATCGCCGCTGCTGACCAATTCATGACCCTGCGACGGGTTCGAGTAGTCATCACACCCCTACGTTCATGTCCTGCGTCCTCACGGCCACGCCGGCACGCGCCACGTAGACGCCCGCATCGCCATCTGCGATGAGGTAGTGCGTTGACGTGGCCGCAAGGAAGCCAAGGGTGATGTCGTCCTGGAGCGTCGTGTACTTCTCGCCGCCCGGCGTCTTGTAGAGCACGGTGCCTTTGGTGAGGTCCACGACGCGGTGGCAGGTCATGGGAACGAGGTTGACCATCGGGTTGCCTCCTGCAGGCGGTGCGAGCGGTTCCAGTGTCACCCACCCGACAAGGCCCGAGAGGCTGCGGATGAAGGGTTCGATGGCGTAGTCGGGGATCATCTTCCCGTAGCCTGAGAGGTCCTTGTTCAGCGGGTCCCAGACGCGGTAGTGCGGGCGTTCGCGGTTGCTGATGAAAACGGCATGATTGAAGTCGGCGCGTACCTGCTCGCGGTATGACCTCGGAATGGCGCCGTAGTAGCCGTTGACGGTGATCCCGAGCCCTGCATCCAACCAGCTCCGGATGTCCTCGAGCGTCCAGGTGCTCCACTGGAGAACGCACCGGCCTCCCGTGAGCGTCTGAATGGCCACGGATACCTGCCCGAGGCTCACACCGTCGCTGTCCCTCGGACGGATGGCTGCTCGGATGAACTGCCCGTCGAGGTCAACGTCGCCGTTCGTGGCGTAGTACGTCATGCGGCCGGCGGCCGTGTCCTGGCATGTCACGTACGCGCCGAACGCGCCGGGCGTGAAGTCGTCCCCCTCCCAATCGTTGGGAGGCAGAAGTCGCCCGTTGAGCGTCGGCTGCGTCACAGCGTGTTCCCGTTGTCGCCCGTGTCTTCGATGTCCGTGAGCGCAGCGATGCGCCGGGAGCAGTTCCCGCAGAGATGCCCCGACGACGGGACGCGGTCGGACTCCTCGATGTCCTCCGAGTGGAGCCTGCGCCCACAGAGCGTGACGACAGTTCCCGGAACGCGTGTCCACGTCGTGAAGCCGTGCCACGCGTGGTTTGTGAGTCGGACGTAGGTGCGGTCCATCAGAAGGTCACGCTCACGATGTTATTCGTCCCGTCCCATGCCACGTTGGTGATCGTGGTGTTGGTTCCCGGAATGGCAAGGACATAGCCCACCGGCCACGGGTACGCCGTCGTCGGGTTCACCGGAGGAACCGCCGGGTTGGCCTCGATGAGTTGCGTGTACTGCGTCCCGACCGAGCCCGGAGGAATGAGGTCAAGGGACTGGCGCAGGAGGAGCCTGCTCGCGCCAGCGGGCCCCGAGCGGTCGTAATTCTGGTCACGCGGGCTCTTGGGGTAGGCGCGGTTCTCGATGTAGACGAAGCCGCCCGCGCCGTCCGCAACGCGGTAGACGAGCGATGTCGGGTCATAGGCGGGCGTGACGACGACTGACGAACTCGTCGTGAGAGTGACCACCTGCGAGGCTGGTATCCAGCCCAACTGAACTCTATGCGCCGCGCTGAACTCGCCATTGCCGCCCATCGCGTCCCATTGGTCGGCGTAGTTCTGGAAGGTGCAGGTATCACTCAGCGGAACCCTGACGCCATCCACGTCGGTGCAGTTCGTCGCGCCAGCGTGCTCGAGGCCGAGGTTGTGGCCGAGTTCATGCGCGATGGTCCTGATGAACGACGAGCAGGCCGACGGATGTCCCACGCCGCAGATGGCCGAGTCGAAGTTGTACCAGGTGCGGCTTCCCGGATCGTCGGCCGTGTTGAGCGTGCTCGGGCAGTTCGGGTTGGCCTGCATCCAGTAGGCGCGGTTGGTGTAGAGCGCAAGGTTCACACCCGCCGCGACGGCCTTCGCGTCGGCTCGCGCGCTGATCTGGCTCAGGTTCCAGCACAGCAGCTTGTCTGTCGATGGGATGTCGAGCGTGTACGGCCCTACCACATCAGCCTGGACCGCCATCTGGCCCCAACTCACTGCGGAGTAGTAGTCGGCAATGCTGCCGGTCCAGTTGTTCCCACCCGGATACGGCGCGTTGTACAGCGGCGCGATGAACTCCGGCGTCCAGTCCGGCGCGGGCCCATCGGAGTACTGGAGCAGCATCACGAGGATCTTCATCGCCTGACGCGGTGGCGGCGTGGCGCTCACAGACGGCGGGGCAGTTGAAGGAGCCGTGGGAACCACTGTCGGACTGGCGGTTGGGACTGGCGTCGGTGGAGGCGTCGGTTCCGGCGTCACGACAGGAGATGCCGTGGGAGCAACGGTGACAACCGGAGAGGCGGTGATGACCGGTGAGGCCGTCACGGTGACTGTCGGCGATGGAGTAAGGACGACCGAAGCCGTCGGAGTGACGGCAGTGATGGACGGGCTCGGGCAGGGATGGCCCGGATTGCAGGGTGGCTTGCCGTGGTTCACAGAGAGGAAGAAGCCGAGCGCGGTCACAAGGGCAGCGGCCGAACCGAAGGTGATCGCTTGGCGGCGGCGGTCGCTTGTCATTGCGGGTGGACGAGCCAGAGCGCGATGGATACGAGGCCAAGGACTCCCCCGCCGCCCGCGAGGAACCGCCACGTTGCGATGGCGCCGGCCTGCCGTTCCGACAGGCGTTCGAGCGTGGTGAGGCGGTTCATCAGCGCGTCATGCTTCGCGTCGTACTCGGTGCGCGTCACGAAGTCACGCCCCTGTTCGGTGAGCTGGGCACGAAACTCATTCATGCCCTCCAGTCGCTTGTCGAGGGCCTCTGTCGCAGTGGCGAGTGCCGCACTGGCAGCCCTCTCGTGCGCTTCCCGAACTTCTCGCTCGTGGTCGATGCGCTCCGCCAACAGGTCGAGCGTGAGTCCCGTGACCCCCTGCCCGAGCGGTTGGTGGTTCGATTGCGCATTCACTTGCGCAGTCGGGAGATGAACGCCGTCACTTCGATGCCGTAGAGCGTCAGGACCGTAGACAGCAGCGCCGTAAGCGTGACCTGGTTCACGTCGTAGTCCGGGCTGACGCCGTCGAGGATGAGCAGAAAGGCGATGACCGCCGTGAGGGCGATTGCCGTTCCGATCCTTGCTGCTCTGTACTTGTCACCGTCATTGCGGGGCGGCTCATCTGCCACGGCGTCGGCCGCGCCGGAGCCTTCCTGCAAGCTCCTCCGCGTTCAGACTGTCAACGATGGCCGGGAGGACCCAGTAGCCCAACGCCACACCGATGATCGTCCCACCCGCGAACGCAAGCAGGATGTCGATCATTCCCAGCGCGAGCGCGACACTGACAGCAAGGACGAGGGCAATTGCCAGTTGACCTTGCACGAGTCGCCAGTTCTCCGCGAGGGAATGCATGAGGTCAGGGACGCCCACACGACAGGAGAGTGGACGCGTTGCGGCTACGGAGCGGGTGATGCACCGCTCGCCATCGTCTCACGCGGATCGTGACTGTCAAGACGCGGCTTTGGGTCCTCGACTGAGGGCACGGACAGAGCCGAGGTCGATGCCTTCGATTTCGTCAGCAGCGAAGAAGAGGTGGCCGTCCTCGGCGAAAAGGCGCGCATTGTGGTCGCCGGTCTGCACGGCCGCTAGGAGAAACCGCGCCAGGTCCTGCCTGATGACCCAGTTGACTGCGGCGGTCTGCACGGACCAGCTTGGCCGCTTCGTGTGGCCGCCACGAACCAACGCCTTCGCGGCGACATCCCACGCGGCCGCAATCCGCGCGTCGTCCTCGGTCATGCAACACTCCGTTCTTCCCTCTCGACGAACGCGATGATGCGGTCGGCCGTCCGCAGGGTGATGTCAGCCTCACCCCTGCGCCAGCGGCAGAGAACGACGTGGTCAACGCCGGTTCGCATCGCCATGTGGCGCAGCGAACGGCCTCTCTCGATGGCGAGGTACCTCTGGCGAAGGGACTCGCTGAACGTCACCAGGATACCTCCACGTTGACGAGCCCTGCCGAGAGTGGCGCCAATCCAGAGAACGGATAACCGTACAGGTCCAAGAGCCGGTTGCCGCAGGCGCAGAAATCGATCAACCGAACGCGAACCGCTGCCCGGCCCGTGGAAACCGTCACCGACTGCCCGCGCCAATCTCCGAGGGCCGCCCGGATGACCGGACCAGCGGCAGCACAGAAGCATCCGGGGCCATAGCCGTTGGTGCAGGCGGAACGGCCGGCCAAGCAGTACCAGGAGGCGAGCCCGGAGAGCGCGCCTGTTTGCCCTCCGGGCCGCGCTACTGAACGACCGTTAGTTCCGGGTTTGGATAGTCGCGCAGATGGCACCTCCTTTCGCACTGAGGGTTTGGGAGTAGGCGCCGGGCTGGCCTTCGCAGGAAGGTGCGCAGACCGTGGACCCAGCGAGGTCATCGCAGCCGTCCCATTCGGCTGCTCGCTCGCCTTCGAGCCCGGCGCCTTGCTCTGAGTCTCAGCGGTGTTCCCGCTCGCCGCAACCCGACTTTCACTCCAACCTGGAGTCAGCGTGGCGGCGGGGATGACCGGCGAACCGGGCTGAGACTCAGAGCGAGGAGTCGTTCCCACGAAGGACGCCCCGAAACCCAGGAGGATGAGGATGAGCGCAGGGCCGTGGACGCTACGCTTCACCGCAGACTCGCGATGACATCATCGAGGTCCGCCGGCCGGACGAGGCGGTATTCCACGGCATAGGAGTTCGGCGGCATGTCGAGCTGCCATGCGAACTGGTCCTGCGTGAGCTGGCCCTTCGCCGTCTTGAGTTCATAGAACTTGAGGCGGCCATGACGCGCCGCGATGATGTCCGGGAGCCCAGGATGGCCCATCGTGATCGCCCTGTCCGAGCGGCGGATGTGGCTCCAGCGCCACCCGAAGATGGTGAGAGCGTCCGTGACGGCGATGAGGAGTTCCTCCTCGGTGATGGTTCTATCCATTGTCTCGCGCGCGGTGGTCACCCCTCCGCCCCTTCCGTGTCGGCAGCGCCGGAGGCCGCAAAGTCCGCGTCGATGTCCGCTTGGCGCTCGGCATCACGGCGCTCGCGGTAACGGCGAGCGATGCGGATGAGGTCCGCGATGACGGCTCCCGGCGTGTCGCCGCTCGCGGTCATCATTTCGGACTCGTCCCAATCGTCGTACAGGTGATCGCCATCGACTGACCAGCCGCCGTAGAGGTCCGGCGAAGTGGTATCAACACCGACCCAGGCGTTGACGCTGACTCGTTGGCCGTACCACGCCTCAAATGCGCGAGCTTCCGAGAGAAGGTCGGCCCACGGGTCCACGTCCAGCGGGGCGTCTCCGGCGGCGCGCTCGGCCTCGCGACCGTCAGCGAAACCGTGTATGTAGCCAGCGTCGTAGCTGTTCATCCGCGCTCTGCTCCTTCCTGCGTCTCGCGGGCCGGGGCAACGTCGTCGTACCAGACCCAATGACCCTCGGCGTCCGGTTCCATAGCCTGCGTACCGTTGAGCGTTGGAACGAGCGAATACCGAGTCAGGTCGCGGGCCGGGGCGGGGGTTGCGGCTGAGAGGAGGGCGCGTAGTGCTCCGACGCGGACGTATGGCTCATGGAACGACGCCACTTGCGATGGCAACGCCATGCGGATATCCCGATCGACGTCCGCCGTCAGGCCGGAGTAGTCGCACTCGACGTCCGCTTTCCGCAGAGCGTCGCCAAGCGCGGCGACGCGCTCGGCTTCGATGGCGAGAACATCCTCCACGGTGAGTTGGTACGAGGTCGGGTCCATCGCTGCGCCGCCAAACCGCCCGACGAGATTGGCGAGGAATTGGCGTCCGGCCTCTGTCGCGGGGACTTCGGTGGTCATCGTCGCACCTCATGGAGAACACGGGCACATTCCCACGGTTCGAGAGTGGCGTAGCGCCCATCCTCGAAGGACACCACGAGCTTGCGGGTGAGGGTGAACCCGACGATGGTGCCGGTGCTCCTGGCCCGGAGGAGCTTTCCGTCGTCGTCGAGCACCTCGACGAGCGTCCTCACCGGCTGGCCTACGGCGTACTCGCTCATATCCCCAGCCCCTTCTGCGTACCGTTCAGCCGCGCTTCCGCGATGGCGACGTACTCCGCTTCGCGCTCGATGCCGACCCAGCGGAAGCCCTCCATCTCGGCTGCCAGCCCTGTTGTCCCTGAGCCGAGGAACGGGTCCAGGACGAGGCCGTCCGTCGGCGTGACGAGGCGGACGAGATGGCGCATCAGGTCGAGCGGCTTCACGGTCGGATGGTGATTGGCACGGTGGCTGATGTGGCCGGTGGCCGGTTTCCGTGGGTTCCCGTCAACGGCACCGAAATCCCGCAGTTCCGCCGTGGTGTATTCCCGCAGCGGCAGCCCGCCCAGCACCGGCTCGCGTTCTGCGCGGTCGGCCTTCGGGATGAGAAAGAAGCGGGAGTAGGTGCCCGAGTCGCCCGGTCCTTCATCCCACGGCGTTCGCTCGATGTCATTCCCGTAGATCGCCACGGCACCGCCGCGCACTTTGCCGGGATGCGTCGTGGCTATGCCTCCCCCCACCACGCCCGGCGTGTCGCCGTCGAAGATGGGCGAAGTCAAAACGACGTTACTCGGCCACCTTCCGACGACGTTGACGAGCTGCTGCGGTCGGTCGGCACCATAGACGTCACTGGTTACGGTCTCGCCGTCGCGTCCAGGGTTCTTTGCCTGCGACTCTTCGAGATCACCGCTACCCGCATGCGGTATCCGGCACGCGTCAATCGCCAGCTCGCGCAGCGGTCCCGGCTTGCGCGCCATGACGATGGGCTCCCAGGCAGGCTTGAGCAGCGCCTTGGACTTCGGGAACCCAGACGCATATGCCCAGACGAGGCAGTCGCGGATGATCCAGCCCGCGTCCTCGATGGCGCACGTCATCCGGTGGTAGGTGCGGGTTCCTCCGAACGCCAGGAGGTAGGCGCCGGGCTTGGCGACGCGGAAGGCTTCCTCCCACGTCCTAGGACGGAAGGCGATGCCGGTGCCGTCCCAGCTCTTGCCCATGAAGCCGCCGCGACGTGCGGCTTTCTCGGCCTCGCTTCGGCCACCGTTGCGCTGAGACGTTCCGAACCCGACGAGCGACCGCGGCTCAATGAGGTCGTACGGCGGGTCCGTCACGATGGCGTCCACCGACGCGGCATCCATCCCGGCCATCACGTCGAGGCAGTCGCCGTGATGGATCACGTCTCACCCCTCACTTCCCGGATGAGGCGTTGGGTTCGTTCTACTCCTCGGTCAAAGGCACTTTGTGCCTCGCGCGCGGGCGCGCGCGTTTGCTCGTCTTGTCTTTGCTCTGCTCGTCTATGCATATCGTTGGCACTGCGTTCGTTCTGCCAACGCAATGCGGCACCATTGCGTCCTATCTCCGAACGCACTGCCCTCTCATTGCTCAGGCCATGCACTCGGAAGTGCAGATGGGGCCGTTCCTCGATCAAACCGGCCGTCACCAGGACGTCAAACGACGGACGGTGCACATAGGCCGGGATGGGAGCGTCGGCGGGATACATCGCGTCGGCAACTAGTAGCAGTTGCAACCATGTGCCGAGACGCCGTCCGTCGTGGAAAATCTCGGAAAAACGCTCGTCATTGATGACCGAGTAGTAGACGCGGACGTATTTTCGCGCCAAATCCTGAGGCATATCGCAACCCTCTGTAGCGCAACGGAGGCGGGGCGGAGGGTTGCGGCCGACGCCGACCGCCCCGTTGCGCCATTCATTCTAGCGCGGTGTCAAGGCGCGCGGCGTCCCGGTCGTTGTCCAGCGCAAACCTGGTCCGGTGACCCTGGTCACGCGGCGTGGATGGCCGATGTCCAAGCCTTCGCGCGCAGGGTTCCTTTGCCTGTGGCATCCACGCCCCGCAGAGAGGCACGCTGCGCCACGTCGCGCGGTGAGGGCCGCGATGACGCCACGAGCGGGCGCAGGACGGGAGCGTGCAGGGGCTCACGACTCCTGGTCCCGGATGTCAGCGACGATGGCCGATGCGATGCTGCGGAACGCCTCCATCCGCCTCTCGTCGTCGTGGCCGCGCTGCTTGTCAGTCCATGCAAGCCACGCCCACTCGTGCTTCGCCATAACCGACGCAAGGTTCGACGGGTCCAACCATCGCTGCTTGAACTCCTCCAGGTCGCGGACGTACTCCTCATTCCAAACGCTGTCGCTCACCACGTCACCACCGCCCAGCACGCCAAGCCGATCAGGGCACCGAGGACGAGACAGGCGACGACTTCCCAGAGAGGGGTCTTCATGGCATCTCGCAGGAGCGGTGCTTGGAGTGGTAGACGACGTGGCCGCCACTGGCCTCGCAGTTGTGCCGATACTCCTCGGTCGAATACAGGACGAGGCCCAAGAGAAACGCAACGAGCAGGACGCCAACCACGGTCTTCACAGGTTCACCGTCGCGAGATAGCCCCGAAAGAATGCCCTCGCTTCCTTCGACGGCACGCCGACATTCGCGGCATGACACAGAGCGACCATGTGCATCCGGTCTGACGGAGCGCGGCGTCCCATCAGCCCGTAGCCCTCGTGAACATGCTCAATCGTGAGCTTCTCGAGGGCTCGCGGGCCGTGGCTGCGGTTCCAAGCGTCCCGACAGATATGGCGCTCATCGAAGAGGAACATCAGACACGCCCCATCCCTGCGAATGACGGCCTCGCGGTCCTCGCGCTTCACTGTGTCTCTCATAGGTCACCGAACATGGGCACGGACTGGACCTCGACATTGATGCGGCACAGACGCCAGCCCTCGGCCTCGAGGATGTCGGCGATCTGCTTGGCCGTCTTGATGTGCGCCGCGCGGTAGCGGCAGTGCTCCGCGTCCGACCGGTTGCGTTCTGCGCAGCCGTTGGCGTGGTGCGCTTCGACCCACGCCTTCCACACGGCGTCGTTCATGCCGCGGGCCTCTGGTCACAACCCCGAACGGGGCACGCCTGGAATGCGTCGTAGGGCCGCCCTGTCTTCTTGGAGACACCCGCCGGCACGACCTTCCACGGCTCGTGGTGGATGGGGCACAGCGAAGGACGAACATCCGCAGAGCGGGCCTGCGGTGCCCGGAAGGCCACGGGGTCACCCGGAAGGGGCATGGCGGCATCGGGCAGCGGGATGAGTTCGTCGGCGTACGGCGGTACGAACTCCGTGGACGCCTCGACGGGTTCGATCCTGAACGTCGTCCCGTCCGGGACCTCGAGCGAAATGGTGATCTTCACGCGACCTTCTCCTTGGTGAGTGGTCTGCCGACGATTTCCTTCGCCGGTCCCTGCGTCCATGCCCACACTTCGCGGGCTCGGAGGAAGGTGGCGAAGGTGCCTTTGTCAACGGCGTAGGGCACCAGCTCTGCGCCTTCAGGCACGACGTGGATGACGCCATAGCGCGTCACTCGGGGGATGCGGTACTTCACCGGGTCACCGGGCCTGCCGATGAACTCCGCTGCGCCGTAGGCGGCGAGCTGGAGGGCAGTCTCGGAGTACACGCCGGAACTCGTCTTGATGTCCAGGAGCCACCTGACTCCCGCAATCATGGCGATGGCATCGAAGGTGCCGGCGTAGTCGTATCGCAGCGAGCACACCATCTGCTCCACGGCGAGGAACTTGGGTTCCCATTCCTTGAGAAAGCCGTGGTACGCCGCGACGTACGGGCCGAGTTCCTCCGGGATGATGCTCGGTGGAGTTCCACGGACGATCTGCTCGGCGATGGCGTGGACCTGCGAGCCACGGTCTGCGGCTCTGTCTCGCTGGTAGTCGGGGATCGTCTTGAGCCAGTCGATGGCCGCCTGCTGCCCTGCCTCGTTGCGCATCACCGTGAGCGTGTCGAGGTTTCGCACCGCGCTCGCGGCCGTCTCGCGCTTCGCCCAGCCGACGAGAGGCCCGGACTTGTCGATGAGCTTGATGATCGTCGTCACCGATGGGATTGGGTAGCGGACCATCTGGCCGTCGTTGTATCCGTAGATGTGGCGCTCGTCGCGAGTCAGTCCGAGAGGCGTGAATGCAGGAACCATGGGACTCCTAGGGCAAGGTGAGCGGCCGGTCGGGAGCCGGGAGACTTGACCGGCCGCTCGCTCGGACGCCGACACCGAAGGGGGGCACGCTGTCAGCGCCCGAGCGGGAAGCCGGGAACGTCACGCCGCGCGAATGGCCATCCCGAGTGCGTCGAGGGACTTGAAGCACGCCTCGCAGAGAGGTCGCGGGCCGACTCCGGTGATGCGGTAGAGCCGTACCGATGCGTGGCGCTGGTGACAGTGCGCGCAGGGCACGAGGTTCGGGCCGGTCATGCGACATCCCCCTTGTTGAGCGCGGCCGTCAGGACTGCGAGGAGCCTGCGCCGCTCATCCTCTGAGGGCACGAGGCCCCGTTCGATGACGGACATCCGGCCGGAGTTGATGCCCGCCCTGCGAGCCACCTCACGCTGGCTCAGACCGGTGGCGACCCGCATGGCCTTGAATGGAGTGGATGTGTCCATGTGGGCATGCTACGCACTGCATAGCGGGTATGTCAAGGGGTACTTCTAGATGCCCCACCCGTGGATGTCGAAGGTGAACGTCGAGTCGCTCGTATACGTCCCGTAGCCCCAGATGACCGACAGGGCTGCGGTGGCATCCTGCGGCGTGGAGGGGGAGGCATTGTCGGAGGTCGAGCCTGTTGTCATGGGTGACTCCGACCAGCTCGCGCCGTCGTCTCCCGTGACGTACTGGAACATCTCGAAGTTCGAGCCGACCTTGCGCGGAGCGTAGACGCGTGTCTTGTCGCCGAAGGCAATGGCTCCGCCAGTGATGTTCGCGTTGCCGCCGATGAAACCGCCCTGGTCAACGACGGTTGAGAGCGCCCACGTCGCACCGTTCCAGACGGCTCGCCGTTGGAGCGTCGTGAGGCCGTTATCCGCGAACATCACGCCCGCAGGATTGCCTCCGTCGGTCGTGGCGGAGGTGACATAGACGCCGCCCAGCGAAGCGTCGGACACGAGCGTCCCGTCGTTGGAGAAGGCCGCGAGCGAGCCGAGCGACGTGCCACCGCTGTTGCGGAGCGTCGAGCCGTCCCAGTACGAGTGGTAGACCTTGGATGGAGCCGAGCTGCGGTCGGTGTCCGTCGAGTAGATGTCGATGCGGGAACCGTTGCCCACGACGTGCCAGAAGAACGTCGAGTCCACCGAGGGATGCATCACGGTGACCTTGGCGCCCCAGGTCACTCCCCCATCGCTCGACACGTACCACGCCATGTCGCGAGTGCCGCCGGTCCAGAAGGCCGTGATGAGGTAGATGTCCGTGCCGAGCGTGATGAGGTCAACGTAGGTGTACGTCCCTGACGTGCCGATATCGACTCCGGCCCCGAACGCCGTCGCGTCCTCTGCGCTGGTGCTGATCCAGACTGACGGCCTGTGAGTTCCGCCATTCGCCACGTCAGCGACGACGATCTTGTGGTCCGACGGCCGGACGAGGATGGCCGGCGCAACGTGGATTGCTCCATCAACCGCAACCTGGCCCGCCAACAGGAGGACCGGCGTGGACAGGACACGCGTCGAGTGAACGTACTGGGCGGCATAGATGTCGCCCGCAGAGTTGCACCACGCGAGATACGTCTTCCCGTTGTACGTTGCCGCCTGCGGGCCTGCCATCGCGTTCCAGAAGCCAGTCGCGGAGAGGTCACGATTGGCAGGCGGTGGCTCGAAGCGCCCCGGCATCGAGTGGATGCGGCTCGCGAGCATCAGCCGATCTTGATTGCGTTGAGATGCGAAGCGGTATGTGACGTGGCGCTATTCGACCGGATCTCTCGGGCAATCGTTCCACCCGCTCGGTTGAGGGCGGCGCTCACGGTGTACGTTGCTCCGCTCGCCGAGACGATGGCATCGACCCCCAGCGTGAACTGCGCACCCGCACCGACGCCGGAGGGGATGTCAAGGAACGCCTCTGAGTACGTGTTCGTACCATCCCACAGCCTCACGGCGAGGTTGTCGGTCAGGCTGCTGTTGTTCGTGACCACGATCTGGCCGGTGATGAGCCAAGTGCCGGTGGCAAGCGCAAGTCCTGGCCCAGAATAGAACTGGTTGGCGTTGGTCATCGTGACGCCGGTCGAGAGCGTTGCGCCCGAGGATGACAGTGTCGATCCGCTGACACCGGCCGGCCCCGTGGGTCCTGTGGGCCCTGTCGTTCCCGCGCCTGCCGGGCCTGTCACACCCGTCAGCCCTGGACGGTCATAGTGGCCGTACCACGTCGTCCCGCCGTCCGTGGTGTCGAAGGTCAGTTCGTCCACGGCACTCGCGGCGGTCTGGAGCGTCGGAGCGACGCCTGCCGGCCAGACGACTGAGCCGGGCCACGTCACCAGCCGGTTGCCGGTGCCGTCCTGCGTCAGGCGGATGGCGAGGACCGACAGGATGCCGTTTACGGCTCCGGTGAAGGTGAAGGTGCAGTCGTTGTCGAGGGTGGCCGTATTGAAGTCGCCCGCCGACACGTCGAACGTCTCGGTGGTCCCCGTGTTGCCGTGCGTGACGACGGTCGTGTGTCCCGAGCCCGTCGCCCCGGTCACGCCAGTCGCCCCGGTCAGGCCGGCGCCTGTGGGCCCGGTGACGCCCGTCGGTCCGGTGGATCCCGTGGGCCCCGTCAAGCCGACGCCCGGACCCGTTGCCCCGACGGAACC
>Ga0065712_10068010_pt1 | contig 17261 bp, 11 predicted proteins | sample MisRhiReplicate1_FD_59099 | JGI IMG/M metagenome (GOLD analysis project Ga0065712, IMG submission 59099) | Miscanthus rhizosphere microbial communities from Kellogg Biological Station, MSU, sample Rhizosphere Soil Replicate 1: eDNA_1 v3... | ecosystem: Host-associated > Plants > Roots >...
GCCCCGGATCATCATCATCTACAGTGACACGTCCTCTGGGAAGCGAAAGCGGCGAGTCTATCGAAACTAATGTCGGCTTCGCATCTATTGTAGCTCGAATTAACTCTTCATCGGAACCAATTCTAAGAGTGGTCGCCCGTCCGTTCTGCAAAACGCACCAACCGGAAGGCCGATCCTCGGAACCAGTCAGATCAATTCCAACGACGCGGTGAACCGGCAGATCGAGCGCTTGAATGGTAATCAGCGGGGCGGAACTTCCTTGATATTTTCGAACACGACCGCTGTCATTAAATAACGTTGCAACATTCAGCAGTGACTTACCAAAAAACCGATGAGGTGGACGTAACCACCCAGGCAACTGGTCCATCTCGAGTAATCGATCGGTGACAGTATCAAGCAGAAACTTCATACCTTCAATGTCGGCATAGTTATACGAGATCAGAAGTTTCAGAGCATCTAGATCCCCCCTTCGATAACGATGCCAAAGAAGCGGCGCCGCCTCTCCTCGGAGACTCGATAAAACGCCAGGCCTCTCCAAACCAACAGCTACCTCGATATCTTTCTGACCACCTCTTAATCCTACACGTCTCGCTAAGAACCTTAAGTCAATATGTGCAAGCGGAATGTTCAACTCCGGAAACTCAGTGCGAAGAAAGGGAACATCAAATAAAGATCCATTGAAGGTTACGATTGCTTTGGCTTGGACAAGCGCTCGTCGCAAAGGCTCGGCATCGTCACCTTTAATGTAAGTGTTGTAGGCGCCACCCATGCTCCAACCGACCAAAGTGATCTGGTCGTAGTACCTGCTCAGACCCGTGGTTTCGATATCCAAGAAAAGTGTCTTCGAAGGAAAGCTGTATGCTATCCGATAATATTCTTGGCGCGGCAAGCTTAAGGCAAAATAATTAGCGTCCTCTCTTTCCAGAGCCTCTTTAGACGTCCACACCTGTTCGGCCTCTTCTCCGTGCGGGCCCACTTCAAACATTGAGAGCTGGACCGCGTGCCTTGCTTCAAATTCTTGCCAAGACCAGACTCCAGAGCGCCATAGCTCTCGCTCGGTTTTGGCCCCCACTCCCTTAAAATGTCTAAACGTAGACGTGAGCATTAAGCTTTACCAACTTGCCAAGGGGTGAGATGTGCCCAGCGAAATGGCTTCCGAGGTGGCTTATTTGCCGGAACGCAAAAAACGTCTTCTTTTGGGAAACCTATGGGCTCAAGGGCCGGCTTGCCAGCAATCAGCAGCGCAAACTGCTCCTCACTGGTGAGGTAGACTACCGTGTCACCGACACCCCAAACCCTACACTGAACGGGCTTCCCGCCAAATGTTCGAACTATTACCACTTCACCCCTCAACTACGCCCACCTCAAGTAAGTCTTGTCTGACACACTGGCAAATATATCCGACTAAATAGTAGCCGTTTGAAAAGTCGGACAGCCGCAATTTAGTTGCGGGTGCCTTTTTGCCATTTGCCAATAGTTGCGGTAAAGGAGACTGCTCGGTACTATGTGTTCCGCCCTGTGAAGAAGAACACTCCTCCATATTTGTCATACACCACGTTCCAGAACTTCTTGGAAGCGTTGCGTGCCACCGCGGTCCCCACAAGAATTAACCGAGGCGTTATGGCAAACATGTCGGGTTCGAACCAAGCACTACTGTTGGCCACTATTCGGTTTCTACATCTAGCGAGCGATCAGGGCATCCCGACAGCTGATTTGAAGCAGTTAATTGAATCTCCAGAAGGAGAGCGAAAGAACATTTGGCGCCGTATCCTTCTGAATGCATATGCTGATACATTTGGCTCAAAGATCGATCTTGAACGTACAACAACAGATGAGCTTGCCGACGCAATTCGACGTCAGGGGGTTACGAGTCCCGATCGAATTCGTAAGTGCGTTACGTTCTTTACCATGGCGGCTAAGGATGCCGGGATTAAACTGTCGCCGCACATCAAACCCTATGCTGGCCGCCGCCTGCCAAGCCGGCGCACGCGCGCTGAGAACGAAGACGAGCAACAAGGACAAGGCGGTCATATCTCTAATTCGATAGATGAGACTAGTGCTTCAAACTGGAGATTATTGCTGTCAAAGTTTCCCGATTTCGATCCTTCGTGGCCAGAGGAACTTAGAAAGAACTGGTTAGATGGATTTCAAACTCTTTCGAAGATTTGCAATCTCACACCCACAAACGACGATGACCTATCCTGAACTGAATAAGTAAATGATTCCACGCTACACCCGGAACTCCGCAATGAAGGATCAATACTTTGGGGACGTCAATGATTATCTTAAGTACGGTATACTTCGTTTGTTTTCCATGGCTGGTTTTCGAATCGGCATATGTTGGATGATGACTTCTAGCGACGGGCGCACTGATGGCAGAAAGATCAACTATTTAGCCAGGCCCGAGAGATGGCGACACTATGATCCGGAGCTATTTGACTATTTGGCTGTGGCGGTGGAAAGAGACCGATCGGTTCGTCAAATCCAAAACTCAACCATTCTGCCGAACTGCGCTTTCTACAATGATCCAGTTCCCGACTCCCACGATTTACGCTGCACTTGGACCACAAAAGCACTCAAGAAATTTTCAAACATAGATCTGTTGTTCTTCGATCCCGATAACGGAATTGAGGTACGGTCAAAGAGGCCCGGAACGAGAGGCTCAAGTAAGTTTGTCTATTGGTCTGAAATAGAAGCAGCATGGTCTCAGTCTTGCTCCCTGCTCATCTTCCAACATTTTCCACGGCAGAATCGGCTGCAGTACATCTCACGACTAACGCAGGAAGTTTCTAAGCGTTTAGTCAGCGCAGAAGTGGTGCCCATATCAACTTCGAATGTTGTTTATATCGTGGCATATCAACCACAACATAAGACTAAGGCCCAACAGGCAATCGATTCGATCATTAAAACGTGGCTCGATAAAGTTCGAACAGGAACCCGTGTGGAACGTTTGTGAGTTATTGTTCAGCGATTGCGAAGGTGTCTCAAAGCCTACTCCAAACACGCGTTCGGCCATACGCTTTGACTTTGCTCAGTATAGTTCAGCCGCCTTCGAGTGCGTTCGCCCGGTGAAAACACACGCTTCACAAGTTGTCACGTTGGGCTGCATCAAGTCTGCCGAATTTTCGTTGAGCCATAACTTTAAGGAATATCTCGAACAAGGAACGCGGTTTCTGCCTGGGTAGCCCGATTTCGTCTCCGATGCCGCACAGCGGCGTGATTGCATTACTCTTCTGATGCAGCCATGGAACTCAAACAACCCACTAAGTATTTGCTTCTGGAGGCCCTTGGTGCTACCTTACCCAAGGCGTGGCTCAGACCTCGAACGCCACGGATCCTTGCTTCCTTTGTATCCCGAATTAAGTGGCGAACCGAAGTGTCAACGCGACTTAGGCGTGAAAAGTTCGAAAGTGTCTTGGCCAAGCCATAACCGTATTCGCCCCTTGAAACTCTATGGCGGATATTCTTGTTCCAGTTAAAAAAGACTTTCGCGAATTAATCAAGTTGCCCGTTTTAAACAACTGCTTCCTCTGCGGAGATTGGAAACGGGATGTCTTGAAAAGTGGTATCGGCACAATCCTCGGACCCGAGGCGTTGAAGGAGGCTTTTTTATGGGAAACAAGCGATCTTTACTTAACGCCTGCCTTAGGGTGCCTAACACCGGGATATCTCATTCTTGCGCCCAAACAACACTATGTTAGCTTTGCGGAAGCTCCCGAAACTTTGCTGAAATCTGCAAGTCAGGTTTGGGAGAGTGTTAGGGATTTTGGGACTGCCTTGGGATTCGCTCCTTACGTGTTGTTCGAGCATGGTGCTGCCACTAAGTTCTGGCGAGGTGCAGCGTGCATTGAGCACGCACACTTTCATCTCGTACCTGCTCCTGCACACCACACATTGAATCAGGCAATGGACACGAAGTATCCGAAGCGTCGACACGATTCTCTTGAAGGCATAAAGTCACTCGACGGAGGACCGCCATACATTTTTCTTATTAACTCTGAAGGAGTTCATTCTTATGTAACTCCTGAAATCGAATCTCAATACTTGCGGAAGCAGATTGCCGTGCAATGGGGCATGGCAGACCAGTGGAACTGGAGGACCTATCCTTTCGGTAATCACTTCTGGGAAACTATCAATCTATTTTCAAATTTTGTATTTTGCCCCTCAAGAAAGTAGATGCTACAAGACATTTTAAAGCGCAAGCAAACGAGCATTGTACTAGTGGGCCACTCTGGCTCCGGCAAAACCACTCTGGCATCTCTACTGGGCTCCTATAGTGGCATTCCAGTCATCGAGGTTGGTCACCGGGTGATCAAAGAGGCAGCAGAGAACGGGGTTGGGCCTCTCGAATTCGCTGACTCAAAAATTAGGGCGGGTAAACAGCTACATTTTGTAGAAAATATTATCTCGAATCAGCAAACTGAAAATCCAATTATGGTCGTTGGTCCTAGACTGCCCGAGGAGGTGCGGTTCTTAAAGGCTATGCTCGGGCCGACACTCATCATTGGCCTGAGTGCTCCTGATAAGATCCGCGAGATACGGCGCTGTGATCCATCTGAGCTTCGCAAAGATAAACCCAGTTGGTTGCGTCAAAGAGATGTAGTCGAACGTTGTTGGGGCGTCGACAATGCCCTGCAAATGGCCCATATAATCCTAGATGCGACTAAGTCACCTTCGGAATTGTTGATTCAGGCTGAGAGTATTTGGGAGGAGCATGGTGTACCACTTAAACGTAGATCCATTTCGTACTTCTTCTATCAGTGTGTTGACAGTTTGAGCAATCGTTATCAATCGGCGAAAGTGAATAAGTCCTTACTTCTGCAAAGCGACTAGCCAGTTTCTAAGGAGTCATTATTGCTGTTGCCTCATAGCAGCTATGAAGTCAAAGACTATTATCTATCTCCTTGTTAGCGCGCTCGTATTCTTACTGGGCCTCGTTCTGCTTGTCTCGTTCAAAGAACATGTCACGATGCTATCCATTTCAACCTCTATCATAGCCGGTGGCATTTCAAGTATTGCGTTTGGCATAAATCGCTATCTGGAGGAGGTTGACTCCAAGAAATCATCCGACATCCTCGGTCAGAGCTTAGAAGGATTGCGAGGGGACCTTAATCATTTAGATGAGGCGTTACAAGGCATAAGAACGCTCGGAGCTTTAGCAACAAATCCGAACGATCGGCGCATTCTGGACCGCCATCCTGACGACGAGTTCCGCAAGGAACTGGGTTCTATAAGGCGTAATAAGCACATTGATGTAGATGTTATCGGTCTGTCATTAAAACAATTCTGTGTAGACTTTTTAGATGAGTTGGTCCTTCGCGACCAAATATCGGTGCGGTTATTAGTACAACACCCCTTTGAGACGACATTTGCGTTAGTGTGTCATCAAGAAGCCCGTGAAGAGAGGGCGATGCTTGAGGAGGTTTTGGTTATAACTGAAAAGATCCTCAAACTCTCTGCGACGATGATTGAAAGGGATATTAGTGGAACTCAAGATATTGACCACGCACGCAAATTTGAAATCAAATGGTTCCCTTTAGTACCGTCGATAACTCTGACCCGACTTAACCAAGTCATGTTTGTACGCGCAAGATATTTGGAGGAGGCTAATCATCCTCCGATGTTCTTCGAAACATACTATCAAGAGGAAGGTAGATGTTTTGACTCATATCTCGTCTATTTCAATAACGCTTGGGATGATGGAGTTCAACCTACGCTGGAATTGTGTAACAAACTTAGAGAAAGAATCAGACAAACTGATGTTGTTCGGCAACCTGAGTCTGGCTAATCAGATCAGCCACAATTTTTCAAATGCAACAATGCCCGCAGATCAGCATTCAAGCCGGCCCTCGGCTTCACTTTGGATTAATTGACCTAAGTGGGGCAACCCGTCGAATTGATGGCGGCATAGGTCTATCAATACGGGATCCTCTAATCGAAGTAACCATCGATCCTAGCCGAGTCATCGAAATCCAGGCTCCACCCCAACTCCGTGCAATCTGCGTTACCGCATTCAGGACTGTGGCTGCTCTGGTGGAGGATCTAACTGCGAGAATTACAGTGAGATCAGAGATCTTACCTCATAGTGGGTTTGGAAGCGGGACACAAATCGCTTTGTCTGTTTGTAAGGCGCTGGTCGAGTTTATTAAGAGAGATGACATATCCATTGAGCAATTGGCGATTGCGTCAGGCAGAGGAGGAACATCAGGTATTGGCATTCACGCATTCCAACGAGGAGGCTTGATAGTTGATGGAGGCCGGGCTTGGCCCACACAAAAAAGAGAAATGGGACCAAGTGCGTCCTTCAATTTCGCCGACATTCCCCCTTGCATCGCTAATCTAGCTTTTCCAGATTGGGGGATTTGCGTGGCTTTGCCAAGAGGCATGCAGCGCTTGCATGGAGAGAAAGAACAAGCTCTTTTTCAGCAATTGACACCCTTGCCAACCTCAGAAGTGGATGTGATTAGCAGAGTAATTTTAATGGGAATCCTACCGTGCGTCGCTAGTTCGGATTTCGAAGGTTTCTGTGAATCGATGGAAGAACTTCGTAAGGTCGGAATGAAGAAGAAACAATGGGACTTGTTGGGCGGAGAAGCAAATCCGTGTGCGTATTTGCTCAAGCAGAACGGCTTTAGGGGCATCTCTACATCCAGTTGGGGGCCTATCATCTTCGGATTTGCCCCATCCTTCGACTATGCCTCTGAAATGGCCCAATCCTTCGCCGCTGATGAAAAACTGGAGATGGTAGTAATCACTAAAGCAAACAACCACGGTTATTCGATCCAGCTAAACACAGAACTATAACTGAACAGGAGAAACTTAGAAGCTGTTTACTTGAATGATAAAAGAGGATCTGTTTCCAATGGACACCATTACCACTATCGGCCCGAAATCGTGGGGTGAGGATGTAGTCAAAGCGCATATAAAGATGGGCGTTAAATGCATCCGTTTTCCATTTGCAAAGGAACCGCCACACGAACAGGTAACTCGTTGCGAGATGGTGCGAGAAATAGCTGATGGTTTAGGGAAACCTATTCTTACCATGGCCGATCTTCCGGGAGGGAAGCCTCGACTGAGTAACACACAGCCCGTTTCCATATCCGCTGACCGACTCTACAGGATCGCGCTATCGCCAACAAAGAAAGCGAAGACAGATTTTTATATTGATCCTGGACTTCCTCATGACACCGTTGTCGGTGGAGACGTGATTACGATCGGGGATGGGGAAAATCTCTTCCGTGTTGAATCTTCAAACGACATTGTCGTGCTTGGCTACTTTGAGCACTCGGGGGAGTTGGAACGAAAGCGTGCGTTCCTACCAAACGGAAAGGCACTCAGTATTGACTCATTCACCCCTACAGACCGAGAGATGGCGCGAATCGCTTCCAGTGGAAAATTTGACTGGCTTGCATTGTCCTTTGTGGACTCTCCCCAGGATGTTAGAGACGTGCGCCAATGGTTAAGAAAAGAGTTACGTTGGAACCCGAAGATTGTCGCGAAAATTGAAAGCTTAAGAGGTACCTTGAGAGTCGCTGAAATTGCACAGGTTGCTGATTGCATAATGATTGCCCGGGGCGACTTGGCTTTACAATTGGGCTTCTCAGGACTATGGCATGCGCAAGAATCCATTCTTAATGCATGCAAATCAATGAATGTATATTCGATTGCCGCTACTGGATTTCTGGATACCGGCAGCCAGACCCTTGTCCCGAGCCGATCTGAGTGCATCGATATCTGCGCCGCGTTGAGAATGGGAGCCAATGCAATTATGTTGTCTGCCGAGACTACCATTGGCCCGTATCCAATCGAAGTTGTTGAATTGTTAACGAGAATCGGGGAGGCATGTGAAGCTCCCATTGCATAATGAAGGGCTAGCAGTTCGTCTACTTATCTATCTGTTTTAACTCCAATTCGTTAATTAATTTCCTTTTGTCACACGTAAGACTCGGACTTGCAGTTGTGGCCAAATTGTGGCCGGAAGAAACCGATGCTGCCTGTTACGTTGGACCAACGATCTGTAACAAAACGGGAAATGCCCCAAAAACCTCGCTGGCTGCAACCTGTTTAATTGTTAATGATTAGCAAAACGATAGGCTGAGGACTGCCAGTCATGCGCTCTCCCAGCTGAGCTACGGCCCCAATGCGTGAAGCGGTTGGTCGTAAGTGACTGATGCAGACTAGCCTAGCGTTTTGCGTTGAGTCAAGCAACGGCGTGACTCTGCGCGGATTGCATTTACCCAGTTTACCGCGGGCTAACCTGGAGACGATTGATACTATTGGTTACCCCATCCAAACGCGAAGAGATCTCAACTCTCATCGAGGGAAACCCGTCAAAATCCCTGGTGGACCGTTTCAACAGTTCACTGTAAAGCTTCTTCGCCTGCCGATAAAAGGAATCTGCCTGGGTTTTGTTTCCACTTTGTTCATTAACCAACGCGATCGCCTCGCGAACGCGAGCATCGCCAAAAACCAAGTTCACTCCGGAAGAAGTGGGATCCTGGACTGCATATGCTGCGAGCGCGCGGTTGTATGCTTCGAGGGCCTTAGCATTGTCCTTTTCCGGAGACACGTATGTATCTCCGATTCGCCGTAACGCCTCACCAAAATCTGCCGAATTCTTTGCAGCACGCGCGAGCTCCGCCGCTTTTTGGTAAGCCTCGCGAGCCTCTTGAATTCGATGGGAAGCGTATTGTGCGTCTCCAATTCGCAGATTGATTGTGATTTGCTTTGGATCAGTACTCGCCAACAACTTGATGGCTTTTGAGTATCGCGCCACGGCATTATTAAGATCGTCGGTTGTGTTCGATCGAGCAAACAGGTCCGCCGCTTTGATCAAGACCTCGGCTTTAACTTCGGGATTTTCGTTCGGAATAACTTCGCTGGCGTAATCGTAGAATCTGACAGCCGCGATCGCTTGATCAGGAGGTAATGATTCAGTAAGACGATCGCCTATGTCTACAAAGATGGAGGGCTTAAACTTTACGTTCTGGCTACGCGCTGTCTTTAATGCATTGTCGAAGTAAGGAAGCGCTGGGTCTTTATAGTTAGGAGCTCTAAATAGAATCGTATTTCCAATAAGGATATCGGTGAGTGCGGATTTGGAAGGCTCTCCGATGCGTTCATAAATGGCTTTGAGATCTTTGTACCTCGCAATAGCCTCTGGCGTGTTGCGATTCAGGTCCAGGTATATTGCTTGCTCTAAGAGGTTTCCGCGTTCTGCTTGGATTTCCGTTGCTCGTCGTGCCGCAAGAGCTTCAGCAGCAGCTCGCTGCGCCCTGGTCGCAAAGAGTAACAACATGACACATATGAACAAGAGAAAAACTACAGCACCCAATGCATACGGGAAGTATTTCCGCCTGTGCCTTTCTCGTTCGGACTGTTTATGTTCTCGCGCACTTATGCCGAGATATTCCATCGCGATTCCATACTCGGAATCATCCGGCTTGGCCCAGTCAGGCCGTGCCGGCGGATTATCTCCCTCAAGTGCTTTTCCAAATTCAGATCGATACCGGCGTGCCCACATTTCATTCGGTTTGTGATCCGATTTCCATTTAACCGTGAAACTTAGTTCGGGATTCGTCAGCGGGCCTTTTCCGTGTGGGTAAAGCAATGCATCGTCCACGAGGCGTCTATAGGTCTTTGCGGAATAGGCTTCCTCATCCACCCATCCGCTGAGACGTTTCCAACCGTTAATCAAACTTTCATGCGAAATATCTACTAAGGTTGATGGAGTCAATGGCACCGGTGGGGCCGGCATCAGGAATGATCTTCCTTCCCTTCGGAAGACCTCAATAACCGGCAGAACCATTTCCACCTTCACACCAGCGATCTTCGCTATCTCATCAATCGTCGCAGGAAGCCGGCCCTCGCGTCGTCCGGCACCCTTTTCCGTTAAGCGCTTGAACAACTTTTCCGCAACAACTTTTTGCTCGCCCGTGAGTTCCTGGTACGCCGCATCCGCATTAATCGATAACGAATCCTTCATGCCGCCTACTTCCTTGTTATCGTAGTGCTGAAGGCTGAGCGATTCGGAATCAGTCTTGTGCGAGCTCCAGTATTCCCAGGTTCGCATTAACGTATGTTGCAGAATTGGCAACTGGCGCGGATCGTCTCCTACGTCGTTCAGCAACCGATTCACGAGAGACCAGGCGATCTTGCCGCCTTGAACTTTAACTGGTCCCTCGATCGCCTCGCGGCGTTCGTCGTCGTCCATTCTTGGAATCAGAAATTGTCCCGCATTGATGGCTTCGGGCAATCCCCAAAAGCGCGCACTTTCACCAAGGTAGTCCGATCGCATGGTGAGAATTACGTAGATCGGAATCTCAGTTTGTCGTGTCGCTTCCAACAACAACTTAACGAACGCTGACGCCTCCTCCTCCGGGCGTTCTACCTCTGAACCTGACTCGAACCGGTAAAGCTCTTCGAACTGGTCAGCTACGATCAACAAGTTCTCTGAAGGCGACATCTGCGCTACGCGAACGGCCTCTATTAAGCCAAGCGAGCTGCGGCGTAAGCTCTTTTCAATCAACCGCTGGCGTTCTGACGGTTCTGACGGAGCATGCGCCGGAAACATATTGCATTCCAATAGTGACTTCGACAGATTGTGAATGGGATTGTTAATGGGCCGAAACAAGGCGACACGCCAACTCGATCCAGCATCTGTCAGGAAACCGCCGCGAAGTGCGGGCAGCAATCCGGCTCGCACCAGAGAGGATTTGCCGCTGCCGGAGGTGCCAACTACAGCGACAAAACGAGTAGCTTGTAACTTCTCGAGTAGCGAGTCGTTCAGTCCATCACGACCGAAGAACAAAAGACTTTCGTCAGTATTAAATGGTCGTAAACCGGGAAACGGATTTCTCGACTGATCGACGCCAGTATAAGCCTGGTCCAATATCACACCTCCACTCTCAAGCACGCAGCGCTTGTTCGAGTTCGTCGATAAATTCATTTAAGGATTTTTCCAACGCTTCGCGTGAGAGTCCGTCGTAGCAAGGTGAGAGGATCTTGGCTTGCTGGAAAAAGAGCTGTTTCTTACGGAATGTCTCAGGAGCGGTTGGAAGTATCGCGCGCACTGAGATTCTCGCTTCTCGCCCCCAACCCTTTACTTTGTCGACGCTATCAACGTAGCGCTCCTGCACCCAATCGAAGCCTACCTTGCCGTAGATTGTTAATGCCGCATCACAACTGAGCAAACTCTTCTTGTGGTATTTCAACATTCCCGACTTTTCGGGCGGCAGAATCACTTCATATCCTTTTTGAAACAGAAAACGGCCCACCAACTCGAGTGATTCTTCGTCCTGACTGTCGCACATCAAATAGATGCGAACGAGATTATCAGTCTCGCGTTTAACCGGCCCCTTTATCAGGAGTTGCAAGAGGCGAGTTTTCAGATCCTCGAAATGCCGTTCCACGATCTCTGCTCCCACGAGCGCATTCTCATCGGTACGCAGCTTGTCCAGGAACTCAAGTTGAGTGGGTTCAGCATTCTCCAGATCTTGAGGAATCCAGATCACACGTCTAAACGAATTATTGGTCGAGCTGCGTTGGGCTGCCAGATCGTTTTGAATTTGTACGATTGACTTGCCATTGGCGCCTTCAGGAATCAACCCGTAATTCCTGCCTAACAAGTGGATCGACAAAAACGAGCGGGCCAGGTTCTGCTCGACGAGAGCGGAGTATTCGGCGGCATCGTTCCTGGGCAAAGGCTCAGCCGGGAGAACGATTAGCTTCCGATCCTCGAGTTCTTGTTTTACGCGGTTACGTTCGGTCGCTACGTCCTTACTGGTTTCGGCCAAATAGATCGTGTGAGCCAGATCGGCCCGGTTGTTGTCAGGCAAGGAATTCAGAACCTGTGTAATGGACCAAGCGATCTCCCTAACCTTCTGCTTATAAATCTGATGTTTATGACCATTTTCGTCCGGACTGAATGTCTGAGGCGCGCCACCCACGCCCTCGGTATCGAAGAACTCACAAAAGACTGTTTCACCGAATCCCAGCACGGTTGGATCGATCGGTGTCTTCACTACCGGAATGATGCGCGATTGTTCAGCTACCTTTAGACTTCGGCTCTGCTCAGCAAGGCGGCGAAATTCTTCCAGTTCGCGGCGGCACCAATCAGACTTAAGGTAGGCCGGTGAAAGCACACAAAGGAAGACCTTGGTTTTGCGCAACTGTTCTGAAATAGCATCGGCCAGAACGGTACCGAATCGCATTTTGTTATCGCGCCAAACAACTGCCTCGCGTCCTAACAAATCATCCAATTCGATCTGAAGATCCTTATGGAATCTGGCGATCCACCCGTTTTGACCTGAATTGTTGTCCTTGTTGCTTAAATGTGGATAGCTAATGAAGACATCGGGGGATGACATCAGGCTCTCCTTGGGCGAAGGTGATGGTTGGTGACAACAGAAGTCCGTTAAGACGACCCGTCACCGGACGTTCTGAAAATCTAAAATAGAAAAATTTTCTTGGCAATACCAAGGAACCGAACAACCAGTTTCACATCAACGCCGGTAGCGTGAAGTTCGACTCTTCATCCGGTGCGGCGGCCGAGCTTGTCTTGAAATTAGGAGTTGAAATAACTTCGCTAAGGCAACAAGCTTTACAATGTAGCACTTGTGGCCAAATTGTGGCCGGAGAAAACCGATAAGGTCCGTTACATTGGACCAATTATCTGTAACGAAACCGGATTATCTGTAACGAAACCGGAAATTCCCTAACCGCCGGCCTCCTCCATTTTCTTCCGCAGGCTGAGTGGCCTCATGTCAGTCCAGACTTCCTTAATATACGCAAGGCATTCCGCTTTGGTGCCGGTCTTGCCCGCGTCTCTCCAGCCCAGCGCGTTTTCCCGGTCGGCCGGCCAGATTGAGTACTGCTTCTCATCGTTGACTACCACCTTATAAATCGTGTTGTCCTCACGGTCTTCGTCCATTTTTCGTTGCTCCTTTGACATTGCTCGTCGGATCGCCAGAACAAATCTATAATCAAATCGCGGATTTAGGGAATACCGCCGTGTTTCCAGCTTTATCCTGATAGAACCAAAGGTAAGATGACCCACTGCATCCACGAAATCTTTGCGGAACAAGCCGCACGGAACCCTCACGCCATTGCCGCAGTCTGTGAAGATCGGAAATTCACTTACGACGACCTCAACCGCCGCGCGAATCAACTCGCACACCACCTCAGAAACCGCGGCGCCGGCACGGAAACACCCGTGGGCATTTGTGCCGAGCGCTCCCTCGAAATGCTGGTCGGACTCCTGGGAATCTTGAAAGCAGGCGGCGCGTATGTCCCGCTTGATCCCTCCTACCCAGCGGAGCGTCTCTCCTTCATGCTGGCGGACAGCGGCATACGCATCGTGCTCACACAGGCTCACCTCAGCCAAAGATTCATCGATCACAACGTTGATCTGATTTCACTCGACAACGATGCCAGCGCACTGGCAGGAGCCTCTGATGAGAACCCGGAAAACCTATGCACACCCGCAAACCTCGCATACGTGATGTACACCTCCGGTTCGACCGGAGTTCCAAAGGGTGTGAGCGTCCCACATCGCGCCGTCGTACGGCTCGTCAAGGAAACAAATTACGCCCGGTTCGATCGCGAGCAGGTATTTCTACAGTTTGCGCCGTTGTCTTTTGACGCATCGACGTTTGAGATTTGGGGCAGCTTGCTCAACGGCGCGCGCCTGGCCGTGATGCCGCCGGGCTCAGCTTCACTGGCGCAGCTCGGATCGGCCGTCGAGCGTTATGGTGTGACTACGTTGTGGTTGACCGCGGGACTGTTTCACCAGATGGCCGATGCGGAACTGGAAAAACTCAGCGGTCTCAAACAACTGCTCGCCGGCGGCGACGTTCTTTCTCCTGCACACGTCGAGCAAGTCGCACGCGAGTTGAACCATTGCCAGTTGATCAATGGCTATGGACCAACCGAGAACACGACTTTCACCTGCTGCTATCAGGTTAAGCCGGATGAGACGTTTGACGGCAACGTGCCAATCGGTTTCGCGATCGCCAATACTCAGGTGTTCATTCTCGACGAAGCCATGCAGCCGGTTGACGACGGTGAGACGGGTGAGTTGTACATCGCCGGCGACGGCCTCGCACGCGGATATCTGAACGACGCTGCGCTAACCGCCGAACGCTTCGTTCCGCACCCATTTAGCTCGGCTCCGGGCGCGCGGCTGTATCGCACTGGAGACAGCGTGCGCCGCTTCAATGATGGACCAATCCAGTTTCTGGGCCGGCTCGATCAACAGGTCAAGATTCGCGGTTATCGCATCGAGCTCGGCGAGGTTGAGACGGCGCTGGCCGGGCATCCCGCCGTCAGAGAAAGCATCGTGCTTGCCCGTCCCGACGCACACGGAAACAAGCGACTCGTCGCCTACGTGGTCCACGACGAGAGACAGTCAGGCGCAAACGACTTCGATTCCAGGCACGTCGAACAGTGGCAGACGCTTTACGATGAAACCTACCGTCAAACAAGCTCAGATACTGAAGCGGCCTTCAACACCGTGGGATGGAACAGCAGTTACACCGGCAAGCCTATTCCGCCCGACGAAATGAAGGAATGGGTGGACCAGACAGTAGAAAGGATTCGCGCGTTAGAGCCAAAGAGAGTGCTGGAGATTGGTTGCGGCACGGGGTTGTTGCTTTTTAGAGTCGCGCCTCATTGCGAAGCCTATCACGCCACAGACTTTTCCGCCGCGGTGATCGATCAGCTCGAGACTAAAATCGCTGATCTTAATCAGGTGACACTCTCGCGACGGGAAGCAAATGATTTCAGTGGATTCGAGAGAGAATCGTTCGATCTGGTAATCCTCAATTCTGTCACGCAGTATCTTCCCAGTATCGATTACCTGCTCGAAGTGCTGAAAGGTGCAGTGAAAGTTACGAGACCCGGCGGGGCGATATTTATCGGCGATGTGCGCAATCTTGATTTGCTGGAAACATTCCACGCATCGGTTGAGCTTTATAAAGCGTCGGATTCGCTTTCCGTGCAAGAGCTCGAGCGGCGCGTGCAGCGTGCGATACGCGAAGAAGACGAACTGTTAGTCGATCCGGTTTTCTTCAAAGCCGCAACCCGGGAATTTGAGAAAGCTTGTGGCGTTCAGGTCATGCCGAAGCTGGGGCGTTATCAAAACGAAATGACTAAGTTTCGTTATGACGTCGTGCTGAACGTCCTGGACTCAGTTGCTGAGGAGGAGCCGGTAGAGTGGCGTAATTGGACCACTGCTCGGATACTTTCCGACTCGCAGATACTGGATCTCATTAATGAAGCCCAGCCGGGAAGCACCGTTGCGGATCTGCGTCACGCACTGCTCGCAAACACTCAACGCGATATCGATCCCAACGAGCTACTCGCAATTGGCCACGCGCAATGTTGGAAACCGCAGCCCGAACAAAAGAATTGGGCGGCATACGGTAATCAACGTTCACAGAAATCGACCTTTGTGAGTCTCGTGCCCGAGCTGCGCGCGTTCTTACAGACCAAGCTTCCGGCATACATGACGCCCTCCGCTTTTGTCTTTTTGGATAGGTTACCACTGACTCGCAACGGCAAAGTGGACCGGAAGGCGCTTCCCGCTCCGGAACGGTCGCGGCCTGAGCTTGCGCAACCTTATGTTGGCCCACGAAGTCACACAGAGGAAGTGTTGGCCTCGTTGTGCGCCGATGTGCTGGGCATCGATCGTATCGGTATCTACGACGACTTCTTCGAGTGCGGCGGTCATTCACTACTCGCGACGCAGGTCTGCGCGCGCATACGCGAGTCGTTCAAAGTGGAGCTCTCGCTGCTGGAGTTTTTCATTGAACCAAAGATCGCTACCCTCGCGTCATTGATTGAACAACGCGGCGCGAGTTCTCCGGATGACGACGCTATTACTCGACTAGCTCGGAACGTCGCGCCGTTGTCTTTCGGCCAGCAGCGTTTGTGGTTCATGAACCAATTGAATCCGGCCACACCCGTGCACAACATCCCGGTGGCTATCGAGCTTAGCGGTCAGCCCGATCTCGATATTCTGACGCGTTGTCTCAACGAGATCGTACGACGTCACGAGTCGCTGCGTACGACGATTCACCAGCAGGACGGAAAACCAATCCAGGTGATTGCACCGAGCCTGACATTGGCACTGCCGGTGATCGATCTGACGAAGCTTCGCAGAGCAGATCAAGAAGTTGAAGCACAAAAAATAAAGAGTGCGGAAGCGCAGAAACCGTTCGACATCGCTGCGGGACCGCTGTTCCGCGCGACGCTCGTGCGCCTGGGCCAGAACCGGAACACTTTGTTGCTGACCATGCACCATATCATTAGCGATGGTTGGTCCATGGGCGTGCTGCTGCGCGAGCTGGGTGCTTTATACAGCGCGTACAGCACCGGCGCTGAGCCATCACTGCCTGAGCTGACAATTCAATACGCCGATTTCGCGGTCTGGCAAAGAGAGCGCCTGGCAAGCTCTTTGGACCAGCAACTCTCTTTCTGGAAGCAGCAGCTCGAAGGAGCGCCGGCGGTTTTACAACTTCCCACCGATCGCGCGCGGCCTGCAATTAAAACCTTCCGCGGCGCAAGACATTCGCTGGTCTTATCAAAACAACTCTCAAACAGTCTCAGAGAATTTAGCCGGAGCCAGCAGGTAACTCCGTTCATGACTCTGCTCGCGGCGCTGAGCCTGCTGTTGAGTCGTTACACGGATCAGGAAGACATGATCATCGGCTCGCCGATCGTGAACCGGCCGCGCACCGAAACCGAAACTCTGATTGGCTTCTTCCTCAACACTCTGGCGCTAAGGACCAGGCCGGCGAAACACTCCACCTTTCGCGAGTTGCTCGAAAATACACGTGACATGGTGCTGGGCGCATTCGCCAATCGTGATCTTCCGTTTGAAATGCTGGTCGAAGCTTTGAACCCGGCGCGAGACGCGAGCCGCACGCCGTTGTTTCAGGTCTTCCTGAATTTTCTGAACTTTTCAGACGATCGCGTGAGCTTGCCCGGTCTCACGGCAGAGTCTATTTCACCGGCCGGCGTCTGGTCGCAACCTGATGAGTCGTGGTCGCAGTTTGACATGACCTTGTACGCGAGAGATTTTGAAGAGCAGCTTCAATTCATTCTGGTCTACAACTCGGATCTTTTTGATCGCGAGCGCATGGTCACGATGTTGGACCAACTGCACCTCCTGCTCGATCAGATCGTAACTGCGCCTGATAAGCAGATCTCTGACTACTCGCTCCTCGACGCTGACTCGCGGGCCAAACTACCTGACCCAC
>Ga0065712_10068011_pt1 | contig 17253 bp, 12 predicted proteins | sample MisRhiReplicate1_FD_59099 | JGI IMG/M metagenome (GOLD analysis project Ga0065712, IMG submission 59099) | Miscanthus rhizosphere microbial communities from Kellogg Biological Station, MSU, sample Rhizosphere Soil Replicate 1: eDNA_1 v3... | ecosystem: Host-associated > Plants > Roots >...
TCCTAACAATCTTGGAGGATTGATAGGTACAGTATCCTCTGTTTCTCCCGCCACCACCGTCATTGAAAATTGTTATGCATTGGGCGATGTTACAGGAGCCAATGGCGCTAATACTGATTTTCATAAAGCCACCCGCATGGGCGGATTGATCGGACAGATCGCTAATTCTTCAGGGCCAGTTTCAATTAAATATTCATATGCTGTCGGTCATGTTACCCGTGTATGGACTAATGCCAGTTCGCCTTATCTCACAGGAGCACTTGTTGGTAACACACCTAATGGTGTTTTTATAATAAGCACTGTTTGCACAAATTATTGGGACAAAACAACAACAGGTCAAACCAATTTAGGAGGAGGAAACGAAACACTTGCCCAGGATAATGGTTTTACCGCTAATGGAAAGACGACTGCGGAAATGAAGACGAAAGCCACATATACAAACTGGGATTTTTCTTCAGTATGGGATGTTGCTTCCGGTACCAATAATGGTTATCCTTATTTGCGTACTGTTATTAAATGATCTCTTCATGGCTTTTAAGATTAGTGTTCAAGGATTATTATGAAGAAAAAAATTGTTTCTATATCTTTTGTTTTTGCACTGGGTGTTTTGCCGGCTTTATGTTTTGCCCAAACCAAAGCTCCGGTTGATACCTCTAAAATTCCAGCTTCTCAACGATTACAAAACTGGGATGATAGCAGCACTGCAAAAATGTTGGGCAGCGTGGTTGTAGTAGCGTATGGTTCACAAAAGAGATCTGCAGTCACAGGAGCTATTGCCCAGATATCAGATAGCCAGATAGCGAGAAGACCTCTTACCAATATTGCTGAAGCGCTAACAGGAGCAGCACCTGGAATTCAAAGTACACTTAGTAGTGGACAACCCGGTGGTTCACCGAATATTCGTGTACGTGGATTTGGTTCTATATCTGCCGGAAGTAGTCCGCTGATCGTAGTAGATGGAATTGTATATGATGGTGACCTGGCCAGTATCAATGCAGCCGATGTGGCTTCTATTTCTACATTAATGGATGCTGCTTCAGCAGCCTTGTACGGTTCGCGGGGAAGTAATGGAGTGATCATTGTCACCACAAAAAAAGGAAGCAATGGAAATAAAAAACCATCTGTTCAATTTAAGATGTCACAAGGCATTAATGTGCGAATGCTTCCTGAATATGATCGTGTCAATGCTTATAATTATTATCCATTGATGTGGGAATATTATAGAAACGGTCTTATAAGTAACCAGGGGGGATATCTTGCTAACTTCTATGCGAAAAATGAGATCAAATCTTTGTTGGGTTACAATCCTTTTAATGTTCCCGATAAAGAAATTGTGGACATAAATGGAAAGCTAAATCCTGATGCAGAATTGTTATATCCCGATGATCTTGATTGGGAAAAAGATGCTACACGCAAAGGATACCGACAGGATTATACTATTTCATTTAACGGTGGGAATGATAATGCAGACTATTATGCATCTCTCGGCTATATTGGAGAAAAAGGATACACTGTAACCTCCGATTTTAAACGTTGGAATGCAAGAGTGAATTCTAATGTTCGTATTACTTCCCATATAAAAGCGGGAGTGAATGTATATGGTTCAACAACTACAACCAACCAAACACCTGCTTATACCGGTGGTTATATTATCAATCCTTTTTATTTTTCGCGGTCCATGGGTTCTATCTACCCTGTACATTCACATGAGGTAGATGGTGCTTATATTTTGGATGCAAACGGCCAATCGATCTATGATAATGGAATTCATACTTACGGTATTCGTCCTTTCGCTCCGGGGCGTAATGCATTAGCAGAAGGGTTGGAGAACGTTAATTATCTCGAAGGAAATAGCTTGGGTGCTCGTGTTTATATTGATGCCAACATAGCAAAAGGTTTGAAGTTCACTGCTAACCTTGGTATGGACCAGGAAACATCAGATTCATATAATTATCTCAATCCTATTATTGGTGATGGTTCTCCTTCCGGCTCGCTATCAAGAGGCAATAGTCGTGTTAAGAGTTACACATTTAACCAACTATTGAACTATACCAGGAAATTAAAAGATCACAGTTTTGAACTAATGGGCGGTCATGAAAGTTATGACCGCGAAACTGTTGGTACTTCAGTAACAGTTAGAGGTCAAATAGCTCCGGGTAAAAATCTTGAGTTAGGCAATTTCACTACCGTTTCAGAAGCTCCGGTTTCCAACACAATAGAGAAAAAAATAGAAAGCTATTTGTCACGTCTCAATTATGATTACAGAAATATTTATTTCCTGTCTGCATCTTTCAGAAGAGATGGTAATTCATTTTTTGCATCTGATAAACGCTGGGCTAATTTCTGGTCAGCAGGCGGCGCATGGCGCATTAGCAAGGAGAAATTTTTTCATGTTCCTTTTGTAAATGAATTGAAACTAAAAGCTTCTTATGGTAAAGTAGGGAATGATGCTGTTGGTGCTTATGCTTACCAGGGCGGATACATTCCCAATAATAATGCACAGGAACCTGGTTATATCTATGCAGTAATTGCCAATAAAGATCTTACATGGGAAACACTGGACAATCTGAATGCAGGAGTGGAATTCTCTTTGTTCAAAGACAGGATCTCAGGTTATGTTCAATATTATAATAAGGTGTCGTCAGGACTTGTGTTTGCAGTTCCCCAACCTTTATCTAGCGGAGGTACTCCAGATGGTGTTTATAATATCTGGCAAAATATCGGCAGCATGTATAATCGCGGGATAGAAGTTGCTTTAACCGGTACTATCATCAAAGGCAAAAAGTTCGACTGGCAAATGACAGTTAACGCCTCAACACTTGAAAACAAAATAACGAGCATGCCTGAAACAAATAAGGAGATCATTTCAGGTACAAAAAAATTATCGGTAGGACATTCTATCTATGATTACTGGTTGATCTCTTATAAAGGTGTGGATGCTGCTAATGGAGATGCTTTATATGAGTTGGATCCCAGCAAACCATACCAGGATAATTATCCTTTCGACTATCCTGATAAAACGATCAACGGCGTACGCTACACCACTTCCATATCACGTGGAAAATATGATTATCAAGGATCGGCTATACCCGATCTGTATGGCAGTGTCCGCAGCGATATGAGGTATAAAAATTTCTCATTAAGTCTTCTTTGCACTTATCAAATTGGTGGTTTAACCTATGATGGTGTTTATTCAAGTCTTATGTCGGCAAATTTTGGAGAAGCTATGCATAAGGATATTGAAGGTCGCTGGCAGCATACAGGCGATCAGACAGATGTTCCCCGATTGGATTATGGACGTACAGGAGATTTTTACGGTCCTTCCGATAGATGGTTGATCAGTGCCACATCACTTACGGTAAATAATATAAATCTTGGTTACACATTTAATCCTTCCGTATTACAACGACTAAAGATAGCAGGATTGCATACTTATATAAGCATAGAAAACGCTTACCAGTTTTCTGCTCGTAAGGGGATGAATGTGTTGCAATCTTTTAATGGAACAACGGGTGATGTGTATGTACCGAGACGTGTGTATTCTTTGGGTGTAATAGCAAACTTATAAAACAGATCATGAGAATCATTTTTAAGATAGGTGTCCTTTTAGTTGCAGCAGTGAGCCTGTTGGCTTCCTGCAGCAAATCTTACTTGGATACACCTGCAACAGATCGCATAGCCGAAGAGCAGGCGCTGACAACAACAGATGGTTGCTGGAAATTGTTAAATGGCGTTCATAGAATTTTATATTCCTCTCATTTGGGACGCCAGGACCTGGTTGGCCAGGGCAGCAATATGATGGATATGGATATAATGGGAGAGGATGTAACAATTTCTTCCGTGAGTGATTGGTATCTCTATCCTTATCTATGGTTGAATGCTCACAGGAATCCGCAATCAGCTATTACGTATTTCAATTATTTCTTCTATTACGAGATCATCAATAATGCGAACCTGCTTATTGATAATGTAAGATCAGCTAAGGGTAATGAAGAAGAAAAGAAAGCTATTCTGGGACAAGCTTATGCTTATCGTGGCTGGGCATATTTTCAAATGATACAGTTGTTTGGTGAACGATATGATGCAGCAGGTCTGAATACTGGTCCAGGTTTACGAATCGTACTTCATTCGCAAGGTGAAGTAAAACCTCGATCTAGTGTGAAGGTGGTATATAACCAGATCAATTCTGATCTTGATAGCGCCATCATATTATTGAACGGATATAATCCTGCAAATAAATCACATTTAAATAAAAGCGTTGCACAAGGATTTAAAGCAAGAGTTGCGTTAACACAACAAGACTGGACCACGGCAGCAAATATGGCTGCTGCAGCACGCAATGGTTATATGATCATGGATTCACTTTCTTATCTATCGGGTTTTAATGATTATAAAAACACGGAATGGATGTGGGGATCTCATCAACAGGAAAATCAGACAACTTACTTCACTTCTTTCTTTGCTTATATGTCCTGCAATTTCCCGGCTCAGAATATTATTACTTCACCGAGAGCAATTCAGGACAGTTTGTACAGACAAATTTCTAACTCAGATGTTCGTTGGCAGTTATGGGACTCTACTGGTAGCAACTCTTCATTCCCGGTTCCTTTGGATGCTTCCGGAAATGAAATAGGTACAAGGGTAAAGTTCATGCAACGAAAATTTAAAGTGAAAGATCCGCAAATGAGTATTGGCGATGTGCCATTAATGCGGGCATCCGAAATGTATTTGATAGAAGCAGAAGCGTATGCTCATTTAAATAATAGCGCAGCAGCTGCAAATGCTTTGTATGAATTGGTAAAGAAAAGAGATGCGGCTTATACACGTTCTACAAAAACAGGAGCAGCACTTATCAATGAAATTTTATTTCATAGACGTATAGAACTATGGGGCGAAGGATTTCGGTTTTATGATCTGAAGCGTTTGAATTTGCCATTAGACAGACATAGGCATACGTTTTTACCAACGTATCAAAAATCCGTTCCAGCCGGAGATATAAAATGGCAGTTTGCTATTCCGCAACCTGAGATCGATGCTACCGGAAATATTATTAAACAAAATCCTTTATAAACCTGATCGAAACTCAAATTGTAACAATAAAAAATATTCAGTATGTACAGATTTTTAACAGCATTCATTTTAATAACAAGCTTGCTTGTGCAGTCTTGTTCAAAAAAAATAAATAACGATCCGGCTCCGCCGCCGCCAGGTCCCGTGGAAAATGCAAACCTGAAATTGATCCCTGACAGTATGTTCAGAGTTTATTTAAAAGCAAATGTGTGCCCGAATGCATTTGATGTTACAGGTAAACTAATTGATATTACTCATAGTGAAGTGAAGAATTTTTCAGGGACAATGAACATTGACACTTTCACCTGCCCGCGGCCATTTGTATCTTCTTTGAAAGGTGTTGAGTATTTCAACAAAATGAAAAAACTCATTCTGCAAAACAGTCTTGTAGACACGTTGAACCTTTCTGCAACTATGGAATTGGACACTATCAAATTACTTGTCAATAATGATCTGCAACATGTGGTTGTGAGTGGCTGCACCAAAATGCGCTATATCAGGGCTGGCGATATACCAGCTGTGTCACTGGATCTGTCCAACTTACCAGAACTTAATTATGTATCCCTGATCGCACTGAAAAGATTAAGTGAGTTAAAAACAAATAACGACCCCAAACTGCAACACATAATAACCCGTGCCCTTACAGCTATAAGGACAGTAAATGTATCCACCAATCCGTCCTTGCGCAGATTGTTTTTCGATGACGCCTATGCATTGGATTCACTGGATGTAACACACAATCCCAAATTATTTCAGATCGTCGCTACCTATTGTGGAAATTTAAAACGTATCGATCTTTCAAAAAGCGATAGCCTTTCATTTGTTATGTTTGATGGTTCAGGTTTTGAGACTCTTGATTTCAGCCATAATCCAGAATTACTTTCCGTAGCTATGCTTTGGACACCTATAAAAAATCTCAATATGCTGGCCAATCCTAAGCTGCGATTATTGTGGCTGGATGGATGTACTGCACTTCAAACATTGGACCTAAGAGCTCAAACGAGTTTTGATTATTATTTTATTGATTATAGCAAGTGGAGAAGTATATCCGATGATGATCTACATCAAATTTTTCAGAACGGAACGATTTCACCAGTTCCAACTGAGCAATGTCCTATACCAGGGACTGCATCAAGGGTTGGAGTCAATGGCGCAACCATTAACATATATGCCGGGTTACGTGTGCCGCAGTACCTTGATGCTAGTGGTTTGTCATTAACAAACATAAAAATCAATGATGCTGTTAAGGATAATTATTCTCTTGTGATGGCAAGAAGAGTACTCGGTTCAATGACACCTGTACTTATCACTGTATATGCGGCGGATAAGACCACAGTTCTTTGTAACGATTATGATCCTACATTATTCAAGTGCAATTAATCGAAAGGTGAGTATGCGAAATAGATTCAATTTTTTTCAGTCATTTTCTTTTTTTCTCAGCTTGTTTTTTATTGTGGCTTTTATAGGCTGCAATAAAGAACCATTATATACACCAACATCAAACAGCAGCACTGCTATTTATGATTTTTGGCTTGAGAAAACAATCAGTAACACAACACTAAACAGAGCATACCAGGGTATGATCCTGGGTGATACAACTGTTCGCCTCATGGTGGATCATGGTACCGATATTACGGCATTGGAACCCACGATTTTTTCAGATGCTGATAGCATTGCGCCAAAAGGCAAACAGAATTTTTCCAACCCGGTTAAATACACACTATGGGCCAATGGAAAAATGGCATCCTATACTGTTAAGATCTATGTATCGCCTGTGCAGTTTCCAACCATAAAAACCATCGCAGCAGGATTTAGCCACATCATGGCTTTAAAAACCGATGGCACATTATGGGTATGCGGTAACAATTCTTCCAGCCAATTAGGATTGGGCGATTATAGCGGACGCAACAGGTTAACACAGGCTCCTATTTACGATGTTGATCAAATATTCACCGGTGATGCTGCGAGTGTGATCAAATTGAAAGATGGTACTGCCTGGGGAGTCGGCAATCAATACGGTCAATTGGGATTGGGTCATAAAAACAGCATTGTAAACTTTACGAGAGTTCCTTTTCTCGATGATGCAGTGCAAATAGCGATCACCTTCGGGGAAGTTTTTGCTTTGAAACCAGATGGCACTGTTTGGGGAGCAGGAAGAAATATATACAAAACGCTGGCGCAGGGAGATAATGAATTAAGAGCAACTTTTGTCAAAATTCCAATCAATAATGTTAAACAATTGAGCGGATGTGGCATCGATATGATTGTTCAAAAAAATAATGGCGAGTTGTGGGGATGGGGCGAAAATATTTCCGGTCAATTAGGTTTGGGAGATAATGTGAAAAGAAGCGTTCCTGTTTTGCTCCCTTCTCCATCAACAAGTATTACCAAAATATTTTCGGGCGGCAGCACTACTTTTTTATTGGATAATGCCGGCAAAGTTTGGGCGGCAGGAGCCAATGCCCGCGGACAAATGGGTTTAGGAGATCTAGCCAACCGCAGTTCCTTTACTGAACTGACTTTTTTCAATACAATATCGATTGATGCGATCATGGCTCACTCAGGAGCTACAAGCTTTAAGGATATAAATGACAATGTGTGGAATGTAGGAGATAATGTGAATGGACTAATGGGACTTGGCACTGTTTCCGTTATACCTTATAAAATCCCGGTTCAGTTAAACGGCTTTTTAGCTACTAAACTTACGGGAAATGGTAATACATCATATGGTTTAAAAACTGATGGTACTTTATGGGCCTGGGGATCCAACTCATCGGGAGCATTAGGAACAGGAGGAGATTCAACGTATAGTTCATTTCCCATTCAAATCAAATAATTTTTTCAAAAAAATGAATATGTATAAAAAAATATGTGCAGTGATTAGTGTCTTCGCACTGTTGTGTGTAAACGAATTGAAGGCGCAATTGTATATAGGCGTTGAAGGTGGCGCAAATCGCAATTATATTGTGACAAACACTTCTGATAAACCTTTTTTTGAATATCAGCCATCCTATGGATATTCTGTAGGTGTGCCTATTCGATATGAATTTCCATCGCTGCCGTGGTTCGGTGGTATACAAGCCACGCCTGGGTTTGTTCAAAAAAATTATCTCATTCAGCGAACTGGATTTTACTCGCCCATGTATCAACAGACTGATAACAATTACCTGGAGTTACCAATAATGACACAGTTCCGGTTTGGCGGTCAATTTAAAAAACAACAAAGCCTGTATGGTTTTCTTAACCTGGGAGGTTTTGGAGGATACTGGCTAAGTGGTCATGTGAAAGGAAGAGCTCTTTCACCAATGGATCCTAATAATTACCAGGAGTTTGATGAGAGCTACACTTTTTCCGATGTTAAAGACAATCGATTTGAATGGGGTGGACTTGCTGGTGCAGGACTTCAGTACATGCCTAACAAAAACTATGTGTTTTCTATTGAGGCGAGATATTCAACTGCTTTATCTGATCAGCAAAAAGCATACTCCGAAAACCAAACGCCCCGGTACAATGATACCTACAGTTTGTTGGTTGGTGTGCAACGCCAATTGCCTCTGAACAAAAAACAAAACAAAAGTAAAGCAGCCAAAAAATAAATTGTTGATTGGTTGCTATTGCATTTGCTAACTATTAGAACATTAATATATGTTAGGGATTAAAACATTTTTTAAATACTGTATCCGCCTGCAATTCTTAATGTATGTCGCGGCGAGTGGGATGGTCGTGGGATTATATTCCTGTAAAAAAGAAATACCTAAGCGTGAATTGCTTTCCAATTATGAGGTTAATGATTTTTCAGAATTGTTTAAAGTGTTTTGGCAGGGGATGAATTCCAATTACCTTTTTTGGGATAAAGAAACGGTGAACTGGGACAATATGTATCGTGAATACAAGCCTAAGTTTGATTCATTGAATTTGCGTCCCTTTTCGGATACGACGATGAATATTTGTTTTCAATACATGGTGGATATGACCAAAGACCTCAAAGACGGACAATACGCTTTGCAGTTGTTTAATGGTGGTGATTTCCGCTTTGAAGACAGCCTGTATAAATCCTACATATCATTTATTCCAAAATTATTCAGGGCGCAAAAAATACGTCCCGCTTTGCCCGATACCTTGTTTGATTATGTTATCCAGTATAACTACCTGAAGAATTTTGATTATGGCGTTTATACGGATTTCAATACGATGCAGATTTTTCAGATCATAACGGGAAGGATATCCAAAGGCACGAAGAATATATTGTATACAAGCCTCAACAACTTCCTCATTAAACAGGCCTATAATGCAGATTATGCATCACGTCCTCCGCGGGTTGTGATAAAGAATTTTTTTGACAATATCCACCGATCCAATTGCGATGCTGTTATTATTGATCTGCGGAATAACCGAGGCGGCAACCTGGAAGATGTGGATTTCCTGGTGGGCCAATTCACTTCAAAGCCAGTATTGTTTGGTTATGCCCGTTATAAATCCGGGGTTGGTCGTTTAGATTATACACCACCATTAGCATTGAATATAACACCACAAACAGGGGCCACTGATTTTAAAAAACCAATTGTGATCCTGACTGATATTTTTTCAGCTGCGCTTAGTGAAACAGTGATCCAGGCTTTCAAGGGATTGCCGGAAGCCAAAGTAATTATTATCGGAGAACACACTTATGGAACGTCAGGAATGTTCACCGGTAATGATATAAGCACTAATGGTGGCACTTTTGGTATGGGTTCTTTTGGAGCAGTACGTATATCGAATACAGCCGTACAGGATAAAGATCACAATTTCAATTTCTCTGGCATTAGACCTGATATTGAAATTAAATACAATGCAACTTCTATCCAGGAAATGCGTCGCACCGGTATTGATATACAATTGGAAAAAGCAATTCAATATTTACAATAGAAGAGATATTTATTATTTGTATCAAAAAGTTTTTAAAAATGTTTATTCCTCCATATACTCATTCAAATAAAATAAACAGTACCGGGTTTCGCTGCATACTTCTTGTATTGCTTTTAAGCACTACCATTGGGGCCTGCCGGAAAGAAGTTACTACAGAACGTGTGACCAGCTACTATGGTAATTCCTATTCAGAGATATTTGAAGCTTTCTGGAATGGAATGAATACAAATTATATATTCTGGGATATCGAAAAAGTGAACTGGGATAATATGTATATAACCTACAAGTCACGGTTTGAATCTCTTGACGCACAAAAAAGCGATCCGAAGTCTGCCGAAAAAGCAGTGCAGTACCTTGTAGATATGACCAAGGACATGGCAGATTCTCATTTGTCATTAACATTTAACGGACTTGCAAACTTTGTCATTGCCGGTTATCCTCTTCAAACAAATGTTTTCACTCCTTCTGATATTCGTCATCAATTGAGAGGAGACAGGACCCCTATTCCAAGAAAAACATTTGATCTCATTATTCCCAAATATTATTTGACCAACGCAGAGCACGGAACTGATGGTGGAAATTTCCATGTGAATTTGGGAGTTATTCCCCGCAACAATAAGAACATTCTATACCTTGAATACTCGTCATTCGAGTTGGAGGGTCAGTATTACGCTAATAATAATACTCCCAAACCAGTAAAGCCAGTGCTTGATAATTTTTTCCGCTACACCAAAGATCCATCTATCGATGGATTGATCATAGATCTTCGGGGCAACCCGGGAGGCAGCGTTCCTGATCTGGATTTTCTCCTCGGGCGCCTAATCACATCACCTGTGCATGTTTCCTATACACGTACGAAAAATGGAGGTGGTCGTTTGGATTTTACACCATGGATCAAAGGCTATGTACATCCCCAACCGGGAAGCACCAATTTTACTAATAAACCCGTAGCTGTATTGGTTGATGGCTACTCTGCGAGTATGTCGGAGATGACATCGATGGCCACAAAAGCCATTTTTCCCAAAGCAAAATTGGTAGGTGAAAAAACATGGGGTGCTACAGGGCCGATTCCGTTTAATGATATAAGATATTTGGGAGGGCAGTTTGTTGCAGCAAATTTTGTACATGTGTATTGTGCAGGAGTTGAATTCCGGGATAAGAATCTTATAAGCTATGAAAACAAAGGCCTCACGCCGGATATTGCTATTGCTTATGATACCACTGCTATAAAAAATAATATTGATCTGCAGTTAAATAAAAGTATTGAATACGTAATCTCACAATAGATCATCCGTACAGTATGATTGCTTGTCTTAATCAAAACGAAAGGCTCAATTAATTTTGAGCCTTTTTTATTTGAAAGTTCCTTATTATAAAATACAATTATAAGTTAACCACTGAAGGTGCAACCTTTTTTAATTTTTATACAGGCACAGTTTATGTTTATGATGATTTGAAAAGATCGTTAACCTAAAAAAATAATTTATGGCAGAAATACACGTGCAAGCCAAAAAGAGTTCTTCCTCCACCTGGATATGGATACTTGTGTCTTTAATAATTATCGCAGCAATAGCAGTCTATATATTAATGCGTGATAATGTGGGGAATGAAAAGAATATAAGTAAACCAAGTCAGACCTCATTTAATATGTACAATCAAGAAAGGGCAATTATTTAATACAATAAAAATTAATTATATGAAAAACAATCGTCTGCAAGAACTAGATCATTCAAATTTTGAAATTGTAAAAGGGGAACCTGATATACGGGGATGGGATTTGAGATACAGAAATGGGGAAAAAATTGGATCAGTTGAAGAACTGATCTTAGACACGAAGGCAAAAAAAATAAGATATATGATCGTTGACCTGGATGAAAATGAACTAAGATTAGAGCATAGAAAAACAATGATACCTATCGGATTTGCAGAATTAGACAAACTGCATGATGACGTTCTGATCCCAAATGTATCGGTTGATCAACTTTGCAGATTGCCCGATTATAAAAGAAATTCATTGTACCCTGAACTTGAAAGAAGTATTGCCTCAGTATTTGGCCGGAAAGTTAACGTAGAACCTGTAGCAAGCATTAAGAGAGAAGAAAGAAAAGTAAATGAAGTGGACGATGACATTGATCCTGATTTTTACAGTCATGAATATTATAACTCAGATAATCTTTATAAAAACAGACCCAATCGGGAAAAGAGACCAAGACTTCAGGATTCAGATTATGACCACGGACTTCGTGTTGGGGAAAAGAGGAATGAAGCTGAAACTATCGACACATCCGATTTGACAGATGAAGAAAGAGAAAAGCTATTGAAGTATAGAAGGGAATTATATCGTCAACGAAGATATAAGGAGCAATCAGTCTAAAAGAATTGCGCTGGATCGGTTAGATAATTAAAATTGTAAATGGAAGGCCGTTCCTTCGCCATCGACAGATTGTACCTGGATATTTCCTTTGTGCAACATCATTATTTGCTTGCAAAGACTAAGTCCAATGCCGCTGCCGCTTTTTTTCGTGCTGAAAAATGGTATAAATATTTTTTCTAAAATTTCTGCAGGCATCCCACTGCCGTTGTCTGCAACTCTAATGATAGTTTTGCGATTATTGTTCAGGTAAGCGGATAATACAATTTTAGGATGGGGTTTTTCTTTTACAGCTTCAATTGCGTTTACCAGGAGATTAATTAAAACCTGTTCGAGCAAATTGGTGTCTGCTTCCAATGATAGATCAGGGTCTTTTAAAATAGTTTCTATTTCAATATTCTTTTGCTCTAATGTTGGTTGCATTAGTTGCAATAGATTTTCAAAGATATCCCGTACAAAAATTTTTTTCAGGTTAAGGGTGGTGATCTTATTAAGGTTTCGATATGTCTCAGCAAATTTTAAAAGACCTTCACTTCTTCTTTTGATCGTTTCAATACCTAATTCAAGATCATCGACAGATCCTGATTCATTACTTAATACGGCTACTGATTGTTGCAACCTATGTTTCAATGTATCAGCAAGTGATGAAATAGGCGCCACGGAATTCATGATCTCATGTGTTAATACGCTCAATAATTTCTGCCATGCTTTCGATTCAGTTTCATCAAGTGCTTCGTTCACATTTTGAAAAGCAATGAGCTTATAAATTTTTCCTTCCGTTTGAAAGGCTGTTCCCGATATTAAAATTTTAAATGAAGAAGTTTCTAAATGAGCCGTGGCGATACTTCCCCCGCCTGGTTTTAAAGAAAGGATCTGTTGATACAACACATTATCTCGTTTTGACAATGAATGTATCGTTTTAAGATAGGGGAGCTGTAACATTGACTTAAGCGATTCATTCATCCAGACAACTGTTCCGCTTTCTTCTTCGTAAGAAAGAATACCAGTATCAACCAACTCAAGGATCTTTTGCAGGTATTGGTATTGTGTTTCCTTTTCTTTACTGATAACTTTAAATGTGGTGTTGATCTCATTAAATCCCTGGCGAAGGGATTGAATTTCTACCGGTGCATGTTTTACATCAAAGTTCCTGGAGAAATCACGGTAATGTATTGACTCGACAAACTGGTTTAATTCATCATGTGCCTTCTTATGGAAATGATAAAAATCGACAATCTGGTAAATGATGACAGGCACTGCTATTAATAAATAAACATATAGCTCTTTTACTAAAAAAAATGAGGAGATGCTTAATGTTATAAATAACAGAAGCACCCTTACTAATATCCGCCATTCAAATTGTTTAAATATCATACTTACTCAATCTCCTGTACAATGCAGTTCTTGTTAACCCTAATTCTTTTGCGGCTTTGGTAATATTGCCATTATTTTTTTCAATGACTTTTAGAATTGTATTTTTTTCAATAGTACTTAATTTCATTTCCACCGGTTCATTATCACTTGCCATGGCAGATTCTATTGGAGAAAAGATCAGGTCTTTTGCCTGTAACATATCTTCATCTGCCATTATTACGGCTCTTTCAATAGTGTATTGAAGTTCTCTTACATTTCCCGGGTAATGATAACTCATCAGTTTGTCTATTGCTTTATTATCAAACTCGAGTGCAGGTTTGATGTATTTATTACAATACAATCTGCAAAAATGTTTTGCAAGTAATAATATGTCATTCCCTCTTTTTCGTAATGGAGGCATTACTATTTCAACTGTGTTGATACGATAAATAAGATCTTTACGAAAACGGTTCTCATTTGCAAGTTCACTGATCGAAACATTGGTGGCGCAAATGAGACGGATATCTATCGAAATGATCTCATTGCTGCCTAACCTGTTTATCTGGCGGTTTTGCAATACACTCAACAGCTTTGCCTGTTGCTGTAAAGAAATATTGCCGATCTCATCAAGAAAAAGTGTTCCCCCATTTGCAGTTTCAAATCTTCCGGTTCTGTCTTCTCTTGCATCCGTAAAAGCGCCTCGCTTATGGCCAAACAATTCGCTTTCAAATAGTGATTCGGTTAATGCACCTACATCTACTTTTACATATGACTTTTCAGCCCGTAAAGAATGTTGATGAATTGCTTTTGCAACAAGATCTTTACCCGTCCCATTTTCTCCCAATATTAAAATATTAGCATCAGTTGGAGCTATCTTTTCAACCTTATAAAAAATTTGTTGCATCACTTCTGATTCACCGATCAGTTCCTTACCGATAATTGAATCTGAATGCAAGCCGGGTGTAAGCAAGGTCTTACTTTCTTTTCTTCTTAATGCATCCTTGATTATAGAAATGAGCTTTTCATTATGCCATGGCTTTACCACAAAATCTGCAGCGCCTTCTTTTAGTGAGCGAACGGCCAGGTCAATATCACCATAAGCCGTGATCATAATAACAGCGGAATCTGTTTTGAGTTTTTTGATCTCGTTTAACCAAAACAGTCCTTCGTTACCTGTGTGGATCGAACTAGTGAAATTCATGTCAAGCAAGATCAGGTCAAAATGATCTTTGTTGAGATGCCACCTGAGGTTTTCTGGGTTCTTCTCTGTTATAACTTCTTTTACTTCCGTCTTCAGCAATAACCTAACGGCAGTCAGTACATCAGGATCATCATCCACTACTAATATTGAAGCATTTTTTAAGATCATCACTAATTCCTGTTACAAATTCTAAAAATATTTTTAACAACTTCTGCAATTATACCATAAATACAAAGTCATGGCAATTAATTTTTTAGTAATACATAAGTGTACCAGCTGTATCAAAAGCGTACACTGATTGTATCACAAACGAACGCTTTCGTAGATTGTCCGCTTGTAACATTCTGTAAATCAAAATCGTCATAAACTGGCATATTCTTATAAGTATAGGAAGCCAGATTCTCATGTAGATCTTTTGAAAGCTGCTTTGATCTTCAATGCAGTCGTAAGGTTGAAGCAGCTTATTTTAACAAAAAGAGGATTTTAAAACCAATTACTACCGTGGATAGAGTCATTGAAAAAAAGACCTGGAGTCGCAAACGCATACTAACTATTCTTGGAATTGTTGGCATCATTGTTTTGATCGGCGCAAGTTATTATCTCACTTCGGGGAAAAGCCGGTTGAATGTAGATTCGGAACGAATTACTGTCAGCGAGGTTAAATCAGGTCCGTTCAAAGAGTTTATTCCTGTTAATGGAGTTGTGTTACCAATTACCACCATTTATCTTGATGCACTAGAAGGTGGCCGTGTTGAACAAAAATATGTGGAAGATGGCGCCATCATGAAAAAAGATCAACCCATTCTTCGATTATCAAATACCGATCTTGAACTGAGTCTCGTAAATCAGCAAACTGCTGTTTACAACCTGCTTACCCAAATGCAGATATCTCAAAATGCTTCACAGCAAAATACAGTCAACCGGATGAACCAATTGACCGATGTGAACAGTCAATTAAAAGAAGCGGAAAGGGTTTATAAACTCAATAAAAGTCTTTACGAGCAAAAAGTAATCGGTGGCCAAGAATTCAAACAATCAGAGAATAATTATTACTACTTACTGGAAAAGAAACGACTTTCTGAACAGATCATGCAGCAGGATTCTATTTCCGGTCATCAGCAATTGAAGCAGGCACAGCAATCTTACGCGGGATCCCAAGAGGCGCTAAATGTAATGCAAAAGAAAGTCGGTGACCTGATCGTAAGAGCTCCTGTTGACGGACAACTTACTTCGCTTGATGCAGAAATTGGTCAATCAAAAAACAAAGGAGAACGGCTTGGACAACTTGATATTCTTAGCGGTTTTAAAGTAAGAGTTGATATTGATGAACATTATATTTCACGTATCTATAATGGCCTGTTCGGCGAATTCACTTTTGCGGGCAAACAATATAAACTCAAGATCACAAAAGTTTATACGCAGGTTACTAATGGCCGCTTCCAGGTTGATATGGAGTTTGAAGGCGAGGTGCCCCAGGGTATTCGCAGAGGACAAACTTTACAGATAGGTTTAGCATTAAGTGATGAGATCACTGCATTGCTTCTTCCTAAAGGTGGGTTCTACCAAAAAACCGGTGGCAACTGGATCTTTAAAGTAAGTGAAGATGGGAAAACAGCCTACAAAGTGGATATACAACTTGGTATGCAAAGTCCGGATTATTACCAGGTATTACAGGGATTAAAAGCAGGGGACAAAGTGGTTACATCAAGCTATGAAAATTATGAGAACATGGAAGAACTGGTTATTAAAAACTAAAACCATTATTCATTAAAAGTATAGCCATGAAAAAGAAAATTCTTTATTTATTCATCATGATCTTCACGGTCAGCTTATTTTCTTCTGCGAAGAAAATAAAAGGGTATTGTGAAAATGCTTCTGTGTGCTGCAACATGATGAAACAAAATTGCAGCGATGCAATAAAATTTAAAACGGCCAATGAAGGAGAGCTGAGTTTTCCTTCACTCGGTCTGTTCCTTTTCACCAATTGAATCTTTCACCTTCACTTTAAAAAATAAAAAATGATCAAGATTGCAAATCTCGAAAAAACCTATCGCACCGAAGAGGTGGAAACAGTGGCACTTAACAAACTTTCTTTTGAAATAAAAGAAGGAGAGTTTGTTGCGGTTATGGGTCCATCAGGATGTGGTAAGTCAACCCTGTTAAATATTGTAGGACTGCTTGATGATCCTGATGAAGGAAGCTACCAGTTCAACGGGATTGAAGTTGCAAAATTCAATGAACGTAAAAGAGCCGATCTGCGCAAAAGAAATATCGGTTTCGTTTTCCAAAGCTTTAATCTTATTGATGAGCTTACTGTTTTTGAAAATGTTGAGTTGCCTCTTATTTACACAGG
>Ga0065712_10068012_pt1 | contig 17229 bp, 27 predicted proteins | sample MisRhiReplicate1_FD_59099 | JGI IMG/M metagenome (GOLD analysis project Ga0065712, IMG submission 59099) | Miscanthus rhizosphere microbial communities from Kellogg Biological Station, MSU, sample Rhizosphere Soil Replicate 1: eDNA_1 v3... | ecosystem: Host-associated > Plants > Roots >...
CAGCAGCTGGCGACGCAATATCGCCGGCAGTGCGCGGGTGTGGCGCGCGATGTTGATGCGACGGATTGGGCGCGCGATGCCCACTGGAGGGCGCGGTGAGTCTCAGCAGCATCTACACGGAATTGCACCGCAACGCCGCGCGCACCGGGCAAGATCGCGCGATGGAGCTCAAAGGCGGCGCGCGCCTGGCCGTGCGGGTGAAAGCGGGCATCGTGACCATTACGATCTCGCGCAAGGGGAAGAAAGTCGGGGACACTGAGTTGGTCACGTTTAAGCGCGACTGCAATGTGCCGAGTGCCGCAGTGCGCATCCCGGCAGAAGATCAGCATACGCGCACGATCGAGGGTGTCGTGTGGCACAGTGTGAGCTTTTGCTGGCGAGAGGATGGAACGACATGACCGAAGCCCGCTCATTCCTGATCGACGCCGGCGGCGGAGTCGTGCGCGTGCTGCGAACCATCGCTGGCGTCGGGTGCTACCTGCTGCGCTACGAGGTGCATCCGGATGAGGATATGTGCAAACGCTGCGGCTGCACGAAGATTTTTGGCTGCGCCGGCGGCTGCGGCTGGGTAACGAAGGCACACGATCTGTGTAGCGCGTGTCTGGAGAAGGAGCTGCTGTGACCGTTAAGCTGCTCGCCAGTCGCGCCTACCACTGCGGCAACTGCGCCCTCTGGCGCCGCTCGGTCGGCTGTACGATGCCAGCCACGCCTGCGACGGTCAACTGCGGCCGCACGCGCTTTGATGATCTGTGTGAGCAGTGGTATCCGTCGCATCTGGCCACAAGGATGGGGCGACGGTGGCGAAGAAGGAAAAAGGTGTCGACGTGAGCAAAGGACGCAAGGTGCCTGATCAGCATATCGACCACGCCGCGAATCTGGCCGATCGGCTGGGCCGGGCTGCCTACGAAGCGGCGACAGGATCGGAGGGTGACTCGACCTGGGAGACAGCGAACCCCACCAGCAAAGAACTGTACCGGCGCGTCGGCCAGGCGGTGATGGATGTGATCGTGGTGAAAGACGACCGGCGCGGCGACTTCAGTGTCAGCTCGATCTACGGCTACACCAGCAAGAAGCCGTATGTCAATGTCGAGGTGTCGATATCGCCGATGCAGCTCAGCCCGGCCAAGGCCAGAGAGATCGCGCTGCTTTTACTTGAGTGTGCCGACGCGGCAGAATCAGACGCCGTGCTGATCGGCTATGCCAGAGACGTGCTCGATCTGGACGCCCAGAAGGCTGCGCAGCTGCTCGGCCAGTTTCGCAACTACCGCGAGCGCTCTCTCGGCACGAAAGCAGAGAGCGCATGAAGGAACCGACTTACAAGCGGGCATTGATTCAGGAGCATATCACCGGCACGCTGCTGCAATCCACGCTTGAAGTAGCTGTTCCCTTTCGCATGCTGGAATTGCGTCAGCAGGGCGGCCCGCTGGAGCGCGACTGGCAAGAGGCGCGCGACTTCGCTGAGGTGCTGGCGACGGAAGGTGATGCGGCGCTCTTCAAGGGGCACAAGAAGGGCGATACCGCGCGCGTGGTGAAGGGCCTGATTCGGGCGCTTGCGGTCATGGCCTTCGTGCCGGGCGGCGTGACCGCCTGGGGGCTGCACTTCGACGCCGGCACACCGGATAGCAGCGGGGCGATCTGCTGCTCAACACTGCGAGGCATCTTTGACCGCTGACATCCGCCTTGCTTACGATACCCCGCGCGGCCGCGCGCATTATGTCGGCGGATCCGGCCTGACTGGCCAGCCGCAGTACACGCTCGGCACGCAGCGCCTCAGCCACGCCGATGTGCTGAGCATGGCAAGCCGGCGGCGCCAGCGCGGCCGCCGCTGCCCGGCGCGAATGGAGGAATCGCATGAGCGAGAGCTACACGATCAGCGCGGACGGCAAGGCGATCACCTGCCATCGGTGCGGCCTGGTCAGCTATCACCCGATGGACATCGCGACGAAGTATTGTGGCAATTGCCATGTCTTCCACGATGCGTTGGCGTCGCACGACGCGCGCTCGGCCGACAGCCTGCTGAACGAGGTCGCGCGCCTCCAGGCCCAGCTGCGCCTCGCGCTTCTGGCACTCGACCAGATTGATCGGCATGTCGTCGGCGCGTGCGCGAGCGACTTTGGCGACATGCCCGAGCCGTGCGAGGAGTGCGGCGAGATGCGCGAGATCGCGAGCCAGGCGCTCAACGAAATGAAGAAAGCATAACAGGAGCAGAGCCATGACGCTACCAGCGGAGACCATCCGCCTGCATATGGCGAGCGCAGCCTACACCCAGTGGCGCAAGGAAACCGGCCAGCTGCCACTTTGGGAACAGCTGAGCAACGCCGAGCGCGCGATGTGGCGGCGCATCACGCGCGCCGCGGACGACGCGCGACAGGCCGCAGAGGACGAGGACGAGGACGAGGACGAGCCGCCGTTTTAATCGAAAGGAGTTGCCACGATGCAACCGACCCGCCAGAAACGCGACTTTCACCCGAGCGGTGATGATCATTGGACTCGGCAGCCAGGCGTCAAAAGAGAGCCGTGGGGCAAGCTGAAGCCGACGCAGATCGATGCGCTCTGCGCACGCTACCAGGCCGGCGAGACGCCAACCAATTTGAGCGCGTTCTATGGTATCGCCCGCCCAACCGTCTATCGCTATCTACGGGCGCGCGGGTTGCTGCGTACTGCCGGCGCGTAATAAGTGTTTCACGACGAACTATAGCAATGCCGGGCGCGTGTTTGAGCACGCCCCGGCGCGGCCCTGGCATCAACTCCAGAGCATACGAATTGTATGCAGGAAGGGAAAACAATGCAACTCCCTCTCACTCCCACCGAACTGCGCATCTGCGCGCTTGTCGCACGCGGCTGGCCTGACAAGCAGATCGCGCTTGACATGGGTATCTCCTACGACGCAGCTCGGCAGCGGCTGCGCATCCTCAGTCAGAAGATCGGCGCGAACAACCGCGCGATGGTCGCGGCCTGGTACGTGCGCCAAACGGAGGTGCGGCCATGACGCCCTACGAGCGCGCGCTGCTGGAGCAAATCGCCTTCCTGGAGGATGAACTTGAACGCATCCGCGACGAACGCAAAGCCGCAGAGCTGGCCGCGCCGCCCGACTCGGCGATGGGCTGGGCGCTGCGCGATCCGCAGTTTCGTCAATGGCTGCTGAGACGGCAGCTCGAAAGCGAGGTGCGGCCATGACGGTACGCAATGAACCGCTGGTCAACGGCAAGCCGAGCACGCCGCGTCGCCCGTCGCCGGCGATGGTGCCGCGTGGATGCGTCGTGAATGCTGCGCTGGTGATGCTGCGCCTGATCGCCGTCGTGCTCGTTCTGGCATCCACATTCGGCAACTACGTGCAGTTCGTCGGCGGATGGGAGTCGTACTGGCCGCCGCAATGGATCGTGTTGCTGTATGCGTTCATCTACCAGGTGGTGTGTTCGCTGTTTCAATGGGGCTTCAAGGCCATGCGCTGGTGGGTGCCGTATGTGATCGCATTGCTCGCGAGTGCAATTCCATCGTTCCTGACGTATAATGCGTTATTCGGGCCGTACCTGGCATTGCAGGTCGGCATCATTCCCGCGCTCCTCGGGATCGGCATCGCGGTGATCGGCGGCGATGCGTTGCCTGAGTGGGTACTCGTTGAATAGGAGCATGCCATGAACGCTGCCACGCCGCCGCCCGGATTCTATTTCTTCGTCGCCGTCTTTTGGCTGGTCGTCGCCGGTACGATCTTGATGGTCGTTTTCAAGGTGGCGGTGTGGTGGAGCGCACGCATGTCAAGTACGGAAGCCGAACCAGTAGCCCGCGCCCCGGTGCGCTGGAGTGGTGCGGGCGGTGCGGGCGAGCCGGCGCGGGCGCGTCTGCATCAGGAAGAACCAAGACGCGAGCCATTATTCGAACCAGCCCACGAACCACAGAGTTTACATATGTCGCGCGATGCCGAGATCGCCTGGCTTACGGTTCAGCGTAACGACGATGGCACCTACCGCCACTCTGCGAACAAGATCGCCGCGTTCATGGGCGGCACTGAGTCGGTCGTCAAGGCGCAGGTCGCGGCCATTCGCGCAAAGAAGGAAGTAGCCGCGCCCGTGAGCGCGCGAGCCGAGCGACCACCGCAAGGCTGGCCTTCCAAGGCGTCTTGATGCGCTAAGCGCTTGAATGAGCACGTTCTTTCGCGATCGCAACGAAAGCGAACACACGCATGGCAAAATCACGCCAAGAAATCCAGCGCGGCGTCGTCGAGCGGCGACGCGCACGCATCGCGGCTCTGCCAAGAATACCGTGCGCATGCGGCTGTGGGACGCTGATCGCACCGTTCGATGCGAACTTGGAGGCGCGGCGCTATGTGAAAGGGCACCAGGTGCGCATGCACCCGTCCCCGCATTTGGGTAAGCCCGCACATAACCGTATCGGCGAGGAACCGCAGACCAAGGCGGAACGGTCGGCGTGGTTCAAGCGCTATCTCGCGCGGCGCTACGCGGAGATCGACCGCATGCCAAAGATACCATGCGCCTGCGGGTGCGGCACGCTGATCGCGCCGATCGGTAAGAGCCTGAAAAAGGTGACCTACGCGAACCATCATTATCGGAGAGGAAAGAAGGGGCAGAAACGACCAGCTAGCCCCTGATCATCGCCAGCCACACCAGCGCCAGCAGCTCCGCACGCTCCTCGTGATCATCAAGCGTGAGGACGTAGCGATCGCCTACTTGCGGATGGGCCATGTAGTCGAGGGGGCCTGTGTCGCCGAGCGTGAACGCTGTCAGCCCGGCGGGCAGGTCAGCCCAACACCTCATCAGCCAGCGCTGGTGGGTTGCGGTCTCACGAGTCAGGCAGGTCATGCCGATCGCGGCGGGCTGCTGCCATCGGATGACGGCGATCGTGGAGGATACCCAGCGCGCGGTGAAGTTGAGTGGTGGCTGCGCGTGGGCAGGCAGGACAATGCTGAGCAGGAGCAGCAGTATGCTAGAATAGCGCCAGACGCAGAAACGCCATCCCCTTGCTTGCCGGCGGAGGATGGCATTTCCGTTCATCGAAAGAACGTGCGCGCGGGCGCGGTGCTATTGTCGCATTGCGCTGCCCGCGTGTCAAGGAGTCGGCCGTGGTGCGCACCTATACGGGGATCGCCTTCCTGCGTGCTCTTGCGGCCTTCTGGGTGCTCTTCGCGCACTGCATGATCTGGGGCGGCTGGTACGGCGTGCCGCTGCCCGATCCGAAGATCGCGGTTGACCTGTTCATGATGCTGTCGGGCTTTGTGATGGTGGCGACGGGAGACGCGCGGGATGCGGTCGAACCATTGGACAGTGTGGCGAACTGGCGACGCTTCTGGCTCAGGCGTGTGTTTCGGCTGGCACCACTCTACTACACCACCCTGGCGATCGCCATTATTTCCCGCGACCCATTCACGGGCGGCTATGCCGGCCTCCAGACACTCAACCCTACGCACTGGGCGAGCGCGCCGGCCTACGACCCCGCAAATATTCACTACACACCGATGAATGTGCTCGTGCATGTCACGTTCCTGTCGGGGCTGATCCCCGCGTATGTGGATGCCAGCTACCTACCGGACTGGAGCCTGAGTCTGGAGATGCAGTTCTACGCCGTCTTTCCCGGGCTGCTGCTGATCATGCGCCGCTTCGGCTTTGCGCGATCCGTGCTGGCGATCGGCATCCCGGTCATGCTGCTCGGGCGGTTCGTCGCCGCGCACAGCGCCTACCCCGAGCCGTCGGTGCTGATCTTCAAGCTCCACTATTTCATGGCCGGCATGCTAGCGTGCCGCGCACTCACGCTCACGCGCTGGCCGGCCGCGCGTTGCCTGGCGGTCGCATTAGTGCTCGTGTCGCTGGAGACGGCCTACGGGCGTCAACTCCCGCTGCTGCCGCTGCTGCTCGGCACGCTCGTTCTGCTCTCCCATTTCGAATCGACCGGCCGCATGCCCGGCTGGCTCGGCGCGCTCCTGAGTGGTCGCGTGGTGCGCGTCGGGTCGGATCTGTCCTACAGTGTCTACATGCTGCATGGCCTTGCGCTTTCTGCCGCCGGCCTCCTGATCGCGCGCTCGGCCTGGCTGCTCTCCCTCTCCCCGCCATGGCGCGTGCTGTGGATGCTGCTGTTCGTGTCGCTGTCCAGCTATAGCGCTGCGTTCGTCACCTACCACCTGATCGAGCGGCCGGGAATCCGCCTTGGATCGGCAGTCATCCGCCGTGTCGCGCCCGCAGTCACGAAGGTCGCGACCGCGAGCACGACTCAGTCGGCAGTGCGTCAGCTCCGTTGACCCCTCCGGCGTCCTCAGCCCTGGGCAGAGCGAGCAGCGCGTCCAATTCCTGGAGCCCGCCCGCCATCGCGCAGAGCTGGCGATCGAGCGCTTTCAGTGTCGCCTCCAGCGCATCATACTGCGCGCGCGCCTGATCAAGCTGCGCAGCTAAGGCCGCGCGCCGCGCCTGGATTGCGAGAATGTCAATCAATAGAACAGCACCATGGCGTTGATGTCGTGACTGCCGTTCGTGCCGACGGTGCGCGCGACGGTGATCGCGCCTCCCGCAGTCAGCGTGACCGTGATCGTATCGCTGTTGACATACGTCGGCGCGCTGCCAAGGCTGAACGCCTGACCGTTAAAGCCGAGCGAGCCAGTGCCGGTGGTGTTGTTGCGATCGAACAACCACATGGCGCAGCCGCTCGCGATGGTGCCAGCGACAATCGGAGTCTGGAGCGTGGTCACATTGTCAGCGCTAAAGAACAGGATGCCGCCGCCGCCAGGCCCGCTGGCATGCAGCCTGCTGGCTGGAGCGGTCGTGCCAATGCCGACATTCCCGCTGCCGTCGATGAACATGCGCGCAGCGCCGGCATTGTTCGCGGCTGCTGCGGTGAAGAACGAGATCGCCGACGCCGCCGCGGAGCCGTCCATCTGGATAAGCGCGGCAGATTTCGCCGTATCGGCAAACACGCCAGTGGTCGGATTGCGGTTCGACGCGAGATAGGTGATCGCGCCAGCGTGGCCATAGTACCCGCGCGCCGTCTCGCCGCCTTTTACCAGCTCGATCTGATGGTAGCCGCCAGCCTGCGAAACCGTCAGCACATCATCGATCGTCGGCGGGCCGTCTAGTCCTTTCAGATAGCGCACGTCAGCCGCAAGGATATTCATTTTCGCCGCAGTCATTATCTCGCTTACCGCAGTCCACGGTGTAGCCGGTGCGCTCCAGGCCATAGGAACCTCTCAGTATGCCAGCTTGGTCGTGCTATTCAGCACCCCATAGATCGCATCTTGCAGTATCCAGAAGCTGCTGCCAGCCAGCGCCTGCGCGCTGGAGAGTCCGAACGTCGCCAGGAATCGATCCGATGTGACATCGAATGACACGCTTTCAATGTAGCAATCCTGCGTAATCGCCGTTCCGATCGGCGGCGGGCGCTGCGTGACCGTGATGCGATTGGAGATCACCAGGCCGAGGATGTACGGCCAGAGCGCATCGTCCATCAGCCCGTCAAGCGTGATGCTCGTGAAACGGAACACCGGCAAGCCGTACAACCCGACCAGCCACTGCGCCAGATACAGCGCCTCACTGTCGGTCAACATGGGCAACGTCTTGGTCAAGGTGCGCGTGAAGTAGGCAGCCTGTGATATCGTGTCTGTGGCTACCTGCTCGACTCCGCCGGTGCGCGTAATCCTGGCCTCGTTCCAGATCTGCTGATCGTCGTAGCCGCTGTTCACTGTCAGCCATGGCAGCGCAGCGCTGGCGCTGTCGTCGAACGATGCCAGGCTCGTGCGACTGTTGACCAGCCGATAGTGGCGATTGTGGAAGGTCGCCAATCCATCCGGGCCCATGAAGAACAGCCCGCTCTCCACATCGGCGACATTCTGAAAATGCGTCAGCGCTGGGGTGTTGACGAACGTGCCGGCCTGAATCTGGCTCTGCGCGCTGTACAGCAGCCGATCGGCAGCCGGCCAGCTAATGTTCGTCAGCCAAGTGTCGATCGACCAATTACAGAACTCGTTCGCATACGCGCCGTTCAATTTCTTTAATGCAAAGTATTTAAAGGCATCGACGCAGGCGATCGCCGTGGTCGTGTCGAGGCCTCCAGGCCAGTCAGGCGGCCAGGCCTCGACATATCCAGTGAAGAGCCGATAGGTGACGGCTGCATACGTCGCGCTGATGCGGATCTTCTTCATAGGCACGACATACGGATAATAGGGCGACGCGGCGAAGGTCGGGTCGAAGCGGCGATCGCTATTGTCGAGGATGAGACTCGCCGTGCCAGCCTCGATCCTGCCAAGCGCATCGCTCCTGCCGCGCTTGGTCGAGAAGCTGATCACGTAGGGGGTAATGTCCACCCAGGTATTCGATGCCAGCGCTGTCAGCGGCGCATCGGCAAAAGCAATCTGGATTGACAGCGTCGGATATGCCATTACGTCTGTCCCGCGAAGATCGTGACATTCTGCCTGCCAAGCTGCGCCAATCCATCGCGGATCGCCAGGATGAGATCGCGCTCGGTCGTGACATTCCCCTGGACTGTCAGATTGATCGTGATGCCAGAGGAGGAGGAGGCAGCCGCGGCGCTACTGATAGGCGCGCCGCCTCCGTTGAGGAGCGCGCTCCCCATCTCGCGCGCCGCGCCCCATGCCTCCTTGGGCATGTGCGTCAGCCAGTCGTTTGCGACGTCGCCGGTCTCCTTGACTGCCTGGAGATAGCGATCGAGGTCGGCCTGGTTGCCTCCTGCTGCTGGCCCGCCCTCCTTGAACGATCGCCCCAGCTCCTTGACCGCGTTCCATGCTTCTTTGGGCATGTGCGTCAGCCAGTCATTGCTCAGATCGCCAGTCTCCTTGACTGCCTGGAGATAGCGATCGAGGTCAGCCTGATCGATGCCTATTGACGGCCCGCCGCCTTTCCCGCCCCCGAGAATGCCGCTGATCGCGCCAGAGGAGAGCTTGTCAATGAAGTCGGCGACTGCGCTGGTGCTCTCCTTGGCAGATTGCCCGATGCTGTCGAACCAATCAGCCATAGGCGGCGGGCTATGGCCCTGGAGCCAATCGGGGATAATGGCAGCAGTCACGCCTGCGATAAAGCCGTCAAGCATCGCCTTGGCGTTCGTGACTGATGCGACCACATAATCGAAGCCGCGCACGATCGGCTCAATATAGCTCTCCTTGAATCCCGCGATCGCCGCTTTCAAGTCGCTCCAGCTCTGGACTGCCAGCGCAATGCCGCGCGGCAGATCATCGCGCAGCGCCACGAACACTGCAGAGAGGACTGGCAGGATATAGGCTTGAAAGAAGCTCCATGCATCGCGGATCGCTGGCAGTAACACATTCTGCCAGGCCCATGCCATGGCTTTCAATTCGATGATCGCGCCTGCTATGATGACATTCGCCAGCCAGGAGAGCACCGGCATGACATCGCTCTGGATAAAGGCGATCGTGCTCATGACGGTCGGCTCCATGTCGCTCCAGGCTTGCATCAGCGCGGGTATGGCGACATCGCTCAGATAGGCAGCCGCCACGCCAATACCGTCGGCCAGCGCAGTCGCCAGCGCCTCGATCGTTTGCTTGACCTCTGGACTATTCAGCCAGGCGCCGAGCTGATCGAGGATTGGCAGCAGCTTACTGCCGATCATCTCAAATGTTTCGCCCAGCCCAGCCTTGAACTGAAACCAGCCGCCCTTCGCAGCAGCCGCGGCTGCTGCCTGGCCTCCGACCTGTTTATTCAGCTCGGCGATGATCAGCGCCTGCGCGCCGGCCATGTCGCCGCTCTCCTGCATGGCCGCGATCGCCGACTTCTGCTCCTCTGAGAATGTCAATCCAGCCTTGCCTAAAGCTGACATTCCTTTGACGGGATCGTTTAATGCCTTGCCGAGCATCATGGCTTGATCAGCAGGAGCGCCGCCGAGCGCCTGCGCCAGATCGACTGTCAAGGCAGTCGCCAGATCGAATGTCTCTCCTTTGATGTTCCCGAATGTCAGGAGGAGGTTTTCGCTCTGCTGAATCTGATCATCGCCAAAGAGCGACTTGCCAGCAGCATCAGACAGCCCGCTGGCCAGCGCGACGACCTGATCAGCGCTCCTGCCAGCCGCATCGCCCATACTTGTGATTGTCTGCTGTGTCGAGGCGTACAGCTCGCGCGCCTGCTGCGCATCGCCAATGCCGCCGACGACCGCTACCGACAGCGCCGCCACGCCAGCCGCCGCGACTGCCAGGCCAGCCGTGCCAAGGCCAGCCAGCGCGCCGCCAAGATTGCCAATGCCGGCGCTGGCCTCGTCTTTCATGGTCACCAGCAGATTCAGAACAGATTGGCTGATCATCGATTCTCTTTCCTGCGCCGCTGTCGCTCCGCGTGATCAGCTTCTGCATTCATTCGCGCGGTCAGCTCCTCGACAAAGGTAGGATCTAATCGTCCAGTTTGCTCTGGCGTCCAATTGAATCGATATGCGAGCGCAATTTCTGTGGCGTAGTCGCCAATTGGAGGCTGATGCTTTGCGGTGGGGTGCTCGAGGCGCGTTCTCCAGCGCTCGTAGCAGTAGCTGTACCAGCTGGCGCTTTTGGGTCGGGGGGCGCCTTGCTGTTGCGGCGCGCGATCTCCTCCAGCGCTTTCTCGACAATCGGCTGATCAGGATCGAGCCTCCTGATATTCTCTGGCGTGCATGGCACACTATCGAATTGTGGCCCGCTCCAGCCGACAATGTTCAGCACCAGCATGGCGATCAGGTTCTCGGCCAGGTCAAGCTCGTTTGGCTTGCTGCCTGCTCCAAGGCGAAAGCCAGCCGCGCCGACTTTCTTTTGTGTCGCAAAGTCCATTTTTGGCCGAATGAAGATCACGTTAGGAGGCTCCTCGCTGATCACTTCATTCGCATCAAACTCATAGACCGCAATGCGCTCGTTCGGATCAATGAACATTGGCATTAGAGTGTCGTCCTCTGGCTCTGCGCATAGAGCGCGAATGAGGCGCCTAATGTCGCATCGTATTGGCTCTGTACAGTAAACTGCATGGTGATGTTCGTATCCTCGACAACGCCCCAGCTAAAGGCGTCCAAAGGCCCAATGATGTCTAATTGGACATAGTTATACAGCGCGCCCTCGATCAGCGTGCCGTTCAGTCGAATGCGCATTTTCACGGTTGTATCTGCCTCCCAGGTAAGATACTCCTTGCCGGCGCCAATGCTCAGATCATTGAGCTCCACCACAATAGTAGCCTCGGCATGGCGCTTTCCTCTGGCAGCCTTCGTGAAGTTGAGCCCGCCTGCTGGGCCATTGGCGTAGCGCTTATACACGACGCCGCTGGGGATTGTCCAGTCCGTCGAGATAAACCTGCCGGTGATCTCGGTCGTGCCAATCGCAGAGCTGGTGTCAATCCAGAGCTGCATGGCGCCTGGCATCAGCAGATCTCCAGGAATAGCCGCAGGAAAGACAGGAGCGGCCACGCGCGACGGAAAGTAGCCCGCGCCTTTCATGGTGAATGTCGCTGCGTCCTCGCCAGTCGCGTCAGCGCTGACGGTCAATTCATCAGCCATACAATAGGCGCTCTGGAATGTCTGAACGTTCGGATCGCCAGCGTACAGCGTGGCAGACTTTAGATCGTCGCTCGTCACGGTCGGCACAAAGGAGAATAGGCGCGACAGCGTGCCGCCCGCTGGCGTGCTGGGCGTCGTGACTGCTTTGGCGATCAGATTGAACAGGATTGGCGCATAGTTCGGATCGAGGAGCGAATCGGGGATGCTCCAGTCGGCGCCAGTGCTGACGGTCTTGGAGCGGTAGAACTCCTCAGTCGTGCCGCGCGCCTCCTCGGGCCGGTACTTGGTGCGAACGGGCGTGATCATGCCGTCCACTGGCATAAAGACGGTCGGCGGGGTTACGGCAGTCCCGCGCGTGGCCTCCAGCGCCAGGCCAAAGAGCGAGTATGGTACTTCTGCTGCGGGCATGGTCTACTCCTTGTCGGCCTTTGGCGCGCCGCCGAGCGGTGCGGTTTCGGTCGGCGGCTTGGTCTTGCGATAGAATGGGCATGCATCAATGCTGGCGCGCAGCCAGGCAGGAAAGGAGATGTACAGCGCGTCAGGCAGATCGGCCAATGGCACGCCTGGCAGAAAGGCGCCGTCAGGATTCTTACTGGCGTCGTAGTATCTGGCGATCGGCTCGGTAGTCATGCGGCGCTCCTCTTTTCAGTCACGGATACCGTAAACTCCAAGATGCGGTACAGCTTCTTCGCGATCATCGCGAACCCCGAGGTCGCGCTGATACTCTTGGCCACGCCGCCGGACAATCGCCCGCCCAGTCGCGGATCGCGATTGATCGCGCTCGGCACGCTGTCCGCCAGGGTCAGCAGCTGCATCTCGGCCTGGTCGTTGTCCTGATAGTCGAACACCAGCCGCACCGCGAAGATATGCGTGATGCCGTCCAGGTTGCGCGCCGGCGCCTGGCTGCGCATCAGCTGGTCAGCGCTCGCATAGCCGGCATACAGCAGCGGCGTCGCCTGGATGGATGTCGGCTCGCCCAGCAGGATGGCGTGCAGGCCGTCGATTGTGCGAAAGGCCTCCGCCAAACCTTGCCAAACCGTGACAGCTGACATTAGCTCACCACGCTGCTAAAGTATTCATCGCCCGCCTGCTGCAAGAGCTTCTGCACATCGCCGCGGCCGTCGTCGATCGCCTGCTGGAAGAACGGTTGCTTGGCGTGAACGAATGGTGCATAAATAATGTTCGTCCCGATGCCGCCCCGCAGCCCGCCACTCTCGACAAAGGTCGTTTCGCTGCGCCTCAGCGTGCCACTTCGCACCGGCGTGCGCAGCTGGGCGTGCCTCAGCAGCGTCAGCACGATCTTCTGCATCAGCGGCTCGCGCAGCGACGCGAACGAGTGCGACTTCAGCTTGGCGGCCAGTTGCTCGGGTGTCATACGCCAATCGCAATCAGCTGATCGCGCAGGCTCTCCAGCACTTGCTGTTGCAGCTTGGTCAGCCCGGCTATCGGTCGTGTCGCGCCAGCCCCCTCGACTCCTACCAAATCGACATACCCGCCCGTGTCGCGCGTGCGGTACACATTGACCGCGACCTCCAGCGTGACCTCCACGATCGCATCGGGCGGCGTCGGACCCCAGCCCCAGACGGCCGTGACGCGGTAGCGCGCCAGGTCGCTCCACCATCCACTGCCCCAGCCGCCCGCGCGGTAGACCCGCCCGTCGGCCTGCGCCTCCCATTGGTCGCTCGTCAAGGTCGTGTAGGTTGATGGATAGCTGCCACTCTGGTACTCGACCAGGGTGATCGAGTTGAGCTGATAGGCTGGCAGCGTCAGATACGATCCGTCATAGGCGCGCACGATCTTCGTACTCGCCACGCCATAGGCCGCGTAGTCGAAGGTCGGATCGGCCAAAAGGCTGCGCATTGCGCTGCGCACAATATCGGTCGCGCGATCGAGGCACTGCTGCAATACCGTGTCGCTGGCCGGTGCGATCGTGATCGTGCTGGCCGGCGTCAGCAGCGCGGCGCTTCCAGTCAGCGGCCCGGCATCACTCGCGAGCGTGCCCTGGAAGCTGACCGTGTACGGCCCGCCCGGCCGGCCCTTCACGTTGACCCCGCCCGAGCCGATCGCCGTAATCGCACGCAGGGCGGTCTGCACCGCCGTCGCGGTCGCATTCCAGGCCAGCGCGGCGGTCGCCGTGCCTTCATAGGCAAGCGTGAACGTGCCGCCGGTCGGCGCGCCGCTGATGGTGATCAGCTGCTGCCCATCCTCAGGCACTTGCGGCAGATAGGCGCGCAGTTGTGCGATACTGGCGTAGGCGGTCACTTACTTACTCTTATTCGGCGGCGGTTCCTGCTTCAGCTTATTCGGCGGCGGATCAGTCTTGGCCTTCTCGCCGGTCAGGCCGTACTGCTCGGCGTCGGCCAGCGGTAGCTGCGCGCCGTGCGCGACGAGCAGGAATGCCGCGCGGGTGTCGCCCTCCTGCACCACCGTCAGCCGGTCGGCGGTCAGATACAGATTCGGCCCTTCATTTGTCCACATGTCGCGGTGCTCCTGACTATCAAGCGGCCAGATCATGTTTGCGTGCCGACCTTGGTCCAGGTCGGGTTCAAGGCTGTCCCGGTGTTAATGTATAAAATGCCGTTGGTCGTGTCGCTCAGCAGCTGGCCTTTGACCGAGCCGATCGCGGTCGTATCGACACCCGGCGTCGTCTCGGCGATCGCGAGCGTCGGGGATGTCCCGGTCAGGCTGGATGTTGCGGTCATCGTCGATACCGCGCGCTTGGCCACGTTCCCGCCCGAGAAGGTCAGGAGGATCGTGCCGATGCCGGCAGTCAATGTGCCGGCAGTCGCGACGATCCCGGCGGTCAGGACATTCGGCAGCAGATCGAGCGCCGCATTGATATTCGCGAGCAAGGTCGCGTTGGTCGCCGACCAGGTGATCGCGCCAGTGGTGAAGCCGTCGAATGTCAGCGTGAACGTGCCGGCGGTCGGCGTGCCGCCGATCGTCAGGGTCTGCACTTCGTTCGTGCCGGCCGCCGGCGCCCCGGCGTTGGTGAGCAGCGCGCCCGTCGCGCCTTCGATGATTGGCATAACTATACTGCTCCTATTCGCGGCGAAATGCTGTCTTTCGCCGCGAAACAACGTCAATGCAATCGAAACGACGATACTGCGCCGCAACTGCGATCAGATTCCGGTTACGGTGCAGAAGGCAGCGGCGCGATACCACTCAACCGCGAGGCGCTCCTCTACACGGATGGTTTGTTGGTTGAGCCTGAACTGGTCATTCACCCAGCCCACGTCGATTCTGAGGCCCATGCGCCGGTCGATGTGCGAATACAGCTGGAAGTCGCCGACCAGGCCGGTGTTCTCAGTGATGCCCGGTGTCACCACCACGGTCACGCCCCACAGCCGCTCGGGCCCGGCGTCGGCCGGGCTGCCCCAGATATAGATGCCGTCGGCGGTTCTGAGCAATCGGATGTCTTGCCAGTCGTTCGGATGGATGACCACGCCGGTCGGCTCGGCGAAGCCGGTGAAGCGCACCTTGGTCATGGCCTTGAAGAAGGCGTCGGGTGTTGGGTCGGCACCCTTGGCCTGGGTCTGAATATTGGCCAGTGTCAAGATGCCTTGCAGGCGCGGTGACACGTTGGTGCCGGTCATCAGCTCGACTTCCTCGGCCAGCTCGACCATCAGCGTCAGCCGGTTGTCGATCACCGCGCGGATCTGCGGCACGTCGTCGAGCTGCTCGTCGGTCACCGGCAGCGTGACCGCGATCTTCTCGACATTGGCCGACACCTCGGTATAGGCCAGCGCCGCCTCGGGCTTCTGCGCGCCCTGCGCAACCGGCGCGGCGTTGTTCGTGAAGGTCGTCTCGCTCATGTACTTGATAATGCTGGCGGTGGTGGTGTCCTGCGGAATCAGGTCGGCGACCATCGGGCGGCGCTGGGCTGACAATACCAGGCCCGGCCCGCGCGGGTTCGGCGCCGCGTAGCCGGCAGCCGTGGTCATCAGCGTCTTGCGCCCGCGCCGCGCCTCAGTCTCGTCGAAGTCCTCGAACGTGACCCCAAACTGGCGCTTGCTGATGCCCTTGAAGCGCAGCGTGGTCTCGTGCTCGGCGAAGCGCTGGCCCATCGTCTTCTGCTCGTCGGAGGGGCCCGCGTTGCCGGCCGGCCGCTCGTCGGCTTCGCTTCGACCGCTGGCCTTCTCGCGCAGCCCCTGTTCGATGATCTCCATCTCGCGCGCCGCATCGAACTGCTTCCCGAGGTCGGTCAGCTCCTCGTTCCGCCTTCTGATCTCGGCGGCCTTCTCGTCGGTCGTGCCGTCGATGCTCTTGACCTTCGACAGATCAAGGTCGTCGCCGGCCTCTTTGAATATCGCGGACAGCTGATCGCGCTTGGCGGTCAGCTCCTGCGCCAGCTCATACTTTTTCTTCATGTCACTCCATTGAGCGTCGCCAGCGTGCGCTGGAAGTCCAGCAGCAGCCGGCGGGTATCGGTTGCTTGTTTGGGTTCGGTCGCCGCGAGCAAATCTTTGAGCGCCGTCGATGCGCCGGCCAGCGCTTCCACGGCCGTCTCGATCCGCTTGCGACTTTCGCCTGATAAGACCCGGCCCTCCTTGGCACGCAAGGCGGACAGATCCTTCACGCGACTGATATACTCCTCCACGGCAGCAAGCACCGAATCGGAGTGCGCGGCCAGCGGCATGCGCTTGACCGCGGATGTTGCGCTATTCATGCCCCATGCCACATCGGACACATCAAATAATCTGAGCTTATACAGCTCGCGGATCGTCTTGCCGTCCTCGGCCTCGGTGTATTTATACTCAGCCACGTCATAGGCGTAGGACATCTCTTTGATCGCGCCGGCCTTCAGGCCCGCCAATACCTCGTTCCCGCGCGGCGTATCAAGGTACTCTCTGGTCACTTCTGCCGCGCCGGTGGCGTCGGGCGCATAGTGCAGCACGGCCGGCGGCAGTTCGTCGCGGGTCAGCTCGCGCAAGCTCAGGATCGACGCCACCGGCGGCGCGGAGGCGTCGTGCTGCCAAAGGAATACCGCCCGGTCGCGCCCGTTCACTTTGGTGTCGGCGAACGCGCCGGGGTGACTGCGATCCATCCCATCGTCGACCACGCCATGCACGGCGTAGATACCCACGACGGTGCGATCGCTGATCTCTTTGGTGAACTGCACGGTGTCTTTGTATTCGATTGGCATAGCTCACTACTCCACGATAGGGGATAACGCGCACCGGCACATGGGGTGCGCGGGCGGGTGCGCGATGCCGTCTGCAAACTCGTCGCCCAGCGCCACGCGCATCCCGTCGAGCGCGGCACACTCGGGGCAGGGGTCGCTGGCCAGCCACTCGACCTCTTTCACCACGCCCGACTCCTCGTAGGCCAGCAGCGATCCTTTGGAGTATGCGCTGGCCGTCTCAGTGCGTGCAATCATCTCGGCGCGCGCCTTGCTCTGCGTCGTGTCGGCGGCCATAATCTCGCGCCGCAATTGGTCAATGCTCCAGCCTTCTTCGGCCTGGCGCCCCACGAGCGTGCGGTAGACATCCAGCGTGCTCTCGGCGATGTTCTTCAGGCTCTCGGCGCCGAGCAGCTCGTCGAGCACGTCCTGAACGAATGGATTCTCGAGGTCGAACGCGATCGTCGTGCCTAAGGTCCCCTCGGCATCGCCGAACGCGCGATTGATCAGGATCGGGTAATACCGCCGCACAAGCCGCTGCACATCTTTGGTAAAGTCGAGCGCGAGTTGTTCTTCGTTCAGCGGCATAGAATCAAAAAAGGCCACAGCCCCCAGAGAGGGGTTGTGGCCGGCAGCCG
>Ga0065712_10000917_pt1 | contig 17213 bp, 14 predicted proteins | sample MisRhiReplicate1_FD_59099 | JGI IMG/M metagenome (GOLD analysis project Ga0065712, IMG submission 59099) | Miscanthus rhizosphere microbial communities from Kellogg Biological Station, MSU, sample Rhizosphere Soil Replicate 1: eDNA_1 v3... | ecosystem: Host-associated > Plants > Roots >...
GCCGCGCGGCGGCGTGGCGCCGTATCGCGCGCCGGGCTACGGCTACGCCGTCCCACGCTCCAACTACGGCTACGCCGTCCCACGGTCCAACGGCTACTACCACGGGGGCGGGGCCTGGCGAGGGTACTACCCGCACGGCGGGTACTACGGACACGGGCACTCGTATGGATATGGCTACGGCTACTGGCGTCCGTATCCGTACTACTCGTTCCACCCGCACTTCAGCATCGGGTTCGGGATCTTTTCCGGTTATCCCGTCCCGTACCCGTACCTCTACTCGTATCCATACCCTGTGCCGTACCCGGTTCCGTACGCCGTCCCGTATCCGTCGTATCCGGCACCTGCACCGTATCCGTACGGGAACCAGTATCCGCAGCAGTATCCGCAGCAGCAGCCTTACCAGCAGCCGCCGTATCAGCAGCCGTATCAGGACAACCAGTACTCGAACCCGTACCCGCAGCAGTACCAGGAGGGGTCTCAGCAGCCGAACACAGTCGACGTCACGCCTGGGGTCACCGGCGGCCTCAGCTTCGACATCAAGCCGTCGACTGCTGAAGTGATTGTGGACGGCGAGAACTTCGGCCAGGTGGGCAACTACTCTCCGAACGCGCAGCAGCCGTTGGCGCTTGCGCCAGGCCGCCACCGCGTGGAGATTCGCCAGCCCGGGTACCGCAACATCGCGTTCGACGTCAACATCGTCGCCGGCCAGGTGCTGCCGTACCAAGGCACGCTGCAGGCGAACTGAGGTCGGGCTACAGGCTTCGGGCTTCGGGCTCCAGGGACGTTACTGGAGCCCGATGTCTGTACGGGGTGTAGTCTGGGGTTGTACGGGGTGTAGTATCCCGCCATGCGCTATCCGATCGGCTTCTCCACCCTCGGCTGCCCCAAGTGGCCGTGGCCGAAGGTCCTCGAACAGGCTGCCGCGATGGGCTACTCGAGCCTCGAGATCCGGGGCATCGAGGGCGACATGGACCTGCCGAAGCGGCCCGAGTTCGCGGCGCGTCGGCTGACTGATGTACGCAAGGATCTGGCGGCCACGGATCTGGTCATCACCGACCTCGGTGCTTCCGCGCGGCTGCACGAGCGCGATCCGCGCGTGCGTGAACAACAGCTCGACGAAGCTCGGCGCTTCATCGACCTCGCCCACAATCTCGGCGTGCCGTGGATTCGCGTCTTTCCAAACGAGTACCTGAAGGACGAGCCGCACGAGGTCACGCTCGCGCGAATCGGCGACACGCTCGCCGAGCTCGGGCGGTTCGCGAAAGGCAGCGGCGTCGGCGTGCTCGTGGAATCGCACGGCGACATCACCGAGTCGAAGGGCCTGAGCGCGATCATGCAGCGCGCGGAAACGGTGCCCGGCACCGGGCTCGTCTGGGATACGCACCACACGGTCGTCGAAGGCAAGGAAGCGCCCGCCGACACGTGGGCCGCGATCGGCAAATGGGTCTACCACACGCACATCAAGGACTCGGTGGACGACGGCAAGGATCGACGCTACGTGCTGCTCGGCACTGGCACGGTCGGCGTGAAGGCCATCGTCCAGGCGCTCGTAAAGGGCGGCTACAAGGGCCGCTACAACTTCGAGTGGGAGAAAGTCTGGCACCCCGACATCGACGAGCCCGAAGTGGCGTTCCCGCAGTACGCACAGCAGATGACGGCGTGGCTGTCCGAGGCGGGCGTCAAGCCGTCGTGATCGACAAGGCGCTCGTCGCCTCCGTGCGCCGTGAGCTGAAGGCGGCGTCCGACCCCTCCCGCGCGCCCGCGATGCAGGCCTGCATGAAATCGGCGATGCCGTACTACGGCGTCGCCATGCCGGGCCAGCAGGTGATCTGGAAGAAGCTGTTTCGCTCGACAGCCATGCCCGACGCGTGTTCGTGGCGCGAGACGATACTGTCGATCTGGTGCAGGACTGCAGCACCTCAGCACTGACAGTTTTATGCGGCCCGCCGCCCACTCTTGAGCAGCGCCGGAATCAGCGTCACCACGTCGGCCGCGGCGGCCACATCCGCCCGCACGCATTCCACGCTGCGTCGCGCAATCGCGCCCAGCCCCAGCGGACCGCCCGACCGTTCCAGCAGCGGCACGTCGAGCAGCATCGCGCCGATCGTCCGACCCGCGATGCCGCCCATCATCATCACGTACAGCAGCGTGATCAGCGCGAGCACGGTGAAGACCGCGAAGCGGGCCGCGTGCAGCAGCTCTCCCACGCTCACGCCGCAGAACGCCGCCGTCGCGCCAATCACTGTCAGGTAAATCGATGCCAGCAGCAGCCCGTCCAGCGATGCCGCGAGGAACCGCCGGGGCCCCCGGCTCGGCGCAGTCGCCGTCACCGTCACCGATTCCCGGCTCGCGACCGGCTCCGCTCTGGCCACGGTCTTGTTGTGGCGGTCGAGCAGCTGCTTCAACACCTGCATGCGCGCATCGGGAATCAGGTCCGCGGCGTCCGTCCATGACAGCGCCTGCTGTTGCATGTGCGGCGCGCTGGGGTGCGGCGAGCTCGCTGCCTGCGCCGCAGGCAGCTGGTCCGCCAGCATGCCAATGACGATGTCGGCGTCGACACCGATGGCTTCGGCATACGCGCGCACGAACGCGCGGGCGTAGAAGCCCGGCGGCAGGCTGTTGAAGTCGCCTTCCTCGATTCGGCGCAGGTGAGTCACGCCGATGCGGGTCCGGCGGCTGATTTCCGTCAGGCTCAGGCCCTGGGCCATCCGGGTTTTGCGCAGCTCAGCGGCAGTCATCTGGAACTCTCGTCGAGGTCTATCGGGCGGGGAGTGTCAGGACATTACTCGGCAGGAAACGGTGTGCGAATTTCGCGTGCCGATCCGTGCAGAATTGACAACCGATGCTGCTGGCCGACCTGGTTGCCACCTCAGCCGCCGTGAAGGCTGTGAGCGGCCGTCTCGACAAGATCGGCCGCCTTGCCGCACTGCTCCAAGGGCTGAGCGGCGACGAGGCGCGCATCGCAGTGACCTTCCTCAGCGGTTCGATTCGCCAGGGTCGGCTCGGCATCGGCGGCGCGGCCCTCCGGGAGGCCCGGGACGTCTCACCTGCCGATCAGCCTCGACTCACCCTCCTCGATGTCGATCGCGCCTTCGCGGAGATGGCTGCCATGGCCGGACCGGGATCCGCTCGCGCGCGCCAGCATCGACTGCGGGACCTGCTCGCGGCGGCCTCGGCACTCGAGCAGGACTTCCTGATGCGCCTGCTCTTCGGCGAGCTGCGTCAGGGCGCGCAGGAAGGCGTGCTCATCGACGCCGTCGCACGCGCGGCCAGGGTTGCGCCAGCGCGGGTGCGACGCGCTGCCATGCTCGCCGGCGATCTCTCAATCGTCGCAGAGGCGGCGCTCGCTTCCGGAGAGGCCGGCCTCGAGCGCTTTCGCGTCGAGCTGTTCACCCCTGTTCAGCCGATGCTCGCCGACTCGGCCGACGACGTCGCGGCGGCCGTCGAGGGGTTGGGCGACGCGGCGATCGAGTACAAGCTGGACGGTGCGCGCGTCCAGGTCCACAAGTCCGGCGATCTCGTGAGGGTCTATTCGCGCGCACTGAACGAGGTCACCGCCGCAGTGCCGGAAGTCGTGGACGCTGCGCGCGCGCTGCCCGCCGAGACGCTGATTCTCGACGGCGAGGTGCTCGCGCTTCGCGCCGACGGCATGCCGGTGCCGTTCCAGGAAACGATGCGCCGCTTCGGTCGGCGCCTCGACGTGGACGCGCTCAGGCGCGAGCTGCCGCTCTCGCCGTTCTTCTTCGATCTGCTGCAGGTGGACGGCCGCGAGACGCTGGACGATGCGCAGTCGGATCGATTCAGGGTGCTCACCGACCTGCTGCCGTCGTCGATCGTGATTCCGCACGTGACCGGCGTCACCGGCGAGCAGGCGAAGGCGTTCCTCGACGCCGCGCTGGCGCGAGGGCACGAGGGCGTGATGGCGAAGCGGCGCGCCGCGCCGTACGCCGCCGGCAGCCGCGGGTCCGACTGGCTGAAGGTGAAACCCGTCCGCACGCTGGACCTCGTCGTGCTCGCGGCGGAATGGGGCAGCGGCCGCCGCAAGGGCTGGTTGAGCAACCTGCACCTCGGCGCACGGGATCCGGTGAACGGCGGCTTCGTGATGCTCGGCAAGACTTTCAAGGGCATGACCGACGAGGTCCTCACGCGGCAAACGCGCGAGCTGCTCGCGCGCGAGATCAGCCGCGACAGCTACGTCGTCTTCGTGCGGCCCGAGCTTGTCGTCGAAATTGCGTTCAACGGCATCCAGGCAAGCCCCCACTACCCCGGCGGCCTGGCCCTCCGTTTCGCCCGTTTGAAGGGATATCGCACCGACAAAACCGCGGCTGAGGCGGACACCATCGAGACCGTGCGCGCGGTGTACCGTCAGCTATACTGATTGCCTCTTCCCCACAACCACGATTGGAGGCGTCGGTGCGCCGCCTGTTGCTGCTGGCGCTTGTTCCTGCGGTGCTGCTCGGCGTCCGGCCGGCGGCGCAGGAGCCTGCGCAGAAGCCCTCGCAGAGGCCCGAGCAGGCGCGCTCGTCGCCCCGCGACGCGCCGATTTTCCGCCTCACCGTCTCGCTCGTGCAACTCGACGTCGTCGTCACCGACGGCAAGGGCCGCCACGTCACGACGCTGGGCCCCGAAGACTTCGAGGTGTACCAGGACGGACGGCAGCAGCCTGTGACCGCGGTGAGCTACGTGGACAACGCGGAGGTCTGGGAAGACACGTCGGGCCTGCCGCCCCTGCCGCCCGAGGCGCTGCGTCCGCGCGACGCGCGCCGCGCGATGGCGATCGTCGTCGACGATCTGCGGATGTCGTTCGAGAGCATCTACTACTCGCGGCGGGGACTGCAGCGGTTCCTGGACCGCGAATTCCAGCAGGGCGATCTGGCGATGCTCGTGACGACGACCGGCCTCTACCGGCCGGAGCTCACCTTCAGCCCCAAGGTGCTTCGTTCCGCGGTGAACCGGCTGCGGTTCTCGCTGTGGGACATCCGCCCGGCCAGCATTCTCGATCCGATCGACATCGGCGGCCGAGCGGGGTCCGGGTTCGATCCTTACGACAGATTTCAGCAGCGCAATTTCGCCCAGGATTCGATGGCGAAGATCGACGCGTCGATCGATCTGCTGAAGCCCCTGCCGGGCCGCAAGTCCGTGATCCTGCTGTCGGAAGGCTTCACGATCTTCGGGCCCGGGCTGGACAACGCGCTCATGCGCGATCTGATGCAGCGGCTCGTCGATCACGCGAACCGCGCCGGCGTTGTCGTCTATGCGCTGGATCCGCGCGGTCTCGTCTACACGGGACTGACCGCCGCCGATGGCGCTGGCGGGGGCGTCGGGCCAATGGGACGGGACATCGGCAGCATGCGTTCCGCCGCGCTCCGCGAGAGCCAGGATGGCCTGCGGTATCTCGCGAACGAGACGGGCGGCTTCGCCGTGGTGGACAACAACGATCTGGCCGGAGGCATGAAGCGCATCATGGTCGATCAGCAGGGCTACTACTTGATTGGCTACCAGCCCGAAGCCGGCACCCTCGCGCCCGACTCGACCGGAAAGTTTCGCCACATCAAGATCAAGGTCACGCGGAAGGGCCTGAAGGTCCGGACGCGGAGCGGCTTCTACGCGGTCGCCAGCGAGTGAATTACGCAGNTAAATAGTCCACAGATTTCGCAGATTTTCACAGATTCAAACTTTTCTTGAACACCGTCTGTGGNATCTGTGAAATCTGTGGACCGTCTTCGGTGTTATCCGGCCCCAATCAGCGTAATCCCCGCCGAAATCTGAACTTGTCGATTCCCAGTTTGCGGATGCGGAATTCCAGCGTGGATGCCGGCATGTCGAGATGTCTTGCCGCGCCACGCGGTCCTGACACGCGCCCGCGCGACGTAGCGAGCGCGCCTTCGATCGCCGCACGCTCGCTGGCCGTCACCTGATCGACCAGCGGCGCGACTCCCCTGCCGCGCGATGGAGCATCCGGTTCGAGCCGCAGCGTGCTGCCGGTCGAGACGATCACGGCCCGCTCGATCACGTGCTCGAGCTCCCTGACGTTGCCCGGCCAGTCCTGCGTCATCAGCTCGCGCAGCGTCTGCGGGCTGACGCGCGTGACCGGACGCCGGAACCGCGCGGCGTACCTGGCAGCAAAGTGAGCGACGAGCGGCGGGATGTCGTCCGGATGCTCCCGGAGCGCCGGCACGTGCACGGGGAACACGTTGAGGCGATAGAAGAGGTCGCTGCGGAACCGGCCAGCCGCGACGTCCGCCGCGAGATCGCGATTCGTCGCGGCGACGATCCGCACGTCCACCTTCACGGTGCGCGAGCCGCCCAGCCGCTCGAACTCCCGCTCCTGCAGCACGCGCAACAGGGTCACCTGCGTGTCCGGAGACAGCTCGCCAATCTCGTCGAGGAACATCGTGCCGCGATCGGCCAGCTCGAACCGCCCGCGCCGCCGTTCGAGCGCGCCGGTGAACGCGCCGCGCTCGTGCCCGAACAGCTCCGAGGCGAGCAGTGTCTCGGGAATCGCCGCGCAGTTGACCTTGATGAACGGCTCCCGGGCGCGCGGCGAGCGCTGGTGAATCGCCCGCGCCACAAGTTCTTTGCCGGTGCCGGTCTCCCCCGTGATAAGTACCGTCGCGTCGGTCGTCGCCACCTGCTCCACGCGCTCGAGCACGCGGCGCATCTCGGCCGAGTCGCCGACGATGTCCTCGAACCAGGGAGACTGGCCGAGCTGCGCGCGAAGCTCGAGGTTCTCGGCGTTCGCCTGGTCGCGCAGCCGCCGCACTTCGTCGTATGCAAGCGCGTTCGATACGGCGACGGCAAGCGCCCGCGCGACGGCCTTCAGGATCGCCAGCTCGGTCGCAGAGAAGGGGATCGGATCGACGCGGCTGAACGCCGCCGTGCCGAGCAGCATGCCGCGGACCAGCAGCGGCACCGATGCGTAGGCCCGGATCCCCGCGGACGCCATCCGGGACTCGTGCTCGTACCATGTGTCCTTCGCCAGCAGGTCCGGGCACATGTACGGCTCCCCCGCAAACGCGCGAGTCACGACCGCATCGTCGTACGGCACGAGCGGCCGCGGAGGAAGTTCCAGCTGACGGTTGAACTCGGGGCGGTTCAGGTACTGCTCCACCGTCTCGTTTTCGCTCTGCACGTGTCCGGCGATGTGCGCCGCGAGAAGGTGGTCATCGCCGGATTCCAGCGAGATCAGCGCAACGCCTCTGAAGTGCACCACGGGGAGCAGCACGTCGGCGACGGCCTCGAGCACGCGTTGGAGAGACCGCTCGGTGCTGACCGCTTCCCAGGCGCGAAGGACCAGGCTGTGAGGGACGGCCACTAGTCCGACTGCAGGATCGGGAGGCATTCTGAATTGGCCACATGATAGCTGTTAATATTGTTAAATCGCAATAANTTGNTAACNATTATTGTGTTTCAACGAATGAACGGCCAGATAACCTGGATTTTTCAACTTTCCGCACGGGCACGGCCGATGCTGCGTGAGAACCCATGATCACATCGCAATCCAGAACCGGGAACTCGCCTGCTCTCGCCATCGAGGCTCAGGCGCTCGTCAAGACTTACCCGAAGAACGTTCGCGCCCTCGATGGCCTGTCCTTCCTGGTGCCTGCGGGCACGATCTTCGGGCTGCTGGGGCCCAACGGCGCGGGCAAGTCCACAACGATCAAGGTGCTCAACACCCTGACGCGGCCCGACTCCGGCATCGCCCGCGTCGCCGGCCTCGACGTCGTGAAGCAGCCCGACGAGGTCCGCCGGGCGATCGGCTGCGTCGCTCAGAAGTCGGGTGTGGACATCAATGCCACGGGCCGCGAGAACCTGGTGCTGCAGGCGCAGTTCTACGGCCTCCGCGGCGCCGCGCTGCGGAGCCGCGTGGAGGCGCTGCTCGACCGCTTCTCGCTGGCTCCTGCCGCGGACCGCGAGGCGCGCGGCTATTCAGGCGGCATGAAACGCAAGCTCGATGTGGCGATGGGGCTGGTCCACACGCCGCGCGTCCTCTTCCTCGACGAGCCGACGACGGGCCTGGACCCGGAGGCGCGCGCGGATCTCTGGAAGGAGATCGGCCGCCTCTCGCACGAGGACGGCATCACCGTGCTGCTGACGACGCACTACCTGGAAGAGGCCGATCATCTCGCCAGTCGCCTCGCCATCGTCGATCGCGGCCGTGTCGTTGCGGAAGGCACGCCGGATGCGCTGAAGGGGGAGCTCTCGGGCGACGCGATTCACGTTGACCTCGCTCAGGTCGTCGAGGAACGCCGCGTGCGTGCAGCGCTCTCCGGCGTCCCGGCGATTCGCGAGCTTTCGGTCGAGGGCGCCGGCGTCCGCGCCCGCGCCGACAACGGCGCCACGGTCGTGCCCGCGATGATCACGGCCCTCGAGTCGGGCGGCGCACGCGTCGCCTCGGTCCGCGTCACGCGGCCGTCGCTCGACGATGTGTACCTGCGGCACACGGGACGGACCTTCAGCGAAGCTGACTCGGGAGGAGCACGATGACCGCGCTCACACATTCGTGGTACATGACTGTCCGTCATCTGCGCGCGCTGCAGCGCCAGCCCTGGTGGATCGCGATCACGCTCATCCAGCCGATCATCTACCTGGTGCTCTACGGCCAGTTGTTCCAGCGCGTGGTCGATCTACCCGGCTTCGAGGCCGCCAACTACGTGTCCTACGTCACGCCCGGCGTGGTGATCATGATGGCGCTGTTCGGCGGCGGCTGGAACGGGATGGGAATCATCTTCGAGATGGACAACGGCGTGATGGACCGGTTCCTCGTCTCGCCGGTGAGCCGCGTGGCTATTGTCGCCGGGCGGCTGATCCAGATGAGCATTCTCGTCGTCCTTCAGGCGTCGCTCCTGCTGGGACTGGGGCTGCTGATGGGCGCTCATTTCGACGGCGGGGCAGTGGGGCTGCTCGTGCTGCTCGTCAGCGCCGTGCTCGTCGCCGTCCCCTTCGGCGCGCTGTCGAACGCCATGGCCCTGGTCATCCGTCGGACCGAGTCGGTCATCGGCGCGAGCAACTTCATCCTGCTGCCGATGACGTTCCTCTCGCCGGTGTTCATGGCGACCTCGCTCATGCCCCCGTGGATTCGGGCGGTCGCCCGCTACAACCCGGTCGCGTGGAGCGTAGAGGCGGCGCGCAGCGCGATGTCCACGTCGCCCGACTGGCGGGCCATCGCGATGCGCATCACGTTGCTCGTCGTGCTCTCGGCCTTCAGCGCAATGGTGGCGACCCGGGCGTTTCGCTCCTATCAGCGGTCCGCATAAGATACGCAGGGCAGAGCTGAAGCTCTGCCCCACACCATGCGCACTCAAATCGCGTCGGTCATACTGCTGGCGATGCTGACACCCTCTGCGGCGTCGCCGGACGCACTCGCGGATCGCGTCGCGGCCCTCACGAAGCCGTTCAAGGGCACCGTCGTCTTCTACGCCAAGAACCTCAAGACGGGAAAGGACTTCGGCGTCGGCGCCGACACGAAGGTGAAGACGGCGAGCACGATCAAGCTGCCGATTCTCTGCACGCTGGAGTCGCTCGTCGCGCAGGGCAGGGTGCGGTGGGACGAGCACATCGTGCTGAAGCCCGAGGACAAGGTAACCGGATCGGGCGTGCTCGGAAGCCTGGCCGACGGGACTGAACTCACCGTTCGCAACCTGGCGATCCTGATGATCATCGTCAGCGACAACACGGCAACGAACCTGATCCTCGACCGAATCACGGCCGATGCCGTTAACGAGTACCTCGACTCGATCGGCATCCACCAGACGCGATCGAATCGCAAGGTGCGCGGCGACGGCACGCAGCTCAAGGAACCGACGGGGTGGAGCAGGGCAGGGCTGCTCGAGGAGAACAAGAAATACGGGCTCGGGGTGAGCACGGCGCGAGAGATGGTGCAGCTGCTCGAGATGCTGGAGCAGGGGAAGATCGTCAGCGGCGCGGCCTCGAAGGACGTACTGGACATCATGAAGATGCAGCAGGAGCGCGACGGCATTTCCCGGCACACGCCCGAGGAGCTGGTCGTCGCCACCAAGCACGGCTCTCTCGATGCGTTGAGGAGCGACGTGGGCATCGTCTACGACAAGGGAGGCCCGATCGCGATGGCCATCACCGTGGACGACATGCCGGAGACGGATTACTCGCGCGACAACGTCGGCGACGTCCTCATCTCGCGGCTGGCGACGGCGCTGCGTGAGGGCCTGGCGGGAAATTAGGCCGAACCAAAGTTCGGCCCCACGTACGAAAAGTTCGCGCCTCGCCAACTAGACCCATGGACCTATGGACCCATGGACCTTCCTAGTATCGAAACGTGAGCCCCACCGTGACACGTGAAAAGTTGAACGCGCCCGGCTGCAGATCGAGCAGGTCACTGACCGTGTTGCCGCTGAGCGATCGGAAGTACCGGAAGTCGCCACGGATCCCGACGTTGTGCGTGAGAAAAACGTCCACGCCACCGCCAAGGTCGTAGCCAAGGTCGTTCACTGAATAGCCGAACAGCCCGACCAGGTCGAGTTGCTGGCGGATGAGACCGAGGCCAGCGACGGCATACGGCCGCACGCCAGGTCCGCTCGACTGTCCGTACGGCCCGCGGCCCTGCAGCGGTATTCCAACGGTCACGTTGGCCATAGCGGTCAGCACGTTGTTGTGCGCGAGGCTCACCGGGAATCCGGCGAGATCGACGTTGGTCCCGAAGAACTTCGGCGTGAAGCCGACGTCGCCTTCGACACCGAAAATCCCGCCGGCAGTGACCGCGACGCTTCCGCCGAATGTCGTTCGCGATTGATCACCGACGAAATCGGCCAGCGGAGCGCTGGCAGATCCGAAGAGGTTGCCGCCGACGAACGGTGTCAGCAGGATCTCGGCCCGGGCGGGAGCGGGACCGGCCAGGACAATGGCAAAGAAGGCGAGGGAAACTCCCGTGCGATGTACAAACGACATTCGTCCGTCTCCGGATGAGACGGCAGGCGATTGGCTCCTGAAATTCGGACGATGGCCGAGGCGTGATGGTCTGGCCTCGCTCCCGGGTGGGGCATCATTACGCTGACGCCCCATGCATGATGTCGCGCTTCTCGCCACCCTCGCCGGCGGCCTGACCGCGGCGCTGGCGCTCGGTTACCTCACCGAGCGCCTCCATCTCTCCCCGATCGTCGGCTACCTGCTCGCCGGCCTGCTGGTCGGCCCCTACACACCCGGCTTCGTCGCCGATGCGCATCTCGCAAGCCAGCTCGCCGAGGTCGGCGTGATCCTGCTGATGTTCGGCGTCGGCCTCCAGTTCCATCTCGACGAGCTGCTCGCCGTGCGCCGCGTGGCCGTTCCCGGCGCGGTCGTCCAGAGTGCGATTGCCACAGGGCTGGGTGCCGCGGGCGCGCACCTGCTCGGCTGGGCGTGGCCCGCCGCGATCGTTTTTGGCCTCACGCTCGCCGTGGCCAGCACCGTCGTGCTCGTCCGCGTGCTGTCCGACAACCGGCAGCTCCACACGCCGACCGGCCATGTGGCTGTCGGCTGGCTCGTGGTAGAGGACATCTTCACGGTGATCGTGCTGGTGGTGCTGCCGAGCCTCGCCGGCGCCGGCGCCTCGGTCACGTCACTCGGCCCGGCCATCGCGCTCACGCTGGCGAAGGTCGCCGGCCTGGCGGGGTTCACGTTCGTCGTCGGCACGCGCGCCATCCCGTGGCTGCTCGATCGGGTCTCCGCGACGCGATCGCGCGAGCTGTTCACGCTGACGGTGCTCGTCATCGCGCTCGGGATCGCGGTGGGATCGGCCGCGGTGTTCGGCGTCTCGATGGCGCTCGGGGCGTTCCTCGCCGGGATGGTCGTGGGCCGGTCCGACTACAGCCTCCGTGCCGCGACCGAGGCGCTGCCGATGCGCGACGCGTTTGCCGTGCTGTTCTTCGTCTCGGTCGGCATGCTGCTCGATCCGCACGCGGTGCTGCAATCACCCTTGCTGGTCATCTGCGCGCTGATCGTCGTGCTGGTGGGGAAGCCCCTCGCCGCGATTGCCGTCGTCCTGCTGATGCGCTATCCGATGCGCGTCGCGCTCGCGGTCGGGGTGGCTCTTGCACAGATCGGCGAATTCTCGTTCATCCTCGCCGCCCTGGCGCAGCAACTGGGGCTGCTGCCAGCGGAGGCGATGAACACGATCGTCGCAACCTCCATCGTGTCGATCGTCCTCAACCCGCTGTTGTACCGGCTGCTCCCGCTTTCGGGGGCCGCGCCATCGCTCGGCGATGCCAAAGCCGCCGAACCTGCGATGTCGACGGCCTCTCCGGCGCACCGCGCGGTCGTCGTCGGCTACGGGCCGACCGGGCGCGCCCTGACGCGCCTGCTGCGGGCCAACGGCATCGAGCCGACGGTCATCGAGCTCAACATGGAGACCGTGCGCGCCCTGCGCGACGAGGGGATCGCCGCGGTGTACGGCGAGGCGGCGCGCGGCGACGTGCTGCGGGAGGCCGGCGTGGCCACAGCGGGCCACCTCGTCGTGACGGCCGATACCGACGACGGCCGCGAGATCATCCGGCTCGCGCGCGGGCTCAACCCGTCGATTCACGTGCTGGCACGAACCGCGCACCTGCGGGACGTCCACGCGCTGCGGGACGCCGGCGCGCAGGGCGTGTTCTCCGGCGAAGGAGAAGTCGCGCTCGCCCTGACCGAAGCGCTGCTTCACCGCCTCGGTGCGACCGCCGACCAGATCGATCGCGAGCGTGCTCGTGCGCGCGCCGATCTGACGCGCTGACGCCTCGGAGACATTTCGCCACGGAGTCACGGACAGCGCGGAGAATCCTTCTTGGTACTCCACGGAGTCACGGAGAGCGCGGAGCATTGCTGTGATCGATCGGAAACAGTTCGAAGTGACGAACTTCCTCAGCGTCAGCCAGATTGACGCGCAGGCCTGCAGCGTCGCAGCGGTCTTCCCGGCCGCGCTGTGTGACGCCTTCAAGCAGCGGCCCGCGAGTCACTAGCGCGCACGCTGTGCTCCCTGCATCCCATCGACGATCCCTGACGATCTCCGGGTTCTCCGCGGCTCCGTGGCGGCTAGACAATCTCCGCGCCCTCCGTGGCGTTAACCCTCCGCAGTTCTCCGTGGCTCCGTGGCGCAAAACCTCTGTGGCGGAGTCAAGCCCCAGTCCGTTCGCTCGAGCGCCGCCAGCGCGGAGTTCACGAACACGGCGGCCAGGGTTGGCTCCCCGGGGGATCGCGCCGCGCGGGTGGCGTGCGAAGTCAACGGATTGGCGCCGGAGGTCATGGTTCGAAGGCGCCGGGGGGCCGACCATTCTGCCATGCCGCCGCGGACGTCTCAATGCGGCGGAAGGAGGCAGAGATGCGATCGAGGACATGGATCATGGCCGTCACGACGATCGCGACGGTACTGGGCGTCGAGCTGACGATGGCTGCGCGCTGGACCACCAGCCGTCACGTCGATCCGATCATCGTCGAGCGCGCACAGCGATACATCGAGGCTGTGCTCGCACGCGATCTCGGATCCTTGATGGGGTTCTATCGCAGCGACAGCATCGAGATGCCGCCGGCCCGGGAGCCGGTGGACGGGCGAGCGGCCATCGAAGGCATGTACACGAGCCTGTTCGCAGGACCGGCCAGGGTGATCCGTTTCACCCAGAACCATCTCGAATCCACAGTCATCGGCGATGCGGCCTATGACGTCGGGACCTACACGCGGACGATCACCGCGCCAGGCGCGCCGGCGCCGATCGACGAGCAGGGAAAGTTCGTCGCGATCCTGAAGCGAACGGACGGCGAGTGGAAGGTTGGATACCTGATTTACAACAGCAACCACTCCCAGGCGCTCTCACCGTGCGCGGGCGCCACGGAATCGTCACACTGACAGCGCGGTGGCGGTTGCCACGGAGAGAGGTCGCCGCGGAGGCGCGCAGATTCTGGGGGAGGTAGCCAAAGAGCCGCGGAGGTCTTCGCCGCGGAGACTCGGAGAAAACGGAGATTTGTTCTTTGGTCCTGCTATCGAGGGACGCGCGTTACAGGACAAAGAAGTGTCTCAGTGTCCCCTCCGTGGCGATATTCCTCCGTGGCCTCCTTGGCGAATTAGCCCTGGCGCAGCACCTCGATCGGATCGATCCTCGCCGCGCGGCGGGCGGGGAGCCATGCGGCGAACGCGCCCACGGCGGCGAGCGTCACCGCAGCCCCCGCCAGCGTGATCGGATCTCGCGGCGTCAGCCCGTAGAGCAACGAAGCGACGAAGCTTGACGCCCACAGGCTCAGGCCCGCGCCGATGACCACTCCAAGGCCGACCAGCAGCGCGGCGCGACCGAGCACCAGGCGCACGACGGCGCCCGCGTCCGCGCCGAGCGCCATGCGGATCCCAATCTCGGTGCGCCGCCGGCTCACGCCGTACGACGTGATGCCGTAGAGTCCGATCGCCGCGAGCAGCAGCGCGAGGCCCCCGAAGAACCCCGCGAGCATCGCGACGAGACGCTCGCGCACCACCAGCCCGGAGATCTGGTCCGTCATCGGCAGGAACGTCAACGCGAGCCGGGGGTTCACCGTGCCGATGGCTGCCGCCACGCTCCTGGTCAGCAGCGCCGGGTTGTCCAGCGCCGATCGGACGGTCAGCGTCGCATACGGAGCCTCCCGCATGTCCGATTGGTCGAACGACTGATAGAGCGTCGGCGGANCCGGCTCACGCGGCGTCCGGTAGGCGGCGTTGGCGACGACGCCCACGATTTGCCATGACGGCACTGGCTGATCGTTGCCGCCGAACCCGTACGAGGGCTGGCGGACGATGCGCCCGAGCGGATTGGCGCCTGCCAGGAACTTCGCGACGAAGGCCTGGTTGACGATGACGACGCCCGGCGTGCCCTTGCGGTCGCCTGGCGAGAAGTCCCGACCGTTGATCAGCGCCGTCCCGTAGGTCGCGAACCATCCGGGCGTGATGCCGTTGAGCCAGACCACGCTGTCCCGCCGGCTGACTTTTGTGCCTCCGGGTACCTCGACGAAGTTGTTCCAGCCCATGCCGCTCATGGGCGGGATGCCCGAGAGCCCCGCGCGAGCGACGCCGGGCACCCGCTGTACCGACGCCAGCACCTGCTCGAGCATGTGCGGGCGCTCCGCGGATTCGACGCCGCTCGTCTGCACATCGAGATTGACGACGAGCAGAGCCTCCCGATCGAAGCCGACTTTTTGCATGGCGAGCGCCGCGAAGGATCGCAGGAACAGTCCCGCCGCAACGACAAGGACGAGCGACAGCGCCACCTGCACGACGACCAGGGGCTGCCCGAGCATCCGGTGACGCTCCCCGGAGACCGTGCGGCTCTGCTCTTTCAATGCGTCGTTCGGCTCGACGCGGCCGGCGCGGAATGCGGGCACCATCCCAAACAGCAGCGCCGTGGTGATGGCGACGCCGGCGGTGAAGGCCATCACGCGCCAGTCGAGCGAGATGTCCAGGAACACGTTCTCCCGGAACGTCGTCAGCTGGGCGACCAGCAGCGCGCTGCCCCAGGCGGCGAACACGAGGCCGAGTGCGGCGCCGAGTACCGACAGCAGCATGCTCTCCGTCAGGAGCTGCCGCGCGATGCGCCACCGGGACGCGCCGAGCGCGATGCGAAGGCCCAGCTCGTGGCGTCGCGCGTTGGCGCGCGCGAGCATGATGTTGGCGATGTTCGCGCAGGCGATCAGCAGGACCAGCCCGACGATGGCGAGAATGATGAGCAGCGGCTCACGATACTGATTGCGGAACTGCGAGGAGCCGCCTGCCGCCGGCTGAAGCACGAACGGGGTCCCGAGATACTCCTTCAGCCCCTGGGCATCCCAGTTGGGGAGCGTCGCCTGCCGGATTTGTGGCTGCGTGCCGCGCAGGGCGAGCGTCGCCTGCTCGATCGTCTGCCCGGGCTTCATGCGGACGAGGATGTCGAGCCACCAGGCTGAGCGCTCGTCGAGGAAGCTCTCCTTGCCGCGCACGAGCGGCTCGTCGCCGAGCGGCACGGCGACGTCGAAGGAGCGGCCCACGATCGGACCGACGAACTCGGGGCCGGTCACGCCGATCACGGTGAACGTGACGCGGTTGATCGTCAGCGGGCGGCCAATCGCGGCCGCGGCGCCGCCATAGTGGCGCTGCCAGAACTTGTAGCTGATCACGGCGACGGGACCGGCCGGGCCGCCACCGCGCCTGTCGTCGTCGGGGCCGAAAGTGCGTCCGAGTATCGCCGGCGTGCCCAGCACGTCGAAGAAGTTGCCGCTCGTCCAGAGGCCGTCGACGCTGTTCGAGACTCCGCCGGAGGCGAGATCGAACCGATCCTCACCCCACGCTGCAGCGCCCCCGAAGAGGCCTGCGTGATGATCGCGGATCTGCTCCCAGATCGGGTTGGTCCACGAGCCGCCTTCGAGAATCACGAGCTGCTCGGGCGCCCGCACGGGCAGCGATCGGAGCAGCAGGCTGTTGACGATGGAGAAGATGGCGGTGTTGGCGCCAATGCCCAGCGCGAGCGACAGGATGGCGACCAGCGCGAACGCCGGGCTGCGCAGCAGGATCCGGATGCTGTACCTGATGTCTTGCACGATGTCCTCTACCCACCGCGTGCCGCGGGCGTCGCGACAGGCCTCGGCGATCTGCACGTCACCACCGAAGGACAGTCGCGCGCGACGACGCGCCTCGCCTTCCGTCATTCCGCCGCGCACGAACTCGGCGACCTGGCGCTCGATGTGGTCGCTGAGCTCGCGGTCGAGCTCGGAGTCGAGACGGTCGCGGCTGAACAGGCGACGCCACCAGGTCATGGCACTTCTCCTTCTGGGGCGGCGATGATCAGGCCCACGGCATCCGACAGCCGGCGCCAGCTGGCCTCCTCGCTGTCCATCGCGCGCCGGCCGTTGCGCGTGAGCCGGTAGAACTTCGCCTCGCGGCCGGTGTCGGACATCTTCCATTCCGAGGCGAGGAGCCCGCGGTTCTCCAACCGGTGCAGCGCGGGGTAGAGCGTGCCCTGCTGCACCTGGACGACGTCGTTCGAGAGCTGCTGCAGGCGGTGGGCGATGCCGTAGCCATGGAGCGGCCCGAGCGCGACGACTTTCAGGACGAGCAGGTCGAGGGTGCCTTGCGGCAGGTCGGATTTGGGTGGGGGCATTGATACCTTGCGCTTCTACACATCATGGCAGAGCACGTGTAGAAGGTCAAGGCATACCAGGGAACTGACGATTGCCGGGTCGTCTCGGAACTAACGGTGTCAGGTCCTCAGGGAACTTACGATGTCAGGTCCTGCTGGAACTGA
>Ga0065712_10000746_pt1 | contig 17125 bp, 14 predicted proteins | sample MisRhiReplicate1_FD_59099 | JGI IMG/M metagenome (GOLD analysis project Ga0065712, IMG submission 59099) | Miscanthus rhizosphere microbial communities from Kellogg Biological Station, MSU, sample Rhizosphere Soil Replicate 1: eDNA_1 v3... | ecosystem: Host-associated > Plants > Roots >...
GACCACACGATCATCGTCTTGAGCCCCTCGGACTCACGCGAGCGCGCGACGATGATGTCGGTCACGTTTTCAATCATTGGATGCTTACCGCTCGGGCAACTCCGTGACGATGCCGACGTTCGCGACTCCGGCTTCTTTCAGCTGATCGAGTACGTCGATCAGGTTCTGCACCTGGAGTTCAGCGTCTCCGCGCAGAAACACCTGCTTGTCATTTCGATTGACCATCTGTTGCCGGAGGCGTTCGGCCAGCACCTTGATGCCGATCGATTCCTTGCCGAGAAACACACGGCCGTCCTGTCTAAAGCTTTTCGGCACATCCACAAAGATCCGCTCGCTCGAGATCTCCTCCGTCCTACGCGACTGCGGCAGCTTCAATTCGACGCCTCGCTGCAGCATCGGCGCAGCGACCATGAAAATGATCAGCAGCACCAGCATCACGTCGACGAGCGGGATGACGTTGATCTCCGCAAGCGTCGGACCCACACGCCGACCTCGTTGGTGCCGGCCGCCGGCATTCGGTGCAGACGCGATGACCTTCGGCATTACGTAAAGTTCCGTTCGGCGATATTCAGGAACTCGAGCGAGAAGTCGTCCATCTCCGCAGAGAAGTCCTTCACGCGGTGCACGAAGTAGTTGTAGAAGATCACGGCGGGGATCGCCGCGAACAGCCCGGCCGCGGTAGCAATAAGCGCCTCGCTGATTCCCGGACCGACCACGGCCAAGTTCGTTTGACCTGTCGCACCAATTCGCTGGAATGCGATCGTGATCCCCACAACCGTGCCGAACAATCCGATGAACGGGGTCACACTCGCCGTCGTCGCGAGAAACGTGAGCCGCCGCTCGAGCTTGTTGACCTCGGTGGTTGCCGCACGGATGAGTGCACGGTCAACGGCCTCGAGGCTCTTGAGCATAGGACGTGGCGGCGCGCCAGTCGGATTGGATGGGGTCTGACTGGTCAAGCGGAACTGGGCGTTGATCTCCGCGTAGCCGGCCTGAAAGACGCCGACGAGCGGGCTCTGCGGCAGCGAGGGACAGATAGCCTGGACCTCGGAGAATTTCTGACTGCGGCGAAAGACGTCAAGAAACGTCGCGGTCTGGCGTGCGACGCGGCCATAGGAAATCGTCTTAAAAAGGATGATCGCCCAGGAAACGATCGAGAACAGAATCAGGATCGCAAGAACGGCCTGGTTGAGTGGACCAGTCTCGCGAATGATTTCGACTAAGCCACCGCTCCCAGCCAGCGGGGCAACGTCCTGCACTTGTAGTGCAAGGAAGCCAAACGTATACACCTATGCCTCCCGAACATGGGGGTATGCGCCGCTGGGACAGCGCTATCTAGGCAGACTAGCACGCGTCAGAAGTGCTGTCAAACATATGATACGATGGAAGTTCCGTCTACATGTTGCGCCTGCTTCGTATCCGCAACCTTGCGGTGATTGAGGCCGTCGAGGTCGAGTTCGAGTCCGGCTTCAACGTACTCACCGGCGAGACGGGTGCAGGAAAGTCCATCGTCGTCGAGGCCGTTGGGCTGCTCCTGGGCGCGCGCGCATCGGCCGACCTGGTCCGCACCGGGGAATCCCAAGCCACCATTGAAGCGCTGTTCGAGGACGATCGCGATGGCAGCGAGATCCTCATCCGTCGTGAAGTGGCGAGCTCCGGTCGCAGCCGCTCCTTCGTCAATGGCGACCTCGCGACGGCGACGGTGCTGCGAGACCTTTCTCAGCGTCTCGTCGAAATCCATGGGCAGCATGAGCACCAGACGCTCCTCGATTCGCTGTCGCATCTTCCGTTGCTCGATAGCTACGCGGAGCTCGGAACAGTCGCCGAGCGCGTTGCGGGTTCATGGCGTACCTTCCGTCAGTTGCGCGATCAGTTGGAGCGGTCGCGGATGGACGGCAGAGAGAAGACGGCGCGGCTCGAATTGATTGCGTTCCAACTCGGCGAGATCGAAAAGGTCAAACCGGTGTCTGGAGAGGATGAGGAGCTGGCCGCTACCAAGCACGTGCTCGCCAACGCGGAACGCGTGCACCGCCTCTGCGAAGAATCCTACGCCGCGCTATACGACAGCGATGATGCGGTGCTCGCGGGGCTGAGCGGGGTATGGAAACGCGTCGGCGAGCTGGCGACACTCGACTCCCAGTTCAGCGGCTACATCGAGGCGCGCGAGGGAATTAAGTCGCAGCTCGAGGATTTGGCCGATTTCCTCAGAAAGTACGCTGACGGGATTGACGCCTCGCCTGCCCGCCTACAGCAGGTCGAAGACAGGCTCGCCAGTCTCGATCGATTGAAGCGGAAATACGGACCGACGCTCGATGAGGTGATTGAAAAGGGGCGGTCCCTGACCCGAGAACGGGATTTGCTGACGCAGACTGCCGAAAGCGCGGAGGGACTTGAAACTGCTCTCGCCGAGGCACGGGCGCAGTATCGCAAGGACGCTCAGGAGCTCTCGACTGCACGTCGCGGTGCGGCGCGCCGCTTCTCGAGCGAGCTCGAGCGCCTGCTCGGCGAACTGGCTATGGCTCAGGCGCGATTCGAAGTGCGATTCAATGCGGAGCCGCTTGCTGAGGAGCTCTGGACGGAGCGAGGCATCGACCAGGCGGAGTTCTTTCTGTCCCCCAATCCAGGCGAGGATTTGCGGCCGCTCGCGAGGATCGTTTCCGGCGGCGAGTTGTCGCGAGTCATGCTCGCGCTGAAAACGATGTCGGTTGACGAGGCCGAGCACAAGACGATGGTGTTCGACGAAGTGGATGCGGGTATTGGCGGTCGCGTTGCTGACGTCGTTGGTGGTCGGCTCGGCGCGCTGGGGGACCGATTCCAGGTGCTCTGCATCACGCACCTACCGCAGATCGCCGCGCGCGCGTCGACGCATTTCCGGATCGACAAGACCGTCCGGCGAGATCGCACCGTGACCACTGTTCAACGGCTGGACGGGGAAGGTCGTATTGAGGAAATCGGGCGCATGATTGGAGGAGCGTCCGTCACCGAGTCGGTGCGAGCGAGCGCCCGCGAACTGCTCAGTGCACCGCAGCAGAGCGGGCGAGTTCGCCTCCGCGAGGCGGGTGCGGGCGGGCACGCGAAAGGGAAACAGAAGGCGAAAGGCGAAAGCGAAAGTCGTCGGAGAGTCTAAGGTTTTAGCGAATGGCAAAGAGGTATTTGATCGAGACGTTCGGCTGTCAAATGAACGTCCACGATTCGGAACGGATGGCCGGGCTGCTCGACCAGGCAGGCTACGAGTCCACGACGGACGACCGCGATGCGGACGTCATCGTGATCAACACCTGCAGCGTGCGCGAGCACGCCGAAGAGAAGCTATACACGCGTCTCGGTGAGCTGCGGGTCCTGCATGAAGAAACCGGGCGCCGGCCTGTTGTCGCAGTCGCCGGCTGCGTCGCGCAGCAGGAAGGTCCGTCACTCCTGAAGAAGTCCAACGGACGGATGATCGACGTCATCCTCGGAACGCAGCGTCTCAAGATGCTCCCACTGCTCGTGGAGCAGGCTGCGGACACGCCGTTCCCCGCGGTCGATGTCGCGCCGCTCGATGACGTAACGTTCCCGCTTGGCATCACGCATCGCCAGGACCCCGTCAAGGCGTACGTCACCATCATCGAGGGCTGCAACGATCACTGTGCCTTCTGCGTGGTGCCGTACACGCGAGGCCACGAGCGAATGCGCGCCCGGGCCGACATCCTCGCTGACGTTCGAGAGGCCATTGCCTCGGGGCGGAAGGAGATTCAGCTCCTTGGACAGATCGTCAATCATTACTCGGCACCTGACGATCCTGGCTGCGACTTCGCCGATCTCCTCGCGCACGTCAATGACATACCGGGCGTGGAGCGGATCCGTTTTGCGAGCCCGCATCCGCGTCACACGGGTCAGCGCCTGATCGACGCCATTCGCGACCTCCCGAAGGTCTGCAAGCACATTCATCTACCGGTCCAGTCCGGCTCATCGAAGGTCCTTCGCGCGATGCGGCGACGGCATACGCGGGAGGAGTACCTGGACCTTCTCCAGCGGATTCGAGAGAGCGTTCAGGGGGTGACTCTGTCGACGGACATGATCGTCGGTTTCCCAGGTGAGACGCCGGAGGACTTCGAGGACACGCTGTCGCTGACCCGTGCCGCGCGCTATCACAGCATGTTCTCGTTCAAGTATTCGCCCCGGCCGAACACGCTTGCCGAAAAGCGGCTCGCCGACGACGTGAGCGAGCAGGAGAAGACGGCACGCATCGTGGCCCTTCAGATGCTGCAGCGGGAGATTCAAACCCGTTTGCACGGGGAGGCCGTCGGCACGACCCTCGACGTGCTGGTGGATTCAGCGAGCCGGCGGCAGCTGCACGAAGTTTCTGGACGAACGAGCGGGAACACTGTGGTGAATTTCCCGGTGCCGACCGATACAACATTGCACATGCCCCCCGGCGAGTGGATCGGGCGAACGGTGCCGGTCCGAATTACGCGAGCGGGGCCGCACAGTCTCTGGGGTGAAGCGTCCCTGACTTGAGCCGCGTCTGAAGTCTTGGGTGGAGAGCGAGCCATGCTGATCGAAATGAGCATCAAAGGATTGATGGTCGACCCCATCACGAACATGCCCATCGTGATCCTCAAGGACAAGCTGGGCGAGCGGGTCCTCTCGATCTGGGTCGGCATCTTCGAAGCGAATGCCATCGCGCTGCAGATCGAGAACGTTTCGACACCCCGGCCGATGACGCATGACCTGCTCAGGAACATCATTGCCGACCTCGACGGCAGCGTCGATCGGGTCGTCGTGAGCGACCTCAAAGACAACACCTTCTTCGCGATCATTCACCTGACGGTCAGGGGGGAGCGCATCGCCGTCGATGCACGGCCGAGTGATGCGATTGCTTTGGCATTGCGAACGCGGTCGCCAATTCTGGTAGAGGAGTCGGTTATCGATAACGCGAAGACGGTCGACTTTACGGCTGAGCCTGGTGATAATGCCCGGCTGCAGAAGTGGCTGGAAAGCCTTGATCCAGAGGAACTTGGTAAATACAAAATGTAATTGTCGGCCGGCCGACATTCCTCTTCGGTTGACACTCCCGAACCCCACCCCTACAATGGGCGCACTTCTTCCCAGATCTGCGTCCCGTGAACAACGGCTCGATTCAACAGCTCAGCACTGACGCGGCTCATCGCCGCGCTACTCTCGCGTCTCCGGCGTTAGCCGCATGATCGTCGCCATCGCTAACCAGAAGGGCGGCGTCGGCAAGACCACTACCGCAGTCAACCTTGCCGCTGCGCTCGCGATGCGCGGACGGAAAACGCTCCTTATCGATCTCGATCCGCAGGCCAATAGCAGCATCTCGTTTCTTGACCTCCAATCGATTGCCCGAAGCACGTATGACGCGATCGCCGATCCGGCATGCGAGCTTGGACACATCATCCAGCCGGCCCAGTCGCTGAAGAACCTGGACATCGCCCCCGCCCGTATCGCCCTCGCGAAACTCGAGGCGCGGCTGGTCGGGGAGTTGGACGCGCATTTCCGACTGAAGGACAAGCTCGAGAAAGTGCTGGGCAACTACGCCCACGTCGTCATCGACTGTCCACCCGCGCTCGGGCTCCTGACGGTCAATGCGCTGGTCGCTGCGACGCATTTGCTGATACCCATCCAGTCGTCGTACTTCGCGCTCGAAGGCACCGACGACTTACTCGAGACGATAGAGAAGGTGCGGCAGCGCCCGAATCCGGGGCTCCGCATCCTCGGCGTCGTGATCACGATGCACGACAAGCGCACTGCGCTGGCTCGCGATATACGCGAACAAATCACGAAGGTATTTGGCGGGAAGGTATTCCGCACGGTGATCAGTAAGAGCGTCCGTCTGGAGGAAAGCCCCGCCTATAAGGAATCGATTTTTACGTTCGCACCGGACTCCACGGGCGCGACCGATTACTACAGTTTGTGCGAGGAGGTCATCGAGCGTGTCGAAGCGCGGACTGCCTGAAACGCTGCGGATGCGGCATGACCAGCACTACGTCGAGGCGCTCGCGGCATCCGCTGGTGAGCCGGTCGGTCGCATGGTGGCGATCGATCTCCTCGACCCGAACCCCAACCAGCCCCGCCAGGTGATGGGTGATCTGTCCGAGCTCATGGCCTCGGTCAGCGAGAAAGGCATCATCGAGCCGCTCGTCGTGCGGCAGCGCCTGGGGCGGTACCAGATCATCGCCGGCGAGCGTCGTTACCACGCCGCCGTGCAGGTAGGCCTTCGCGAAGTCCCAGTCATCGTGCGCGAGTCCGACGACGTCGAGGTCATGGAACTTGCCCTCGTCGAGAACCTTCAGCGCAAGGACCTGACCGCGTTTGAGGAGGCCGAAGCACTCTTGCAGTTGCAGCAGAAGTGCGGACATACCCACGAGGACCTGGCGCGGAAGCTGGGAAAGTCGCGGACAGCCATTACTGAGTCATTGTCACTCGCCGCCATGCCCGACGAGGTCAGAACGCTTTGTCGGCTGGCCGACATTACCGCTAAGTCCACGCTTCTTCAGATAGTTAGGCAGCAGGACCCCAAGAAAATGCTCGCCTTAGTCGAGAAACTGGCTGGGCAAGGCGGCGCTACGCGTCAGGCGGCGCGCAACGAGACGTCGAAGCCGAAGCCAGGCCGTCCAAAGGCTTATGTCTTCGCGTTCAAGCCGCCAACCAAGGCGTTCGACCTTCGATTGAGCTTTAAGAAGACCAAGGTCGAGCCGTCCGAGATCATCGAAGCCCTCGAGAACATCATCCGGGAACTGAGAGCCTCGGCTCGTAAGTAAACCGATAGCCGGCGCGCCAGGACCATCGCTCGTGCGCGCTGGCTTAACGACCGCGGCCGACTAGTCCGCGCGATTGTTGTTGCGGGCTTCCGTGAGGCCCGTGGACCAGTGAAGCATTCAGGGAGGAGTCGAGCCCGAGAGAGGGCTCCCAGAGCGGGCGTTATCGAGGACGTCTATTCTTATTGGTTAACATAACGCATCTTATGCGACGTTGATAAAGTAGGCCGGAAATCCGGCAGAATCGGCCTGTGGCTTCAAGCTAGTTGTTCAGGCGGTCCAGTTCCTGGTCGCAAAACGCGCGTCCGGCACTTCGAATTGGATGGGTTCGTGTCGCGGCTGTTGCTCGATCTCGACGGTGCCTTCCGATAACGTCACGAAGAATGCCACGCTGTCCTGGGGGCCGGCACCCAGACACGCGAACGGGACTCGGATTTCGGCAACGCGCCCGATTGCCGAAGCAAGTCCGGGGCAGTCGCCTACGTCCCAGTCCCCTTTCGGCGACCGCCTGACGAGGCGGATGTCAGACGACTTGCCGTCCCGCCGCATCACGACGTGCAGTCCCGCGGGCTTCAGGAATCGGATCGTTAGTCCCAGCGCGCCCGCCAGCAGTTCNCGCATCGGCCGNCCACCATCGACTCGAATAAAGAGATGCTCGAGATTGAATCCGAACTCGACGGCCTGGATTCTGCTCGAACTCTCGCTGACTTGATGCATGGCGCCAGCGACCTTCGACACTTCAAAGGTTCCAGCGCCCACCCATTCGAAGTAACTGGTGACCTCACCGTCGATCTCCGGCTGGATGAGCCCGGTCGGTCGGCGGATCTCGACTGATGGCGGCTGCGTCGTGATGTTCGTGACGAAGAGCTCTTCGGGAATCGGTGCGTCGAGTGCTCGATAGACATTCCGGACGTGGCGCCGGAACAGGTCGTCGAACGCCAGGTCATGGTCCGACGAATGATCGTCGCCATACCACCAGAACCAGTCGCTGCCTTCCGCGATGAGCATTTCTTCCCGGGCCCGGGCCAGGGCCGTCTCGGAAATACCGGCAGAAGGCGCATCGAGCAGGTGACGTGCATCGGCCAACTGACTCCATGCCCGGTGGTCGTCCGCGTGACCAATCCAGATGTAGAAATCGGAGTTGATCCACGACCCCGGGAAGATCGAAACGAGCGAGTCCGCCGCTGTTGCGCAGGCCTCACTCATCGTGACGGTGCGAATCTCCGGCTGCGAGGTCAACCGCGCATAGAGCGCGCGAAGAAATGGCCGCCCCTGACCTTCAAAGTGTTCCCAGGCGTTCTCGCCGTCGAGAATCACGAAGACAGTGGCTTCCTGGCCGGTCCGCGCTCGGTACCGAACCCCGGCTTCCACGAGCCTGCGCATGAAATCATCGGCCGCCGTGTCTGGAGGCCACGAGGCGTAGGAGAAGCCAATGAGATCGGAAATGGTGTGATCCCTGAAACCGCACGCCACGCTCAGGCCGGATGCGCCGACACGATAGGCACGATACAGGTCCTCGGGCTGTTCGACATTGCCGGCGCCGTCTCTCGTGAAGGCGCGATTAATCGACCGCGACAAAATGGCTTCGTCGGTCGCCATCCACTTGAACCCCGCGCGGGAGACGAGCGGTACCATGTCGTCGGACACCGAACCCTCCGACGGCCACACCCCATCTGGGCGTCGTCCAAAGAGACGTTCATGAAGTGCAACGGCGCGCGTCAATTGCTCGAACGCATCCTCTGGACGTTGGAACCGCTCGCGGGGCATACGTGACTGCGGATGCGTGCGCAGATAGACGTCGGTGTCGCAGAGCAACGGCAGAATCGGGTGATAAAAGGGCGACGTCGAAACTTCGATTTGACCGCGACGAACAGCGTCCCGATATTCGGGGACCACTGCGCGCAGAATTTCGAGCTCGACGCTGCGTAGAAGGGCCTTATCCTCTTCGGTGTAGCCACGATCCTTAGCGACCAGGGCGCGGATGCGCTCGTCACGTTCGAAATACAGCGCATCGATCCAGACCAGCTTGTGCCAGACCTGCAGGTCGCGAATCTCTTCGGTCGAGTACTGCGCAGCCAGCGCACGAGGGCTCAGTCCCTTGCCGGAGCTACCACGCTTGGCGAGGAGCTCCGCGTAACGCGGAAACGGGTCGATCATCCGCGGCTTGTGCGCGTGGAAGAAGTTCTCGACGCAGAACGCGCGCTCGTCCTCGCTCAGCGCATCCGCCGGCTTCAAGCCGAGTGCGAGGTGACGATCCTGGGCTTCATCTCCAGCAAAAGCTTCCAACTGCACGAGCAACGACGGCACAAGGTTGAACGTGACGCGCACCTGCGGAAACTCGCGCATCAGCGCGACCATGCCCCAGTAATCCTTGATGCCGTGCAGACGCACCCACGGGAGGATGTGCTCGCCCGTGGCCAAATCCTGGTAGAACGGCTGATGCATGTGCCAGAGGATTGCGACGCGGGTCATAATGCCGATACAGGAAGAAACTGAGGAATTGTGAGGATTCTGGACCGCTACGTGATCCGGCAGCTGCTCATGCCCTTCGGCCTCGGGCTGCTGGTGTTCACGTTCTTGTTCATTATTCCCGAGTTCATGCGGTACGCCGAGAGGTACATCGCGAAAGGCGCGCCGATATCGGCCGTCGTTCAGGTCATCCTCGCACTGTTGCCGATGTCGCTCGGCCTCACGATCCCGATGTCACTGCTGATGGCTCTGCTGGTGGCGTTTGGCCGCCTCTCGGCAGATCGCGAGTTCGTGGCGTTCCAGGCATGCGGCGTCAGCATGCGGCGGCTCCTCCGCCCGGTCGGACTTGTGTCGGCGCTGTGCTGCGCCGCGACCGCTTATGTGCTGCTCGTCTCAGTACCCGCCGGCAATCAACGCTTCCGAGAAATCACGTTCAACATCATCGCCTCACAAGCCGAAGGTGAGGTCAAGCCTGGGGTGTTCTTCGATCAATTCTCGAATATCGACCTGTACGTTCGAGAGATTCCGAAGACCGGCGGATGGAACGGCGTGTTCATGTCCGACAACCGTCGCGGCGAAGGCTCCGCGATCTACCTTGCCAGGCACGGACGCGTGGTCATCGATCGCAGCAAGAAATCGGTCGAGATGGTCTTGGACGATGGGACGCAGCATTCCGCGGACTCAGCTGGGAATTACGACGTCTCCATCTTTGAGCGCATCGTTCTCAATCTCAATCCGGGCGGCATGTTTCCAGAAGGTGGACCTCCCAAAGGCGATCGGGAGATGTCGATCGCGGAGCTACGCGCGCGCGCCGACGAGATTCGCGCACAAGGTCAGTTTCCGCATAACCAGCTCTTCGAGATCCACAAGAAGTTTTCGATCCCCGCCGCGTGTCTGGTGTTCGGCCTGATTGGACTCGCGCTTGGTGCGACCAATCGACGCGACGGCAAATTGGCGAGCTTCGTTATCGGCGTTGCGATTGTGTTCGTCTACTACATCCTGCTCTGGCTTGGGCAGTCGCTGACCAAGGGGCAAATGCTGGCGCCGTGGCTCGCTGCGTGGCTCCCCAACATCGTCCTCGGACTGGTGGGCATCGGCCTTTTCAAATGGCGTGGCCGCGTTGCGGATAGGCCGATGCGCGTTCCGCTGCCGGGGTTCTTGCGCAAGCTCGGCACGGTGAAGGCCAGTGGGCGGAGCCGTTTCTTCGTGCCCCTCGGCACGCTGGATCGATACGTCGCGCTCACCTATCTGCGCATGTGGGGGCTCTCTGCGCTCGCGCTGTGCAGCCTGTTTTACATTTCGACCTTCACCGAGTTGACCGAGAAGGTCCTCAAGGGTGACGGCACGTGGACGATGCTGTGGACGTTCATGCTTTATCAGACGCCGCAGTTCTTCTACTACATCATCCCGCTGTCGGTGCTGCTCGCGACGCTCGTGACCGTGGCGCTGCTGACGAAGAACAGCGAGTTGATTGTCATGAAGGCATGCGGCATCAGCTTGTATCGCGTCGCGTTGCCGATGGTGGGTGCGGCAATCCTCGCCGGCGGAACGATCTTCGTCCTCGAACAGACCTTACTCGGGCCGGCGAACCGCAAGGCTGAAGCGATCAAGCACGTGATGAAGGGCGGCTCACTGGAAACGTTTGACGTGCTCAATCGTCGATGGGTGATGGGCAACGATGGCGACATTTATCACTACAACTACTTCGATCCTCGCGAGCGAAAATTCAACGGACTGTGGATTTACGAATTCAACGCCGACATGACGCGTCTGATCAAACGCACGTTCGCGCAGCGTGCCTCGTTCGTGAAGGATGCGACCTGGCAGGCCGAGCAAGGGTGGACACGAGAGTTCGACGTCGCGACTGGTAAGCCCAAGCCCGACGGCTTTGCTGCCTTCGAGCACGCGCGGAAGGTCTTCGAGCCGGCAGCAGTATTCACCACCGAGTCGCCGGATCCGGACTTCATGAGCTACACGCAGTTGCGCGACTACACGGAACGTCTGCGCGCCAGCGGACTCGATGTAGTGCCGCAACAAGTCGCGCTGTGGCGCAAGCTGTCGTTTCCCTTCGTGACGCTGATCATGACGTTCCTCGCGGTCCCCTTTGCGGTGACCATCGGACGCAGCGGCGCGATGGCCGGCATCGGCGTCGCGATCGGCATCGCCATCGTCTACTGGACGACGATCAGCGTCTTCGCGGCGATGGGGGCTGGCGGTGTGATGGCGCCAGCGTTGGCGGCGTGGGCTCCCAATATGCTGTTCGGTGCCGGTGCGTTGTACTTGCTTCTCACCGTCCGCACGTAATTCCGCGTTCAGCGTCCCACTTTCACCTCGTCCAGCCACAGCTGCCCGCTCACGCCTGGACGAGTGTTGACAGTGTCAACAACGAAGAGAACGTCGCGCACGTCCGCGAGCACTGGACGCCCAGTCGTCGTTGCTTCGAGCGGACGGAAGTCCGCGAATGCGACTGCGATGGCTCGAGGCGTCTCATCGACATACACCGACCGATGCCAACTTCTCCCCTGCGCGCCCCCGGGCACACGGAGTTGGACCCAAATGCGGGCCGGACGACTCGATTGCGCCGTAAAGATCAGACGGTCGTAGTTCGCGAGGCCTTGTGGGACGGCCATGGAGAGCGCGACGAACGGACCTTCTTCTTGTGTACCGCCGAGCGCATACCGCAGCAGTAACTGCCTGCCGCCAACCGCCGGGACGATGTCGAGCGCACCACGCGAGCGCGGACTGTTCTCGATGTGCCAGTCAGTCGCAGGCCCGTTGCTATAGCGAGCGTCCACCTGGGCCGGTGGCGCAATGGACTCGGAGATCTGGTCTGGCTTTCGCGGACCGTCCAGGACGTAGATTGGATTTGAGACTACCCACGGAACCGGCGGATCGCCAGGCGCACCGGGCCACTGCATCTCTACGCGATACACACCTCGATCGGAAGATGTGTACTCCAACTGAGAGCCGGAGACGGAGTGCACGCGCTCCCCATTACGAAGCAACGTGATCGCGACATCGTCAGGCGCGTTGCTGCGCACCTGAAACGTCAGTGGTCCCTTGGCGACGACGTCCTCCCCCATCGCGACGCCGTTCTCTGTTCCGGACGCAGAGAACGAAAACGCTACGGGCCCAGCAAGCGCATCGATCGCAGAAAAGACGCGACCGCGGCGTATCGCGTCGAGCACCACACTGGTATCCGCCTGCGCCTCCCCCGTTAACGTGACATCTGGTAGCGCGATCGAAAACGTTCGAAAAATCTGCTCGTAACCCGGCAGCGGGAGCGAGATGCGGTTGTCGTACGGGTCACCCACGCTCGTGAGTGGAATTCGGGCATGGGCATCAGCCCCCGCGACCGCTACGACCCGACGCTGCATGGTCAGCGTGTCCCAGCGTTGTAAAGACTCACTCGGACGATCGAGCAGCATCGCGAGAGTCTCGGGTCTCCGGAACGGATACGTCATCAGCGAGCGCGCAATCGTGCGCAGTGGCTCATCACGCCACTCACTGTCGGCGTTCACCCACTCGAGTCCCTGAACCGGCACGTCCCACTCAGTCCAGCGCAGTTGCGGCTTCGGTGAGGAGGGATGCGCGGCGATGGTCATTCCACCGAGCCGCTCGACGTCTTCGACGACATCACGCGCTTCGCCGCCCAGTGAATACGGTGTGCGGGGGAGACCGATCGCCACGACGTGACCGTTCGTCGTGCTGATCTCGACAGCGTCAATACAGAGCACTCCGTTCCGATACGCCGGCGTGTCCGGCTCGCGGGTGCCGTCTCCATGATCGGTGATGATCACGAACTTCAGTCCGGCACGTGATGCCGCACGCGCGACGTCGTCGACTGTGCCCGTTCCGTCCGAGCGGCGCGTGTGAATGTGAATCGCTCCACGTACGGGAGGTCGCAGCGACGGCGACGCCGCCAGTGAACGGGCGGCGCGCGGCATCGATGTGTAGCTGGTGGCCGCGATCGCGACAGCAATCAGGCCCACGATCCATCGCGCACGACTCATGCGCGGGGATGGAACTTATCGTAGATGCTGCGCATGCGTTGTTCGAGCACGTGCGTATAGATCTGCGTCGTCGACAGGTCTGCGTGACCGAGCATCATCTGGATAGCGCGTAAATCGGCGCCGCGTTCGAGCAAGTGCGTCGCGAACGAGTGACGCAGCATATGAGGGCTGAGGCCTTTGGTGAGGCCAGCTTGCCGCGCGTAGGCCTTGAGAATCTTCCAGAAGCCGACACGCGTCAGCCCCGGCCCGCCGCCTTTGGCATTCACGAACAAGCGCTGGCTCGACCGCTTCCCTAACAGCGCCGCTCGTCCTTCGCGCAAGTATCGTTTGACCCAGTCCCCTGCCTCGTCGCCAATCGGGACAATGCGTTGTTTGCTCCCTTTGCCTGAGCACGTGAGATACGACGCTTCCAGATTCACATCGGCCGGACGCAGTGAGAGCAGCTCCGACACGCGCATACCGGTCGCATAGAGGAGTTCGATCAACGCGCGATCGCGTAAGCCTCGTGGTGTGCTGACGTTCGGTTGCTCGATGAGTCGGTCGACGTCCTCGACCGCGAGGTAACGCGGCAGCACTTTCCACGCCCGCGGCGGACGAAGGTCGTCGGCGGGGTTCACCGTGAGCCGGCCATCGATGACCAGGAAACGGAAGAAGCCGCGATAGCAGGCGACCGCGCGAGCGACGGATCGCGGCGAGCGCCCTTCGGCCATCAGGTCGCGCACGTGGCCCTCGAGGTCGGTTCGCGTGAGCGCCTCGAGGGCGGCCCCTCGCTTGTCAGCGAAATCGGCCAGACCGTTGAGATCGCGGGCATAACTGTCGACGGAATTGCGGGCCAGCCGCCGCTCGACGGTCAGATGAGTGATGTACGCGTCAAGCGGGGATGCACTGCTCAAGGAACGGGTCGGCTCCTACCTTTCGATGAGGCGCTTTACTAGAATTGTAGTCGTATGCCGGTTCGATCCAAGTGGCAATCCCTCCCCACCGAAGCTATCAACGCATTCAGTCTCGGAATCGACAAGCTGGATCCAGACGACCTCGTTGACCTGATGCTCAACGAAGATCGCAAGATGCTCGACGCCGTGCGGCGCGAGCGCGAGCGCATAGCTGTAGGGGTTGAGATGGTCGCCGGGGCGTTGCGCAAAAACGGCCGCATCATCTTCGTCGGCGCCGGGACGAGCGGCCGCCTGGGCATCCTCGAGTCTGCGGAGATGCCGCCGACCTTCGGCACCAATCCCTCATTCGTGCAGGCGATCATGGCCGGAGGCCGAGAGGCTATCTTCAACGCGAAGGAAGGCGTCGAGGACAACTACGAAGAAGGGATTCGCGCCGTCAATCGACTGCGGCCGACAAAGAAGGACGTCGTCGTCGGCGTGTCGGCGAGCGGCATGACGCAGTTCGTCCGCGGTGCGCTGACGCGTGCCCGCAAGAGCGGTGCGCGGATCATATTCGTCACGTGCGATCCGGGGACCGAGCTGCAGACCTTCGTCGACCTCACGATTTCACCGGGTGTGGGTGCGGAGGTGATCGCCGGCTCGACTCGCCTCAAAGCCGGAACGGCGACGAAGATGGTGCTCAACATGCTCACCACCGGGGCGATGGTGCGCATTGGTAAGACCTACGGCAATCTGATGGTGGACGTGCAGACCGGTTCCGAGAAGCTCAAGGACCGGGCGCGACGCATCGTAAATATCGTGACCGGTCTCGAGTACGACGAAGCCGACAAACTCTTGAAGATCGCTCAGTGGAATGTCAAAGCCGCGATCGTCATGCAGAAGACCGGGCTCACGTACGCAAAAGCGATCGGCCGCTTGCGAAAAGCACACGACTCGATGCGCGAAGCGCTCGGTGAAGACATTGAGCCTCGATTGCGCGGCCTGCTCCAAGGGCACGCTGAAGGTACGGCGGTCACCACAGGAAACAGCGTGATGACCGGCACGATTCCATCACCCGACTCCGCACAGCGCACTCAAAGACGCGAGGCCGCCCCCCGCTCCAAGTAGACCTCGACGGCTCGATGCGACTGCAGGAATGATGCGGGCAACTGCGGCGTCATCGGACCGCGTACCATCCGTTCAACGCTCGCCGCCTTGCTCTCTCCTGCGGCGAGCAGTATCACGACTTGTGCCGTCAGTATCGTGCCCACGCCCATCGTCAGGGCTTCCCGCGGGACGCGGTCGACGTCACCGTTGAAGAGCGCAGCGCTGGCCTTTCTCGTCTCGTCGAGCAACGTCACACGATGAGTTCGCGCCGGCAGCTCGTTCGCCGGCTCGTTGAAGCCGATGTGACCGTTGCCACCAATGCCCAGCAGCTGCAATCCGATCCTGCCTGCTTGCTGGATTGCGGCTTCATAACGATCACATTCGACCTGAAGGTCATCGGCGGAGCCATCGAGTCCATGGAAGCGCTCGATTGGAAGACCGACGTGATCGATCAAATGCTCGCGGATGAAACGGTGGAAGCTGGCAGGATGCGCGTGATCGATACCGACGAACTCGTCCAGCGCGAACGCGGTCGCACGTGAGAAGTCCGCCTGCCCAGCCGCAGACAACCGTGCGAGATCCGCGTACACGCCGACCGGCGTACGCCCTGCGGGCAAGCCGAGCACGATATCCGGGCGCTCACGCAAAGCGTCGACGACACGTTGTGCGGCTGCGCGCGCCAGTTCCTCACTCGTCGTGAAAACTCTGATCTCCACGTCTTCAGATGTAAACCGGGACGACGACATTGCCACGGGCCGCCGCGATCGCGAGCGTCACCGCCCCGTTCGCGGGTTCGATCTCGAGGCGCCGGACGTCACTCCTCGGCGCCACTTCGGCCAGACGCGTCGTCACGCTGGTCACCAGCGAGGGAATGCCCTTGAACATGCCGCCTGAAAGCACCGTTGGAAAGACATCGCCGCGCATGCCGAGCCTGGTCACAACCGACGCGGCAGCCGCGGCGAGCTCGGTTGCGGCCCGGTCGAGAATCTCCCCCGCTACCGCGTCGCCAGCTTCCATGGCACGCTGCACCACGCCGGCAAGCCCGGCGATAGCGTGCCGTTGCAGGCCGCGGTCGTAGATGGCGTGGATCACTTCTGCGGGCGTGGAGAGCTGCATCTGCGCGAGGACAAGGTCCGTCAATAGCGTCGCGGGCCCGCGGTGATCGAACTGCCGGACCACTGCCGACAGGGCGGCTCGACCGATCCAGAAGCCGCCGCCTTCATCGCCAAGCAGATACCCCCACCCGCCGGCACGCGCGGCTCGACCTGCGGCATCGTGTCCGTAGGCAATCGAACCCGTGCCGGCGACAACAACCACGCCCGCCTGATCGCCGGCTCCGGCCACGAGTGCGACCAACGCATCGTTGACGACCACCGTCGGCGTCTTCTGGCCGATGCGGCGCATGATCTCTTTAATCGTGTGTGCATCTCGCGGTCGATCGACGCCCGCAATACCGAGGCAGATTGCGTCCAGTTTGATGTCGCGTTCGCCGAGTGTTTCGTCCATGACCCGGTGCAGGATCTTTTCGACACCGAACTCACCCATCACCTGAAGATTGGCGCCGGACGCGCGCGCCTGGGCGAGGACTTCGCCGCGATCGTCGGCGAGCAGGCACACCGTCTTCGTTCCTCCAGCATCAATGCCGAGTACGTTCATAGGTCAGCTCAAGTATGATGGTACATTCCCGTTTCTCACATGCACATACAGCGTCGCGGCTCGCTCCGAGTGGGCGTCCTTCTCCGTGTGGCACGTCCGCTGATCGGTCTTTGTGTCGCGGTGCTGATCGTCACCGGAACTGATCACCGGACTCTCTCCGCGGCGAATGCGCCGCTGCGAACATTCTGGATGTCGCGCGCCTCACTCGAATCGCCCGATGCCGTGCGCCGTGCGGCGGCCGCCGCTGCCG
>Ga0065712_10068016_pt1 | contig 17109 bp, 10 predicted proteins | sample MisRhiReplicate1_FD_59099 | JGI IMG/M metagenome (GOLD analysis project Ga0065712, IMG submission 59099) | Miscanthus rhizosphere microbial communities from Kellogg Biological Station, MSU, sample Rhizosphere Soil Replicate 1: eDNA_1 v3... | ecosystem: Host-associated > Plants > Roots >...
GAAGCGGCGTCAGCCGCTCGATGATCTCGCTGATCGAGCGGGGAGAGACTAGCCCCACTGCCGTCGTCCTGGACCGCATCGCCTCTGGCCTTGGGGTGATGTTGCCATCGCTGTTCGATGGGACGGATGGCGTGCGGACGGTGCCGAAAGGGCCACTGGCGCGCCGCGAGGATCAGCCAGAGTGGGAGGACCCTGGATCAGGCTATCGCCGTCGCATCGTCTCGCCCACGGGCATGCCTCAACCCGTGCAGATCATCGAAGTCGAGTTCCCAGCCGGCCAGCGTGTGGCATTTGAGAACGGCGCGCGCGGCATCCATGTGTTCCAGCAGATCTGGGTGCTCGAAGGCGCGATGGAAGTGACGTTCGGCGATGAGCGCCACCGGCTTCGCACCGGCGACTGCCTGGCCACGCAACTCGATCGTCCGATTGTCTTCCACAACCCGACACGACGACGGGCGCGGTACGCCGTGGTGATCGCGTCTGAGCCGCTCGCGACGCGATAGGTAACGCTCAACGCGCGGTCGTGGCCATCCGGCGAATCTGATCGGCAGGATTTCGTAGAGGCGGATCCTACTCGATTCGCAATGCCGCGATCGGATCGACCCGCGGTGCACGACGTGCGGGGAGATAGGCGGCAAGCAGTGCTGCGGCAATCAGCACCACGCACGCCACCATCAGCGTGACGCCGTCCGCTGGCTCGACGCCGAACAGATAGCTGCGGATTGTCGCCGCGGCTGCGAGTGAGAGCGGGATGCCGACAACTAGGCCGGCAGCGAGGCAACTGATTGTGTCGTTGAGGACCACGCTGGTGACGCGCCAGCGCGGCGCACCGAGCGCGATGCGAATCGCAATTTCCTTCATGCGCGACGCCACGCGATAGCCGACCACGCCGTAGACGCCGAACGCGGCAAGCAGAAGCGCGCTCGCCGCAAACACACCGAGCACCTCTGTCAACAGCCGTCGAGGACGCAACGTGCGATCGATATAGTCCTCGAGCGGCATCGGTGTTCCAAGCGCCTGATTCGGATCGACGGACCAGATCGCGTCACGGAGTGCCGGCACGAGTGCGATCGGATCACCGCTTCGTACCACGAGGTCGTAGGCTTGGAAGAACGTGGGCGCCTGGCCCATCGGGATGTACGCCTCGAGTCCGGCATCGGCATCGAGGCCACGGTGCTTGACGTCGCTGACCACGGCGACGACGTCTCGGACGTTTCCAAGTACGCGAATGCGGGTGCGCAGCGGCTCGCGCCCGTCGGCGCGAATGCGTCGTGCGAATGATTCGTTAATCGCCATCACAAACGGATTCTGCCCGCGCGCGCGCGCGACATCCCGTGAATCGAAATCGCGCCCTTCGAGGAGTGCGATACCGGCGGCCCTGAAGTAACCAGGGCTGACGATGCGCCCAGCGGCGTTGTCCGTCTGCGGGTTGTACTCGCGCCCTTCCTGAATCGCATCCCAACCCATGCTTGGACGATCGCCCATCGGCACATGAATGGTCAGCGCAGCTGATTGCACGCCGGGCACCGCGTCGACTCGCTCGAGAACGCGCGTGAAGAATGGCAGCCGATCCGGACCGTTCAGGCGGCCTGCTGGATCCACGCGAATGGCCATCGCGCCGTGTGGATTGAATCCAGGGTCGACGTCGAGGAGCGCCGTCAGGCTGCGCAACAACAGTCCGCCCGTGACGGTGAGCACGATGACCATCGCGACTTGAACGACGAGTGCAAGTCGCTGTGCGTAAATCGCACGGGGTTCAGCCGTCATCCCGGCATGCGGCCGCAGTCCATCGAGCACATTGCGACGATGCACCTGAAGCAGCGCCACCGCGCCAAACACGAACGTGACCGCCGCACAGACAGCGACCGTAAACACGACGGCGGGCCACCCGATCTGCACATCGCCAATACGTGCGAACGAGATCGACACTGTGCGATGAAGCACGTCAAGGATCGCCGCTGCGAACACGACGCCGGCCAATCCACCGACAGCGACTACCACCGAGCTTTCAGCCGTCATCTGTCCGAGGACCTGACCGAGCGATGCGCCAAGCGCGGTTCGCAGCTGCATCTCTCGTCGCCGGCCGCTCGCGCGCACGAGCAGCAGATTTGCGAGGTTGGCGCACGCCATCAGCAACACACAGCCAATGCCGGCGCAGAGCAGCAGCACCGGAGACCGCACGTCTCTGGTGACGAGATCCGCCAGCGGCGTGACCTGCTGCGCGAGAACTGTCATCCACGTCCACTTACCGACGGAGAGCGCTGACTGTCGGCTCGTGAGCTCGGCCTGCGCCTGGCTGATCGTGATTCCTGGTCGCAGCCGGCCGAGCACGGCGATGAACCCGCCGATATCTTCATTGCCGTCGATTGCGAGCGGAAGAAACACGTCGATTGACGCGCCGCCGAACAGACTGCCTGCCATGCGGAAGTCGGGCGCCAGCACACCGACGACGAGGTGGGGCGCGTTCTCGATGGTGATCGACTGACCGATGATGTCGGGGCGCGCGGCAAACCGGCGCTGCCAATATCCGTGCGAGAGCACCACCGTTTGATCGACTCGCGGTCGATCGTCGCCATCGTGGAACAGACGGCCGATCGCAGGAGACGCACCGAGCATCCCGAGCAGCTGGTGCGTCACGCGCAAACCGTTCACGCGCTCGGGTGTGCCGGCGCCGGTCACGGTGAAGACATCAGGGGCCTCGCCGGCCCATGCACCGATTCGCTCGAAGGTCGTCAGGTTGTGTTGCCAGTCGGCGACCTGCGGCAGACGGTTCGATCCAATTACCGGCCGGCGGTTCTCCGCGGTGCGGCTGTCGTAGGTCGTGATCCACACGAGCCGCTCAGCATTCGGAAACGGGAACTGTCGGACGAGGATCGAGTAGGCAATCGTGAACGCAGCCGTGGTCGCGCCAATCCCTAACGCCAGTGTGGACGTGATGACGGCGGCGAGCACGGGTGTCCGGCGCCAGGTCCGCGCGGCGATGCGCATCGTTTGCCAGAGGCTCATGGCTTGGCTGCGATCAAGCGTCATGCCGGAGAGCGATGCCATAGATGCAATGAGTTAGCCCGGCCACGTGTCCGCGCCCGGGAAGTCTCATCCCATGCGCGAACACGCTTATATAATCCGTCCCACTCCCTTGCCCCTTCCCAACGGCGCTCGCCTTGGGCCTTATGAAGTCCTCGCCAAGCTTGGCGAAGGCGGAATGGGTGAGGTGTATCAAGCGAGGGATACGAAGCTCGGTCGCGACGTCGCACTGAAGATTCTTCCCGACGGCTTCGCTCACGATCCCGATCGGTTGGCACGGTTCGGCCGCGAGGCGCAGGTGCTGGCCTCGCTCAACCATCCCAACATCGCTGGTATTTACGGTCTCGAAGATTCTGGAGACACCAAGGCGCTCGTGCTGGAGTTCGTTGATGGCCCCACGCTCGCGGATCGCATTGCACAGGGGCCACTGCCAGCCGAGGAGTCGCTTCAGATTGCAAAGCAGATCGGTGAGGCGCTCGAGGCCGCACACAACGCAGGCATTGTCCACCGCGATCTGAAACCTGCCAACATCAAGCTGACGCCGGGTGGCGCAGTCAAGGTCCTCGACTTCGGATTGGCGAAGGCGATCGACTCAGGGCCTGCCATCGGCAGTAGCAGCAGTCTCTCGCTGTCTCCGACGATCACGACGCCGGCCATGACGCAGATCGGTTTCATCCTCGGCACCGCTGCGTACATGAGCCCCGAGCAAGCGAAAGGGAAGGCCGTCGACAAGCGCGCGGACATCTGGGCCTTCGGCGTGGTGCTCTTCGAGATGCTGACGGGGCATCGCCCGTTTGCTGGTGAAGAGGTGTCGGACGTACTCGCCTCCGTGCTCGCCCGCGAACCGCAGTTGGCCACGATTCCGGACACGGTTCCACCCATCGTTCGTCAGGTACTGAAGGCGTGTCTGCAGAAAGATCCGAAGAAGCGCATTCACGACATGGCGGATGTTCGTCTCGCCATGAACGGCACGTTCGAGACCGTGCGGGATGCCGAGGCTCCGATCCAGAGTCCGCAACGGTCGAAATGGGTGATCCCGGCCATCGCCGCTGCGCTGGTTGTCGTTGGTGTGCTCGCTGCGGCGGCCGCGTGGATGTTCAAGCCCGCCGAGCCGCGGCAGATCATGCGCTTCGCGCATCGCGTGAATGCCGCGTCGTTCACACGTCAAGGTCGCCCTGTCGCGGCGATCTCGAGAGACGGACGGCGGCTGGCCTTTGTTGCCGATAACCGCGTCTACCTCTGGAATTTCGACGAATCGGATTCGAGGCCGATTCCCGGGACCGACGATGAGAATCCGTCGTCGCCGTTCTTCTCTCCTGACGGCCAGTGGGTGGGCTATTGGTCCAGTGACAACGCGCTGAAGAAGATTCGATTGACCGGAGGTACTCCGGTTGTCTTGACCAAGGCGGGAAACCCTCTTGGCGTGTCGTGGGGGCCGGACGACAAGATCGTCTACGCGCTCACCGATGGCATCTGGCGCGTGTCCGGGAATGGAGGCACCGCGGAGCATCTCGTCAAGACCGAAAAGGCTGAACGCATTCACGCTCCGCAGATGCTCCCGGACGGCAACACCCTGCTGTTCGCTTCGACGAGTGAAGCTGGCGCGGAGGGCTGGGACAAGGCGAAACTCATCGCACTCAGACTCGATCGCGGCGAGCGAAAGATCCTCCGCACTGGTGCCGCAGATCCGCGGTATGTGTCCAGCGGGCACATCGTTTACGTTTTCGAGTCCACGCTGTTCGCCCTGCCGTTCGATCTGAATTCCCTCGAAGTGCGTGGCGGACCGGTGCCCGTCGTTCCCGAGGTCCGGCGCGCGGTTGGCGCCGACATCGGAATTGCCCAGTACGCCGTTTCCGACAACGGGACCCTGGTGTATGTGAAAGGCCGGGCCAACGACCAGGTGTCACTCGCATTGGCCGATCGATCGGGGATGGTGAAGCCGATTCCGGCTTCGAACGAGGGCGTGTTCCATCCGCGCTTCAATCGAGACGACTCGCGGATCGTCGTGTATCGAGCCGATGGCACGACCTCGAATATCTGGATCTATGAGGTGGCGCAGTCTCAATGGCGCCAACTGACGTTCAACGGGGGCGATCGCCCCCTCTGGACGCCAGACGGCCGCGCGATTACCTATCGCAGCGGTGCGTCGTTGTGGCAAATCCCGTCAGACTTCAGCGGTGCCGCTGCGCAGCTACCCGGGACCGATGTCGCGGGCAATATGGGTCCCTTCGACTGGTCATCCGACGGCGAGGTTCTGCTCTACGGATCCCCGGAAGGCCTGCATGCGTTTCGACCGAAGGCCACGGCAGCGAAGGCGGACGTCAAAGAGACGCTCGTCATGAAACCGCCCGAGGGCGCGACGCTCATCACTCGCGCAAGCTTCTCACCGGACGCACGCTGGATGGTCTACACGGCCGTTACGACGGAGGGTAGCCTGGCGTACGTGAGCCCCTTTCCAGCCGGGGTCGGCGGTCACCGCAAGATCATGAACGAAGCTGCTGCCGCGCCGATCTGGAGCCGCGACGGCCGCGAGATCTTCGTCAATACGCTGGGAACGCTACAGGTCCTCGGCATCAAGACCCAACCGGCTCCCGATTGGACGAACCCGACAAAGCTGTTCACGATGCAAGGTATGGTGGCACCCGGCGCGGGTTCCACCAACTGGGACATCACGCGGGACGGGAAACAGATTCTGATAATCGTCCCTAAGGGTGCGGAGATCGGCGCGTCGAACCAGGAACTCCAGATCGTACTGAACTGGAACGAAGAGCTGAAGCGTCTGGTCCCCTGATTCCTGAGTCCTGAGTCCTTCAGCTATTTGCCGACCAGATGCGGGACGTCGAGGTTGTTCTCGTTACAGACGTATTCGATCAGCTCGTTGTCAGCCGCCAGCTGAAACGCCTGCGTCACCGTCCACGGTTTGGCATAGGTCTTCGGGTCATCGATGGTGATGTCCACGAGCAACTGGCCAAACGACGGACGACGGAATCGCTCGGTCACTTTCATCTGCTCTGAATGCGGATGACCCGCATCGTCGAGCCACGTTTTGTCGTTGAATCCTGTTGTTTCGACGATCAGCGTGTCGCCGTCCCAACGACCTTTCGAGTACCCCATCCACGTCGGCTGCGGATCGCTTGGGAGCGTGTGACCGTTGTCGAAGAAGATCTGCCGAAAGGTCGTGCGCGTTTCGTAAAGGATGATGATGGCACCCGGCAACTGGACGATCTTCTGCGGGAACGGCACACCGTTGACACGCGGGAATCCCGGCGGCAGGCAGAGGCCTTCCGGATCGTCCTTGCCATTGTTGTCGCGACGTTCTGCCTGGAGCGCCTGCGCCCACGCGAGCATCACGATGTCCTCAGGCTTTAGATCGGCACCGAGGTTGAAGTTGTATTTCACGTCGGTTTGCCAGATGCCGGAGAAGTCGACGGCGCCTGATGGCGTACGAGGCGCCGGCGCTTTCACATCGATCTTGCCGTCAGGCAGCCGCGGTGCATTGGGATCGCGGTAGCGCCATTGTGCGTTGACCGTGCACGCGAGTACGACGAATACGACGATAGTGGCCGGAACTCTCATCACGCCCTCGCTCGTGAGAGTACTCCAGGCTCGCCGGCCACACGATCAACTAGCGTCGCGCGTGGGAGTTTCGCGCGCCGCCACCGTTCCCGCGATTGGCGGGTGCGCGGCCATAACCGGGCCGGCCATTCGGGACGGCACCGCCGCGATAGTACGGTGCTGCGCCGCCGCGATAGTACGCGCCACCACGATAGTACGCGCCGCCGCGATAGTAGGCACCGCCGCGATAGTAGGCGCCACGGTAGTACCCCGGGTACGCGCGATAGTAAGGCCCATATGGGACCGCGTACGGGTAGTAGTAATAGGGATACGCGGCATAGTACGGGTACGGGTACGGATACGGAGCGACGTAAGCCGGGTAGTACGGGTAGGGACCGTACACCGGAGCCCCGACGACTACACTCGCACCAACGTGCGGCCCGCCCACGCCGACTGCCACACTGACCTGTGCCGCTGCAGGTGTCGCGAGAATCGCTAGCACCAGCGCGATCTGAACAATCCAAAGAACCTTGCGTCCCATAAGGCAACCCCCAGGCGCTGACGCTCATAGAGTAAGCCCGGCTGCCATCTCGAGCAACTCGCGGGCTCATGCAAGCTGATGTGTGGCCGAACCCACAGATCATGGGAGGTAACATCGAACCGTGCTCAACGATTTACGCGTCAGCCTTCGCCTCCTCTGGAAAGACAAAGCATTCACGACCACGGCCGTGTTGACGCTGGCGGTCTGCATCGGCGCCAACGCCGCGCTCTTTTCTGTGGTCCGAGGCGTTCTGCTCAAGCCGCTCGACTTGCCCGATCCCGATCGGATCGTCATGGCCGGCAACGCGTATCCAGGCGCGGGCGTGCACGAACCAATCGGCAGTGCGGTGCCCGACTACTTCGATCGACTGCGTGACATCACCGCATTCGAGGCGCAGGCCATGTTCAGGCAGGACAACCGCAGCATCGATCAGGGAGGCGTCGCCACTCGAGTCGAGTCGATCACGGCGACGCCGTCGTTCTTCAAGGTCGCGGGTGTGCCGCCCCAGCTCGGCCGCACATTCACCGAACAGGAAGGCGAGATTGGTCACGAATCGGTTGTGGTGTTGAGCGATGGGTTCTGGCGCAGTCAGTTCGGGGGCGATCGAAGTGCGATCGGCCGCGAGCTTCGCATCGACGGCAGACCCCACACGGTTGTCGGTGTCATGCCTCCTGGTTTCAGGCCAACTGACGATGAGAAGACGATGTGGACGCCGATGGCGTTCACGGCGAAAGAGAAATCCGACGAGCAGCGGCACAGCAACAATGCCGTGTTCATCGCGCGGTTGAAGCCCGGTGCCACGGTGGCGCAGGCGCAAAGTCAGATCGACGCGCTGAATGCAGCGAACCTCGAGCGATTCCCGAAACTCAAAGAAATCCTCATCAACGCCGGCTTCCACACGGTCGTCGTTCGTCTGCAGGACCAGATGGTGGAGGACATCCGGCCGATCCTGTATTTGATGTGGGGCGGTGCGGGGTTCGTGTTGCTGATCGGTTGCGTGAACGTCGCCAATCTCGTGCTCGTGCGATCCCGAGTGCGCTTGAAGGAGCTGGCCACGCGTCTGGCGCTCGGCGCAGGCACAACGCGCGTCGCGCGGCAGCTGGCGGCTGAACACGTTCTGCTGACACTGGGGTCGGCGGTCATCGGCATTGCCATCGGATTTGCCGCGTTACGCGGGATGGATGCGATCAACCTGCGCGACTTGCCGCGCGCACATGAGATCCGACTCGATGCCGTGGTGATCGCGTACACGCTGATCGTTGCCGCCGTGATCGGCCTGATCCTCGGCCTGATTCCGGCTGTCGCATCGATGAGCACGCAGGTCCTGAGCGTCCTGCGCGAAGAGGGTCGCTCCGCGACGGTCGGTCGCGGTGCGCAATCGCTGCGACGTGCACTCGTCGTGGCGCAGGTGGGCTGTGCGTTCGTGCTGCTGATCGGCGCCGGTCTGTTGTTCGCGACATTCCGCAAGGCGTTGGCCGTCGATCCGGGGTTCATGCCTGTGGGCGTGCTGACGGCGGCCGTCTCGCTGCCCGACGCCCGCTACCCGGACGATGCAGCACGCCGGCGTTTCACCGACGAGGCACTGCGGCGCGTACGCGCACTTGCAACCGTGACGGTCTCGGGCGCAACCGACAGTCTGCCGCTCGGCAACAACGCGAGCGCATCGGCGATTCTGGCCGAAGGTTATCAGGCGAAAAAGGGTGAGTCACTGATCGCGCCAGGCGTCGCGCGAGTGTCACCGGGATACTTCGAGACGATGCGCGCCAGACTCGTCGCCGGCCGTTTCTTTGACGAGCGCGACACTGCCAATGCCACGAAGGTGGTCATGATCGACGATCGGCTGGCGCGTCGCTTCTGGCCGAATCAGAACCCGATCGGCCGCCGGCTGTACCAGCCGAACGACGATGCAGGAGACCTGACCGCGATCACGGCGAAGACCGAGTTCCTCACGGTCGTTGGCGTGATCGCAGAGATGAAGCAGCGCAGCTTGACGGATGGCGATCGCGCAGTGGGTGCCTACTATTTTCCGATCGCGCAGAAGCCGTCACCGGGCTTGACGTTTGTGCTCCGCTCCAGCGGCGATACGACGTCGCTGGCGGGCGCGCTGCGTCGCGAGATTGCCGCGATCGACGCGCAGTTGCCTGTCTTCGAAGTGCAGCCGATGACCTACTGGACCGCGCGGTCGCTGGCCAATCGCCGGGCGCCGGCCTTGCTCGCGATGGTATTCGGCGTCGTCGCGCTGTTCCTGTCGGCGATCGGCATCTATGGCGTGCTCGCCTATCTCGTCACGCAGCGCACGAAAGAGATCGGCATTCGTGTTGCGCTGGGCAGCACCGCAGCGTCGGTGTTCCGATTGGTGCTGCGTGAGGGTCTCGTCCTGGTGGGGATCGGTCTCGTGCTGGGTGGCATCGGATCGCTCCTCCTCCGTCACACCCTCGAGAGCCTGCTCTTCGGCGTGAGTGCCACCGACCCGCGTGTACTGTTCCTCGTGAGCGGAGTGCTCGCCGCAGTCGCTATCGTCGCATGCTGCGTGCCCGCGCGCCGCGCGACAAAGATCGATCCGCTCGTCGCGCTGACGGAATGACTCAGGTTCTCACCTGACAGCGGTGCCGGCGCGGCGGTTGATCTTGACGAGAAATTTCACGATCGCCGTGACGGGCATCATTCGGATCACGAACTCGCGTACAGCGCACGCCACGGGATTCATCGTGCGCATGATGAATGCCGTGCGGCGCCCCTGCCCGAGGAGCCTTGCCGTCTTCTGCCGTCGCTCACGCTCGTACGCGCGCAACGCCGGCTCGATTGAGACGCCGCCGGTCAACGCGCGGCCGAGAGTCACGGCATCGACCATCGCCTGTGCCGCACCTTGTCCGGTGTGCGGCAGCACGGGATGTGCGGCGTCGCCGAGCAGTGTCACGACGCCGGTCCCCCAGAACGGAATCGGATCGCGATCGACGAGTTCGTCGCAGCGCAGGTCGTCGGTGGCCGACGTGATCGCTCGATACGTCTCGTCGAATTGCGGCAGCATGTGCGCAAGGATGGCCTTCGGATCGCGCACGCCTGACGGTACCAGCTCAGTGGCCAGTGATAGCACCCAGTAGATGCCGGTCTCGCTGGCGCGGACGAGGAACGCCTCGATCCCCGGACCGACGTAATAGATGCCGGACAGTCCGCCCAGGTGATGCACGACGCCATGCACGCCGCCCCTGACGGCGACGATGCGGCTCCACCGCGCTGGCGGTTCCGAGGGATGCAGTGTACGACGCAGAATGGAATTCGCTCCGTCCGCGCCGATGAGGACGTCACCATCAACGCGATCCCCATGAGCCACATGGAGCGTGACTCGGTCGCCTTGCTGGGTGAAGCCGGTCGCCTCGCTGCCGAGTGTGATGGCCTCCATGCCGACCGCATCGAGCAGCGCACCGTGCAGCGCCGGCCGCAGCGCGATGACCGTCGGTCCACCACGCATCGACTCGGCGCTGGGTAACTCGGCTCGCTTCAACACAGTCCCATCTGGCCGCCGCACCTCGCCTCGCGTCGGCGTGTGTGCGCGCGACCGGACGATGTTAGCGAGTCCCAGTTCACGGAGCGCCGCCATCGCGTTTGGCGCGAGTGCCAGTCCAAACCCCAGTTCGCGTGGGGACGTTGCGCGCTCGAAGATTCGGATGTTCCAGCCGGCCTTGCGCAGCGCAATGCCGGCGGAGAGGCCGCCGATACCGGCGCCGACGATCAGGGCCGTGCGCGTCAAAACCGATACTGCACGCCGAACGCGAAGTGATGGGTGCGCGAAGGGATCGTCGCGTCGCCTCCGTGGGCGACTTCGATATTGGGTGAGGCCCAGGTGAATTTGTACTCGCCGAGCGCGCCGAGGCCGCGCCAGATCGAGAATTCGACGCCTCCTCCGATCTGCACTCCGAGCCCGCCGCCCTCGTACTGTTCGAAGTACACGTTGTCGATCTGGCTCTCGGCATGCGGCAGTGTCGGTCCAGCGCCGGCGCGCACGACGCCCACCAGCCGATGATCGCCGGTGGCATCCACCGGGCCGAACCCATGTCGCGCAGAGACGTTGGCAAAAATGAAATTGAGACCGTGTGACATCGAGACCCGGTTCACGATCGATGACAGCACAATGTCCGCATCAATCGGAGCGCCGCGCAGCGTGCCGACCGCGTGAACGGTGCCCTCGACCTCGGCGTAGGCTTTGGCGTGAATCCACTCGCCCTCGATCCCGAGCCATCGATGGCCCTTGGGACTCCACGTGCCGCGCAGGCCGTAGTACTGCGGTGATTGAAACGAGTGGCCGCGATAGTCAACGCCCTCGAGGTCGACTTGCGTGCCTTGCGACGGCAGCGTCAGTTCCATCGTGCTCGAGAGCGTGTGCGCCACACCACCGAACGCGCTGACGATCCACTCCGCGTGCGCAACTGCCGGCCAGAGCATGATCAGAAGTGCCAATCTAAAACGCATAACCCAACTTGATCGCGAGGGGAACGGTCACGCCTGGATTGTCAGACATCAGGTTGCCGTTCGAGTAGTGATTGAGATTGAACTCGATATTGAGCCGCTTGCGCGCCCCGATGAACACGCCTGCCGCCATGAAATCCTGGAACGTGAAATGACCACCCATCGGGAGTCCGTCGATCGTCACTCTCGAAATGTAGGCGGGCCCTGCCTCCGAGAACGACACATACATATCGGCTTGTCTGCTGCGGACCACGGTGAACCTCAAGACCGGGAACACCGCCAATGTGTGGAACCGGTCGTTCGCCTCGAGGCTCTGCCATTCCGAGTAGCTCGCGCCGAAATCGAGCGAGAAGATCTTCTTCGTGTGAAAGACGTTGCGCTCCCACTGCAGATTCACACCGCTCCGTCTGACCTTTACCTCGCCGCCCCAGAAGATCGGCACCGTCTTGTTGAAGAAGTGATTGGCGCTGAAGCCGAACGCGTCAGTGGCGTAGCCGACTTGTACGATCGTCCTGGGAAAGATGTAGCCGGCGGCCACGACCTCGGCGACGCGCTCGGGCGGCAATGGCCGCATGTTGAAGCGAATGCCAGCGGTGGTGAGGATGGTCGCCGGGTTGTTGTCCTGCGATCGCGCAGGGATGACGGATGTGCCGATCACCAGATCGAGCGTCGTGTTCAGGCCGTACTCGATCCCGCCACCGAACAGCGGCGATGCGAAATGGGCGTTGGTGACGGCCGGCTGATTGCCAAGCTGAAATCCGCGCCGGCTCGTGATCGCCAGACCGCCTTCGCCAAAGATGGACAGTCGTCGGGAGATCGGAAACCGCCCCTGCGCGGTCACCAACCCGTAATGCATCCACACCTTCTGCGACACGTCTGTGCCATCGAGGTCGCGGTATCGCACGTATTCGATCGGACGCATGTAGCTGCCCTGTACCGATACGTGTGAGTTGAAGTGATGACCAAAGAGGACGACACTCGCGGCCGTGTGAGGGACGTCGATCGCGCCTACCGAGTGTCCCGCCGCAAGCTGCTGATCGGAGAACGCATAGCCGATCGCGCCGGCATTCACGGTGACGAACGAATTCGCCAACAACCCTGAGAACTGCGCCCGGCCGTCGGCGGCCGCGCTGTCGCTCTGTGCCGCCGATTCGGACGAGGGCGAACTGGGAGCATTCGGTGGCGGAGCCGGCTCCTGCGCCGATGCCACTGTGCTCAGCACGCACGCGAGACCCGCGGCTGCGACAAGACGCATGGCGGTTGCAGGAGCCCTCATGCCACCGGATGAATACGATAGTCTTGGTCCATGCCCTTCGAGTCTATTCGCGAATGGTTGGGATTAGACACGCCTCAATCGCAGGAGTTTGCACCACTGCGCGAGACCCTCGACGCCCTCGATCACCTCGAACCCAACCGTGCGCGTGTCCTGGCCGCGTTTGCGTATCTGCTCGGTCGCGTGGCGTTCGCCGATCAGGCGGTGTCTGCGAAGGAAACACAGGCGATGGAAGGGCTCGTGCGTGACCAGGGAGCGCTCTCGCAAGATCAGTCAATGGTCGTCGTGCAATTGGCCAAAACCAGTAACCTGCTTTTTGGCGGTTCGGCCAATTTTCTCGTGGCCAGGCAGTTCGCGGAACTGGCGACGTGTGACGAAAAGCTGTCGCTGATGCGATGCCTGTTTGCCGTTGCCGCAACCGATGACGCGATCTCGTTGACGGAAGAGGGCGAGATCCACCGGATCGCGAACGAGCTTCGCATCGATCAGAAGGATCTCATTGCCCTGCGCGTGTCACACGCTCGGCATCTCCCCGGTATGTCTCGCTCGTGAGTGGCTCAGTCCTGACGGAGTGTCGCGACCGGATCGAGGCGACACGCCCGCATCGCCGGCACCCATGCGGCCAGCGCGCACGCGGTGACAACGACCAACCCGCTTAACGCGTAGGCCACCGGATCGAACACTCGGACGGTGTCGCCGATCGCCGAGGCGGCGGGCGTCGCCATGAGCGCAATCGCCGCCGCAGCGGCCAGGCTGGCGCCAACCGCAAGACCGATACCGACCGGGCGGAACGATTGCGACAGCACCAGCCCCGCCACGCTGCGGACGGTCGCACCGAGCGCCATGCGCACGCCAATCTCCCTCCTTCGCTGCTCGACGACATACGACAGCACGCTAAACAAGCCCGACACCGTCAGTATGAGTGCCAACCCTCCCAGGACGACCGTCACCTGGAAGGCGAAACGCAGGACGGACGTCTGCATCCTGGCCAATGCGCGCATGGTGGTGATCGAGCCCAGCCCCGGATCCACGGTCGTCAGACGTTCGACCAGCGCCTGCCGCGCCTGTTCGGGCTCGCCACGGACGCGCAATATCAACGACGTCCCGGCGTGTTCGGGATCAACCGGTACGTAGATGCCCCGGAACGTGAACATGTCGGGCAACAGGACGCCTTTTCCTGCCTCGCGCACGATGCCTACGACGGTCAACGTACGCGACGCGATCGCCGATTCACCGGGAGACGCTCCGCCGGCGTCGGATGGCGGACGCTCGAGGCGCAACACCTGCCCAACCGCGTTGCGATCCGGCCAGAGGACGCGCGAGATTGTCTCCGACACAACCACCACGCCCGCGTCCGCGGTGCGTTCCGTCTCCGTGAAACCACGCCCGCTCACGATATCGATGTCGAGGAGATCGAAGTATTCCGGCGACACGGGCATCGTCCCGACGGTGACTCGGCGTCCCCTGGGCGCGGTGGCCTTGGCGAAGGCGGCGGTTTCTGCGACGAACTCCGACGGCAATGATGAAGCGGCTACTGCGACGACGGACGGATCGCCGATGACCGCTCGAAGCAGCGTGGCACGCCGGGCCTCGTTGGAGATGGGGACCCTCACTGTGTCGATCGTGCGCAGCCCGGGCTCCACGGTGGACGCCATCGCGGCGCCTCGCAGAAAGATCGCAGCGCAGATCAGCAGAAGGGCCGATGCCCCGACCTGGAGGGCGATGAGCATCTGCCGCGTGCGGCGAGGGTGCGCATCTCTCGTCACCTCGCCTCGCATCGTCCGTACCAGTTCGAGGCGGGTGGCATACAGCGCTGGCGCGAGACCGAAGAACGCGGTCGAGACCGTTGCGCCTGCGATCAGAAATACGACCACCCGCCAATCCGTCACGGTCGGCACAAACCCCGTGAGATCCACCGCCAGAAGTTCCGGCGGCACGGTTGTCGTCGCCAGATACAGCGCGCCCGCCAGAACAAATCGAGCGATGACGAATCCGCCTGCGGCCGCCATCAGCGCCAGAAGGAGATTTTCAGTCAGCAACTGTCGGATGATGCGTCGCCGTGACGCGCCAAGCGACAGGCGGATCCCAATCTCTCTCTGGCGCGAGACGCCTCGAGCGAGCAGCAGGTTGGCGACATTCGCGCAGCCGATCATCAGGATCAGCCCGAACGCGAAGAAGATTGGCGAGAAGGACAGCAGCGCTGTGAGCGTATTGGTCGACAGCGTCCCCTGGCTCGGTCTGAGCATCACGGTGCCGGATTCGGCAGGGGCCGATGTCAGATCGCGTCGACGCGACGCCCACGTCGTCAGAGCTGATGTCGCCGCTTCGACCGAGAGCTGCGGCTTCAGCCTCCCGATGACCTCGACGAGAGTCTCGTCCTGTGTTCCTGCGGAGGCGTCGCGGACCTGGCCCGCGAGCGCGAGTGGTGCCCAGTAATCAGGCGAGAGGATGCTGAGACCGCGAAAGCCGTCGGGCATCACGCCAACGATCTCGTGCGGTACGGCGTTGATGCGCACGCTGCGGCCGATCACCATCGGATCACTTGCGAACAACTTCTTCCAGCCCACATGACTGAGCACAATCACGGGTCGCCCGGCAAACCGCTCGTCATCCTCTGGCAGGAGCGCGCGTCCGAGCGCCGCGCGCACTCCCAGGGTCTGGAAGAAGTTTCCCGACACGAGCGAGCCAGTGACGAGCCGGCCCTCGATGCGCGTTCGAATGGGCGGCAGCATGGCGACGGCATCGGTGAAGACGTTTGTCTCGCGGCGCATCGCCTCATAGTCAGCCCGCGTGAACGACAACGCATCCGCACTGCCGCCCATCGATCCCTCGCCCGGGCTCGGGGCACGCCGTTCCACGGCAACGAGCTCGGAGGCGTTCTGCACCGCGTCGCTGCGCAGGAAGAACACGCTATAGAGCGTGAATGCCATCGCACTCAGTCCGAGGCCGAGTGCGACCGTTGCGACGATCGTCAGGGCGGCCAGCGGCGCGCGGCGAAACGTGCGCACCGCGTACACGATGTCGCGTGCCACCTCGTCTACGAGAGCGGTGCCGCGAGCGTCGCGACACTGGTCGGCGGCAAGCGGCACTGCGCCGAAGCGTGCGAGCGCACGCGTGTGAGCCTGGACTGGGCTCAGACCGGCGGCGATTTGCTTCTGCGTCTCGCGCTCGATGTGGAACGTGAGCTCCTCGTGTAGCTCGCGTTCGACGCGGTGCGGAGCCACCAGCGCGCGAATCCGCAGAAACAGGTCGCGAAGGTTCATCTGGTCATGTCGGGAACGACATGTCGAGCCATGGTGTCGGATGACGACACTAATGGCTGTTGGTGTCGTCTGTCAACACCAACGCACGGCGCTCAGGCACGCCGCATCTAGTTCATGGTGTTGTGCACGACCTTGCCATCAACAACCGTCAGCACTGACTTGAGCTTTTTGATGGCGTCATCAGGCACGCGCTTCGGATCGAAGTAATCGTCGCTAAGGACCACGAGATCGGCGAGCTTGCCGGGCTCGATTGTGCCAATCGTGGCTTCCTCCTTGAGGAACCAGCCATTCTCCGCAGTGTAGAGTCGCAGCGCCTCCATGCGGGTCAGCAGCTGGCCGGCATTGATCAGCGTGCCGTCAGACGCTTTGCCAGTGACCATATAGGCGATCACGTTCCACGGATTCAGCGTCGAGATCTGCGCCGAGTCTGAGCCCGCGCCGACTTTGATGCCGCTATCGACGATCGTTCGCAGCGGCGGACCACCACCGCGGGCACCGGCCAGAAACTGGAACGGATGCACCGCGACCGCGGCACCCATCGCCTTGAGGCGATTCAGCGTGGCGGCATCCACGCTGCCAACATGCGCCAGCGACCAGCGCAGATCCTTGATCGGCGTCGTCTTGTTGACGGTCTCGAACGTGCTGACCGTCAACTCGTTCTCCGCGGGCGACAGACTGTGCTGCTGGAACGCCCAGCCTTCTTTCGCGATGCGCGACAGCGCCGCGGTGTAGTTGTCGGGTGGTTTCTGGCCAAAGAGCGGCCAGCTCGACGCGAACTCGCCGATACCCGAGACGCGCATCATGTCGTCGCCGAATCCGTTCAACTCGTTACGCAGCCGCTCGCTCAGGATCGGCACGTCGGGCCGCGTGTCCATCGTCAGGAAGAACACGCGCAGGCGGGAGAGCATCTTGCCTTCGCGATGCAGCGCGACGACCGGGTCGTACATGCGCCATTGATCGGCGCTCGCCAATGTGTCTGCTTCGAATGA
>Ga0065712_10068017_pt1 | contig 17096 bp, 9 predicted proteins | sample MisRhiReplicate1_FD_59099 | JGI IMG/M metagenome (GOLD analysis project Ga0065712, IMG submission 59099) | Miscanthus rhizosphere microbial communities from Kellogg Biological Station, MSU, sample Rhizosphere Soil Replicate 1: eDNA_1 v3... | ecosystem: Host-associated > Plants > Roots >...
CGCCGATGGGTTGGGAGCGGCTGGACGATTTTCAACAACAAGGGAAACGCGGTCCGCCAGTACCAGCCATTCTTCGACGACGCTCATGCATTTCGGTTCGGCGTCGAGGAAGGCGTCGGATCCACCACGTTCTATGATCCTCTTGGCCGGACGGTGGGCGTGCTCCACCCACACCACTCGTGGGAAAAGGTACATGTCGATCCGTGGCGTCAGGAAAGCTGGGACGTGAACGATACGGTGCTGATCGCGGATCCGGCCACCGATCCGGACGTAGGTGATCACTTTAAGCGGCTCCGCCGCGATGCGTATCTGCCCACCTGGCATTCCGCGCGAGCGAGCGGCGCGCTCGGCGCTGCCGAGAAGGATGCCGCCGACATGACGGCCGATCACGCGGGCACGCCCGTCGTGACGTTCCTGGATCCACTCGGGCGCGTTTTCCTGACGGTTATGCACAACAGGAAGTACAGTGACGGAGCGGCGGACGAACCGCCCGTTGACGAGTACCTACGCACCAGAATCGTGTATGACATCGAAGGGAACCAGCGGCGGATCATCGATGCAGTTGGACGAACGATCGCACGTTACGATTACGATCTCGTTGGCAATTGCTTACACACCGCCACGATGGATGCTGGCGAGCGATGGATACTCGCCGACGTTGGTGGCCGACACGTGCGTGGCTGGGATGCGCGTGGTCATGCGTTCGTCACGGCGTACGACGCTGTCGGCAGGCCCACAAGCCGTACGGTGCGCGGCAGCGATCCCGCGCATTCCGATCCGCGCACACTGAACCGCGATGTCGTGTTTGAGCTGACGCAATACGGTGAGGACCAACCAGATGACGTCGCACGGAACCTGCGCACGCGCGCGTTCCGCAGCTTTCACAGTACGGGCGTGCGGACGACCGAGCGTTACGACAACCACGGCAATGCCGAGGTAGTCGCCCATTGGTTTACCGAGGATCATAAGACGCTTCCTGACTGGGCCCACCCACCGTCGCTCCAGGCTGATGCTTACGTGTGCCGCTATCGCTTCGACGCACTTAATCGCATCACCATGCTAACGGCGCCTGACGACAGTATCGCCCACATCACCTACGACAATAGCAATCGCATGGCGGCAATTGACGTCAATCTACGAGGCGCCGCATTTGCGACACCGTTCGTACGCAGCGTCGAATACAGTGCTCTGGGACAGCGCACGCGTATTGTTTACGGCAACGATGCCACCACGACCCTCGAGTACGATCCCCTCACGTTCAGGCTGACTCGCATGACGACGACTCGACCGTCACGCACCGCGCTCTCGCGAACGCCGCTATTCACCAACCCAACGACTGTGCAGGACTTACTCTACGCCTACGATCCGATCGGCAACGTCACAGGTGTGGTGGACCAGGCACTCGCGACTGTGGTCAGCGGCAACGACGAGGTCCGGCCCGCCTGGCCGTATCGCTACGACGCAATGTACCGCCTAATCGAGGCGGCCGGTCGCGAGCATGCCATGCAAGGCGGATGGAACACCTCGCCCGAAGAAGGCGATCACCGCGATTATCCTTTCGTCGGCGCATCCCAATCGTCTGATCTCCAGGCGTTGCGTCGATACGTCGAGCGCTACAGCTACGACGCCGCGGGGAACATCGTAGAGATGGCCCACCACGCGGCTGGCGGCGGCTGGACCCGCTCGTATTCGTACCAGGACGCCAGCCTCCTTGAGCCCGAACGTGTCGGGAATCGGCTCAGCGCTAGTGGAGGCTGTGATCCTGAGCGCTATGCCTATGACGAGCACGGCAGCATGACGCGAATGCAGCACCTGCCGCTGATGCAATGGAACTTCAAGGATGAGCTCGTGGCGGCAGCGCGCCAGGTCGGGTCTGCGCCCGAGATCACGTACTTCGGCTATGCCGCCAATGGCCGGCGCACGCGCAAAGTTACCGAGCGCCAGAACGGAACGCGCAGGACCGAGCGGCTGTACATTGATGGCTGGGAGATATGCCGCGAATACGCCGGCGATGGGACCACAGTGAAGCGCGAGCGAGAAAGCTTGCACGTGTTCGACGGAAAGCGCCGCATTGCGATTGTAGATACGCAGACAGTAGCCGACGGCAGTTTCATCGAGACGCCCGTGCCTGCGACGCGCTATCAACTCGGTAACCATCTTGGCTCTGTTTGCCTCGAGTTGGATCACGCGGCGGCACTGATCTCGTATGAGGAGTACACGCCATACGGAAGCCCGGCGTTGCAGGCCGGGGCGAGTGCAGCCGAAGTGCGCCGCAGGCGCTATCGCTATCTCGGGCTGGAGCGCGATAGTGAAACCGGCCTGGGCCATCACGGCGTCCGCTACTACGCACCGTGGTTAGGGCGATGGACCAGTAGCGATCCGTCGGGCCTGGTCGCGGGACAGAACCCCACGTACCTCGTCTCATGCAAGCAGCCCGACAAAGAGAGCCGTCGTTATCCATTTGACCCACGCGTCGCTCGCTGGTCGGCTCGCGATCCGATCGTGTCTCGGTTCGCACGCCAAGGAGAGGACGCGAAGCCGCGTCGCGCCGTCGAATGGCCACAGAACTGGAACCTGTACAGCTACGCCAACGACAACCCGGCGACCTTCGTCGATACCACTGGCAGGATGGCTACGAGTGAGAAGATTGCTGCCTTGGGCGGCGTCGCCATCATCGCCGGACTGCTGATCGGTACGATGTTCCTCTTGCCCTCAGGGCAGGCGCGCTGGATGTATCTCGGCATTACCGCTGTTCCTGCGTTTGCGTTGATGTCGGTGGCGTTCTTCATCGCGGCGGGGGAAGAGGCGAGTGTCCGCACCCCGGGCGCACAACGGATCACTTCCTTGGAGGAGGGTAAGGTGTTCGACTTCTGGGCGCTCTATCATTACTTCATACCTGCCTTCATCTCCGGATTGCTGACAGCGCTGCTCGCGAAGACCAACTTATCGCCCGAGGCTATATTCATTATCTCAGGGTTCTCGACTATGGCCCTCGCGACCCTTTGGGAGCTCACGGAGCGACCTGTATTCCATGCCGGTCGGGGGGAATCAGGCTCGAACATCGTCGGTGACGTGGTGATCGGCTCGATCGGAGCCGTCACGGCAAGCTATGGCGCGCTGCTCGCACTCGGGAAACCGGTGGGTGTCGAGCTGCTCATATCCTTGAGTGTGTTCATTCCGGTGTGGGGCGGAGCGCTTACCATTGGCTTTATAAACAACGGCGTGATCAACCCGGAGCGCGACAACCCCACCGTCAGCACCCCCTGAGCTTAGGATTATGAGGACAATGCAAGTTGTTGTAGCAAGGGTTGAAAGTGGCGCCGAGGGCGGGAGTCGAACGCGCACGTTGCAGATAGGGTGGTTGCATGTCGCGGACATCAAATAGACCTCGCTAGATTTTGTATGAATGTTGAAAGAAAGAATGCCGTCATTCCATTGAAGCTGCTAACAAATCATGAGTTGTGGTTCGTGGGTTCCGCCCTTACCTCGAGTTCACACGAATCTTGGGATGGAATTTCGCGTGTCCTCGCACGCCGCCTTTGCGATGTCTGAGGATTCCGAATGCTAACAATTTCAGCGGGAGGTATGACGTGAAAAAAGCGAAATTCTTCTTGGCGAGTATTCTTGTAGAAGTAGATGTAACAAATAGACCCGATTTTGATGAACGACCAGCAGCTGATTATTTCTCAAAGGTGTTTTCACTATGTGGCAACGACAGGAAGCTTGAGGTGACAGTTCGTGAGCTTAGGCCTAAGGCGAGTTACATCAGGGACATCGAAATCGAAGAGTACGAGTATCGCGGGTTTGTAATAACGATCCACCAACATGCCGATACAGTCGGTACCGCCGTGCCTTCTTATTTTGCAGTCGTCGCTAAGCCCAATTCCAAGAGTGGTCGCGTTATGGAGGACTATTCACAGTTCATAGAAGTTACTAAGAATGACGCTGAGATCTACGTTGATAAGCGTGTATCCCGGAGCAAGCAAAGATAATTTCCAATCGGATCATGATCGTTTACATGATACCAGGATGAAGTCGGAACCAACACGAACCAGCATGGGTCGACCAAGCGCCCTGCCAGTTTCATAACGCTCGTTGAACAGATTTCAGTTGCCACGAAAGGATCGACGCGCGTAATGAAATCTGACGCGATGCTGTGGCACCCAGTAGAAGCTAACTGCAAGCCGGACAAATTCTGAGGGTCGTCAAACTGTGAACTCGAAGGGCGGCCCGGGACACTGCAAAACGAAAAGGATTATTATCTATACTAATTGAACTTGTTTATGAAAGCGCCTCGCGTCCCGAGCCTCTAGACCCTGTCACGTTCCTCTAAGGTTGATGAGTTTGTCGTGCGTCATCCTGTTAGATTGCCTGCCTCCTAACCCGAATTGAATCCGATAATTCGTCCTGTGGAAAATGGAGAGCGTGAAGACTATCCGGACCCTCGTCCCTTCCCATTCAGTTTGGAGAAGTTCATGCATGTGCAGAAGGCATGCACTCGTGGTACAATGTTGCATCAGTAAAACTCCCCTGAATGAGAATTATTCGGTAGCGTTGAGCGTCGTGGCCGGGATTCCTTTTCAAAGTATGTACGCGATTGAACGTCGCGGCTCGACCACAGGGAAAGGAGTGCCATTGACGGTCGCGAGTCGTACCGGATTGCTGAATATTCTCACGATCGAAAGGGCTAGCCCAAGACATACGTCAGCTGATTTCGTCATAGCCGCGGGACAGCTGAGCGAAGGTCCTGATGCAGTTTACAGAAAGGCATTGTTGATTAGTCATGCTGTATTACGAGGGGGAGGTGCTTTTGGGTACAACGGATGTCGAGTGTTATTATCCGCCCGGACTCGTCCAAACCCGCCAAAAGGTCTACTAACAATGAACAAGCTGACGCTTGCGCTAAAGAACTGTTACGGAATCAAGAAGCTGAACTATAAGTTCGATTTTTCGAAGGAAAGAGTGTATGCGATTTATGCGCCTAATGGTGTTATGAAATCATCGTTGGCCCAAACGTTTCAAGACGAATCGATTGGGGCAACTTCAGCAGACCGCATTTTCCCAACGCGCCCAAATAGCAGGAAGATCACCGACGAAAACGGAAACGCGTTGGCCAGTGAAAGCATCTTTGTTGTGCGTCCTTATGACGAGACATTTACACACTCGCAGAAAACCTCGACTCTGCTAGTAGACGCGAAATTAAAGAAGGAATATGAAGCTCTTCACGAAAAAATTGATGGCGCGCGGAAAGTTCTTTTGGACGCTCTAAAGGAACAGTCACATTCCAAAAAACCATTAGAACAAGAAATATCCTCAGCGTTTACCAGCGGCGACGATCAGTTTGACCTCGCACTAAGTCGAATTAAAGGGGAACTGCAAACACAAAAGGACACGCCTTTTGCGGATGTGCAATACGACAAGATTTTTGACGACAAGGTATTGAGTTTTCTTGGAACGAAGGATGTCAAAACGGCAGTCGAAGAATATGTACGTCGCTACAACGAGCTTCTCGCTGCCTCTACCTATTTCAAGAGAGGGACATTTGACTATTACAACGCAAGTCAGATCGCAAAGAGCCTTGCAGACAATGGATTTTTTGCGGCGAAGCACACGATTAATCTAATCTCGGGCGAAAAACTTGAGATAACTACTCGGAAAGAGCTTGAAGATGTAATCACCAAGGAAAAAGACGCTATTCTTAAGGACAAGGAGCTGAGGAAGAAATTCGATGAAATCGCGAAGCTTCTTGAGAAAAACGCGACGCTTCGGGAATTTCAAGGATACCTGCTAGAACATGAGGCGCTTCTATCGCAACTCACCAACATTGAGAAATTTAAGGAGGATATTTGGAAGTCGTATTTAAAGGCGCGCTTTGATCTTTATTTAGATTACATGGACAAGTACGAGGCGGCTCAGGCGAGAAAGAGAGAAATCGAAGAGGAGGCAGTCAAACAGCAAACGCAATGGGAAGAGGTAATACAGATCTTCAATGACCGATTCTTTGTACCGTTTGAGCTTAGCGCGAAGAACAGGACCGCTGTAATGCTCGGCTATGCGCCCATGATAGATCTCGGTTTTACGTATCGCGATGGGGTTGATAATGCGTCAGTAGACAAAGCGGCTTTAATGAAAGTACTGAGCACTGGGGAAAGAAAAGCCTTATACATCCTTAATGTGATTTTTGAAATTCAGACTCGAAAGAAGGCAAATCAAGAAACTTTAATGGTAATTGACGATATTGCCGACTCCTTCGACTACCAGAATAAATACGCCATCATTCAGTACCTGAATGATATCAGCCAAGATCCACTATTTAAGCAAATCATAATGACGCATAACTTCGATTTCTTCCGTACAATCGAGAGTCGGTTCGTAAGTTATGATCATTGCTTAATGGCCTCAAAAAACAATGAAGGAGTCACACTAGATAAGGCGAGCGGCATTAGGAACATTTTCGTAAATGACCTGAAAAAGAAATTCTTCACAGACTCGAAGAAAAAGATTGCAGCAATTCCGTTTCTAAGAAACTTGATTGAGTACACAAAAGGCGAGGGTGATCCTGGTTTCGTAAAACTCACCTCACTGCTTCATTGGAAAGGGGATTCCGCCACGATAACCGAGGCAGAACTGAACACTATCTACAAAAATCTTTGTGGTTATAATGGTAAAGCGGGAAATGGGAAAAAGCCTGTAATCGAAATCATTCACGAGGAAGCGCAGGCCTGCATGAACGCGGCGTCTGGAGCGAATTTTGAGAATAAAATCGTTCTCGCGATTGCTATACGGATTGACGCAGAGCGATTCATGGTTAACAAAATCAATGACTCCGCATTCGTCGGCGGTATCACTTCGCACCAAACCCAGAGGCTATTCGAGGAATTCAAAAAGCGATTTGCCGGTGAGATCGAAATCTCGAGAGTATTGGAGCGTGTGATTCTTATGACGCCAGAGAACATCCACTTAAATTCGTTCATGTACGAGCCTATCGTAGATATGTCTGACGAACATCTAAAGCAGCTCTATCGAGATGTTCTGGCTTTGGATGGGAACGTCACCGGTACTTCCGTTGCCTCAATCAAGTAATGGCACGATGTCTCAATCGACCAAGTCTCGCCTCTACCGCTTGGCTTCTTAACAAAAGGCTTTTCAACATCTCGGAAATCTTCTAGTTTTCAATGCCGTGTTTGAGGGAGCTTTACAGACACAGTTTTAGCCACATACCAAAGAAAACATGGAGTTGCTAATCAATCTCACGCAGGTAGTTGAATAAGGACTCTGGCATTTGACCCTTGCGAAGATCTGGCCACGTGACTCCTAGATGAGCATTGAGGCCATCCGGGTCGAGAATGTAATGACTTCCTTGCAGTGACAATATTCCATCATCAAGAAGTTTGTTCAGCACGGATCTACCGATTTCATTCTTAAGAATACGCTCATGGTCGATTTTCTTTTTGTATCTTGCTAGCGTTCCGCGACTATGGGATCTGAACTCGCAGAGAATCCGTCGTAACCGAAAATACTTCTGGCGAAGATCCGGGTCGTTAGGGACTTGTGAGATCCTCTGAGCGTATTTGATTGTTGGGAAGCCAAGGCCGGTCATGTCTTCTACGGCGAGAAGCAAGTTTGCTCCATTGGTGACAATGTTTTCGAGGCCACTCTCCAGTTTGCGGCCTTGTAATATTACTTCATCAGCCTTGATCTTGGTGGGTCGAAGAATTAACGACTTTGCCTCTAACACAACCCGTCTGGCATTTAGTTCCATCGGTGCTCCTACTTCGATCTCACGACCGCCGCCAAGAGTCACATCGCAGGGAACGGAAATAAACGCTCCGGCGAGACGTGGTCCCAGAAGGATAGTTGTCTCAGTATCTACCTCAGATTGAAAGGAAAAAGTCTTTGAGGATTCTTGCTGGTCTCCAAGTAAGATTTCTATTTCGATGTCGATCTCGCTTGGCACTTCAACTTCGGCAGAGACTTCGTCTGGATCCGGTCCATTGATCCTTAGTTCAACTTTCGCATGTACCGATCGAAATTCAAGCGCCGCGAGGAGCAGAGCGTTCAGATCATTTATTGCGACGTGGTGATCGGAGGATATGATGTCGAGCATATACACAAAATGATAACTGTGTTTGTGCAATGCGATATACTCTTTCACCAACGCGTCCGATTCAGCTTTGCCGGAAGCGATTAGTGTAGCCAGAGCCAATGCCTCAAAAACGGCATTGCGAAACTCTTGGCCGATGATAAACGGATGCTCAGGTAGAAATGGAAGAAGTGCCTCCTCATACTTTTCATTTAGTCTGGGCTCCGGAATCCGAGTTAGCGTGATCGAACGTTGTAAACAATGCGCCACAAGCCGAACACACTGTTCTTCATCGCTATAAGTGTTTTCGAGTGCGGGAATTCGAATTTCGTCCGGAAAGTCTTGCATCAAAGGCTGCACAATCGGGAGGACCTTTTCCTCTCGCTCGCGCCGCAGAATGTAAGCCGCGATCCGGTAAAGTAATGATACTTCAACAATACTTCCCTCTTCCTCGGCAATGTTATCTCGTAGTTTGTGATAGTTCTGCTCCTCCTTTAGCAAGGTGGCAATTGCATCCAGAACTGGCGGATATCCGATAAAAGATAAGAACTCTTCATTCTTGTCTTTTGGATTGCCAGTAAAAGCCTTTCCGAGTTTTTCGATTATGAAGTCTCGTACCTCTTCGTACTGTTTGGCGTACGCGGCGTTTGGTTCGCTAAAGGCATCGATGTATCGCCTTGCGTCATCGACGTTGAACGGAGATATGGCGATTAGTCCCGGCTCCAACCCGTTATCCGAAAGATAGCCCCAACACTCATCTACAGTTCGGGTTCGCCCAAGAATCATGACGGTGGTTCCATTACCACGTGGACAGAGTCGGACAACATCATCAAGAAAGGCTTCAAATGCTTCCTCGGTCGCCTTTGATCGGCCTTCATCAACTGCGTCGATAATGATGCCGTATTGTCCTGTCGCTAGACCTTCGAGAACCGCACTGATTTCCTTTATATCGAATGCTTGAGTTAGTAATCCGGTCAGCGTATTGGCTCCGACTGGTTTGTGTTTACTCAAGTCAAATATCGGCAACCCTGTGTCTCGGGAGAGTTGTCGCGCTAGTGCAGTTTTTCCGGTGGCGCCTACTGCTGATATAAGAATTACAGTGGGTCTCTCACGTTCGAAATCTAAGACCTTCTCAAAAGTCGGTTCGATGTAAGGCTTGGTTCTTTCTCCGGCAATGAAAAAGGACGGTGACGCCTCGCGCAAGTGAAACTGTCTCTTGCCTGCAGCTAGTATTGATTTTAGATGGTAGTAATCCATATTGCTTTTCTTTTTACAGACTACGATTCACAAAAAGGTTCGCAAACTAACTCAGCCCTTAGTTTCGGAATCCGATGATCGAACAGAACAGCCGCATAAGCTCGTGGTTATTCTCACCAGTAGTCAGGCGACACGTCCCTGGTACTGAGCGCCGGCGAGCCTAGTACATCCGGCATCATTCACATTACCCAACGGTTACAATCGCAAGCTGCGTTTAGCCTTTGGCTGTCTGGTTTTCAGAAAGTGTAACCTCTACAGAACGTTTTTCGCAGGCGATTAGAGCTTGCTGGTTTTGCGCGACTTGCGCGGTCGGCCTACCTTGCGATTCTTTACCGCGTCCAAGTCCTTTGGATCAATCAGCCACATATTTCCGACTTTAGTTGCTTTCAAGCGTCCGCTGGCGATCATCTTCCGCACGCGACTCGAAGTCACGTTTAAGCGGTTCGCTGCCTCAGCCGCGCTGATAAGCTTCATGGCTCAAGTATAGCATTCCGCGAAATTATCACAGGTTCGGGATAATTTCTTTTGACAAGCGAATAGACGGTCTATATAGTGGCCCGCATAAAACGAGCGGGCCGACAAGTGCTAGTAACACTTGCCGACCCTTACACAGCCGACTCCTAACCCGGTTAAGAATGAGGAATCGACCATGCATAACAATCCTAACACGGACCAAGCGAGTCCGCTTCCTGATAGCGAAGACTGGCAGATCGTCCTCGAACCTTATTTCGCACATCCTGAAACGGCGCTCGGCTTAGCGCGGCAGTTTGCGGCAATCCGACAATGTCTCAGAGCCAAGCCGCCGAACGTGCTACAGGCAGTAGACTCGCTCGATCTGGCGGTTGAGGCTCTCTTTCAGCATACGCGCTTTCAAAGCGGCGCTTATGAACTTTACCAAACCGTGATCGAAGGTTGCGCAGATAGAGCACACGAAACGCTCGCCGAGAGTTTGGGGGTAAAACTCTGATGGGCCATGCACGACCAAGACCGCGACTGTTAGCCGCGAAGCTATTGCAGATCCGACAATCGCTCGGTATCTCCCAAAACGAGTTAGTTAAACGGATGGCGGTACAAGATCAGATTCATTACCCTAATATCTCGAAGTACGAATTAAACAAGAATGAGCCGCCGCTCGGTATCCTACTCGCCTACTCCCGTGTAGCAAGGATTCCAGTTGAGAGAATTATTGACGATGACTTGGATCTATTCGATTAGTAATTCAGAATGACTTTTGCACTGAATGTTCAGATGCTGCAATAAATGTCGGCGTTTTAGCGACTATTAGTGCAAAGCCAATGCTCTGTTGAGATTATGTGAAAAAACACGCTAATAAGCGTTGAAATGGGTGCAATGTGACGCTATAGTTAAATCACGCATCCGGCGCGTTCAACCTCTAGTCTTCTTCGCCGGATTTAAAACCGAATCGAAATTGAGCTTTAGGAGTTGTTGGAATCGTAGGGCTCCAAACCAGGAATTACGCGACAAATTCGCCCAGTGCATCGCGAGATTTGGAGATTACTTAAACCAAACTGCTCCTCGTGACGTGGGTCGAGCTCCGAACTGAATGGCACAAATTAGACTAACCTTGGATCCTTGGCCCGTTGAATATGAAAGCTCGTTTGAAATCGACGGCTTCGATGAAGAGGACCAGGTAAAGGTCGATACAGACGTGGAAGGCGTCGCGTGGCAAGCCATCGAACCGCCAAAGCAAGAACGAACAGGAGTGCTCTATTTTATAGATGGAGTGCGTCGTGTTGAAGCAAGAGTTATTGTTGATGATGGTTCGGGACGGATCATCCGAGGTTTGTATGGCTCTGCTGCCGTTGGCGCGGTACGAGTCGAAAGCAAGATGGCCAGCTTCGAAGAAATTCGAGTGAAACGTCTAATAGTTGCTGGCACTGGGATTCTTCCTGAACCTGAACTATTGACTGTTGGCAACACACAGTTGCCTTTTGAGCCGATTTCTGTTGCGGATACTACACCTCTAGGTCCAGTCGAGGGATTACAAAACCTAATGCGAACCGAAGAGGCCACTCTGGGCGAAGCACTCGCTTCGAAGGCAGATTGTGTGTTCGCCGATGGTCCCCTCACCTATTTCTCTGGGGTGATGCAAACGACCGTTGGTGTGATTAAGCGACTCATCGAACCATACCTGTCCGCGCTCCAATTCGAACTGGTACGACGTCTTGGAACTGGACAGCGAACTCCGCTGTTTGTAATCACCCGGCCCAAGTATGACCGCTACTCATGGTATCTGCGAGTCGGTCAGCCCAGAGCCATGGATCATGACGTGGCCGGAGTACTCAGACTTGAAGTGCGAAGCGGTGCCGGAATAGAAAAGGCGAGAGAGTTGGCAGATCTGTCGGCTAGCTGTATCCCCTCATTCGTAGGTGAATCATTCCGCGATCCGCGTGCGCCACAAAACCTTTTGCCAATAGGGGCCTTGGAAAACAAATTGCGACACCGGTTAGGCGATTCTCTTACGATCAGACGAGCCATCGAAGCAAGGTTATTCGAAGTGAGTCTTGCATGAGCACTGAAATAGGAAAGATCCTGGGCACTGAAGATGCTCAACCATTGGATTTTTGGATGGCTGTCGCGCCGGATCAATTGGTCCAATTAGACGATGTAGTGTTTGTGACCAGATCGCTTCCTGGCGGTGGGTCCGTATCGTTGTATGGAATTGTGGATACGATGAGGGCGCGGCATGAGGGCGCGAAGTTTGATAGCGATGTGTTCTTATCCGAACAAGGCATTTTTCCGCTAGGTCACTCCACTGTAGCTCACGTGTCGGTAACGCGAGTTGAACCTGAAATATTCGTGCCGCCTCTTCCTGGACTCGCTGTATTTCGCGCTGCAGGTGTTGATCGCGATCAGGCTCTGTTCTTTGACTCGATGCAACGCAAGTTTCCTCTTGGCCTGTCAAGGGATGGTGAGGTCGTGTACGGTAACTTCGAATTCCTCGACGGTTCACGCGGTGCACATATCAACATCTCTGGAATTTCAGGTGTTGCGACCAAGACCACATACGCAACCTTTTTACTCTACAGCCTTTTCCACAGTGACGTTCTCGAAGACGACGTGACTAATACTCGCGCAATCATTTTCAACGTCAAGGGGGAAGATCTGCTCTTTTTGGACCAGCCAAATTCCGCTCGTAAACCGGAGACAGAACGTGAATATGAGCGTTTAGGGTTAACTCCCCGACCGTTCTCAAGCGTTGGAATCTTCGCGCCCGTTCGAAAACAAGAGGAGGTCATGCTGCCAGACACCGGCTCACGGCAGGAGGGAGTCACGGCATTTTGTTGGACGATTGAGGAGTTTTGTCGCGAACGGTACTTGAGATTCTTGTTTGCCGAAGCGGACGACGAGACGAGCCACCTTTCGGCAGTGATCGCTAATGTCGAAGCGGCATTGGCACGCGAAAAAAACGTTGGTAACTATGAAACTTTCGATGATTTGGTCGACTTCATCTGCTTAAGCGTCAGTCATTGGGCCGTGGCAGCGGCAGGAACAATTGCCGCCTTTGAACGCAGACTCCGGGCGGCGGCCTTTAGGGTTGGGCATTTGATTAGGGGACGTGTTTCGGATGCAGATAAGCATCGCATCGATTGGAAGCGGGAACAGGTTACAGTGGTCGACATTCACAACTTACACGATCGCGCGAAACGCTTTGTCGTCGGAGTGATGTTGCGCCGGATGTTCGAAGATAAAGAAAGGATGGGCACTGCGAAGCCCCTTGTATTCGTCGTTCTCGACGAGTTGAACAAGTACGCGCCGCGTGATGGCTGGAGTCCGATCAAAGAGGTCCTGCTTGACATCTCTGAACGCGGTCGCAGTCTTGGCGTAATTCTAATGGGAGCACAGCAAACAGCAAGTGAAGTTGAGCGCAGAGTCGTAGGGAATTGCGCCTTTCGGGTTGTGGGTAGGTTGGATATGGCTGAAGCAAGTCGTGATGAATATCGTTTCTTGAGCACGGCGAGTCGCGCGCGCGCAGGCATATTAAAGCCTGGGTCAATGATCGTTCACCAACCTGAGATTCCCACATCTCTCTTGGTCCAATTCCCGTTTCCGTCTTGGGCAACACGGGTCAGCGAGATCTCAAAGAAGACCTCGAAAGATCCATTTAAGGGTTTCTAACCTCAACCCTCGCCACTGGTCTACGCGCCCTATGAGATTTCTCCACACCTCAGACTGGCATCTAGGAAAGAGCCTCAAAGGCCGCTCTCGCATAGAAGAGCACGAATCTGCACTTTCAGAAATCCTTGACATCGCGCAGCGCGAAAAAGTCGATTCGGTTTTGATTACCGGGGACATATTTGACTCTCAGGCTCCACCGCCTGAGGCCGAGCGTCTCGCGTTTAACTTTTTCTCACGGCTGCGAGAACTCGGTATCACTGGTGTCGTCATAGCTGGAAATCACGATCACCCAAAGCGGCTTGCGGCGATCCGTGATGTTCTGAAGCTTCTAGACATTCACGTTCGGCCGTACCCCGCAAGACCTTCAGATGGCGGCATGATTGAAATTGACACAAACGGTGAAAAGGCACGGATTGCGGTTTTGCCTTTCCTGACTGCCGGGAGGATAGAAGACGCTACTACTTTGATGGGTCCAGAGGTGGAGCGATACCAAGCCTACTCCGAGAGAATTGGCGCAATGTGCGGAGTGCTCACAGAATCGTTTTCATCAACGACAATTAACATGTTGCTGGCGCATATGTATGTTGATGGTTCTGAGACTTCGCGTAGTGAACGCGAGATTCACATCGCCAAGCCCTACGCGGTTTCGCCGCAACGGTTTCCTTCCACAGCCCACTATATTGCTCTCGGACATCTGCATCGCCCGCAGCAAATTAGCGCACCCTCACCAACGCTTTATGCCGGCTCGATTCTGCAACTTGATTTCGGCGAGCGGGAGCAGAAGAAACGCGTGGTGATTATTGATGCCCATCCTGGAAAGCCGGCCACAATTGAGAGCTATCCACTGACCTCAGGTCGTCAATTAACTGAAGTGAACTGTACGCTCCCTGAGCTCCAAGAGCGGGCGGAAACATTCGGCAATGATTGGCTGCGCGTTACGTTGAAGGTCGATAAACCACTACCCGGAATTGCCGATACCGTTCGTGAAATCGCTCCAAATACATTAGAGGTGCGATTGGAGTATCCGCGCGCTGAGGCGGCACCCTTTGAAGCAGCGGGATCAAATCCGATCGAGCTATTTAGCCAGTTCTATCAGCAGCGTTGGGCGGCTGAACCTCCGCAAGAAATTACTAAGTTGTTTGGCACCCTCTACGAGGAGGCATTGTTAACTGATGCGACCGATTAGCCTCGAGATGGAAGGCTTCACTAGCTTTCGTCAGCGGGTCACAATTGACTTCACGAAATTTGATCTGTTTGCAATAACTGGTCCAACGGGGGCAGGGAAGACATCGATCATTGACGCTATGATCTATGCACTATATGGGTGCACACCGCGCATCGGTAATAAGTCCATAAAGGATCTAATAAGTCAGGGCGGTGACCGTTTGAAGGTGATGCTGGAATTTTCGTCGGGACAAGACCAGTACCGCATTGCCCGCGAAACCAAGTGGAGCGGAAAGAGCAGCAAGACCGATGCCAGGCTTGACCAGAGGAATGGAGAGGAGTGGAAGTCGCTCGCTGATAGAGTGGGCGAGGCGGAGAAGATTGTTGAGGAGATTATTGGCCTGGATTTCAATAGCTTCACGAAATCTGTGGTGCTGCCGCAGGGACAGTTCGATGAATTCCTTAAAGGGAAGGTTGACGATCGTCGCAAGATCCTTTCTGAACTTTTGCAGCTTGATGTTTATGGCCGCATGATGCAGCGCGCGAACGAGATTGCAAAGGATCACAAGAATACGCATGACACGCTGGCCCAAGTGTTAGGTCGGGATTACGCCAACGCTACGCGCGAGAATCTGACGGCATTGCGTAAGAACCTGAAAGAACTTAAGCCTCTAGTCAAGCCACTGGAGACTCAAATCAACAGTATCCGACGTTCAATTCCAATCGCACTCAAGCTTCGCCAAAACCGTGAGGACTTGATTGAACATGAGGCAGCACTCAAGAAACTGATTCCCGAGCGGGCATTGGCGGAAAAACGACTCGCTCTAGCAAAAAAGGCGATTGCCGAGAGCAAGCAAAAGATCGACGCTTTCGATCTAAAGATCAAAGCCACTACATACAACTCAACTTTGCGCGATGATTTACTGGCGAAGCTTCACAAATCAGAGCGTTTGAGTGTCGTAGATGCCACGATACGAGAGCTGGAAGGAGCGCATAAGCAAAAGTCACCACGGCTTATTGAATTGCGGTCGCGTGATAAGACGGCAGAGGCGACTTGTGAAGCTGCGACCAAGGAAAGAGGTTCAGTGGAAAAAGAAGTTGCCGCCGCGAAGAATAGTCTTAAGTCGGATTTAAAAAAATACGGCTCTGTAGACGCCATCGGCAATGTGATCGAGATTAATCGACATCGCATCACTGATGAGCAAAAGAAAGCGAGACTCGAAAAGGAGCTCAACCGACTCATAAGGAACCAACAGGTCCGTAATGAGGAGCTTTCGCAAAAGAAAAAGGATTTAGCAAGTGCTGAGACAGCATTAGAGAAGGCTAGGGGTGATCTGGAATTATTGGTCCAGCAGCATACTGCCTCAGAACTTCGGGGCGTCCTCAAAGAAGGGATGCCATGTCCCGTATGTGAGCAGGAGGTTAGACGAGTACCGAAAACCAAGAGACATCCGTCCACAGAGAAAGCTAGGAGGGATGTGAAGGCATATGAAAAGCAGGTAAATGATTTTCTTAGAGCAACGGCTAGCCTGGAGGGGGAACTACTACAAACAGAACCGCAGTTGAGTGGTAAGAGACAAGAAATTACCGAGACTGAAAGCCGAATCAACAAGGCATCAGAGCAGGTGCGAGCATTGCTCGGAAAACATGCTGGCCCAGAAAGCGAAGCGCAACTTGAAAAGCTGCGGGAGCATATGTTGAGCCTGCAGGAGACGCTAGATGAAACTGTTGGTCGCCTGGATAGATGTCGAGAGAACGAAGCGACAGCCAAAGACGAAAGAGCACAAGTCAAGCGTGAGCTCAGCGTATTGGAATCAGAACTGTCAGCCGCATTACAACATCTGACGGAATCAAAGAACGAAGCCAAAACTTTAAAAAAAGAACTGGATAGGCACTCAGAGCTCTCAGTCGTCAAGGCAGAGCTAAAAAAACAGAACGAGGCGAAAGAAGAATTTGAGGAGAATCGCCGCCGACGTGACGGTGAGAGCGACACGCTATCAAAAGCTAAAGATGAGTTGGCTGACTGCTCTAAGTTGTGGGAGGCCTTGACTGGCAAGGAAAACTCACTGAAAGAAACCTGTGACAAACTTACACGAGCCGTCGACCAAGCCAAAGCAGCGCTCGTTTCGGATTTCCCCGACTTGAAAATTGACGCTCTTGGGGCCGGTCGCGATCCGGCAGCCCAATTAGATCAGCGCGCTCAGGAACTGGATTCTCGTCGTCACTCAACTCAAACTGAACTGCTTCGGTTGGAAGAACAGATCAAAACTCTTGAGGGTCAAATCGAACGCGCAACTGAGATGCGCTCTCAAATGGAGCGGCATAAGAGTCAAGCGGCAGTCGCTCGTGATCTTGCTCTTGCACTTCGAGGAGATCAGTTTATCGCCTTCATCCAAGCCGAAGCCTACCATAGGCTGGCCCAAGACGGCTCAGTCCATTTGGACTCACTTAG
>Ga0065712_10000279_pt1 | contig 17071 bp, 17 predicted proteins | sample MisRhiReplicate1_FD_59099 | JGI IMG/M metagenome (GOLD analysis project Ga0065712, IMG submission 59099) | Miscanthus rhizosphere microbial communities from Kellogg Biological Station, MSU, sample Rhizosphere Soil Replicate 1: eDNA_1 v3... | ecosystem: Host-associated > Plants > Roots >...
TCAGACGACACGGAGGGGAACACCTTCGTTCAGGCTGCCCATCCGATAGCCCTGGAGATCGATCGTCACGTGCTGGTAGCCGATCGCGCGTAGCTCGCGCACGATGCGCTCGCTGATCTCGGCCTCGAGCGCACGTGGCAATTCGTCGCGGCCGATCTCGAGCCTCGCCAAAGCCGTCGAGCGGCTCCCGGTGTTGAGATCGTGATGCCTGACGCGGCACACGCGGAATCCCATCGCACGAACCGCGGCTTCCGCGCGCTCGATGGTTCGCAGTTTCTCGGCGGTCACTTCCGAGTGGTACGGAATGCGTGACGACAAGCAGGCGGACGCGGGCTCGTCCCATGTGGGCAAGCCGGCTCGTCTCGACAACTCGCGAATCTCTTGCTTGGTCAGACCCACGTCGTCGAGTGGACTGCGAACGCCGAACTCACGCGCGGCTTGTCGTCCGGGCCGATAGTCACCGCGGTCGTCGGCATTGCTCCCGTCGGCGATCACGGCGATGCCGCGTTCAGCACCAATCCGTGTCAGCGTCGTGTAGAGCTCATGCTTGCAGTAGTAGCAGCGGTTCGTCGGATTGGCCCGATATTCCGGGCGTTCGAGTTCAGCGGTGTGAATGATCTCGTGGTGCAGCCCGAACTCGCGTGCGATGCGCAGCGCGAGCTGGCGATGATGATCGGGATAACTGGGACTGTCTGCCGTGATGCAAAGCGCGGAAGGACCGAGCACCGAGGTCGCTTCCCATGCGAGGTATGCGCTGTCGGCGCCGCCGCTGAACGCGATCAGCAGCGACTCGTAGCTGGCCAGCGCGCCGCGAAGCGCACGCGCCTTGTGTTCCACCGCCTCCCCGTCAAGCTGCGGAGGCGTCAACTCACTCACTCGTCGAAGTCCTCCTCGTCATCGACCTCATCCTCGTCGTCCAGGTCGTCCTCGTCGTCTTCCTCTTCTTCCTCGTCGAGGTCCTCATCGTCGTCGAGATCCTCGTCATCGTCATCGGCAACATCGAGTTCGTCCGCGCCTACGAGCACAAGGCTTTTCCCGCATTCCGGGCAGCTCAAAGTGTCACCCTCCTCGAAGTCTTCAGTGTCAATCTCGTCGAATTCGCACTCTGGGCAGGTCGCCATACGGGCTCCATGCAGCGGATCGGCCGCGCTCGAAGATCCGGGAACCGAGCCGCCCCGTCCAGCGGAACTGACATTTCCCGGGCCAAGTTTCGGATTATATCGAGGACCCCCCTGATTTGGGAACCGGCGCCCGCCTCGTTGGAGCCTCAGTAACGGCAGATTAACGCGACTCTGGTTCCGTTCCGATACTGGTCTAAAGGTCCGTAATGTCCAGAAGCCGCCGTGCACGTCGTCGGGCGCTCAAGAACAGTCAGCCGGTCGTTGTACCGGAGCAGCTGCAGGTCAGTGTGACGGACCGACCGCCCATGACGACTGCCCCGAGCGTTGCCTCTAAGACCGTGCTCGTCGCCGACGACACCGAATTCGTGCGCGATCGGTTCAGAGTGGCGATCGAAGGTGCGGGGCATAAGGCTCTGACTGCACAGAATAGAACAGAGCTACTCGGGCGCGTCCTCGACAACAAGGCCGAGATTGACCTCATCGTCCTCGATCTGCGACTGCCACAGGGAAACGGTGTGGCCATGCTGCGGGACATTCGCAAGGTCGACCAGGAGCGTCCGTCGGTCATGGTGTTCAGCGGCACCATCAAGAACGCCGATGAGGTCCGCGAGCTCGGGACGCTTGGTGTCACTGGCTACGTCAACGAATACATCGCATCGCAGCACATTGTCCCGGCCCTGGTGCCGCATTTATTTCCTGACAGCTCGAATCGCCGATCGAGTCCGCGTATCACACTTGGTATCCCCATCGCGTATCGATTTGGCAACACGATCGCTGCCGCGTTGACGCTGAACCTCAGCCGCGGAGGGCTTTCGATTCGCACGACCAGTCCGCTGGCAGTNGGCACCGCGGTGAAAGTTCGCTTTCGTGTGCCGACGGCGAAAAANGACATCGAGGCCGAAGCCACGATCGCGTGGACCGACCGCCGCGTGGGCATGGGGATTCAGTTCACGAAACTGAGCGCCGCCGATCAAGCCCACATCGACGACTACATCCACGCGCATTTCTTCTCAAATCGAAAGGCGTAGCGTCACCGCGCGCGGAGCAGTCGCAGCGCATTCGCCACGACGATCACCGACGCACCGGTATCTGCCAGCACTGCCATCCAGAGCGTCGCTGACCCAGTGATCGCCAGCACCAGAAACACCGCCTTCAACACGAGCGAGACGATCACGTTCGTCTTGACGTTGAACAGCGTGGCGCGCGCCAGACGCAACGCATAGGGAATCTTCAAGAGCTCGTCGGACATCAAGGCGATGTCCGCCGTCTCGAGTGCCGCGTCCGAGCCGGCAGCGCCCATCGCGACGCCAACGTCCGCCGCCGCGAGCGCGGGCGCGTCGTTGACACCGTCGCCGACCATCAGGATGGCCCCATGGGCCTCGCGCATCGCGACGACACGCTCGTGCTTCTGCTGTGGCAGCAGCCCCGCGTGATATTCGTCAAGCGCGAGCGCATCGGCAATGACCCGAGCGCTGGCGGCATGATCACCGGTGAGCATCGCGACGCGGCGAATCCCGTGCGAACGAAGCAGCTCCAGCGTCTCGCGTGCCGTGGCACGTACCGGATCGGCAATCGCAATCGCGCCGAGCAGCACGCCATCGACCGCAACGAACACGAGCGTGTGGCCGTCGCGACGGAGTGACTCGAGATCGGCCGGTGACGCGATGTTGCTTTCTCGCATGAGTGCGTCGTTGCCAATGACGGCCGTACTCAGGCCGACGAGCGCTTCCACACCCCTGCCGGGTATCGACATGAAATTCGTTGCCCCGGGTACGTCGATCCCTTCCAGACTTGCATGCGCCGCGATGGCGCGCGCAATAGGGTGTTCCGATCGCTTTTCAACCGCCGCTGCGAATCGCAGCACATCTCGAGATGACGCAGAACCGACGGGAATCACATCGCTCACCGACGGCTCGCCGCGCGTCAGCGTTCCGGTCTTGTCGAAGGCGACGGCATGGACAGTCGCGAGCCGTTCGAGATGTGCGCCACCTTTGATCAGGACGCCGTTTCTCGCCGCCGCGGAAAGCGCCGAGACGAACGACACGGGCGTCGAGATCACGAGCGCGCACGGGCACGAGATGACGAGCAGGACGAGCGATCGATAGAACCATGTGGCCGCGTCGGCACCGCCAACCAATGGCGGGACAAGTGCGACGAGCACGGCCAGCACGATGACCGCCGGCGTATAGATGCGCGCAAAGCGATCGACAAAGGACTGCACCGGCGCGCGTCGCGATTGCGCGTCTTCAACCAAATGAATGATGCGCGCCAGCCGTGTATCGGGGCCGATGCGCGTGACTTCGAGCTCGAGCGATCCACGGCCGTTGATCGTCCCTGCGTACACTTCGTCGCCGGGAGCCTTGTCTACAGGCAGCGATTCCCCGGTCATCGGCGCTTCGTTGACGTCGCTGTGGCCGGCAACGATCGTGCCGTCGAGCGGAACCTTCTCGCCGGGCCGCACGATGACGACATTGCCGACGGCGATTTCGTCGACGGGAACCCGTTGCTCTGCACCGTCGCGTTTGACGAGCGCTTCGCGTGGCGTCAGATCAACCAGCGCGCGAATGGCTTGTCGTGCGCGCTCGAGCGTCCGTGCCTCGAGCCACTGCGCCAGCGCGAACAGAAAGACAACGCTGGAGGCTTCGAACCACTCGCCCAGCGCCAGGGCGCCGGCGACAGCGATGACCATCAGGACGTTGATGTCTACCGTGCGGATGCGAAGCGCAGTCACCGCGCGGCGTGCGGGATAAACGCCACCGACCAAGGCACCTGCGACGAAACAGAGCGCGGCAGTAAGCGGCCATCCGAGCGCCATCGCCACCAGCCCGTCTATGAGCGCAACTCCGGATCCGACCGTCAGCCAGAAGCGCGCACGAACGTCGGGGCCGGATGCTCGAGGCTCCTCGTGCTCCAGCCACATGCGCATGCCGGTCTGCCCGACCGCATCGACCATGTCGGCCGTCGTCAGCTTCGCCGCGTCATATTGAACATGGAGGCGCTGGCCGATCACGTCAGCCGTGATCGCCTCCAAACCCGCCAGGGGCTTGAGCCGACGTTCCAGAATGACGACTTCTTCGTGGCAGTCCATGCCCTCGACGCGGAAGACCGCTTCCGCGTGCAGCTCGCAGACCGCGCAGGTCACCTTCGTTGGCGTGGGCTGTGGCCTGACCGACGTCGAAGACATGGCGCCCGGCCTAGCGGCCGGCCTCCTGTACGTGCCGCAGTCCCTGACGAAACAGCGCGAGCACATGCTTATCGTCGAGCGCGTAGAAAATCATCCGGCCCTCTCGCCGCGACCGGACGATGCGGGTGTTGCGCAGAAGACGAAGCTGATGCGAGACGGCCGACTCAGTAACGCCGAGCTGACTGGCCAGGTCGCCGACACAGAGCTCCGACCGCGACAGCGCATCGAGGATTCGGACACGCGTCGGATCGCCCAGCACGCGAAAGATTTCGGTCAGGCCGTCAACGGTGTGCGCGTCAAGAGTTGACATATGAACAAGTGTTCATATGTTAGCACATTGGCTTGCCCGCCCCTCAACCATTGGGTACTATCGCCGATTGTGCCGGTTGACAGCGGCCCAACTCTATTAATACCGGCTTAATACTGGAGAAAACGCGGTGATCGAAGTTCAACACCTCACCAAGCAGTACGGCCCGTTCACGGCCGTACACGATGTGAGCTTCAAGGCCGAGCGTGGGGAGATTCTGGGCTTCCTCGGCCCCAACGGCGCCGGCAAGACGACGACGATGCGGGTCATCACCGGCTATATGCCGCCCACCGATGGCAAGGCGATCGTCGCCGGCTACGACGTCATCGAACAACCCATCGAGGCCAAGCTGCGGACCGGCTACCTGCCCGAGACCCCGCCGCTCTATCCCGACATGACCGTGCGCGATTACCTGATGTTCTGCGCCCGGATCAAAGGCGTTCCGCGCGGCGATCGCGCGACCCGGGTAAAGACGACGATGGAGCGGACGCGTATAGCGGACGTGGCCAACCGTCAGTGCGCAAAGCTCTCGAAGGGCTATCGGCAGCGGGTGGGCCTCGCCCAGGCCTTGCTCCACAACCCGGACGTGCTGATCCTCGACGAACCGACCGCAGGCCTTGACCCAAAGCAAATCATCGAGACGCGGCGCCTGATCAAGGAGCTGGGCGGCGAGCACACGGTGATTCTCAGCACGCACATCCTTCCCGAAGTCAGCCAGACGTGTCAGCGCGTCGTCATCATCAATAAAGGCCGCGTGGTCGCCGTCGACACGCCAGAGAACCTCACGTCACGACTGCAGGGATCTGGATCGCTCTACATTGAAATCGACAGCATGGGGGCGGATGCGCAAGCGGCGCTCGCCTCGATCGCGGGAGTGAGTGGCGTCACGGTCTCCGAGAGGCACGGAGCCGCAACTGGATACGAAGTGGCCATGGCCGCGGACCATGATGTGCGGCGCGAGCTCGCATCAACGGTCGTCAGCCGCGGCTGGGGACTTCTCGAAATGCGCCCGATGCGTATGAGCTTGGAAGAAATCTTCCTCAGTCTGACGACCGAGGAAACTGAGAACACCGAGGCAGTGCAATGAACAACATCCTTGCGATCACCCACAAGGAACTCAAAAGCTACTTCGCGTCGCCGATCGCGTATGTCGTGATTGGCTTGTATGCCTTGGTCTACGGCTACTACTTCTACGCGGCAGTACGCTTCTTCGAACGTCAGAGCATTCAGATGGCAGGCCTGGGCGCCGGAACGCCCGCGGTCAACATCAACGAACAGCTCATTCGACCCGTGTTTCAGTACTCGATGGTGGTGTTCCTGATCGTCCTCCCGATGATCACGATGCGCACCTATTCGGAAGAGAAACGATCGGGCACGATGGAGCTCCTGCTCACGTCGCCGGTCACCGACTTCCAGATCATCATGGGCAAGTTTCTCGGCGCGATGGGCCTCTACGCGGCCATGCTCGGCGTCACGCTGATTCACATGGTGCTGCTCTTCTGGGTCAGCCGACCGGAGTGGATGCCGATCCTGACGTCCTACCTCGGGATGCTGCTCATGGGCGGCTGCTTCATGGCGGTGGGACTACTCATCTCGAGCCTGACGAAGAACCAGATCGTGGCCGTCGTCGCCACGTTTGCGGTGTTCATGATGTTCTGGATGATCAACTGGATCGCCCAGTTCATGGGACCGACGTCGCAGGCGGTCCTGAACTACCTCTCGATCACGAGTCACCTCGAGGACTTCATGGGCGGCGTGATAGACACGAAGCATGTCGTCTATTACCTCAGCTTCATCGCCTTCGGGCTGTTCCTCACCGCCCGATCGGTGGACGTCGAACGGTGGAGAGGCTGACCATGGTGCAGCGGATCCTCAGCATTCTCAGTTGGGTCGGCGTCGTCCTCGTCTTCGGCGCGCTGGTAATTCGTTTCACAAAGCCCGAATGGGATCAGTACGCGACCTACGGCGCCTATGCCGGGCTTGCGCTGGTCCTGCTCTACACGTTTGGACAGTGGCGCGAGATCGTCGCGTTCTTCCAACGGCGGAACGCGCGCTACGGAACGATTGCCGCTGCGAGCATCATCGTCGTGCTTGGCATCCTCGTCGCGATCAACTACCTGTCGGAGCGGCGCAACAAGCGTTGGGACCTGACGGAGAACAAGCAGTACAGCCTCTCTGAGCAGACGAACAAGCTGCTGGGCAGCCTGACTGCACCGGCGAGGTTCATGGTGTTCGATCAGGCGACGAACCTCGATCGGTTCCGTGCGCGGCTCGACGCCTACAAGTACGGATCGAGCCAGGTCCAGGTTGACTACGTCGACGTGGACAAAGATCCGGTAAAGACCAAGGAATTCAAGGTCGACACCTACGGCACGATCGTCATCGAGTACATGGGCCGTACTGAGCGCGTCACGACCGACTCGGAGCAGGACATCACCAATGCACTGATTAAGGTGGTGAATCCCACCGCGAAGAAGGTCTATTTCCTCAGCGGCCACGGCGAGAAGGATCCGGGCAATTCGGATCGCAAGATTGGTTACAGCAGCATCGCCGACGCGTTGAAGCGCGACAACTTCGAGTTCGCGACGCTTGCGTTGGCACAAACCGGCGAGATTCCGATGGACGCCACGGTCCTCGTGATTGCCGGTCCTCGCACCGACCTGCTCGAGCAGGAAGTGCCAGTGATTACCAACTACCTGACGATGCGCAACGGCAAGCTGCTCGTGCTGTTCGATCCCCCGGACGACCTGAAGAACCCGCCACCCATGACTCGGCTCACTGGACTCCTCAACGAGTGGGGCATCAAGTCAACCGACACGGTGGTGCTCGATGTCACCGGACTGACATCCAATCCCACTGCGCCAGTCGCGGTACCGCCTTATCCAGCGCACGCGATCACCAACAACTTTGGATTCATTACCGCGTATCCTCTCGTCCGCGCATTGCAGCCTGAGACTTCTCCGCAGAAGCGATCGGGCCAGACCTTCGTGCAGACGGGAGCACGAAGCTGGGCGGAAAAGAATCTCGCGTCTTTAACGGATCAGAAGAACCCGGTGTCAGCAGACCCGGCCCAAGGTGACATTCCGGGACCGGTCTCGATCGGCGTCGCGACGGCGGTACCCGCGGCAACACCAGAGCCAACGCCGGCGGCCAACACGACGAAGAAACCGGAAGACGAACCCAAGAAGCCCGAGACGCGTGTCGCAGCAATTGGCGACTCCGACTTCGTCTCTAACGCCTATCTCGGCGTCGAGGGCAATCGCGACCTCTTCATGAATGTCGTGAGCTGGCTGGCGCAGCAGGAGAACCTGATCGCTATCCGCCCGCGCGAGCCGGCCGATCGCAGAATGACGCTGACGGAGAACAAGACGACGGCGATTCTGCTGCTGTCGATCTTCGTGATTCCGGGAGTCGTGCTCGGCGCGGGCGTCTATTCGTGGTGGCGGAGGCGATAGCCGTGCGCAGCGCCTGGTCCCTGCTCGCATCCGTTGTCGTCCTTGGCGGTCTCGTCGGATACATCTACTTCGTCGATTCCAAGACCGAGCCCAATGCGCCCGAGGCCAAGGAAAAGGTCTGGAGCGGCGCGCCGACGTCCGCCGACATCGAAGAGGTCGAGATCAAGCTCGCTGAAGGCGAGACGGCGAAGGTGCAGAAGACCGACGGCACCTGGCAGCTGGTCGAGCCTTCCAAGGCTCCTGCCGACGAGATGGAAATGACATCGATCACCAGCAGTCTCGCGGGACTCGAGATCCAGCGCGTGGTCGACGCCAACGCCAGCGACGTCAAGAAATACGGGCTCGATCCGGCGCGCATCTCCGTCGCGTTCCGCAGCAAAGGGCAGAAAGATCCGCGACGAATCGAGCTCGGTGAGAAGACGCCAACTGGTGGAGACCTGTACGCACGCGTCCCTGGAGACAAGCGCGTCTTCCTGGTTTCGTCGTTTCTCGACTCGACGTTCAACAAGGCGCCGTTCGCGCTGCGCGACAAGGTCGTCCTCAAGATCGATCGACAGAAGGCCGACGGTCTTGAACTGGCCGAGGGCACAACGAACATTCAGCTGAGCAAGAAGGGCAGCGACTGGATGATCGTGAAACCGCTCGCAGCTCGAGCCGACTTTGCGGTGGTGGAGAGCTCGCTCGAACGACTCGGGTCAGCGCAAATGGTCGGCATCACCGAGGAGAACGCCACCGACCTCGCGAAATACGGCCTCGACAAACCGACCGCGACATTCAACGTGTTGATGGGTAGCTCGCGCGCAACGCTGCTGCTCGGCAAGACCGACAACGCCGTCGTCTTTGCGAAGGATGCGTCACGGCCGATGGTCTTCACGGTGGCGCCGACGCTGAAGACCGACGTCATCAAGCCGGTCTCGGAATTCCGTCGTAAAGATCTGTTCGATGCGCGCGCCTTCACGACCACGCATATCGAGTTCACGCGCGGCGCCGAAACGATCGTGCTCGACAAGAGCAAGGGCAAGGACGACAAGGACGTCTGGAAGAACGGCGCTGGCAAAGAAGTCGATTCTCAGAAGGCCGAGGACCTGGTCAACCGGGTGACCAGCCTGCGCGCCAGCTCGTTCGAGAACCAGGCGCACGCGTCCCTCAAAATGCCGGCGCTCGTCGTCACGATCCGATCGAACGACAACAAGACCGAGACCGTCACGTTCGGCCGCACGGCGAGCGACGTCTATGCCGCACGGTCGGATGAGCCCGGCTCCGCCAAGATCGATGGCACGGCGGCGCTCGACGAAACGATGAAAGAGCTGGACGGGGTGAAGTAACCTTGTAATGCACAATTCAAAATGCGAAATGCAAACGGTTCGCAAGGGGCAGGACCGGGACACCGCGCAGCGTTGTTTGCATTTTGCATTTTGCATTCTGCATTACTGAGTTGCGCGAAGAGCCCGCCAGCCGTAACGCCCGCTTCCCTTCCCGCTAACCCCGTAGCACGCCTCCAAGCGGACCTTGACGCAGCCACACGCATGCCTGGCGTGAGCCATGCGGCGTGGGGCGTTGCTGTGCAGTCGCTCGATCGCCGTGAGCGGCTGTTCACGCTGAACTCGGCCACGCTGCTCGTTCCGGCGTCTGTCGCGAAGCTGATGAGTGTCGCGACCGCGGCCGATGCGGTGGGGTGGGATTACCGCTACACGACGACCGTGCGCGCGACTGGCCCGATCGTGAACGGTGTGCTGCAGGGCGATCTGATCGTCGTCGGGTCCGGCGACCCTTCAATTGGCGGACGTGCCGGTGACGATTTCACCAGCTGGGTGCAGGCCATCAAGAGCGCAGGGATACGGCGCATCGAAGGCCGAGTGATCGGCGACGACGATTTGATCGACGAGCCGCGGCCGCAGCTCGCGTGGGCCTGGGATGATCTCGGCTACACGACGGGCGCACTGTTTGGCGCGCTGAACCTCGCGGAGAATCGCAGCACAATCACGATCGCACCGGGGCCCTCGTCGGGCGCGCCGGCGGTCGTGACCGTCGATCCACGGCTGGCGTTTCGCGTCCTGACGAATCGCGTCGCGACGGGGCTGGCCGGATCGCCTCAACTGCTGTGGCCCGAACAACGGCCTGGCGACCCTTCGCTCACGATCGCTGGCTCAATTCCTGCTGCTGCCCCTGCCGTGTCGATTGCGGTTGCCGTCGGCAATCCCACGTTATGGTTCGCCAGCGTATTGAAAAGTCGCCTGGTGCGCGACGGCATCGAAATCACTGGCGACGCAGTTGATATCGACGATGTCGTGCCTCCCTCGTCTCGGGACACAGCAACGGTCATCTACTCACATCGTTCGCGCACGCTCGGCGAAATCGCGCAACCGCTCCTGAAGGACAGCATCAACCTCTACGCCGAAGCCTTGATGCGACTCAACGTCGCGGCTGGTGTGTTTCCAACCAACGACGCCGCGCTCGAGGGCCTACGCAAGCGTCTCGATGCGTGGGGAATCTCGAATGCGGGCTACCAACTGGTGGACGGTTCCGGCCTCTCGCGCCGCGATGCGATCTCGGCAGACGCCGTCTTGTCGCTGCTCGAGCGGATGGCGGATCCGTCGGCGAAGTCACCCTTCGTCACGGGCCTGCCCATTGCCGGCGTTGATGGCTCGCTTTCGACGCGTATGAAGGGAACGCCCGCCGAGAACAACGTGCGTGCGAAGACCGGCACGATGTCGAACATCCGCACGCTGGCCGGCTATGTCACGACCCGCGATGGTGAGCACCTGGCGTTCGTCGTCCTGATCAACAACTTCGAAGGCACCGGCGCGAATGCGAACGACGCGCTCGATGCAGTCGCGGTCAGGCTGGCGTCGTTTTCTCGAAAGCCGTAAGCACGTCAGTGCACCAGGAATATTCGAAGGTGCGACTAGATTAGAGATCATGTGCGGGAATGCCGCACTCTGCACCTATGCGCATCACGATTCTCGACGACTACTTCGATACCCTGCGAACCCTGCCGTGTTTTCGAAAGCTGGATGGCCACCACGTGGACATCTGGAACGATCACGTCCAGGACACTGACGCGCTGGCCAACCGTCTGCGAGATACCGACGTCCTGGTCCTCATCCGCGAGCGCACACAAATTCGAGGGCCGCTGATCGAACGCCTCGACAAGCTGCGGCTGATCAGTCAGCGCAGCGTTTACCCGCACATCGACATCGAGGCGTGCACACGCCGCGGCGTGATCGTGTCCTCAGACATGCACGCGGGCAGTCCCTCCTACGCCGCTGCGGAACTGACCTGGGGATTGATCCTCGCCGCCGCCCGCCAGATTCCGCAGCAGATGCGCTCGCTGCAATCAGGCAACTGGCAAATGGGAGTCGGAAGCACCCTACGCGGCAAGACGCTTGGCATTCACGGCTACGGACGAATCGGCAGCACGGTCGCCGGCTATGGCAAAGCGTTCGGCATGCGAGTGCTGGTCTGGGCGCGGGACGCCTCGCGACAACGGGCGGAAGCCGACGGCTACGAGGCCGCTTCGAGCAAGTCCGGGTTCTACGAACAATCGGACATCGTCTCGTTGCACATGCGTCTTGTGAGTGACACTCGTGGCATCGTCACTGCCGAGGACCTCGGGCGAATGAAACCATCCGCATTGCTGGTGAACACCAGTCGCGCTCCACTGATCGAGCCCGGCGCGCTCGTGCAGGCGCTGCGTGCCGGACGCCCAGGGTGGGCGGCGGTAGATGTCTTCGAACAAGAGCCGCTGCACGATCCTGGCGATGCCCTCCTCACGATGGACAACGTCGTCTGCACGCCGCACATCGGCTATGTCACGAGGGACGAGTTCGACCTTCAGTTCTCGGATGTCTTCGATCAGATCCTGGCGTATGGCGAGGGACGTCCGATCAACGTGGTGAACCCTGACGTTCTGACGAAACTACAGCGCGTTGCGCCAATCTCGCGCGGATCTGACGCATCGACATGACCGGGTATCCGTTGTGGAGCATGTTGAACAGCACCAGCCACGCCACACTGTCCCACCACCCCAAGACCGCGGCCCGCAGCGTGATGCCGGCGATGACAAGAAAGATGTAGAGATGTCCGCTTTCTGGATCGAACGTGGACTTCATCACCTGTGCTCGACCATCGCGCTGCGATCTCACGAGCTTCAGATTGACGGACCAGACGAACCGGCGAAACGAGCGTTGATACCAGCGCACGCCCAGCCGGTCATAGATGCGTCCATCTCTCTCGAATCGCCGCCGCGTGTAGTAACCGGCAGGAAGCCGGAACAGGATGAATCGGCCGACGACGATCGCCAAGCCCATTAACAGCCAGTTCACACCGAACGCAAATTTCAGCGAGCGTCCGTCGGCCTGGACGCTCTTCACGAGGACCACTGCAAACATGACGGTAAGCAGCGCCGCGACTGCAAGCCGGAGCCATCGAGGAGCGCGGACGCGGTGATCACTCATGTCGTGTCACCGTATTCGACGAGAACGGTCTACAAATCGATCCGGAAGTGGTAGCAGTTGATCGTGAGGCCTTCGCGGAAATAGAAGCGATGCGTCTGCTCACGCTGGACGCCGGAATCGAGCTGCAGCTGGACGCAGCCGCGTGCCTTCGCTTCGCGCTTCAGCCAATCCATCAGCATTTTCCCGTGACCGCGTGATCGGCGTGTCTCGTCAGTGTTGAGGTCGTCCACGTAGAGCGTCTTACCTGCGTAGAGCATCTCCATGAAGCGATAGCCCGCGACGGCGACCACAGTGTCGCCTTCGAAGACAGCGGCCTGCAGATAGCCGTCGGCCTGCATCATGCGACGGACGGTGGCCAGGTATGCGTCCTCACCAATCTGGGGGCGCAGCTGTCGCATCACGCGACGCGCCGAGAGAATCTCTTCATCGGTGGTGAGCTTGCGAACGAGAGCACTCACGTCCATCTCCAGGTCCGGCTGAAGCCGGACACTACACAATCAGCTCGCGTGCAGCCGTCGCGATCGCCTGTGGGTCGCCGGTGAGACCCGCGCCCTGCGCCAGCTCGGGCTTCCCACCCCCTCGCCCGCCAAAGCGCTTCAGCAACTGCTGCAGGACGTCGTTCGCATCGACCGCTACACCAGGCGAACGAGCAACAACGATCGCAACAGGCGCGGATGTGCCAACGATGACCACCGCAGCCTGGCCCTGAGCTGTCATCGCCGATGCGATCGCCTTGAGTCCTGCGGCGTCCCAACCCTCCATGACGTGCGATGCACGGTGCACGCCCGCAACGACGGGCGCCGCCGCGAGGAGTCGGGCGGCTTCATGGCCGGCAAGCTCCGACTGCAGTCGGGTGATCGTCTTGCGCGCCTGTTTAGCCTCACTCTGAATCTTCTCGACAGCTGCAGGTAGTTCATGTGGCAGCACCGACAACGAGCGCACGCTCCCGGCGACCGCATCGCGATACCCGCGCAACGCCCGCAGTGCACGGCCGCCGCACACGAATGTCACTCGCGAACCGCCACGAAATTTCTCCGCCGCGGTAACTGCAATGAGGCCGATCTCACCCGTGCTGGCCACGTGCGTGCCACCACAAGCAGACAGATCGAAATCGGCGATCTCGATCAGCCGCAGCGGCCCTTCACGCACAGGTTCTTTGCGCAGAGGCAGGCGAGCGGCTTCTTCGGGCGACGCAAACCGGATCGTGACGGGACGATCCTCCCACACGACGCGGTTGGCTTCGTCCACACATCGCTCGACATCGACAGGCGAGACCTCGCGCGCGAGATCGATCGTCGAGGACTCGCCGCCCATATGAAAGCTCATCGTCCTGTTGTCGAGCACGCGGTCGAAGGCCGCTGACAACACATGCTGACCGGTGTGCTGCTGCATGTGATCGAACCGCCGCACCCAATCGATCTCACCATGCACCGCTTCGGCAATACTCAGCGGTGACTTCACCACATGCAGCACGCGCTCACCATCGTCAATGGTATTGACGACGTCGGCCGTACCAAGACGACCGATGTCGAACGGCTGTCCTCCCGATGTGGGATAAAACGCGGTGCGATCGAGGACGACTGCCGGGCCGCCCTCATGCTCGATGACGGCGGTCACCACGGCGTCGAATGAACGGCGCGCAGGCTCGGCGTAGTAAATGCGCTCGGTCATGGCCTGCCGTCACCTGAGCGCTTTGGCGCGGCAGGTCGGAGCGCAGGGTCGGGCACGCCGGCTTCGGCAAAGCCTGCCGCACGAAGGACGCAGCTGTCGCAGCGGCCGCACGGACCTTGCGGGCCGGGATCGTAGCAGCTGTGAGTGATCGAGTAGTCGAGACCGAGCGTCATGCCACGTCTGATGATGTCGGCCTTGGTCATCATCTGCAGCGGCGCGTGAATACGAAAGCGCTCGCCGTGAACGCCTCGCGCGGTCGCCAGCGTCGCGAGGTGCTCGAACGCCGCGATGAACTCGGGGCGGCAGTCGGGATATCCCGAATAGTCGAGCGCGTTCACGCCGATGACGATGTCGTGGGCGCCGAGGACTTCGGCCCAACCGAGCGCCAGCGAGAGGAACACCGTGTTCCTGGCCGGCACATACGTGGACGGGATCTCGTTAGGATCGATCGGGCGATCCTTCGGCACCGGCGCGTCCGTCGTGAGCGACGAGCCGCCAAAGGCCGACAGATCCACATCGAGCTCGATGTGACGCTCGACGCGCAGCCATTTGGCAACCGCGCGCGCCGATTCCAGTTCCCGTGCGTGCCGCTGACCGTAACGAATGGTCAACGCGAACAGCCGGAAGCCGTCCGCTCGTGCACTCGCGGCGGCGGTGTACGAGTCGAGTCCCCCGCTGAGCAGAACAACCGCGTCAGACACCGCGTGTGTCGGGGCTCCAAATGTACTTGTGCAACTGCAGCTGGACGCGCACCAGCAGCTTGTCGGCGAGCACCCACTCAGACAACGTCTTTGGATCGAGGACGCCGTGCACCGGCGAGAGATGAATCGCGGAGGCGCGGCCAACGAGCTCGTGTCGAGCGATGACGTCGCGGGCGAACTCGTAGTCGGCGCGATCCTTGACGACGAACTTGACCTCGTCCTGCGGACGCAGCCGCTCGAGATTCTTCCAGTCGTTCTTCGCGTCCTCGCCGCTGCCCGGACACTTCACGTCGAGGATCGTCACGACATCAGCAGGAACGCGCTCGGTGCTGCGATGGCCACCGGTCTCGAGCAGCACCGTCTTGCCGCTGTCGAGCAGACGCTGCATGAGCGAATACACCTCTTCCTGCAGCAGGGGCTCGCCGCCGGTCACCTCGACCAGAGAGCATTCGTAGCGATCGACCTCACCGAGGACATCGTCCAGGGAGCGCTTGTTGCCCTCGTAAAAGGCATACGGCGTATCGCACCAGCTGCACCGCAGATCGCATGCGGTCAGGCGCACGAACACACACGGCCGTCCGGCGTATGTGGACTCGCCCTGCACCGAATGAAAGATCTCGTTGATGGTCAGCATGGGTCGTGTCCGCTTTAGCCGGACATCTTTGTAGTGTCCGGCTTTAGCCGGACCCACCAAATGGTTATTGTACTAACGTGGGCTTGCGCATCGGAACGTCTGGCTGGAACTACCCCACTGGTAAGGGCAAGTGGAACGGCCTCTTCTACCCCGCGACCCGCTCCAAACGCGCCGGGACCGCCGGGTTCGACGAACTGCGCTTCTATTCCGAACACTTCAACACCGTCGAGGTGAACTCCACGTTCTACGGCCAGCCGCGCGCCGACGTCACGCGGGGCTGGGCCGAGCGCACACCGTCAGACTTCGAGTTCTCACTGAAGCTGTATCAGAAGTTCACGCACCCGAAGATGTTTCGTGAGGCGGCCCTCAAGCGGGCGCCCGGCTCTGAGGGAGCGTTGCTCGACCTGCTCGCGCAGGTGACGCAGGCTGACATCGACGAGTTCCGGGCCGGCATCGACCCGCTTGCCGAATCAGGCCGCATCGGCGCAGTGCTCGCGCAGTTTCCGCCCAGCTTCAAAGACGCTCCGGAATCGCGCGAGTATCTCGCGCAGCTGCTGCATGTCTTCGACGACTATCCGATGGCCGTCGAGCTTCGCCACAAGAGCTGGAGCGATGCGGTCGGTGACACGCTCACGATGTTGAATGCGTTCGGCGCCGCATGGGTGCAGATCGATGAGCCGAAGTTTCAGTTCTCAATTCGGCAGAACTATCTGCCCAACGTGAAGACGTTCTACTACATGCGTCTGCACGGGCGGAATGCCAAGCAGTGGTGGCGTCATGACGCCAGCGAAGACCGCTACAACTATCTCTACTCAGGCAAAGAGCTGCAGGAGTTTGCCGACATCGCCGGGGCCGCGAAGGCGCTGGTGCGGAAGTCGTATCTCTATACGAACAATCACTTCGCGGCGAAGTCGGTCGTCAACGCCGTGATGCTGAAGGCGCAGCTCGGCGAACCGATTGAAGGCGAATACCCGCCGGAACTGATCGAGCGCTATCCCGATATCGAGGACCTGGTCACAAAGGGCCGCGTGAAGGTGGCCGCTACTTCGTCGCGCTCTGCTTCACGGTTGCCCGTTTGATCACGTCGGTGACGCGCAGCTTCTCGACGACATCCATCCCCGATATCACCTGACCCCAGACCGTGTATCGCGAATTCAATTGCGGCTGCGCAGACGTGACGACATAGATCTGGCCATCGAACGATCGCGGGTCGCCTGCCCACGCCGCGCCAACAGCGCCGACGCGATGTGGCCGCTTCGGACTCACTTCAGACACGCCAACCGGCTTTCCGCTGCCTCGCGTTCCCCAATCGGCTTTCTTCGTCATGTCGCGCGTCTGTGGATCTCCCCACTGCACGAGCATGCCTGGCTCGTAGCGATGCACTCGTAGACCGTTGTAGTAGTTGCGCTTCACGAGATCGAGCACGAGCGCGACCGTCTTGGGTGCTTCGTTCGGAAACGTCTCGACCTCGAAGGTGCCTTTGGACGTGTCGAACACCACTACCGGTCCGCCACCGGGGGACCGCGTGGGAGCGGCGGCTG
>Ga0065712_10000577_pt1 | contig 17004 bp, 13 predicted proteins | sample MisRhiReplicate1_FD_59099 | JGI IMG/M metagenome (GOLD analysis project Ga0065712, IMG submission 59099) | Miscanthus rhizosphere microbial communities from Kellogg Biological Station, MSU, sample Rhizosphere Soil Replicate 1: eDNA_1 v3... | ecosystem: Host-associated > Plants > Roots >...
GCGTTTTCCGTCGCGCGCTGAGCTTGATCAGGTGGCGCCCGGTCACCCGGTATATGTTCAATATTTGCGTGAAGGCGCGCTGCTCAACAGCGCGGCACTGCGCGCCGCTGGCATTCAGCCAGGAACTGCGGATCCGCCGGGCGGAAAATTCGAACGCAATCCGACAACCGGAGAGCTAACGGGATGGGTGAAGGGCGTGCCAGCCTGGAAGTATGTTTACGATCAAATTCCCCGGCTTTCTCTCGATCAAATGCGGCAGAGCTTAAAAAATTGTTTTTTTGAATTAAGTCGCTTGGGAGTTACATCGATCACGGATTTCGAAACACCGGAAGTGAACTTTGCGCATCGCCGTCTGCTGAGTGACATGGCGCGCACTGGCGAGTTGCCGCTGCGGATCAACTTTTACCTTGTGCCTGAAAGTTCAGTTGAGCTGGATTATTTCAAGAGCGCTATGGACGAAATCAAAGGTCTAATGCAAAACGACATCTTTCGTTTTGCCGGTTTCGAGGTATCGGCGCTTTCTCCGACGGAGGGCGGTGACAGCCCGACTTCATCGGATGCGTCTCTGATCAGGCCGGAGCGCGAAGAGAAGCTCCGGAAAATGGCGCAGTTTCTCGTAGAATCAAAATACCACTTTCAGGTGGATGTCAGTGGTGATGAAGCGGCGGATCGTTCGCTCGATGCCCTGGAGCAGATAAACGCCTCGACGCCGCTGGCGCAGCGCCGGATCGGTTTCGTGGGCCTGGAGAACGCGACGCCGGAAATCCTTGCGAGAATTAAAAAGTTGGCAGGTGGAATCATCGTGCACGATGGTTTGGTTTTAACCGGTGAGCGCTATACTGAGCAGTTCGGCCTGGACAAGGCGCGGGGTGCGGCGCCGTTGCGGACCGTTGTAGACTCAGGTATTCCGCTGGGCGCTGGCACAAACGCTTTTCAATCCGGCAAATTCTCGCCGATGTTGTCGCTGTGGTGGCTCATTACCGGCAAGACGGTGGACGGATCGGCTCTGCGCGCGCCATCGGTGAATCTCACGCGTCCGGAGGCGCTGCGCGCACACACCATCGGCAATGCTTGGTTCACCTTCGAAGAAGGACGCAAAGGTTCCATAGAAGTCGGTAAGCTTGCCGATTTAGCCGTGTTGAACGGCGATTATTTGACGATTGCGGAGGATCAAATTCCGGCGCTCGAATCGATCTTAACGATTATTGGTGGGCACGTGGTTTATGCGGCTGGTCCCTATGGACGGCTCGAGCGCAAGTAAGTCTATTTCTTTGTCGCGGCGCGAAGAAAACTATAGTCGACAACATCCGATTGGCTGATCGGCTTGGTGATTTTCGCGAGCCTTTTTGCTTCATCAATGGCTGCCTGGAGCGCGGCGCCATCAACGAAGCCATCCTGGGAAAGAGCCTCAATCAGATAGTTGTACGCTTCTTCCATGATTTCTTTCGAGTAACCGTATTTCTTTTGCGCAAATGCAATAAAACCGGCACGCTCTGTTTTCAAAGCTCGAGTGGCCCGTAAGAAGGCGCGCACCATGCGCTGCACTTGAGCGGGATTCTTTTGTATTTTTTCGAGGGTCGTGGCCAGACCCGTCAGCGGGCGCTGAAGAATTTTGCCGGCATAAATGAGCTCGTGATAACCTTCTTTCTTGAGCTGAATATTGAGTGGCACCGGCATATGTGTCGCTTGCACCGTACCGGCGAGCAGCGCAGCATGACGCAGAGTATCACTGCCTAAAGTAATAATTGTCACGTCTTTTTCCGGGTCTAGTCCGAGGGAGCGCAATCCCACCCGGGCCGCAAGGTCGCCGGTCGCGCCGAAGGAGCTTACGCCAACCTTTTTCCCCTTGAGCGCAGCTGCGTTGGGAATTTCCGGTCGAGACATTAACGCGTGCAGCACGCGCGAGAAGTCGAAGGATAGATTTCTCACCGGCACGCCAATAATTGCGCCGCGGATGATCGTACCCGTGCTGTAGCTGTAATCAATATCGCCGGAGAGCAAAGCCTTGATGCCCAGATCGGCGCGAATGGACACATATACGAGGTCGATTCCCTCATCACGATAGAAGCCGCGTTCGATACCGTACAACAAGGGTCCGATGGAGAGGGCGGCGCGAGCCGAGTGGCCGACAATCACTTTTTCCTGCGCTTGTGCCGGCAAGACCGAGCAGATTAACACGAGCGCAGCCAGGCCGAGTGGATAAATTTTCATAACAGCCATGGTGCTTATCAATATCATTTAGACGTTGCAAAGGCGCAGTAATTTTCTCGGTGAATCAAAACTCCATCGAGAAAGAATCGCTATTAGAGATTTGCTCCGTCAGAGCGACTAAAAAACTTAGTGAGATTGAAACTGCCAATCGGTGTCGAAGAAGTTCCTTCGCTGAGGTGTAGCTATTTCAAAAAAAGAGAGGCCAGACTTTTGGGAGTCTGGCCTCTTGCCACTGAACGTGACGGGCGACTCAGTGGCAGCCGCAATCCCGTGGGAGCTGTGAAGGAGGCAGCGCGGGAAGCGGCACACTAATTCAGTTTGGAGTGCTCTGCGGGATGCAAAAACTTATGATTCCGCAGACGGCGCTGTAGATAAGTATCTTTAGGCCAATCCCAATTACGGCCAGGAAGTTCTTCGCCACTATAAGCGGCGCCGTTTACTTTGCTTTGTAAAAACACCAATTGCCAGTAACTAGGTTTTTCCATATCTGACTCCGTTGATTTCATTTCCGTTTCTCCTTCCTTCTCTTTTGTTAGACGGGCGAGACATTCGAACAGCATACTGTCTTCTTCTCCAAAGCCTCGGTTTTTAATTCATTTCTGGATTGTTGCTTTGTCTATGGGCGGAAAAGCAGAAGGCATGCCGGGTTCTGAGAAGGGCTTCGCCTCACCCTATGTCATCGATTGTCAGAAAGAATTCACAGACCCGCAGAGGCACGACGGACCGGGCTCACTGCGCGTCGTCAGCGTTCGGTCAAAACTGCCAGGAACAAGCGGCTCATTCCGACTTAAAAAGGAGTAGTGCCATCATTAGTTAGCGATTTGTAACGTGAAACGGGATGAGAAACTGTTACTCCGGCATATTTTCAAGCTTGCGAGCAAACCACGTCGGTTTAGCGATTTTGAGAAACGCCAAAACTCGGTAAGCAGTGGAAAGGTTTGGTTTTCGGCTTGGCATTACCATTGCTCGCCATCAATCGGCAGAGCAATGATTAGAGCGGACCGCCAATACGGAGGGAAGGTATGTCGCTAAAAAATTTCGCAGCGGTTACGGCATTTCTCCTGATGGACATGGGGCCGTTGTGTGCGCAAAATTACCCCACCAAAGTGATTACTATTGTCGTTCCTTTTGCCGCCGGCGGGCCAACGGATACGGTTGCGCGCTTGGTGGCCGTCCCAATGACTAAGACGCTGAAACAACAAGTTATCATAGAAAATGTTGGCGGTGCAGGTGGTACGATTGGGGCGAACCGCGTCGCGAAAGCTCCCGCGGATGGTTATACATTATTTCTCCATCACATCGGCCATTCGACTGCGCCGGCGCTTTATCGCAAGTTGCCGTACGACCCGGTCAAAGATTTCGAGCCCATCGGCTTGATCAACGAGGTGCCGATGACACTGGTTGCAAAGAAGGATTTTCCCGCCAATGATTTGAAGGAACTTGTCGCGTACGTGAAAGCCAATAAGGACAAGGTCAACTTAGCCAATGCGGGTCTCGGAGCCGCATCGCACCTCTGCGGTATGCTCTTCATGTCAGCGATTCAAACCGATCTGACCACAGTACCTTATAATGGCACAGCGCCGGCAATGAACGACCTGCTTGGCGGTCAAGTCGATTTGATGTGCGACCAGACCACCAATACGACAAGCCAGATCAAGGCGGAAAAGATCAAGGTCTACGGCGTAACCACGGCGAAACGGATCGCCTCCCTGCCGAAGGTGCCGACGCTGGATGAAGCGGGTTTAAAGAGTTTCGAAGTGACGGTCTGGCATGGCCTGTACGCCCCGAAAAGTACGCCGAAACCGGTAATCGACAAACTGACCAACGCGCTTCAAGATGCGCTCAAGGATAACAACGTGAAGCAGCGATTTGGTGAGTTGGGGGCAGAGCCTGTAAGTTTAGATCGCGCGACACCGCAGGCGCTGCAAAAACATCTCATCGCAGAAATTGACAAATGGAGTCCGATAATCAAAAAGGCCGGCGTTTACGCTGATTGATAAGAAGAATCGTTTGCGATCGAATATCAATAGGCTGGCTCCAATGCCGGCCTTTTTTTTTCCTGGGAGTTGTTGTACAAGGCGCAGTTACTCGCGAACCGTGTAGATAAGGCGTGAGCGGGATCGAGATTAATGATGATTCGAAGCACAAAGGACTTTTGGGCGGGGCTGGTTTATATCTCTTTCGGCTCGACTGCAATTCTCGTGGGACGAGATTATCAAATGGGCACGGCGTTCAGGATGGGGCCTGCTTATTTTCCCACAATCTTGGGCGGCTTGCTTGTCGTCATTGGTGCGATTTCCGTGATTCGGTCTTTTATCGCCGTTGGCGCTCCTATTGGACGGTTCGCCATACAGGGACTCCTGCTTGTGAGTGCAGCGATTTTTTTGTTCGCGTTTTTGGTGCGCGGACTCGGAGTCGCTCTGGCGCTACCTATACTGGTCATCATCAGTGCTTACGCAAGCACGAGATTCCGCTGGGGACCGACGCTCATCATGGCGGTTGGACTGACCGTATTTTGTGTTCTGGTGTTTCTCGAAGGTTTAGGAATTCCGCTTCCGATGCTCGGTCCATGGTTGGGCGGTTAACAAACGAGAGTTCCGGATGGATCTAATCGGCAACTTGTGGCTCGGACTCCAAACTTCGGCGAGTCTCGCCAATCTTTCATACTGCTTCGTTGGGGTTTTTCTCGGCACGGCGATCGGCGTGTTACCGGGGCTCGGCCCGACGGCGACGATCGCTATGTTGCTACCGGTCACGTTCGTATTGCCACCGGTATCCGCTCTTATCATGCTCGCCGGTATCTATTACGGCTCCCAATATGGCGGATCGACAACATCGATTTTGGTGAATCTTCCAGGCGAAGCGGCGTCTGTCGTGACAACACTGGATGGTTATCAGATGGCCAGGAAGGGACGAGCTGGCGCGGCCCTTGCGGCATCGGCGATAGGGTCGTTCTTTGCGGGAACTGTAGCGACGCTATTGATTGCCGCGTTTGGCCCGCCCATGGCCAACATGGCGCTCAAGTTCGGGCCTGCGGAATATTTCTCGCTGATGGTTATGGGCTTAGCGGCTTCCATTGTTCTAGCCCAGGGATCGCTGCTGCATGCGATTGGAATGGTCGTTCTCGGACTTCTCCTCGGTCTGATTGGCACCGACGTTACGTCGGGAATACAACGTTATACCTTTGGCATCTTCGAGCTTGCGGACGGCATCGGCTTCGTAACCGTGGCCATGGGAATGTTCGGTTTGGGAGAGATCATTCGAAACCTGGAGAACGAGGAAGAACGCTCGGTGGCGATTTCGAAGATCACCAGTCTCTGGCCTACCAAAGAAGACTGGCGCAGAATGATGCCCTCGATCTTACGTGGGACGGCGATTGGTTCCGTTCTGGGCGTATTGCCCGGCAGCGGCTCTATTCTCGGGTCATTCGCGGCGTACTCGATTGAAAAGAAGGTCTCCAAGTATGGTTCTCAGTTCGGCACGGGCATGATCGAAGGCGTTGCTGCTCCCGAATCGGCAAATAACGCAGGCGCTCAGACGTCATTTATCCCAATGCTGACCTTGGGCATTCCATCCAATCCAGTCAGCGCGTTGATGGTCGGAGCGATGATTATTCATGGCATCCAGCCGGGACCCTCGGTTATTTCCGAGCAGCCGGCTTTGTTCTGGGGCATCGTCGTGTCGATGTGGATCGGCAACCTGATGCTGATTATCCTCAATTTGCCGCTCATCGGTATGTGGGTGCGTATGATCATGATCCCTTATCAGTTTTTGTATCCGGGGATCTTGGTTTTCTGCGCGATTGGAGTATTTAGTCTCAAAAACGCCGAATTCGATATTTACCTGATGGGTCTCTTCGGTGTACTCGGATACATCTTCGCAAAGCTCGGGTGTGAAGCCGCCCCGATGCTGCTCGCGTTTATCCTCGGTCCACTGATGGAAGAATACCTGCGCCGGGCGATGCTGCTCTCGCGCGGCAATCCTTGGGTATTTTTGCAGCGTCCTATCAGTGCCACGTTGTTGGTGATCGCGGTGCTGGCGTTATGCAGCGTACTCATTCCATCGTTTAGTAAAACCCGGGAAGAAGCCTTCGTCGAAGGAGCCGGATGACGATTTCCCGCGGCTTATTTCGTAGCAATCCTTTCATCGCATATTCGACAAAGATCATAATCCGGGCTGATAAAACCGCATAGCGTTGGCGCCGAGAACGGCCGCCTTATCCGCTTCCGTGAGATCGTTTCGCCCAAGTAGCTCGTCGATTTCCTGCCGGCATTTGGCGGCGTCGAAGATCTCGTGAGGATAGTCACTGCCGAACAGAAACGACTGGCGTCCTCCTTTGGCGATTGCGGTGCCCAAGCCATCATCATCACAATCAAAGCCAACGAAAATTCGACCGCCGTGAAGTTGCGCTTTGAAATACTCACTCGCCTTCTCGCCGTTTTTGGGTCCGCCAAGTAGCTCACCATCGAGGCTCAGTTGCTTGTGACCTTCATGATACGAGCGATCCAGTCGATCCATCATGAACGGTACCCATGTGGCGCCGCCTTCGAGAAAGGCGACACGCAATTTAGAAAATCGCTCGAAGACGCCGTGCGCCAGCATTCCCGCTGCCTGAATCATCAAGCTGAACGGATGCCCCAGGGCATGTGCCGGATAGTAGGTGGCAAACGAATCCAGGCCGAGGTGATGAAGGCAGCCGACGTGAACGGCGAGAGCACAACCGAGTTTTTGCGCTTGTTCGTAAAGCGGCCAGTAGATCTTGTTGCCAAAGTGACCTTGAATCGCTTCGCCGTTTGAGGGCAACATGCCGCCGACCATGCCTAGTTCCGTGACCGCTCGGCGCAACTCGAGAACGGCTTCTTCGATATCCTGAAACGGCAGCAGCGCGACACCCCTGAGACGAGGATTACGGTTCAAGAATTTTTCATAAAGCCAGGTGTTATACGCCTTGCAAGCGAGAACGGCCCATTCAGGCGCCATAATTCTTCCGACCGCGAGGCCAGCAGTCGGATAGAGAACGGTCCATGCGATTTCGGTCTTATCGAGAAACCNGTTCCAATCATCCGCNGACGGNTTCCCGGTGGGACGGCGATTCTGCTTCAGGTAGCGAAAATGAAGATGATCGAATTCNGGGAACACCTTTGCCAATTGATTTCCCTTTGGCATGTATGCGGCAATTTCCTCGCCGCANGCATGATCGTTGACATGTCCGTCGGCATCGATGATCTGCATAAGACCTCTCCAAACGGCTGGCGCCTTTGAAATTGGCTGAACCCAGTATTGCATCCGAGAATGAACGCGCTCAACGAGCACGTCAAGTGTTTAACACATTCAGGGCTTTGCGTTGACGCCGCGAGTTCTGCTATGGTCGCCCGCAAAGCGGACAACGTGATTGTTTTGTCAGCGAACAAATTTCGTTGCTCGATTGCAAAACGTTAATAGCGACTTTGGAGGAACACGGTGGACTGGATTTTTCAAACCGACGGTTCATTCTCGTATGTATTTCTGCGGTTCGGGTTAGCATTGACGTTTTTCGCTCATAGCTCCCAACAGGCACTGGGTTGGCACGGCGGCAAGGGATGGAAAGACCAACTGACAAATTGGCAACAGAAATATCACGTACCATTCGCCCTCGGGGTTTTTGGACTCTTCTCAGAAGTTTTCGGCGCAGTGTCTATGACCCTGGGGTTTCTGGTGAGACCAGCGGCCTTCTTCCTGGCGGGTTTTATCGCCAGCGCGCTTTGTTTGGGCCACTGGAGCAACGGTTTCTTTCTCGCGCAAAGACACGGCCGGGGAAGCGGCATCGAATATACGTTGGCGTTATTGCTCATGACACTGGCCGTGTTGGTCGGCGGTGCCGGCGCGCTTTCGATCGATGGCCTCATCAGTCGATAGAACTATGATCGGTGCTCATTAAGCTCGGGCGCGCCGATTGATCGTCAATCCGCTTCATCGCTGCTCTGGCATTCATTCCCCGCATTGATCGCTGATCCGTGCCGTGGGCAGCGAACCGGTAACGGATCGGATATCGATGCCGTCGGCTGATACTGTACCAACGTCAGCCGATGTCTTCCTGCTGGACCAAGTCCTTCACTGACATCGAGCTTTTTGAGATCGGGTCGCGCTCCTAACTCGGCCAAATCGTCCTCCCACATCAGGAGAAGGAATGGTGCTTTTAATTTCCCAGCTTCCGCTGCATAGGCGGGAATATGTCGACGTGCATAAAACATGGCGCCATAATCAGCGTCACGATAAAACACCAGCGGCTGGTTGCTGCTTATTTGATTGACGCGGATCATGAACGGTTTCAGCGTGAGCTCGGATGCGATCGATGGAAAAAACGTATTCTTGATGGCCGTGCTAACGATAAGGCTCGTCAGAGAAATTGCAGCGAAAGTAAAAAGCCAACTTCGCCTGAAGAGCGCCCAGGTCAGAGCACTGACAGCGGCTAGCAGCAGTACGAAGCACACCCCGGTCAATGCTGGCGTTCCGGAGAGTAGCGCCAAAGCCCATGCGACTTTGTTTGATCTTGTCAAAAAAACAAGAGACCCGGGATCGATTAAGCCATTTTGCGCCGCATAGTAAGATGCAAGTCCGAATGTTGCCGCTATAGAAACCGCCGCGAAAGCATACGTAAGCCATCGTGTGACGGAGGCATCACGCGAGGTATTTTCCCCAAGTCGCTGCCACCAGGCGCCACAAAGCAGCGCGAAGGCCGGATAGACCGGTAAGATGTAGACGCCTCGCTTGCCAAGTGAAGCGCTAAAGAAAATCAGGACGGAGAACAGCCAAACGAGATGAAAGAGTAAGCGCTCTTCTTCAAGTCGGCGCCGCCGATGGTAAATAAACACTGCTATCGCAGGAATGAAAAAGCTCCAGGGCAAAGAATTTTCCAAGAAAACCAGTAGGTAATAATAGATTGGCTGGTAGTGTCCATAGCTACCGGTAGCGGTCCTGAGATTTTCATCGACGATTTGCCGGAGGAAAAAGGCCGGCCCACCTCGCCAAAGCGCGGCAACATACCACGATCCTGCGGTTACGAGAAAAACTAACCCGCCCAAAAAAGGATGAAGCTTCTGGAGAAATCCGAAATCGCGCCGAAAGCAAAGATAAACAAAAAAAATAAAGCCGGGCAGGGCCAATCCGATCGGTCCTTTGGCGAGAGTGGCCAACGCCAAAAGCAAAGGAAGCCCGAGAGCCTTCAGCAAGCCAAAATCGCGTTCATGGTAGAGAAAATCAAAATACCAGCATGCCGCAGTAACAAAAAATGCCAGCGTCATGTCCACTTGAGTTTCGGTCCCCGCATGCCACCATTCGGAACAAGTTACCAGAACGATCCCGGCTACGATGCCGGCATTTTGTCCCCATACCCGCGCAGCAACTCGGTAGGCTACGAGCACACCCGTCGCGGCCAGCAATGCCGAAGGCAAACGGAGTGTAAATTCGTCGACTCGACCAAAAAGATGGCTCATAAGCAAAGCGAGCCAATGGAATAGAGGCGGTTTGAATGGGATGTAATCGCCATTGACGGCGGGGAGAATCCAGTTTCCCGACGAATACATCTCCCAGACCACCAGGCCTTCACGCGGCTCGCCGCGCGTGTAAAACGGCAACTCGCTTAATCCAAAGAACAGAAGGATAAAACAAAATCCGCCAAGAATGGCGATATCGCGCATCCATGTGGCATTGCTGCCGGAGAGGTCAACGGCAGCAGCTGTCCGGACGGTTTGCGTTGTCGATGTATTCTTCATACCAACTCTGAAAAACGATGAGAGTCCATAACAGCTCACGATGGTCTTTTGTTTTGGCAAGCTGTTCATCCATGAGCCGGTTGATGTACGAGTAATCGAAAATTCCCTGACTTCTGATTCTCGCCTCGTTCAAATGATCGAGCATAAAATCTTTGAGATCCCTGCCGAGCCATTTTGCCAGAGGAATGCCAAACCCTTTTTTCTGTCGATGAATGATAGTTTCAGGCAGCAAGCCTTGCGCGGCCTTTTTTAGCAGATATTTCGCTCGAAAACCCTTGAGCTTGTATTTTGCGGGTAAGCGCGAAACGAATTCGACAATGTCCTGGTCGAGCAGGGGGCAGCGAACCTCCAAGCCGTTCGCCATGCTGGCGCGGTCCACCGTCACGAGATTATTATCCTGAAGATATAGTTTCATGCAGAGATACAGCAGGCGCTCAACGCCGCTTCCCAGTCCGCTTTCATCAATGTAACGATCAATGTCCTCATAGGTATCATAATCGCCGAGCTCGGCGCGAATATCCGGAGCGAGGAGGGCGTGTTGGTCGAGCGGTGAAAAGGCGCCGCGCCATAAGAAAAAGCGGATTTCCGGCGCGACGCCGTCAGCCTTCAAAAATTGCTTGATCTTGTAGTCCGCGCTTAGATAATCGTGTGAAACCGGCAAGTGCTGCGAGATCGTTCGGATGGAATTTTTGACGAACCCCGGCAATGCGCTGTAATAGCGCATCAGCTTGTCGGCCTGGAAGGTTTGATAGCCGGCAAAAAGCTCATCACCACCGTCGCCGCTGAGTACGACCTTCAAGTGTCCCGCGGCAAACTTAGAAAGCAGATAGAGCGGAAAAACTGAAGGATCAGCGAGCGGCTCGTCGAGCAGGCGCGGCAGCTGTTCCACCAGCTGCAGCATATCCCGGCCTGTAAACATTTTAAGATGATGGCGGATTCCGAGACTTGCGGCGATTGTTTTCGAGTAGACGCTTTCATCGAAGCTAGGTTCATCGAAGCCGATAGAAAAACAGTCCAGTTCGCTTTTTGCTTTAGCCGCAACCGCAGCGACAATCCCGGAGTCGAGACCGCCACTGACGAACAGTCCCACCGGCACGTCCGCGACCAATCTGCGCCGCACGCTGACATCCAACATTGCCCTCAATTCTTCGGTGCAGTCCTCTTCGCTCCGATCGGATGCCTGATTGTTCCGTAGGGGAATATCCCAGTAACGCGCGATGCGGCTGTGATGATCGCGGTAAACCAGGTAGTGGCCGGGTTCCAACTTTTTAATCGAGCGAAAGATCGTGTCGGGAGCGGGAACATATTCATAGCTGAGATATTTACTGAGCGCTTTGAAATCCAAATCTCGGCTCACGGAAGGATGCTGCAAAAGAGCTTTTATCTCTGAGGCGAAGATCAGACCATCCCCTGTGAGACAGTAGTGCAGGGGCTTTTTACCGACGCGATCGCGGGCCAACAGCAATGATTGGTCTTTGCTGTCCCACAGAGCGAAAGCGAACATGCCCTTGAGCTTGGCCAGGCATTTGGCTCCGCTCTCTTCATAGAGATGCACGACCACTTCGCTGTCCGAATGGGATCGAAACCGGTGCCCTTTGGTTTCTAGCTCTTGTCGAAGTTCCTGATAATTGTAGATTTCACCGTTGAGTGTCAGCCAGACGGACTCGTCCTCGTTCGCCATCGGTTGTCGCCCGGCCGCAGAAAGATCGATGATGCTCAGCCGTTTGTGCCCCAAAGCAACGCAACCCGCATCTGAGATTGCGATCCTTTCTTTGCCGTCATCGGGACCACGATGTGCCAGCGCACGCCCCATGCGAGGGAGTATTTCAGGATTGATTTGCCCCTTCCGAGCTATAAAACCGTAAATGCCACACATCGCTGATTATCGCTCGAAGCCGGTTTGAGGGAATCCCACGTGCTGTAGATGGGTTCGCTCAGCGCGCGGCGATCCGCAATCGGACCCAAGAAAGTTTTTCGGTCAATTCGAGACCAGCAGCATGCCGCCGTCTTCTATGCGGATTGTCGCAGCGTGTGCCGTCTCTCGCTCCAAATGCGCGAGATTTTTGCGCTTAATGAAAACGGCGAAATGATCCTTGGGCACCTTCGCCCACTTTTGGTTGAACTCGTCAAAAGTCAGCAGCGCGCGACCGAATCCGGGCGCCGACAACGCGCCCTTTTCTGCCAAGTAAAAGCTTCCAAACACACTGGCTTTTTCGCCGGACCAGATGCTCCATATGGGCCGACGGATTTTAAGATAAAAAGGCAGGCTTTCCAGTGTGGTATCGTAGATGACGACCTGAGTATCTTGCTGAATATAGGGGGCCGCTTTGGCCGCCAGATCTCTGGTCGATCGGCCCATCGACGCTCCTACTAAAACAGCTCCGAGCAGATCCATGTAAAGAATGAGCACGAGGCTCAGTCCGACAAATAACAACGTCGGGCTTTTCCATCGACCGGTCCAGGTAAACACCGCAAGACCGGCAGCGCCGATGCTTATCAGCAGTGCAATTGCGCGCAGTAGCGGCGAGAGTTCGACGAAAGCAAATCGCGCCCTAAGTGGAAAGAAATGAAGCTCTGAGTTAGCGATAAGAACACCGGCGAGTAACAGACATAGAGACAAACAGGCAAGGGTCAATGGCCATGCGCGCCGGGTTTGGGGAGCGCTCAAATTATGCTCCAAGCTTATTCCGGTTAACAATGCCAACGGCGGGAAAATGGGAAGGATGTAATGGGGCAGCTTCGCGCCGGAGAAGGAAAAAAATAAGAACGGCAACAGAGTCCAACCAAGCAAAAATAGAAACGTGTCATTACGCCGGCTGCGCCAGGCTTCCCGCAGGGCTACCGGAATGCAGAGACTCCAGGGAAGAAATCCGGCTGCAATGACGAAAAAAAAGTAATACCAAGGTTCGATGCGATTAAAATGCGGAGTAAAGTAGCGAATGAAGTTCTCTTCCCACAAGAAATAGCGCAAGTATCCCGGATTGAACCGTTCAACTTCATAGTACCAGGGCCCCACGAGCAGCAGAAAGAGAGGAATTCCAAAATGGAGGTCGAGCTTGCTCAGAGTCGACAATTTGCGGCAAAGCAGCAGATAAACGAACACCACAACACCCGGTAAGACGACGCCAATCGGGCCTTTCACTAGCGTTGCGATCGCCAGCGACACATACATCAAGCCGAGCCACGATCTGCGCGGCAGAATTTTTTCTTCCTGCAAGGCAGAGAAGAATGAATAGAGCGATAATGTAGTAAAAAAGGTCAGCGTCATGTCGAAGATCACGGTCCGGGCGAGAACGTAAAATTCCACGCTGGTCGCGAGAACGACGCCGCCCCATAACCCTTCCCAAAATCCAAAGAAGCGCAACCCGAAGGAAAATATCAAGAGAACGCAACCTGCCCCGGCAAGCGCCGACGGCAAACGCGCGGACCACTCGGAAACACCGAACGCTTCGTAGGACGCTGCAACTAGCCAGTAGTAGGAGATCGGTTTGTCCAAAACCACGAGAAAATTTTCGTGTGGAGTGATCCAATCATCGAGGAGCAAAATCTCCCTGGCTTTCTCGGCATTTCGCCCTTCGTCCGGCTCAAACAGCGCCGGCGCACCGAGTTTTAGAAACAGCGCCGCAGCGAAAACCAAGAGCGCGGCGCCAAACGCGATGCGATGGCCCACGCGGAAGAGTGACCGAGACTCTGTGGAAGAGGCGGCAGCGCCGAGATCCAAGTTGATTGTAGCCACGAATCAGATCCGAACCTTCGCCCCGCCTGAGTGAAGTGACTTTTCACCCGCTGTCAGGGTCTCGAGAACTCTCAGCGAGAAAATGCCATCTGACACCACCGTGCGACCGTGCTGGACACCGGCGACGAAATCGTTGACCGCAAGGGCTAGCGGTTCCTGATCCGTCAGACCAGGAAGTCTGTGCTCGGCAAGGATTTTGGATGGAATTGTCGTCGGCAGGTCGTGCGTTCCTGATTGAGCGTTGCCAGCCCGATCCACGTTATACTCATAAACGGTTATCGCGCGTTTTTCGAATTTTCCTTCATAGACCAACATTTTTTTACTGCCGATGATTGTCAGCCTGGCGGTATTTTCGGGGAAAAGCCAGTTATGGTAGATGAATGCCGAAACTCCGCCGGACAATTCCAGCACAGCCAGATTGAGATCTTCCAGATCGGGTTGCAGATAGCGATAGCCATGCAATGCAATCGTCTGGGGAGCGTTGTCCAGGAGATACAAGATGATCGAAACGTCGTGAGGGGCGGAGTTCCACCAGACGTTTGAATCGCGTTTGATCCGTCCGAGATTCAGCCGCTGGGAATAGATGTGGTGAACCGAACCGAGTTCATCCCCATGGATGAGCTCCCGGATTTTGCGAATCGCTGGATCATAGAGAAACGTGTGGTCGACAAAAAGCACGGTCCCCTTGGACTGGCTAAGATCAACAAGGTCTCGTCCTTCCTCGACGCGCAGGGCCAATGGTTTTTCGATCCACACGTGTTTGCCGGCGTGAATGGCTTTGCGCGCGAGCGCGAAGTGCGTCGCTGGCGGCGTCGCCAGGACGAGCGCTGCAATGCTCGGATCGGACAGAATATTATCGATGGACTCGCTCGTCGGGATATCAGGGTAAGTCTGATTCATCTCGGCGCGATGGCCGCCATGAATATCGCAGATCACTCGAACCAAACTGTTTCTATTAAGGACAAATTTCGGCAGTAATTTTTTCCCCCAGTAGCCTGCGCCCACAAGCGCGATCGACACTTTGTCGTTCATGATCTCACTTGTACTCTTTGATACGGAACGAGGGATCCGTTTGCGCTGAAATGAAGCGGCCGAGATTCCAAACGTTGGAAAAACTCAGCAGCGAGAGGGCGACGGTTGCAGCTCCCAATGCCAAATGGCCGGACGCGACAAGCAGCGGCGCGATGGCCAGCGAAAGCCATTTCAGCCAACAGAAACGCTTTCGCCAGCGCGCCGCCCCGCGCAGAGCGAAAGGCAGCGCGATAAGGTCCCGCAGGACAAAAAATACTCGGTTCAAACCGTAGTGCGACTGTCCCGAGATACGTGGCCGATCAATCACTTCAACTTCGGCAAATTCATGCCCCCGTACACCGAGGGCAGCGGGCGAGAAACGATTCATATAGCCGTCGGGGACAAACTTGTTTTCCAAAACCTCCCGGCGATAGGCTTTGAGACCGCAGCCGCAATCGTGCACCGCGACCCGGCTGACGAACCCAATCAGCCCGTTTGCAATTTGTGATGGTACCAGCCGGCTCCAGAGGTGTTCGACGCGTTCGCGGCGTCGGCCCGATACGACGCGATAGCCTTTACTGAGCTCATCCAACAGCGCCGGGATGTATGCAGGATCATTTTGATAGTCCCCGTCGATGGTCACCAGCACATCACCGCGAGCCTTGGAAACGCCAGCCAACAAAGCCCAGTTTTCACCCGCGTTGTTTTCCAGATCGACAAAGTGAAATTGAGGATCACGGCAATGGATCTCTTTCATTCGCCTGAGGGTCGCATCGGTGCTCAGGTCATTGACGAATATCACTTCGTATGGCCGGCCGATCTTTGCCATCACTTTGCTGATGCCTTGATAAAGCGGAAGGACGTTTCCTTCTTCGTTATGCATCGGGGCAATAACGGAGACGTCGACGCGCGGGGCATCTCGACTAGTCGTGGGCAGAAAAGAACTCCTTGAGATTGCCGATCACCCAATCGACTTCATCATCCCTCAATTCGGCGAACATCGGCAGGGCGATATTTTGATTGGCATAGCGTTCCGCTTCGGGAAACGTAAGCTGGGGAAAGCCGCGATTCAGCCAGGCCTCATGGCGGTGCAGCGGTACAGGATAGTAAATCCCGGTCCCAATCTGTCTGGCAGCAAGAAAGTCTTTCAGCTCATCTCGATAGGGCGTTTCAATGACATACTGATGATAGACGCTTTGCCGATCATCGAAAACGGGCGGCGTTTTAAGCGGGAATCGGGAAAGTTCCCGAGTATAAGCGTCCGCGATCTCTCGCCGTCGTGCATTGTCTTGGTCGAGCGAGGGCAGTTTGATTCGCAGCACTGCCGCTTGCATTTCGTCCAAGCGACTGTTCCAGCCGTAGATTGTATGATTGTATTTTTCCGACTGGCCGTGCACCCGCAACAATCGAACCGTTCTTGCCAGCTCGTCGTCATTCGTAAGCACGACTCCGCCATCGCCATAGCAGGCCAGATTTTTGACCGGGCCCAGACTCATAGGTGTGATCGCTCCAAGACCCGCCGCGCGCTTGCCACGGTAAATGGCGCCCTGCGCTTGCGACGAATCTTCAACGACAGGAACTCTACTGTCCCTGGCGATTTGGCCGATTGCATCCATGTCGCAGGGAAGACCAAGAAGATGAACGGCAATGACGGCCTTCGTATTGGCACTTATCGCCGCCCGCAAAGCCTTCAAGTCCGGCCCGTAATCGAAATGCGACTTGTCGACCAAGACCGGTGTGGCGCCCAGATAGAGGATTGGTTCGATGACCGGCGCCGGCGCATGAGCCGGCAAGATGACTTCGTCACCAGAGCCGACTTTGAGCGCGCGAAGGGATAAGAAAATCGCGTCCGTGCCGGAGGCGACGCCTACGGCGTGCCGAACATTGCAGTAGGCGGCAAATTCCTCCTCGAACGCCGCGAGATTGCGACCGTTCAACAAGCGCATAGACTCGAATGTCAGGTTCCATTGCCGGTGCAGTTCGGCTTCAATGGAACGGTATTTTCTTGTGAGGTCTAAAAGCGGAATGGGTGCGGGTTGAAAGGTCTCGCGACGTTTCTTGCGCCGTTCTTTTGTGCAAGTCTTATCGGGGTGATCTAGATCGTTGGGCTGCTTCTTTCCGGCCCGTAGTGGCGATGCTGCTACCATGTAAATTCTCCCTTGGACGGTCTGCCATGGTAAAACCATTTGTGGCGAGTTTCGCACGAATGCCAAATAGCAATCGCGTCGAACTCGCGTTATCGCGAAAATGCAGAACGCTAGTCAGAGAAGAAGAGAGCAGTTCAATTCGAAAAGC
>Ga0065712_10068019_pt1 | contig 16991 bp, 13 predicted proteins | sample MisRhiReplicate1_FD_59099 | JGI IMG/M metagenome (GOLD analysis project Ga0065712, IMG submission 59099) | Miscanthus rhizosphere microbial communities from Kellogg Biological Station, MSU, sample Rhizosphere Soil Replicate 1: eDNA_1 v3... | ecosystem: Host-associated > Plants > Roots >...
CGATGCGCTGACCTATGCTGGCAACCTGGCCAACCTGCAGTCGCTGGAAGGCAACGAGCAGCATCGCTTTGTGCACGGCAACATTGGCGATGCCGCCTTGCTGACTAAACTGTTCGCAGAGCACCGGCCACGCGCCGTGGTGCACTTTGCGGCGGAGTCGCACGTGGATCGCTCGATCACCGGGCCGGAAGCTTTCGTTGAAACCAACGTGATGGGCACGTTCCGCCTGCTGGAGGCCGCTCGTGCCTACTGGAGCGGTCTGGAGGCTGCCGACAAGGCAGCGTTCCGTTTTTTGCATGTGTCCACTGACGAGGTCTACGGCACGCTGGGCGCGAATGATCCGGCGTTCACCGAAACCACGCCTTACACACCCAACAGCCCTTACTCGGCCAGCAAGGCAGCGAGTGACCACCTGGTGCGTTCCTACCACCATACGTATGGCATGCCGGTGCTCACCACCAATTGCTCGAACAACTACGGTCCGTATCACTTCCCTGAGAAGCTGATCCCGTTGATGATCGTCAATGCGCTGGCGGGCAAGGCTTTGCCTGTGTATGGCGACGGCCAGCAGATTCGCGACTGGCTCTATGTCGAGGATCATTGCTCGGGCATCCGTCGGGTTCTGGAAGCAGGCACTCTGGGCGAGACCTACAACATTGGCGGCTGGAACGAAAAAGCGAACATCGACATTGTGCATACCCTTTGCGCGCTCCTCGATGAGCTGGCACCGGCGGCTGCACGGGGTGTGATCAATCAGAAGACCGGCGAGCCGGTGAAGGGTTACGCCGAGCTGATCGCCTATGTCACCGACCGCCCAGGCCATGATCGCCGCTATGCTATTGATGCGCGCAAGATCGAACGCGAGCTGGGCTGGAAACCGGCGGAAACCTTTGATACCGGTATCCGTAAAACCGTGCAGTGGTATCTGTCGAATCAGGAATGGGTCAAAGGCGTCATGGACGGTAGTTACCGTGACTGGGTTGTACAACAGTATGAAGGTGGCAACGCGTGAAGATTCTGCTGCTGGGCAAGAACGGACAGGTCGGCTGGGAGCTGCAGCGCTCTCTCGCACCGCTGGGTGAAGTGATTGCGCTGGATCGTCAGGGCGGACCAGATGGCTTGTGTGGTGATCTGGCTGATCTGGACGGCCTGGCCGCAACAGTTCGCAGGCTGGCTCCCGACGTGATCGTCAACGCAGGCGCTTACACCGCCGTAGACAAGGCCGAAACCGAAAAAGAACTGGCTACCCTGATCAATGCCCAGGCACCTGCGGTGCTGGCACGTGAGGCTGCGGCGCTGGGCGCCTGGCTGGTACATTACTCCACCGACTATGTGTTCGATGGCAGCAGCGATCAACGTTGGCAAGAAAACGCCCCGACCGGCCCGTTGTCGGTCTACGGCGCCAGCAAACTGCTGGGTGAGCAGGCGATTCAGGCAAGCGGTGCCAAAGCCTTGGTGCTGCGAACCAGTTGGGTGTATGCCGCGCGCGGGAACAATTTCGCCAAGACCATGCTGCGACTGGCGACAGAGCGCGACACCCTGAATGTGGTGGCCGACCAGATCGGCGCGCCCACCGGGGCCGAGTTGATCGCCGATGTGACGGCGCAGATTCTGAGCAAAGTCGTTGGCGATGAAGGCTCTGCTGCACTGGCCGGTATCTATCATCTGGCCGCTGCTGGTGAAACCTCCTGGCACGGCTTCGCACGCTTTGTTCTGGAACATGCCGAGCGCAACGGAGTGACGCTGAAGGTGCCTTCCTACAAGGTTGGGGCTATCGACACGGCGGCTTATCCACTGCCGGCAGCGCGTCCGCGTAATTCACGTTTGGCGTTAGACAAGATCGAAACCACCTTTCAACTCAAGATGCCGCCTTGGCAACAAGGCGTACAACGCATGCTGGACGAAATTCAGCGCTAAGGATTTTTATGGCTCGTAAAGGAATTATTCTGGCTGGCGGTTCGGGTACGCGTTTGCACCCGGCGACCCTGTCAGTCTCCAAGCAGTTGTTGCCGGTGTACGACAAGCCGATGATCTACTACCCGCTGTGCACACTGCTGCTGGCGGGGATACGTGACATCCTGATCATCTCTACACCGCAGGACACGCCACGTTTCTTACAGTTGCTGGGCGACGGCAGCCAGTGGGGTTTGAACCTGTCCTACGCGGTGCAGCCGAGCCCGGACGGATTGGCTCAGGCGTTTACGATCGGTGCGGATTTCATTGGCAACGATCCCTCGGCGCTGGTACTGGGCGACAACATTTTCTACGGCCATGACTTCCAGTCGCTGCTGCTCAATGCAAGCAATCGCGAGTCCGGGGCCTCGGTATTCGCCTATCACGTCCAGGACCCCGAGCGTTATGGCGTGGCAGAGTTCGACGACACAGGTCGCGTACTGTCGCTGGAAGAAAAGCCTGCGGTCGCGAAATCGAACTACGCGGTTACCGGCCTGTATTTCTATGACAACCAGGTCGTGGATCTGGCCCGCAGCCTGAAGCCCTCCCCGCGCGGTGAACTGGAAATCACCGATCTCAACATTCTGTACCTTGAGCAGAAGCAGTTGCACGTCGAGATCATGGGTCGCGGTTACGCCTGGCTGGATACGGGTACGCACGACAGCTTGCTTGAGGCGGGTCAGTACATTGCCACGCTGGAAAAGCGCCAGGGCCTGAAAGTTGCCTGCCCCGAAGAGATATGCTTCCGCGCTGGCTGGATCGACGCTGCACAGCTGGAAAAGCTTGCGCAGCCGCTGATCAAGAATGGGTATGGGCAGTATTTGAAGAATGTGTTGAAAGAAAAGATCTTCTGATATCGCTGAGGCTTTCTGGCCATCAATGAAGCCATGCTTTTCACCACGGAGTGTTTGGTGGTGAGCATGGCTTTTGTTATGAAAGCATCAAAACCATGCCGCCCAAGCAAAATCCACGCTGCATAAAGCGGTGTTTGAACCCGTTTACTGTTGCAGTGAGCTCTCGGGGCCTTTGATCACCGGCCTCAATCTTTTCCAGATTGGCCGTTCGATAACTGTGTGGGCAAGCCACGCCAAGGCAGAGGATATGAGCACCACAGCGATTGCCGTTGGCTTACCCTCGTAACCAAAGAGCTGTAGAAGCCACATTACTGGGAAATGGAACAGGAAAACGCCGTATGAGATTTCTCCGGCTCGGCGTTGGAGACGATGAAACAGGCCGCGCTTTGGAGAGTTCAAAAATGCTTGGAGGATGGGTAAGCCAAAGGCGAAGCCGAGCGCGACATCCAGGTTAAACAGTACGGAAGAGTTAATTGCCAAGAGGTATACCGAGTACACGACACTGGCAAGCCAAGCCCCCCACAATACAAGCCTTGAATAGAATTCCGGCCTTCCAACAAGCGTTCCCAATAGAAATATGAACCCCACCCCTGCAAGCAGCCGATAGCCGAAATAGTCTGCGTTCAGCAATCCCATTTGGGCCAACATGTAAACCGTAAACGTGGCAATGCCGAAGCCTACGGCTGCCATTCGGAAGCTCAGCAGCAAAGGAACCAGCAGATAGAACTGCAGTTCTGCGCCCAGCGACCAAGCCGGCGGGACCAATGTGAAGCTATCGATACCGGTGAACATGTAGTAGTTGAGAGGGATCACGAAAAGGTTCGAGAGCCAGGTGCCTAAGGATGGCGCTTGAGAAATGAATATCGAATTGGCACCGGCGACCCACATTACTGTCGCAAAAAGCATGACTGTTAAATACAAGGGAAATATTCGTAGCGCCCGATCCTTATAAAACCCTACTGCACGCTTGACGGCATTCGCTTCATGGGCGTCTCTCCACAAGCGACTCACGACATGCCCGGCCAGTACGTAGAACACTACCACAGCGCTCACTGCGAGGTGCCTGCCGAAGAAATTGATATCCATGTGGCCAAGCACCACAAGTATCGCCAGAAACAGCCTTAAAAAGCCCATCACTTACCTCTCCCCTCACAAAGACGGGGGCTAATGCTAGTTTGTCATTGATCAGCGCCACGCCATCCAGTGAGCGTCTCGGCCGTCACACTTTTAAGCTGCCAGTCTGTGCGTCAAGGGTCTTGCCTTCAGGTACTTGGTTGCCTTATTTGTAGAACAGACTGGAGCCTAAAGGCCAAGACCTATTCATTCCGGCCGCGCGGGCGCAAAAGCCCACATCCTCATGACCAGGTAATTCAGTACCGGCACAACAAAGATCACCATGATCAGACCAATACCGTAATGCCACCCCAAGTACTCGACGATCGAGGTGATCAACAAGGTCAGCGCAAGCGAAACCAGTGATACCAGCAGGAAACGCCGGTAGCCTGCAAAGCTGACTGGGGTCCTGAACGTAAACCGGCTGTTAAGCGCGTAGGACATCAGGTTAGCGAAGATAAAGGCCACACCGTTTGCCACGAAGGCTGGCGGCGCAAACACTTCCATCAACGCGATCACGATCCCGGCATGGACGGCGGTGTTCGCAACGCCCACCAGACCGAACCTGATGAACTCATGGTATTTCGCAGGAATGATCACGGTTATTTGATCACGTCACGAACGATATACACCGGGCGCTTTTTGGACTCGGCAAAAATTCGGCCCACATACTCGCCCAACACGCCGATCCCGATCAGTTGCACACCACTGGCGAACAACACTGTGATCATGATCGAGGCATAGCCAGGTGTGTCGATACCGAAGAATATGGTTTTGATCAACAAATAGGCAGCGTACAAAAATGAGAACGCCGATACAGCGCAGCCCAGATACGTCCACACCCGCAACGGGGCGGAACTGAAACTGGTGATGCCTTCAAGGGCGAAGTTCCACAGTTTCCAGGTATTGAAGCTGGTCGTGCCATGTTCGCGTGGCGCTACCTTGTACTCGATCGTGGTGGTGCGAAACCCTACCCAGGCAAACAAGCCTTTCATGAAACGACGTGTCTCAGGCAGGGTTTTTAGTGCTTCAACCACCTTGCGGTCCATCAGGCGAAAATCACCGACGTCGGCCGGGATGTCTATGTCGGAAATGCGGTTGTGTAATTTGTAGAACGAGTTGGCCGTAAACTTTTGAATCGCCCGGTCGGTTTCCCGATCAACACGCTTGGCCAGTACGACCTCTGCACCCTCTTCCCATTTTTCGATGAGTTCGAGAATGACTTCGGGCGGATGCTGAAGATCGGAGTCGATAGGGATCACGGCATCTCCGGTCGCAAAATCCAGACCGGCAGAGATGGCGGCTTCCTTGCCGAAGTTGCGCGACAGGTCAACCACGGTCAAGTAGTGGTTGGCAGCCTTGGCTTTGACCAGCTCGTCGTAAGTGCGATCACGACTGCCGTCATTGATGGCGATTACTTCAAGATCATAGCGCTCAGCAAGCGGAGCAAAGACTTCATTGATTCGCTGGAAGAATGCCTGGACGCCTTTCTCCTCGTTATAGAAAGGAGAAATCAGGGATATCTTGCGTTTTAAGGTGGTCATTGAGTGTCACGCCCCGATTGGTTAATGCGGCAGATATGGGCAAAGTCGATGTCTTTACAGACGGGCTGCTGATTGGCAGGAAACAATGCTTTGACCTGCTCAACCTGCGGAAAGTCGCCTTTGACGAACACGTACAGCGCGTTAGCTTGCGGCGATGCAGCGATTTCGGCCTGAGTGCTCTCAGCGCTGCAATTGGAATTTGCGCGCGACACGTAGCCGGTATTGATCTTGAGGTTGTTGACCGCGGCGTAGCGCATTGTAGGCATCAAGGTATTGAGTACCAGGTCAGCACGACCGCAGCGGAATTTCGGAAAGAAATACAGATAATTGATGTCACCGGTGACCTGCTCATCCCATGCCGATTTAGTCAATACGGCAATAGCCGGGCGCTTGGCCGTATCAACAAGGCGATGACGCAGGTTCGACAGATCCGACACCTGCAGCAGCATCAACGCAATCATGCAGCCTGCAAATAACCATGCGTTGAGCTTCCGGTACAGCGTTGCGATTGCGAAAATGACGACGCAGTAGCCGACGGGCCAGAAGAACCTTCCAGAGGCACGCAACTGGGACGTTATGCGGTCCATGAACGACGGATAGTTGATCGTTAAGACATGATGAACGCCAAGGTAAATGACGTTGGACAGCGCGTAGGCCGTGAACAGCACCATCAGCGCGGTCAACGCGCTGTGGCGCGAAAAGCTACCCACCGCTGATCTGCGGTTCAATACCAGACTCAAGGCGAAAGCCAGCAGTACACCCAGCCCAAGGTAGTTGAAGCCTTCGTATTGACCCGGCATTTCCGGATCCGGAAAAGACAGGTAGTTACCACCGTGGAAAGGCGATAGCAGGTTCATGGAGTAAGTGCCAAAACCCGTCTCCGGGGCCACGGCCACACGCTCCATCGGCAGTATGGTCAGGAACAGACTCACGCCAATGATCAGGAAAGGTATCAGCGCACGGCCTATCTCGGCAGGCCTGAACTTGTCGCGGTTGTAGAGGCAGCTGACGACATAAATGGCGCTTGCCATGACACACAGATAGATATTGATATAGAAGGTCGCCACCAGTAACAGCGACCAGGACCAGCGCTGAGGTTCGCCCGTTCTTCTGCAGCGGATGTACAGCGCCAGAGCGCACAATATGATCCAGTGCGACATCAATGAGATGTGCCCCAGACGCGTTGTCAGTGCAGGAAACGTCAAGAGGCAGACAGTCAAGGCCAGCAAGGCGAGCCAGGAACGAACCTGAAGCTCGCGCAATATCCACCAACCACAGACGGCCTGGCCTACGAATGCCAAAGCAACCCAGACACCAAAGGGGTTGAATGGGGCAAGACTGGCTGGCAAGAACAGCTTCAGCACAAGCGCATAAAGCGGTATGGCGTCGACGAATGTCGCGCGCGTACCTTGCGGATAATTAATGCTGTCGAAAGCCAGCAACGGATAGCTGAACGGCGCACTGAAGAATGCGTTGAAACCGGCAAAATATTGAGTGACGTCATCGACTTCGGTCAACCAATAGGACGACGTGCCAGTAACAAAGCCCGCAGGAAAGTATCGCCACACGAAGAGCAAACCAATTGCCAGAGCCACCGCAAAGCCGGCTCTCCCCGTCGAGTCAAGCTTGGAACTCATATTCAAAACGCCTCAAAATTCATACTGAGCACTGCAGGTGCATTAGAACGCGCACTTATCTATCTCACCGATGAGCTGTTGTGCACTGCCCTTCCATGTAAGCCAAGGCATTTCTGCGGACTGCGGATGTTGCTTGTTTTCATAAAGCTTGAGCCACTCGGCAAGACTGTCGGCAATGTCCTGAGCGCTTGCGCCGGTGAAATACCATGCGAATTCCCCGGCCACTTCACGGAATACCGGCAGGTCTCTGGCAATGATCGGCAAGCTGTATTGCGCCGCCTCAATCAACGGTAGACCGAAGCCTTCGCCGTAGGACGCGGCTATCAGGCAGTCCGAATGGTTGTACAGATGCTCAAGGTATTCATCGCTGACACCCTCCAGCCAGAGCAGCCTTTTGCCCAGTTCCGGATGACCTACCAGCCTTGCAGCCAGCTCGTCGACCAGCCAGCCATGCTTGCCGACGATGATCAGGTTGGCCTGCACCCCCTCTGCCCACAGCAATTCAAACGCATCAAGGGTTTGCGCATGCCCCTTGCGAGGCTCCAGTGTGCCGACCATCAGGAAGTGAGGAAATGCTTCCAGCGACTCGATCCGCAGGGCCGGGTTTTCTGGCAGGCCAGTGGACGGCATCGATTGATCGATGTCGGCTCCCAAATGGAATGCGCCTATCCGGAAAGGACGGTCGCGCGGCGGCGCGTTGTCGACCAGCCACTCACGCAGCTCATCGGCAACCGCCCTGGAAATGCACAAGGCCCCGTCGTAACGGGCCACTGCGTTGATCCACTTGATGTAGTGTTCTTGCAGGCTTTCCACAAAACAATGCGGAAGTTGCAAAATGAGAAGGTCGTAAACCACAAAGAAAATGCTGACACCGTGGGTACGCATCGTATCCAGATAAGCCTGCTTGTGCGGCAGCACATCCATGAGCAAATCCAGACACAGGTAAATATCACCTGCTCGATAGCTGATCGGATCGTCCAGGTCCGCCTCGCTGATCTCTTTACCGAGAAACAGCGTTGTGAACTGCGCGGCATAGCGATAAAACGGTTCGCCGGCCTTGGTGTATACCGGCTTGATGACATAGCCTTCGGGGGGATGCTTCAACCATTCCACGAGCAGGCTGCGTACAACCCGCTGGATACCACTTTTACCGTCGTGCTTGCACAGCTCTGAGATGTCGACAAATAGCGTTGGCTTGTCAGCGGGTCCCTGCAACGAGTAATCGATGGCTTTGGCGAGGCGCTCCAGATCCAGTTCATCCGTCTGCAAATGCCCTCCGTCTGCCAATGCAGCGACCAGAGTCTGTATGCCGTCCTGAGTCGACATAGGCTCAAGTACGCGCCCTGAGGACCGCTCCACCTTTGAAAGGGCCTGTTCGAATGCCGATACAGATGCCTTGCCGGTAAGATCCCATGAGAACTGCTCGGCACGTTGCAGGCCATGGGTGGCGAGGGCTGCGCGAAAAACATCGTCACTCAGCACTTGGAGAAGCTTGTCGGCGATGGCCTGAATGTCGAAAGGATCGAACGTCGCGTCACTCCAGCCGATCACCTCCGGCACGCTTGAGGTGTTTGCACCGATCACCGGGGCACCACACTTCATCGCTTCAAGCGGCGGCAGGCCGAAGCCTTCATGCCAGGACGGGAATACATAAACACGACAGGAACTATAAAGTGAGGCCAGTTCCAGATCTGTTATGTAGCCTGTAAAAACCAAATCGGTCTCGGACAAGCCTTGTTCCAGAGCCAGGGTCCGGTACCTGTCGACGTGATACTCCGGCATTTTACCGGCAAAGACCAGTTGGACGTTGCCCACCTGCGCTTTGATACTGGCGAATGCCTTGATCAAATGGGGCAGATTCTTGCGTTCATCGGCACCACCGGAATACAGCACGAACATGTCCCGAAGACCAAACTTCTTTCTGAACGCTTCACGTTCATCGAGGCTCAACGTGATCGGCCGGAATATATCGTCAGCGGCAGTAGAAACGTTGACGATAGTGGCCTCGTGCAGCGGCAATAACGACAACGCCTCCTGGCGGGCGAAATCGGAAATGGACAGCAGCAAACCGTAGTTCTTGAAGGCTTCGAATTTTTCCAGGTAATGCTTTTTATAGCCAGCGTCGTTGTCCAGGTACTGTTTTGGACTGATCAAGGGGATCAGGTCATACAGTGTGGCGCTGACTACTGCCTTACCATCAAGCAAGGGACTGCCGATGACGGCATCGTCAATGTAGCCTTCAACAGTACTTGTGACGTGCACCACGTCGGGCTGCAAATCGTCGATGCATGCCTGACGAATGCGCTGCGCCACTTCCTTTCTGGCTGCATTTGCAGGGTTGTGGTCACAAACCGGACCCTGCGCATACCACACGCGAATGTGGCTTTGGGGCAACAAACCTATGAAGGCGGTGCGGATGCTCTCGATGCTGTCGCTGAGCATACCGTTGAGCACCAGATAAACCTCGTGCTCTCCACGGTTGCGCACGATGCCTTTGGCCAGGGACAGGCTGTAGCGGCCGATGCCGCGGAATCGGCTTTCAGTCTGCGCACCCTGCATGTCAATTACGATACGCATTATTTGCGGCCCTTCATCATGGCTTCTTTGAGGGCACTTTCGATGATGCGGCCCCGCTGAGTCAGTGGTGCGTGATCAATCACACCGTGCTGTGGATCGCTGGCACTTGCCGGTGTCTGCGCAACATGAGGGTTCTCATGCAGGCTGCGCAGCTTGGCCTGTAGTCCAGGGAGGCGATTAAGGACCGCGGTGACCGTACGATGGAGCGCAGGCCTGCATGCCAGCCAGAGCCTCGCATGGGTAGCCCCACGACGCAGTATCTGCCCTGCAGTTGCGCGGCCAGAGCGAAACGGCCAGGAGACAGCACGAACGGCAAAGCGAAACGGACCTGTAATACGCCAGGATGTACTGTGACGCATTGCTTCCAACTGCTGCTCGTAGGCCATAGCACGCAGATACCAGTTATGTGCATTGCCAAGGGAGGCGTTAAGGTCTACCTGCAATGCGTCTGCCCTGGCCGCAACATCGTTATGGCGCTGCTGCAGGTCGAAACATTGTTTTTGCAATACCGCCATATCGTTGCTGCTGCGTTCCTGCAGCGCTAGCAACTGTTCGGTCTGACGATTCTGGATACTCTCCATCGCTTCACGGAAGTTATCGCGTGTCAGGTACTCGGCCTGGCCTACCGCCATTTGATCCTCTAACCCTGAAAAACGGCGCTCCAGCGCCTGATCGTAACGAACGGCCAACTGATCAAGCGAAACACCGTACGACGTCTCGAATGCAGTCTCAAAAGCGGCAAGCTGCTCGGGAGCGGCCTCTTTTTGAGCGACGATGGAGTAGTCTGGACTAGTTCCGGCCAGTACATCCCACACACCAACCTGGCGGCTAGCGTCATGTAGCGATTGCTCTTCTTGCAAGCGCACTATTTTCGACTTTACGAAACCGCTGTGCTCCGTCAGAAACGACAGCAGTAGATTGGGCAGCGGTCGCTCGTGTGTCGGGTCCAGATAGAAACTGTTGGTACCGACTACCAGGCTTTCCGCATTAGGCGTCTCAAGGATCAACAGCCCCGCAGGACGCAAGACCCTCAAAGCTTCGGCAACGAGCTGTTGCAACACCGGGAACGGAATATGTTCAGCCAGATGGAAACCTGTCACGGCCACCAAGCTATTATCGGGGAGCTTTTGCAAGGCGCTGATAGCATCGTCCTTGCTAGCCGGCAGACTCAGCGCATGGCACGCGTCAAGCATGCCGTCATCCAGATCGACGCCTGTCGGTGCATAGCCTTCGCGACAAAGCAGCTCTAGCCATTCTCCACGACCGCACCCGAGATCAAGTACTGGCAAGTCTTGATATAGCGTCTTCAATGGCGCAAGGAAAGGCAGGTACGCCTCAAGCCGACTCGATATCAACTCTCTGGATCCGCGATAACGGTCTTCAAAAGCTCTGTAGAAACCGCTATCCATCACTCGCACTCCACCGTCGGAGGTATCCACGCCAAGCCTACAAAAGTACTTTCAGACATATTCACAACGTTGAATAACAGCGCCAGATCGCGCCATTCATAGTTATCGGCAATGTGACTGTCGGTTGCGTGCAACGCGACCGCCACTGAGTAGGAACCCACGCCCAGGTTGGCGGGGAAGCGAAACTTGTAAGAAAGCAGGTCGCCCTCTTGCAGCGATGTGCGCACGCATTCCAAGTGATGGGTGTTAGTACCGAACACGTCCTGGCCAAGGCGGTCCTTGATGACATAACCAACAACCAGCTCCGGTAAGGCTTCATTGATGTTTACATTGATAGTCAGGCAAACATTATCGCCGACGCCCACGTATTCAACTGGAGCACCCTCAGTGTTGTAAAGCGCAATGCTGTCGATAGTAGCCTTGCCGCTGCCGGAGCGGGTTTGTACGCCACCGTCGGCCAAGGTGTGAACCTGAACCGTTGAATTTTCTTTCTGGGCAATGATGGCGTTGTAATAGTCCATCACCTCTTCAGGGGCACCATCTTTGATGACTGTACCGCCGTCCAGGAGAATCGCTCGATTGCATAGCGCCTGAATGGCCCCGCGATCGTGGGACACGATCAACAGAGTGGTGCCGGCTTTCTGAAACTCTTTAATGCGACCAAAGCTTTTATGCTGGAAATAGCTGTCACCCACTGACAACGCTTCGTCAATGATCAGAATCTCAGGACGGAATGCGGTGGCCACCGCAAACGCCACACGCATTTGCATCCCGCTGGAATAGGTGCGAACAGGCTCGTTGAAGTAGCTGCCAATTTCAGCGAACGCTTCTATCTCGTCGATCACCGCATCGATTTGGTCGGCGTTGAAGCCCATCAGTCCGGCAGCGTGATAAACATTCTGACGGCCGGTGAGATCGGCACTAAAGCCCATGCCCAGCTCAAGAATCGCGGCAATGCGCCCGTTGACCTGAATCCGCCCTTCGGAGGGTTGCAAGGTGCCAGTAATCATCTTCAGAAGCGTCGATTTACCCGCTCCATTCTGACCGACTAGCCCGATAGCCTCACCTGGCTGGATCGAGAAGCTGATGTGCTTGAGGATCCAATGCTCTTCTTTGGGCTTGGTGGGCAGCCCGAACCAGCGACCAATTCGCTGGAATTCCGAGCCATACACACGGTAGGCCTTGCCTAGGTTATCGACACTTAGCAAGCTCATAGAACATCCACCATTTCGGGCGCAGCGCGGCGAAACATGAAAAGGCCGAGCAGCAACAGGAACACGGCCACGCCTGCACCCAGCAGCAGGCCTTGGATATCGGGCGATCGACCGTAGACCAATACGTCGTGATAAGCACTGACGATCGGGAACATGGGGTTATAGGCCATGACGCTCTTGAATTGCTCGGGAATGATGTTGAGCGGGTATACGATGGGCGTGAACCAGAACCAGACCTGCAGCAGAATGGGAATCACCTGTCCCACGTCGCGAACAAACACATTCAACACGCCAAGGATCAGGCCCAAGCCTACTGCCAGAGCGGTTACTTCCAAGGTCAACGGAATGAGCCAGAGCATCTGCCAGTGCGGCCACTGACCCAACATTGCGAAAACCGCGAGTATGGCGGCGAAAAGCAGAAGGTAATTGAGCATGCACGAACCAACGACGATCACTGGCAGCGTGATACGCGGGAAGCGCATTTTCTTCATCAGGTTGCCCTGATCGATGAACAGCGTCAGACAGCGTCCGATCACTTCGGAGAACAGGCTCCATGCGAGCATGCCGGCCATCAGATAAACGGCGTACGCGTACTTGTTATCGATGCCCGGAAGCTTTGCGGCCAACACGTTGGAGAGAACCAGCGCATAGATTGCGACTTGGGCCAGCGGGTTGATGATCATCCAGAGCCCGCCCAGGCGGCTGCGGGCGAAACGTGCGGAAAACTCATTGCGTATGGATGAAAAGACGAATCCTCGGTAACCCCAAAGGCTTCTGAACAGCTCCAACATTCATGACTCCTGATAAAAAATAAAGCATTGCTTGCCCATCCCTGGCGATTCTGTCTCGCATGGCTGACACCCAAGGCCGCGCCGCGCTCAGCGCCTGACCATGATCCACAAGCTGCAAAACGTGAAAAAAGCAGAAAAATGCTTCTGGGGGCGCACTATATCGCCTTCACCGGAATAGTCACCGATTAGTCATCCGATACCGGGCTTGATGGAGGATTATTCATCAAAACCATGATCGGAATGTCCGACAATATATGAGCCATATGTCCTTGCAGAGCAGGTTGAAGGCCTCATCTGGCGACCGGTGGCGAATTATATATGAACAGTGATGTCCCATCGCCATGCATACCACTCAACTTAAAAGTATCATTGCAGTGGTCAACCGGTTCCGCTACAACCTTTATAACTGGCCGGATACGTAGCACTGCGGGTCGTATCCAATCGATCTAACCTGTATCATAAGCCCCTTCGCTTACAGCCGAAGCCTTTGCGAACAAGCCTTGGGACACCCGTTCTTCGATGGAGTTAAAAAACACAGCATGAAAGCAATTATTACTGGCATCACAGGTCAGGACGGCGCCTATCTGGCTGAGCTGTTGCTTGAAAAAGGCTACACCGTCTACGGCACCTACCGCCGTACCAGCTCCGTCAATTTCTGGCGCATTGAAGAGCTCGGGATCCAGAACAACCCCAATCTGCATCTGGTCGAGTACGACCTGACTGACCTGTCTGCCAGCATCCGTCTGCTGCAGACTACCGAAGCCACCGAGGTCTACAACCTCGCTGCGCAGAGCTTCGTGGGCGTGTCGTTCGAACAGCCTCTGACCACCGCAGAGATCACTGGCATCGGCGCAGTGAACCTGCTGGAAGCCATCCGTATCGTCAACCCGAAGGTCCGCTTCTACCAGGCGTCGACGTCGGAGATGTTCGGTAAGGTCCAGGCTATCCCGCAGGTTGAGAGCACGCCTTTCTACCCGCGCAGCCCGTACGGCGTTGCCAAGCTTTACGCTCACTGGATGACCATCAACTACCGTGAGTCTTACAACATTTTTGCGACCAGCGGTATTTTGTTCAACCACGAATCGCCCCTGCGCGGCCGTGAGTTCGTGACCCGCAAAATCACCGATTCCGTTGCCAAGATCAAACTGGGCCTGATTGAGTCCTTTGAACTGGGCAACATGGACGCCAAGCGCGACTGGGGTTTTGCCAAGGAATACGTCGAAGGCATGTGGCGCATGCTGCAGGCTGAAGTGCCGGATACCTTCGTTCTGGCCACCAACCGTACTGAAACCGTGCGTGATTTTGTAAGCATGGCGTTCAAGGCCGCTGGCATCACCATCCGTTGGGAAGGTGAAGCGGAATCCGAGAAGGGTATCGATGCGGCGACTGGCAAGGTGCTGATTTCGGTCAACCCGAAATACTACCGCCCTACCGAAGTCGAATTGCTGATCGGCGATCCTGCCAAGGCCAAGAAAGTCTTGGGCTGGGAACCGAAAACCAATCTCGAAGAGCTGTGCCGCATGATGGTTGAAGCGGACCTGCGCCGTAACGAAAAAGGCTTTTCCTTCTGATGAGTATTGCCGGTAAGCGCGCACTGATCACGGGTATCCAGGGTTTCACAGGACGCTTCATGGCTGCCGAACTGGTTGCCCAAGGCTGTGAGGTCGTCGGGTTTGGTAGTCAGCCTTCTGACAGCCCTGGCTATTATCAGGTTGATCTGGCGGATGTCGCCGGTCTTCGCAAGCTGCTGGCCGATATTCAGCCGGACATCGTCGTTCATCTCGCTGCAGTGGCCTTTGTCGGCCACGGTTCCGCAGAGGCCTTTTACAAGGTCAACCTGATAGGCACCCGTAATCTGCTCGAGGCGATCGACGCGTGTGGGAAAAAACCTGACTGCGTGTTGCTCGCCAGCAGTGCGAACGTTTATGGCAATGCGTCGTCCGGCGTGCTGGACGAAACGACGCTGCCAGCGCCTGCCAATGACTACGCGGTAAGCAAGCTGGCAATGGAGTACATGGCGAGCCTCTGGCACGACAAACTGCCCATCGTCATCGCGCGACCGTTCAATTACACAGGCGTCGGGCAGGCTGATAATTTCCTTCTGCCCAAGATCGTTTCGCACTTTGTACGCAAAGCCGACACCATCGAGCTGGGTAATCTGGACGTGTGGCGTGATTTCAGCGATGTTCGCGCTGTCGTCAGCGCCTACCGTGGATTGCTGGAAACGCGTCCGCAGGGGCAGACCATCAATGTCTGTTCAGGCGTGACGCACTCGCTGCGCGAAGTGATCGACATGTGCAGGCAGATCACGGGACAGGACATCGAGGTTCAGGTCAATCCTGCCTTTGTTCGTGCCAATGAAGTCAAAACGCTGAGCGGGGACAATTCTCGTCTGCGTGCGTCGGTACCCGAATGGACTACCCCGCCGCTTCGTGAAACCCTGAGCTGGATGTTGTCTGGCAGTTGAGCTTCGTCCGTTTCAAACAAAGGCTTGTCTGCCGGTCAGACAGGCCTTTTTTATTGCAGTGCGTCATTCAAAGACGCGCCTTCACCGGATCACTCGTGCATCCGCCAAGAACAAAGCAGTCGAGCAGCCCATGATCAAGGTTCTTCACTTTTTCAAAACCTATTATCCGGACACCACTGGCGGCATTGAGCAGGTCATGTTTCAGCTCTGCCAAGGCAGTCGTGCCTTTGATGTGGAGGGTGAGGTGCTGACATTGAGCCCGTCTCCCGTTCCCGCCAGGCTGCAGGTTGCAGACCATCAGGTCACGCGTGTGAAGGAGAACTTCAATCTGGCGTCCACGGGGTTTTCGGCGCAGGTGTTCAGCCGCTTCAAGGAAATGGCTGCCGAGGCCGATCTGGTCCATTTCCATTTCCCGTGGCCGCTCATGGATCTGGTGCATTTCGGTACGCGTCACGACCGACCGACTGTCCTGAGCTACCACTCGGATATCATCAAACAGCGCACGCTGCTGAAGCTGTACAGCCCCTTGATGAATCAGTTTCTGAAAAGCGTGGACCGTATTCTGGTGGCGTCCCCCAACTACCTGCAGACCAGTGAAACCCTGCGGCCGTTCGCCGACAAAACGGTGGTGGTCCCCTATGGACTGGATGCGTCGGCATACCCTGTCGTCTCAACGCAGAAAAAGAACGACTGGCAGCAGCGGTTGCCCGAGAAGTTTTTCCTGTTTGTGGGTGTGCTGCGTTACTACAAAGGTCTGGGCAGTCTGCTCGATGCGCTGGAGGGCGTTGATTATCCGGTCGTGATTCTGGGCGGCGGACCTCAGGAACAGGAGCTCAAGGATCAGGCTGAGAAACTGCAGTTGCGTAACGTGGTTTTCCTGGGCCGCCTGGATGACGAAGACAAGGCCTGCCTTCTGCAGCTGTGTTACGCGCTGGTCTTTCCGTCGCACCTGCGTTCCGAGGCCTTTGGTATATCGTTGCTTGAAGCGTCCATGTACGGGAAGGCCATGATTTCGTGCGAAATCGGTACGGGCACCACGTACGTGAACATTCACGAGGAAACAGGACTGGCCGTTCCACCTGATACGCCGCCGGCCTTGCGTGAAGCCATGCGCCGGTTGTGGGATAACCCGGAGCAGACCCAACGTTTCGGAACCAACGCGTTGGCGCGATTTGAAAAACTGTTCACGTCAGCGCGTATGTGTGAGGCGACCGTACAGATCTATCGCGATGTGCTGAAAAAGCGGTGAAATCTGCTTCTGCCCATAGGACGTGGGCGCTATCGGAGGTGACGTTGGCAGAAACGGGATGCGCAACGGTCCTTGATTGCATCTGATACGCCGCAGGTGCGGGCCTTGCTGCCGGTGCCCGACAGATCGCCGGCAAGCCGCCTCTTATCAAACAACACGTAATCTGCTGACTGAACACGTTTT
>Ga0065712_10068020_pt1 | contig 16989 bp, 13 predicted proteins | sample MisRhiReplicate1_FD_59099 | JGI IMG/M metagenome (GOLD analysis project Ga0065712, IMG submission 59099) | Miscanthus rhizosphere microbial communities from Kellogg Biological Station, MSU, sample Rhizosphere Soil Replicate 1: eDNA_1 v3... | ecosystem: Host-associated > Plants > Roots >...
TGAACGCGGATTTGATCCGCGTTCATCCGCGAAAATCCGCGGCACAAATCAAATCCACGATATTTAATTGCATTCGATACTCGCCGTTCCAGGCATTTGCCTCGAGCATGTAGGCGAGTTCGATGCTGCCCTTCAACTCAGGAGTTTGCCCCGGCGACTCGATGCAGTTCCACCAAACAGCTTCCAACGGGCGGTTCTGCGGCCCTGCCAGTCTCAGCTTCAAGTGCCGGTCCTTTATAACAAGAGGCTCCGACAAGCATCGCAGGTTCTTCGTCATAAAGATCGGACGCGGATTCCCTGCTCCAAACGGCTCCAACGCCTGGAGCTCTTTCGCGAAAGGAAACGTCACACTCTCCGGCGACAACTCCAGATCGATATTCACTGACGGTTCCAGATCCTCAGGCGTCAAACATCCCGCTGCATGTTCATTCAGACGGCGGCGAAACTCATCAATTCGCCCCGGCCGGATCGTGATACCCGCCGCATGCGAGTGGCCGCCAAACTTCTCAAACAGATCAGAACACGCGGTCAATCCATTCAACAGGTGATACGCCGCGATGCTGCGTCCCGAGCCGTGGGCCACCTCACCATCAATCGATAACACCACACACGGCCGATTGAGACGCTCCGCAATCTTCGACGCCGCGATCCCAATCACTCCGCGATGCCATCCTTCGCCGGCAATCACTGCGACAAAACAGTCTTTTGGATCCTTTAGCTCGGCGACGGCAAGATCGATGATCTGCTGCTGAACTGTCTTTCGTTCCTCGTTGCGAGCGTCGAGATGGTTCGCGAGTCGCCGCGCTACTTCCGAGTCGCGCGTATCAAAGAGCTCAACCACGGCGCGCGCCGCGTCCATCCTGCCGGCGGCGTTAATGCGTGGCCCGAGTCGAAACCCGAGATCGTATGCTGTCATGCCCTTGCCGTCTCCGCAACCGGCAACGTCGATCAAGGCCCGCAAGCCGGGGTTTGCAACGTGTGCCAGGTCCTTTAGACCAATCGCCACGATCGTGCGGTTTTCTCCTGTGAGTTTCGCCACATCTGCGACTGTTCCAATCGCCACAACCTTCATAAATGCCGCGACTTGCGCCTCGCGGCCATACTCCCGGAACAAAGCATGAACCAGTTTGAAAGCGACGCCGACTCCGGCCAAGTTCTTGTCCGGATATTCGCAGCCGATCTGATTCGGATTGAGCACTGCAAAAGCGGGCGGCGCGCCTTCTTTTTTATCCGGCAAATGGTGATCGGTGATGATCACGTCAAGGCCGTGGTTACGTGCCCAGTACAGTGGCTCGTGAGCACGAATGCCGCAATCGACGCTGACTACGAGGGTGTAACCATCGGCGACGGCCTGCTCGAGTGCGGCTTGCTGAATGCCGTAACCTTCGGTGAAGCGATGCGGGATATGAAAGCCGACGTTTGCGTTGAGCAGCTTGAGCGCGCGTAGAAGAATGGCGGTGCCGGTTGTTCCGTCAACATCGTAATCGCCATAGATGAGCACGCGCTCCCCTGTGTTGATTGCTTTTTGTAAACGAGCGACGGCCTCCTTCATGCCGAGCATGGAATAAGGCTCGTGAAGCTGATCGTAAGTTGGAGAAAGGAAGACGCGGGCCGCGCGCTCGTCGGCGTATCCACGGGTTATTAGAAGAGCAGCGAGGATTGGTGAGACACCCAGAACGCGTGCCAGTGAGGCGGCGCTTTCGGCATCATGCTCTCGCACGATCCAGCGTTTGGCTTTCATTTATTTATTTAGCCGCGGATGAACGCGGATTCACTCAGCAAACCATCCATTGGCGTCGAGTAGCTTAACACCGATTCGCCTGTTGCCGTCGATCTCGTCAATCCATGAGCCATTCACTTCGGCTCTCAGCTTACCTCCGCCGGCTGGAGTCAACTGTACGGTCGAACCAACCGGCACATCGACGTCGATTAATAGCGTCGCTCCGCCGTGGCTGATTTTAGTCGCCTTCGCTTGAACCTGAAAAGATTTTCCTGAAGCGTCGATGCCTTCAACATCCACGGCAAACTCGACTGGCACTCGTGGGCTTCGCGGTCGCTGGGTACTCATCCACCACAGATTAACACGGAAAATACGGATCCTGGCTAAATACTCGCCGACATATACCCGAACGATAGCGCCGCGAGAATCAGTCCACCGACAATCACACGGTAAACAATAAACACGCCCGTCGAATGCGTCCGCAGGTATCGCAACAGAAACCAGATTGACGCGTACCCTACCACCCCTGAAACAACTGTGGCGACAGCAAGCGATCCGTAGCTGCCCGCCGGTAGTTTTTCAACTGCTTCTTTCAACTCCAACAACCCACTCGCCGCGATCGCCGGAATTGAAAGTAGGAACGAGAACCTCGCCGCCGTCTCTCGCGTCAGGCCTGCAAACAAGCCGCCCATGATCGTCGATCCGGAGCGACTCGAACCGGGAATTAACGCCAACACCTGTGCTGAACCGACAGCCAGCGCATCGCCGATGCGGAGTTGGTCCATGCCGCGTTTTCTCTTGCCCACTAACTCGGCGATCGCCAGCAGCACCCCCACGACGATCATCATCGTGGCAATGACCCACAGGTTTTTAGTGAACGTCCCTTCAATCTGTTTCTTAAACAGGAGACCGATGATGCCAACTGGAAGCGAACCGATAATCACGAGCCAGCCCAGCAAGGCATCGCGCGAAAGTCTCGCGTCACTTCTTCGACTTAACAAAGCGACGTGGTCTGAGACGAAAGCCCGAAGGATGTTGACGATGTCGCGTGAAAAATAGATCAGCACCGCGAGCAAGGTCCCGAGTTGAATGACGGCGATGGTGGCAGTGGTCTGCTCAGCTTGCAGCGTTTTATCGACGCCCCCGTAAAGATTCACGAGACGCGCGGCAAAAACAAGGTGTGCTGTTGAACTGACCGGGATGAATTCTGTCAGGCCTTGAACCAGGCCGAGAAAGATGGCTTGCAGGATAGTCATTCTCTAAATGAGTTCCTCTCCATAATCCAATCGTACATTGACGCCGGCATTAACAGACCGGCGCGCGCGATGGTTGCGAGTTGCCAGGGAAAAGCGTAGGCGTTTTTCTCTTTCTCGATTGCGAAAACGATTTTCTTGACGGCGTAGTCGAGTTCCATCAGGTAAGGCATCTTTGCTTTGCGCCCGGAAGTTAACGGGGTCTTGATGAATCCCGGGTAAATGATCGTTACGCCGACGCCGGTGTGGCGCAGATCGATTCGGACGCTTTCGAAGTAAGAGGTTAGCGCGGCCTTGCTCGCGCAATACGCTGCCGATTTAGCCAGACCGCGATAAGCAGCCAAACTCGAGATCGCGACCAGCCGGCCTTGCCCGCGCTCGACCATCTCGGGCGCCACTGCCGCAACGCTGTTCACGGCCCCAAGCACGTTGATGCCAATCACATCCGCGGCGTGCTCGGGTTGTAATTTGATCGCGTGATCGGCCGTACCGATTCCTGCATTGGCAATCAGAACGTCGATCGGCCCAAGCTCTTTGCGAAAGCGATCGGCCGCTTCTCTTACTGCCTTCGCATCGCGAACATCGGCTGCCGCCGAGACAGCCTTAACATTGTGCGACTTCGTCTGGTTGACGGTTTCGTTGAGCAAGTCCTCGCGGCGAGCCAACAACCCGATATTCGCACCGTGTGAAGCAATCTCGAGCGCCAATCCTCTCCCGATGCCGGATGAGGCGCCGGTGATCATGACCACTTTGTTGCTCCAATAACTCACGGTAATTAAGCCGCGGATTTACGCGGATCTGATCCGCGTTATCCGCGTAAATCCGCGGCTATATCAACACAATCACGGGCGTAATCACCGGCCGCGCTCCCGTTTGCTTCTGAATGAATCGCTTCAACTCGACCCGCACGTGCTCTTTCAACAGGCTCTCATCGGCCAGCGTCTGGCGCGACGCACCCGCAATTGCCGCCGACACGATTCGTTTAGCATCTTCGCGGAAACCATTATCTGAACTTAGCCCGCGCACACCGCGCGCCGAAATCCTCGGCTCGCCCTCCAACGCGCCTGTCTCTTCGTCGATCGTGACGACAACAGTTACAGCGCCTTCATACGCCAACTGCTTGCGCTCGCGCACAGTCTCGCTGTCGATCTCCTGGAACCCACTCTCGTCGATAAACGTGCGTCCAATCTCGCGCTTGTCGATGACGGCGGCACGCTCGCCATCCAGCTCCAGCACGTCGCCATTCTCGATCAGTATGATGTTCTCTTCGGAATAGCCGAGATGGTTTTTGACAAACTCCTTGTGCCGGAACAGCATCCGGTACTCGCCATGAATCGGAACAACAAACTTCGGACGCACAGCCTCCGTCATGATCCGGATGTCATCCTGCGAAGCGTGACCACTGACGTGGACCAGGCGACGCTTTTCTTCGATGATGTTTGCGCCGCGCTTGTAAATGAATCCGATCATCCGCGAAATCAAACGCTCGTTCCCCGGAATAATGCGCGCGGAAAGGACCACCGTGTCGCCTTCCTCGATCATCAGGCCTTTGTAACTCTGCATCGCCATCTGCGAGAGCGCCGCGCGTGATTCACCTTGCGAGCCGGTAACCAGGAACACGATCTCGTCGTCGCTCATCAGCTTGGCCTCGTTAAGCGACACGAGCAATCCGTCGGGAATGTCGAGATATCCCAGCCGGTCCGCGACCTCGACGTTCTTTTGCATTGAACGACCAAGCACGCAGACGTGACGGTTGAACTGTTGGGCCACGTCGAGCACGATCTGCAAACGGTGAATCGACGAAGCAAAAGCCGCGACGATGATCCGCCCCTGTGCCTCGGAAAAAATCTCTTCAAAGGCCGGGATCACCGCTCGTTCCGATGGAGTGCGACCGGGCACAGTCGCGTTTGTCGAATCCGACAGCAGCGCGAGCACGCCGTCCTGCCCGTATCGCCTGAACGAGCGCAAATCAATCGGCTCGCCGATGACCGGCGTCTCATCAACCTTGTAATCGCCTGTGTGAATGATGGTGCCCACCGGCGTTTTGATTCCGAGTGAAAAGCAGTCCACGAGGGAGTGCGAAACGCGTATGAACTCGACCTGAAAGACGCCGATATCGACCACGTCTCGCGGCTCGACGCGATGCAGCAATACGTCGCCGAGCAACTCGTGCTCTTCGAGTTTGCTTTCCGCTAAACCGGCAGTGAAATGGGAACAGTAGACAGGAACGTTGAATTTTTTGAGCAGGTATGGCAGCGCGCCCAGGTGATCTTCGTGACCGTGTGTGAGGACTATCGCGGTAATATCGTCGCGGTACTCATCCAGAAAATTGAAGTTTGGGATCGAAACGTCAACGCCATATGCCGACTCCTCGGGAAAGCCCATCCCGGCGTCGAGAATCAACATCTCGTCGCCGTACCTCACCGCCATGCAATTCATTCCAAACTCGCCGATACCGCCGAGTGGGATGATCTCGAGGACGCTCGCCATAAAGTCCAACAGTATAACACGCAGCTTGCCGTTCTCTCCTTGCAATCTCTGCGGACCTCTGCGTATCTCGGCGTTCTCTGCGGTAAAGGCCATTCAACGCAGACGCCGCAGAGATACGCTGAGGACCGCAGAGAAAACCCAGAGGATTGCGCGGAGATCTGTATAATCGGCGTTATGAAAATTGCCTTCGCCATCACAATCGTTCTTTTCCTATTTGGCACGGGTGCCATCGCCGCGCCGCAAACGATGCGGGTCGATTACTACCACACCGGAGACGCTTCGCAGGAAGTCTTCAGCGTTGACCGGGTGGTGATTGAGCCGCTTCCGTGGCCTGGGGATCTGGCGCAAGCGATCGATTCGTCCAACCTTGGCAAGTACCTGTTTGAGGTTCGCGACGCAAAGACAAAGCAGCTTCTGTACTCGCGTGGTTTCGCCTCGATTTACGGCGAGTGGGAAACGACCGACGAGGCGAAGACGACGAAGCGCACTTTCCAGGAGTCACTGCGTTTCCCTGCTCCAACTTCGCCGGTCAGCATAGTGTTGAAGAAGCGTGACGCCAAGAACGTCTTTCAGGACATCTGGACCACGACCGTCGATCCAGCGGACCAGTTTGTAGACCGCTCAAAGCAAGTGGCGCCTGCGCCGGTGATAGCGATTCAGAAAACAGGCGAGCCGGAAACGAAGGTAGACTTCCTGATTCTCGGCGACGGTTACACTGGCGCGGAAGCTAAAAAGTTTGAGGCCGACGCGCGTCGCCTCACCGAAGTGCTCTTCTCGACTTCGCCGTTCAAAGAGAATCGCAAGAGCTTCAACGTTTGGGCCATGTCTCCGCCGGCAGCCGAGTCAGGGATCTCGAGACCCTCAACGGGCATTTATCGCGACTCGCCGTTGGGTGCAACTTACGATGCTTTTGGATCTGAGCGGTACGTTTTAACTTTCGACAACCGCGCCTTGCGACGCGCGGCGCAGTTCGCGCCTTACGAGTTCGTCGAGGTGCTCGTTAACAATCGAACGTACGGCGGCGGTGGGATCTTTAACTTGTACAGCACTGTTGCTGCTGATAATGCATTTGCGAACTACGTGTTCGTCCACGAGTTTGGCCATCACTTCGCCGGGCTCGCCGACGAATACTACACGTCGGCAGTAGCTTATGTTCCCGCGACGAATCGAGTTGAGCCCTGGGAACCAAACGTCACCGCAAACGTCATCGACATGACCGACCTGAGCACTTTGAAGTGGCGCCAGCTCATTCCTGCGAACACGCCGGTCCCGACGCCGTGGAACAAAGAGGCGTTCGAAACTTACTCACGAGAAATTCAGAAGCGGCGTGCGCAGTTGCGCAAAGACAAGCGCCCGGAAGAAGAGATGGAAGCGCTCTTCAGGGAAGAACTCGAACATGAGCAGAAAATGTTTGCGGCCGAGAAGTATTTCGGAAAGGTCGGAGCATTCGAAGGCGCGCTGTACGAGGCGCGCGGCTATTACCGTCCCGAAGTTGACTGCATCATGTTTTCGCGCACCGATCACTTCTGCAAAGTCTGCCAACAGGCGATCGAGCGCATCATCAAGATGTATTCACGATCTTAGTGTGGCTTGAGAGGTTCGATGAAGTCCTGGTCCTTCGTACCCTGGTGGCAAACGATGCACGACTGCTGGCCACGCTCGTCCAGATCAGATACCAACGCGTAGGTCAACCCGCGATCGGACCACGTGAGCACCTTCAATCCGTCAATCGCGTTATAGTGAAACATCAAGCCCTTCGAGGCGATCTGTTCGCCGCCCGAAGGTTTCGCCACCGAGTCCGAAGTAATCACGAGGGTGATCGGCCGATCCTTCATCCGGTACGCGACGTAAGCGGCGTAGTCATTCTGAAAACTAACCAGTCGCGCGCCTTCCAACGTGTACAGCTTTTCCTGCCCTGACGACTCCTGGTAATTCGGCAACTTCACACTGAACTTAACCTTGCCTGAAAACCACCCGGAGATATCCTGCGGACTCGCCGATCCCATCTCCAGCGGCAACTGCCCGCGTGTGTGACGCAAATGAGTGTCGGCAGCCATGAGTGCGAAACTGGAGGGTCGCGCAGTGGAAGGTGTTTCAGTTTGCCTTACGAGACGCCAAACCAGTATTGGCAGGAGCAGTACGAGTAGTGCGGCCGCGATAGTCACGATCCAGCTAGACCTTGATTGACTTCGCGCCGGCCTGGACGAGCCGGCAAACCGTTTCCGGCCGGTCGAAACGATCTCCTGCACTCTGCCGCGCAGCTCAGGTGAAGCGACGTGCAGTGGCCCACTCTCTCTCACTGTGTTGAGAAAACTGAGTTCTCTCGCAAAGAGAGCAGCGCACGATTCGCAATCAGACAAGTGGGTCTCAACGGTCGCGCGCTCATCACCCTGCAACTCGCCGTCGAGGTATAACGTTAACCGTCCACGTATGTCTTCACACCCTCTCAAGACTCTCAACAACCCCTCTTACTCATAGCCAAAGGTTTCACAGACGATCGATGCAGTAGTTGTCGAAGTTTTCCGCGAGCACGTCCCAGTCTGGACATCACCGTACCCGCCGGACAAGCGAGCACGGTCGCGATCTCCTGATAAGTGAATCCCTCAATATCGCGCAACACAATGATCTCACGGTAAGCGGCCGGCAAACTCTCAATGGCTTCTCGCACTTGTGTCTGTTCCAGCTTCCGCAGGTAAACGACATGCGGATTCTCCGGCGCCTCGCTGATTGAGGGTTCATTTGCATCGAGATCGACGAAACGCGGTCCGTTGTTTTGGTGCCTGAGCTGATTTAGCCAGGTATTTCGCATGATGACGAAGAGCCAGGGTTTGAGATTGCTATCGATATCAGGCTGGTTGGCCGCGGCTGTCGCTCGCACATAAGTTTCCTGCACGAGATCTTCGGCTTCAGATGTCTGGCGGGTGAGCGTCATTGCATAGCCATAGAGCGCATCGATGTGCTCCAGGGCTGCTTGTCCAAACCCGATGTTGTTACTTACAGCGTCCATCTGTCTCGCGCTTGCGGAAAACTGTTCTAGAGTACCACTTCATCCGAAAAATTCATGGCATAAAACTGCTGTTCAAGTGTTATTCCAACAAGGTGGCTTGCACTGCGGTCATCAGAAGGGAGACCTGAGTCGGGAAGCGGGTTCGCCCCGCTCTTCCTTCGACTGCAGAATGGGGGTAAGCCACCCTTTCCTGACTCGTTCTTCCCTGGCGTGTCATTCTCTCACGGTTTGTGACTCCAAGGATCGAGACATCAAAGCCCACACGAAAAGTCAGTTTCTACAGGGATTGACACGATTTACCTGTTAATCCTGATAATCATGTAAATCCTGTAAACTGACTCTTCGTGCAAGCAAAGTATGATCAGGACAGAACCGTGTTGCCCGCTAACAACTCGCCTTTAAGCATTGCAATGTGAGCGTCAACCATGCACCGGTGTCATCCGTGCCCAAGGAGGGGTTTCAGGCATGGCTGAAGAAAGAGGACCCGGGTTTGGCGATCTGCGCAAAGTGCTGAACAAGCAAAAGGAGTTTCTGTGGGTGCACAGAGACTTTGAGAAGGAGTACTGATCCCGAGACGCTGCTGTTTCAAAGATGTGAGTGATTCCATCTGCAATCAATAAAGATCGAGCGCTGAGTAGCCTTGCGCGCAAGTGGTTATTTATCAGGAGCAGTTGTTGAAAGCCGCTCCTTAGCCTTTTAAAACTGAAGGTCGTCACTAGATCGGCATTTCATTCGCCCAAGGGCCGCTCGAAGTTCACCGTTGGGAGAAGTGCCCTCTCCGGTTTTTGAATACCGTAATGCCGATGCTGACTAACAGGCCAGCCCGCCACGGCAAGAAACCAGGGATTAGCGGTTTGTCAGGCTTAGCAACCCAAGTTAGTTACAACACTTTCCTGGATAAGGCCAATTCTTTGCCTGTTTACGAACCTCCTGCAGAAAAGCATCCTTATTTTTATCCCTACTTTGCGCATTTATCGGATCGGTGGGCCGACCATGCGACTTTACTGTGTTGTTGTCCACAATCTCAACTAACCCTTGCGGACCAGCAGTTAACGTGTACCCAACGGGGGTGGTTCCGCTCTCGCTCAAGAAGAGCGTGTAAGTGCCACCTGTTTTCATGTGCTCGAATTTGGGAGTCGTTAATTCAGCACTAGTTCCGTCCTCGAATTCAACACGTCCCCCCACTAAACTTACGGTAATACGTGCACCCGTTGCTACTTCACCCTTAATTCTTTCTTGAACCGTAACTTCATAATCTGTGAGAATCAATTGACCTTCAGATGTTAACCGGCTCCCAAGTTTCTTTGTCATAGTTCCGACAATTACCGCGACGCTATTTTTTGTGAGTAACTCGATATCCAATTGACTAAAGTCCCAGTGTGCGTCAAATTCTCCGACGTAATGACCTTTCAGTTTCGCCGCCTCTCGCAACCCACCGCGTCTTAGTGCTTGTTGTATTGCAGTTCGGTCACTTGCATCATCCTTCTGACTACCGGCCTGACTGCCGGAAAGCCGAGCCCACCCGCCGCTAATGCCTACTATGGAGATTAAGGTAAGGGCTATTAGGAACACTATTACGAGACTCTTCTTTGTAACCACAGGGTTGTTCATAATCTTTCCTCGACATCAAGTCATGTGCATGTGCAATTCGCCTGTTTAACGAACCATATTAAAGCATCATTACTTGCGGCCTATGGCGCTCGGACAAGGAATACATCCCATGCCCAGCGCCCAATCTGCGCATCATGCACATCTCTGACTTTGGCGCGATATCTAAATCTATTGCCATATTGATCTCTGCGCCTTGAGGTGTTGTAATCGAGATCAATAGATTTCAGCCCAATTTCCGGAAGCGTGTGCAATTCAGCGGGCTCTGAGATGCCGTTGTGGTTCGTATCTTGCCACAGACATAAGCTAGAGAAAATGGTATCTCTGTCATTGATATTCCCGTTGCCGTCGCCGCCGTTGCCGGGTTTGTCATATTCAGCCAGAGCAAGGAATCCATTTCTTAACTCATTTACAGGTGGCTGAGGCTGCGGCGTATAGTTACCAAACAATTCTTCGCCATTATCAATTGTTCCGTTTCCATTGCGGTCAAGAGCCAGCCATGCGTCATCGGAGCCGATGTCAGTCCAGGCTAATTGTTCAGCGAACCCATCTCTGTTTAGATCAAAGTGGACCCCACTCGTACTATCAGTCAAAGAAAAACCATTGCCAGTAGTGTCAATCAGAATTGGTGATGGACAGCAGTCCGTAGGATCAAGCTGCTGCTCAACCAGTTCGCAATTTATCCCGCTGCAATCATCAACCGGCGGCGGGGATGAACTGGGAGTTGGTGCTTGGCAAGGGATGCCAGCATTCATACAAGTGGCGACTTGTCGTGCGTCAGTTTCTGCAACGAATGTCACAGCTACGAATGACGTGCATGTCTGACCCTGGGTCATTATGTTAGCTGGGGGAGTATTGTCTTCGCGAGGCCGAGGAAGTGGCCTAACTCGTGTTTGAAGACGGCTCGCGTTTGAGACTCACCGAGGATGTTTAACCGGGCCTGTAAACTAGGGCCATGGTAGATTCGGACAGATCCGGCTCTATACGCCGCACACCCTCCAGCTAGTTATTCGTCTGTGGTGAAGACGAACTCAAGGTCGTTTGCACCTGGCTGCTGCGCTGGCGAAAACTGAACACCAGTAATGCATTGATAGGAGTTCCATTCGTTGATTGCCTCTTCAATTAACCTTTTCATCGTCGCGTTGGGTGCGCCCTCAGCCCCTCCAGAAACATTTACCGCAACCTGCAGAATTCCCCGACCGTCACGTGTCTTGGACGTAGACTACCCTATAAATGAGCTCGGACCACACACCTGAGCGTATGTAATCGCAGCAAGTACTGAACACAGACAGGTCATAGCCACACTGAGGAGCAGTTTGAACGAACTCTTTCTCACTGAGTTCTTAAATGTGAGAGAGTAAGCGCTGATTCGTTTTATCATTTCAAGATCACCAGGTGTCCACTAGACTTTGAGTCTAGTCAAACGAATCGTAGGAATTAGATTAGGCGACTTGCGAGGAGGCCCTAGTAAAAGAGATTTTCGAGGACGTCAGCAATCTACTCCAATGCCAAAACGCCTGTCAACAAATCGAATTGCATTCGAGAACCTGACATTCGAGAACTTGAATTCTCTGGTGACCCTTTTCTCTTTGCTCGCCGACAGCTCTGGTGTATGCTCTCCGCCGTTTTCGAATATAAACAGATAGTACCTCTCCAGCCTCTTATCGGCGCTATAAAGATCCAACAGCGTTCATTCCAACCGGAGGAAGCATAAACAGACATGCCCGACGAAATCGTACGTTACGTAATCTACCCCGGCATCGGGATCGCGCGGGTCGGCAATTCACCGGATAAGTACTTCATCGGCCCGGAGGCTCCCGGACAAGTACCACAACCTGATGGAGGCTTCAAAGACCGTGCTGGGCGAGTGAAGCGACAGGCAGCGCGGTTTCGTATCTATGGCCTGAACGAAGCAGGCGAAGCTGTCAGCGAAATCACAGCCGATCAGGCGGAGATCACATGGCGCGTCCACCTGGTTAACCGCAAGGCGGCCTGGTACCAGTTTGAGAACGCGATGGATCTGGGGCCGAAATACGCCAAGACTGCAACCTTGCGCAACAGAACAATCACCGGTGCTGATCGACTTAAACTCATCATTGATCCCGGGCCGCGCGATATTACTGGTCGTAACACTCACGCTGAGGCTTACCACTTCGATAGTGGTGAGTTTATGGGCACTAAGGTTCCTCTCGGAGAGTTGCGCACTGACGATGCCGGGCGTTTGCTTGTGCTGGGCGGCTTCGGCGACTCAGCCTCGTACACGGGCAAGCCCGCGACTACCTTCGCTAACAACGATGGTTGGCACGACGACACTTCAGACGGCCCCGTTCGAGCGACGATCAGGATTGATGGGCAGGAGTTCGAAGCGGAGCCGGCCCTGGTAGCCGTCACGCCACCCAGTTACGGTCAGGGTCTTTACGGTGTCGTGACGATGTACGATGTCGTCTTCGATCTCTTCAGCCGCGACGAGAAGTTCGGCCCACCTGCTGCTGCACGGCCATCGTTCTGGCGTGACATCTTCCCAATTTTCGATCGCCTGGTTAATAGTCAATGGGTCAACGGCGGCATCAACTTTCTTTTTGGAAACGGATCTCCATCCGACCTGACGCAACCTGATCTGCTCTATAAATTGTCGAGTCCTGCCGAAGAGCACAAACCGCTACGCACGTCCTATTTCAACTGGTTCCGCAACCCTGCTGATGCAACAAAGGACGAGGAGCCGGAAAAGTTGCCGCCATTTTACGGCGACGCATTTGGCGACTTCGCGGATATCGGCATGGTGGATCTCGCAGTCACTCCGACACAGTACGAATGGTTGCGACGATGGGCTGAAGGCGACTTCGACACTGATCCCTCGCATCGCGATCGGCCGCCGACACTTGATGACTACCCAATTGCCGAGCAACCGCATGCGCTGGATGAGGCCAATCTTGAAAGCTGTCTCGGTGGTCCATTCCATCCGGGGATCGAACTGACGTGGCCGTTGCGCGTTGCGAGCATGTGGAAAGAACCGTTTCGTCTTAACATCTTACCCGAAGGCCAGGAGCCAAGAATGGACTATGGCGCGAGCCTGTCGCCATCGGAGGCGTTGGGCGACGGAGGTGTGGTCGAATCAAGTGGACCAGGCACGCTCACATGGTGGCTGGGCGTCCCCTGGCAAACCGATGAAGCCAGTTGTTTGTCCGGCTACGAGGTTGGAACGTACCTGCCGCTTCCCTCTTTCTGGACGGCGCGCGTTCCTAATCAGGTCCTTAGCGAACGCTCGTATCGACGTGTACTGGATGAGAGCTTGCCCCTGGCGCAGCGGTTGAAGCATCTGTTCTACCGTGTTGATTGGCTGCGCTACTTTGGTCCAGACTACGAAACACGCATCAACGACAACGTCGCCAAATGGGACAAGCTCGGAATCATCACCATGCGCGACGGGTCACCTGATTTCGCCCAACACGGACTTCCGGAGCGTTTGTGGGTTGAGACTGGATTAGCCGCCGAGTTTACCAAGTCAGATCCGACGTGGGAACAAGTCAGGATCGCCGAAAGACTGATCCAGGCTCCGGCAGACAAAGTGGCTGAGATTCCGTTACTCGCCGCCAGGAAACTCGAAGCGGAGATGGATGAAGTTCCCGTGCCCGCGCGGCGACGCATACTTAGACGCGATGAGCTCTAAAAGATCGCTTACCTCCGATGTGGTGATTGTTGGTGGCGGCCCAGCGGGCGCAGCAGTTGCGCTTGCTCTCGCGCGACGCGGCCTCTCGCCGGTAGTGCTCGAATCCCAATCCAGTCCACGATTGAAGGTGGGAGAGTGTCTGCCGCCGAGCATCAATCCTTTGCTGGATCATTTCGGACTCGCGGAGCGGCTGCGACGACGAGGAAACCTTCCTTCGCACGGCAACCAATTCGTTTGGGGATCCGGCGCGATCGAAGAGCGAAACTTCATCTTCGGAACAGCGGGTGACGGCTGGCGATTAGACCGCCAGGCATTTGAAGAGGAGTTGATACGTGCGGCCGTCGAAGCGGGCGCACGCTGGTACGGTGGCTGCCGGCTGGTCACGTGCTCGAGGGAGAAGCGGGGCCGTTCGAACCTTACGGTGAAAGGTCCGGAGGGCATTGAGACTTATCAAGCAGATTTCGTCGTCGATGCCACGGGCCGCAGCGCGCAAGTCGCGAGATCGCTTGGTGCCCGACGCGTGATCTATGATCGCTTAGTCGGAATCGCGTCATACTTCCCTGCATCCGCCGGTAAAGACACAGACGATTCCTTCACGCTCGTTGAGGCAGTTGCTTCCGGCTGGTGGTATTCATCACGACTGCCGGACGGGAAGTTGATCGTAGTTTATATGACGGACGGCGATCTTCTGGATCACAAAGGCAGCATTGCTGTTCGCACAGCGGAGGGCTGGTCCGCGCTCTTAAACGAAGCGAAGTATACCTGCCGTCGTGCCGCTAAATACGCCTGCGCACTTCCGACGCCGCCGCGCATCCTTGCCGCACACACAGTAAGATTGACAAGCGTAGCTGGAAATGGCTGGCTGGCTGTTGGCGATAGTGCCGTCGCCTTCGACCCGCTTGCGTCGCACGGAATCTCGATGGCAATGGGAAGCGGGTTTCATGCGGCCTCAACCATCGTCGATTATCTCAACGGCCATCACGATGCCCTGCGCGTTTACGAGCGGCTCATAGATCGTGCGTTCGCGCACTACTTGCTCATGCATCACGATGCCTACTCACGCGAGCAACGCTGGCCGCACGAGTTGTTCTGGCATCGCCGCCACGCGCCGGTGTTTCAAAGAACCACAAATAGTGTCCCTAAACTCTTTGTCGCGGAAGGAGCGAGATGAACCACGGAATGCCGCCGCCCCGCAGGCGACGCAAAGTTGCTGCGCCGGCAGCCGACATCGCTTTTGCAGCCGAAGCTAACAGCCTCTCGGTTGATGGAATTGAAGTAGTGCAGGTCGTGCAGGATATGGACCACTCCGTGACGCTGATCGCGGGTAAGCGAACGATTGTGCGCGTATATCTGAGTCGTCCTGCGGGTGCGAACATTGATGTACGAGGTGAGATCTCCGTACGGCGAACTCCGAACGGCGCGGCGCAAAATGTGCCATCGCTCGACACCGCGCGTGTGCGTTCTTCGCAGAACGACAACCTACAAGCGAAGCGCGAAGACCTCGCCCTGAGTCTCAACTTCCGCTTGCCCGATGCATTGACGACGGCCGATCGTATTTTCATTCGCGTCGCTTCGCTCACCAACGCGACAACGGGCGCCGGCATTGACTGTACGAACTGTGATACCCAGTCAGTGGAGGTGAAATTTAAAGAAGCTCATCCTTTGCGTGTGCGGCTACTCAAGATCCGCTATCGAACTCCAGCCAAACCGGGCGGCTTCGTTCCTACCGCTCTGGATGCGACACTGTTCAAGTCGTGGCTTAATCGCGCGTATCCTGTTAGCAACGTGATTTTCTCGGACACTACCGTCGAGTCCGATATCAAGCCACCCTTCGACGACAACACTTCCAATCTCGTCAACGCCCAATTGAGCGCCATTCGCAACCTGGATATCGATGGCGGAACGGATCAGCGTACACACTACTATGGGATGGTTGCGGATGGTGGGCTTGACGAACAGTTCATGCGCGGTAGTGCGAACGAAATTCCCCACAGCGCCGATCCGACGGCCGTTGCTTCGGGGCCGACAGGTTCTTCGGGTTACGCATGGGACACCGACGGATCGTATGGTGATTGGTATGGTGGACATGAACTTGCGCATACCTTTGGGCGGCGTCACCCGGGCTTTTGCAATGGCAACAGTGCCAGTGACAACAATTTCCCGTTCGAGCACGGTCAACTCTCCAACGGCGATGGTGCGTTCGTGGGCCTCGACGTTGGCGATTCCGCGCTCGGCGTACCGATGAAGGCTCTTCCCGGTCATCGCTGGCATGACGTGATGACCTATTGCACGCGCCAGTGGATGAGTTCCTATACTTTCGAAGGCATTCAGCGGCGGCTCGCAAAAGAAGATGCGCTTGGTCCATCGCCGGCGGAAGGCGTGGCGGAAATGTCACTCGCCGCTGCGAGCGAACTGGAGGTCAACATGGCGAGCGGAAATTTTGTTAACGTCGTGGCCACGATTAATTTGACGCAGCGAACGGGTAAGATTCTCTACGTCAATCCGGTATCGCGCGCACTGACTCCTGCACCGGCCGCCGGCAGTGATGCAGAGATACGTCTTCTCAGTGCAGATGATCAGATGCTGGATTCGTTCCGCGTCCCAGTCAAACTCAACACCTGCGCTGAATCCTCGAAAGACCAGATCGGAATCATTGACGCAATCATTCCCTCGCATCCTGACGTGCGCCAGTTGCAACTGCTCATCGGCGGGCAGCTCATAGATACTTTCCGCGCCGCAGCCGCGACCCCGGAAGTATCGAATTTACGTCGCGCAGAGACGTCGGATTCAGCTATGTCGTTCGCCTGGGACGCGCCGGCAGAAGCAGAGTCAACCAACGTCAGGTACAACATTCAGTCGAGCACGGACGACGGAAAAACCTGGGCTACGATCGCCGTGGGCCTCACCAGCCCGGAACTCTCGATCGATCGTTCGCAATATCCGCCAGGGTCGCACGTCACCGTACGCGTGATCGCCACCGATGGCTTCACCAGCACGGTTACCAGCAGCGAGACATTCGCGGTAGACGAGCCGGAGTAAAAACTTCAGCCACAAAAAGCACAAAAGGATTTTTGGATTCTTGTGCTTTTTGGTAGTGTCTTACTTTGAGTTTTACTCTGCGGTCCTCTGCGTATCTTTGATGTTATGAAGCAAGCGGGTGCCGCTTTCGTTTACCCGTAAGTGGTTTAGACTCACGGTTGACATGAAACTGAAAGGAGACACCCGCTATGAGCCACATTATATA
>Ga0065712_10001590_pt1 | contig 16977 bp, 18 predicted proteins | sample MisRhiReplicate1_FD_59099 | JGI IMG/M metagenome (GOLD analysis project Ga0065712, IMG submission 59099) | Miscanthus rhizosphere microbial communities from Kellogg Biological Station, MSU, sample Rhizosphere Soil Replicate 1: eDNA_1 v3... | ecosystem: Host-associated > Plants > Roots >...
TGTCGATCATGAAATCAGTGAAACGGATGTTGCGGGCTATCGATGGCTTTCACTCCATTCTCCCACCACAACTGCCCATAACCCTGCACCAGAAACCCGCCGCTGCGCGCCAGCCATTGCTCTCGACGCGTGCGGTAGGCGCGGGGCAAGTCGTACCAGGGCAGCCCAGGCAAGTCGTGATGCACCAAATGCAGATTGAGGTTGAGGAACAGCCAGCGCCACGGCCAGGCCGCTTCATTGATGACCGTCCTTTGCTCGGGCTCGGCGTGGGGACGGTGTTCATAGTAGGAGCGAAGCATCGCAATCGATAGCGCCGGCACGCTGATCAGCAATAGGTAATGCCACACCGGCAGCACGCTGTAACGGGCGATAAACAGCAACATCAGCAGGGTCAACGTGCCGTGGCTCAACCACATCAGCCAGGCCTGTCGCTCACCTGCTTTTAGACGTTGCAGTTCTTCCCTGGCCAGCGCCAGCAAGGCCAGCGGTGCACCGAGGGCGAAGCGTCCGAGCACGGTTTTGTTCAGCCAGTGCAGACGCTGTTCAAACAGTGAACTGCCCTGCCATTGCTCCGCGCTCAGGTAACGGCTTTCCGGATCGTGCCCCGGAAGGGTCAGGTCTTCGTCGCAGTGATGCAGCAAATGGCTGTCGCGATACAGGGTGTAGGGATACCAGACGGCGAACGGCGCGTAGCCGAGGATCTTGTTCAGCGATGTCCAGCGGGTGGGGTGACCGTGAAGCAATTCGTGCTGCACCGACAACCAGAGCACCACCAATGGAATCAACAGCACAGTGCTCCACCACAGGCCCAACCAGCCACTGGCAAGCACGATGCTGAACCAGCCGACGTACACGCCGATCAGCAGCAACCAGGTCGGCCACTCGGTGCGAGCGGTCAGGCGTTGGCGCAGGGTTTCGATTTCTTCACGGTGGGCGGTATCGAAATAATGGGGCATGGCGTTGCTCAGATCGGGGACCAGTCCCCTTCTGTGCAATGACGCAGGAAAATCTTGCAGATTATTTCAAGGATCGTATGACGATCGTTCCCGCGCTCTGCGAGGGAATGCCTCTAGGGACGCTCTGCGTCCAGTGACGCGGAGCGTCACGGGCCGCATTCCCACGCAGAGCGTGGGAACGATCAATCAATGCGGGATCAATGACCGAACACATCCACCTTCTTGGCCTTCTTGTCCGCGCGCTTTTCATCGGCGGTTTTTGCCGGTTTTTTCTTTGCCGCTTTTTTTGAATCCATGCCTTTGGCCATGATACTTACTCCACTCATACGGGATGTGAGATCAGGTATACACCTATCGCTACGCGCGCGTTCTTTTATAATCGCCCGCTTTGCGCACCGACAGTCGAAGATCATGCCCAACACCCAGTACACCTTGCTCGCCGAGCCTTTGTGGCCCTTGATGAACAAGTTTTATCGCGCTCACCAATCGTCGATGAAAGCCGTCCGCGACGCTCAACTCTGGGTGGCCAGGCGCGAGGAGATCATTGGCGCACTGTGTTTGCGACCGGTGGCGGACGGGCATTGGCTGACGGGTTTGTTTGTCGATCCGGCCTGTCGTGAACAGGGCATCGCTGCAGCGTTGATCGCCGAGGCGCTCAAGGAGCTTGAAGGCCCGGTGTGGCTGTTTTGTCATCCGGACTTGCGCGGGTTTTATGAACGTCGCGGTTTTACCTTCGACCCGCCACTGCCCTACTCCATGGCCGAACGCTTGAGCCGTTATGCGCGCAGCAAACCGATGATCGCCATGGGCCTGAAACTGTTGGAGAGTTCGACTTGTGGGAGCGGGCTTGCTCGCGAAGGCGGCGTGTCAGTCGACATCAATATTGACTGACATGGCCCCTTCGCGAGCAAGCCCGCTCCCACATTGGTTTCGGGTTGGTCCCGATCAATCGTCTGCGTTCGGATCGAGATCCGGAAACATCACTTCGGTATACCCGAACTTTCTGAAATCACTGATACGCGAGGGGTACAACCGGCCGATCAGGTGATCGCATTCATGCTGCACTACCCGCGCGTGGAAGCCTGACGCAATGCGCACAATCGGCTGCCCTTTGGGGTCGAAACCTTCGTACCGAATGTGCTGATAGCGGTCCACCGCGCCGCGCAGGCCGGGCACCGACAGACAGCCTTCGAAACCCTCTTCCAGCGTCGGGCTCAACGGCGTGATCAACGGGTTGATCAGAATCGTCTGCGGCACCGCTTCGGCGTCCGGATAGCGTTCGCTGTGCTCGAAACCGAAGATCACCAGTTGCAGGTCGACGCCGATCTGCGGCGCAGCCAGGCCAACGCCACCGACGCTCTCCATGGTCTGGAACATGTCGTCAATCAGTTGCCACAGCTCCGGGCTGTCGAACATGTCGGCAGGCACTGGCGGGGCAATGCGCAGCAGGCGTTCGTCGCCCATTTTCAGGATTTCACGGATCATTTGATGACTTCGTCAGTGGTCGGCTTGATCGAGTGGTCCCGACCCAGTCCCGACACATGTTGTTTGTGTTCGTGGCTGTGCTCGCCGGGGAATTTTTCGCCATCATCCTTGCCCTCGGTCGACATGTGCTCGATCACGGCATTCATCTCGGCGCCGAGCAACAGTACGGCGGCGGAAATGTAGAAGTACAGCAACAGCACGATGATCGCGCCGATACTGCCATACATGGCGTTGTAGTTGGCGAACATCTTGACGTACAGACCGAAGCCCAGCGACGCAATGATCCACACCACCACCGCCAGCACCGAGCCAGGGGTGATGAAGCGAAACTCTTGTTTGACGTCGGGCATGACGTAGTAAATCAGCGCCACCGCCATCATCAACAGAATCACCACCACCGGCCAGCGCACGATGGTCCAGAGGGTCACGATGAAGTCTTCGAGGCCGACTTGCGAAGCAATCCAGGCCATCACCTGCGGCCCGAGCACCATCAGCGCGGCGGCGATCAGTAGCATGCCGGCGATGCCGATGGTGTAGAAAATCGACAGTGGGAAACGCTTCCACGCCGGCCGGCCTTCGACCACGTCGTAGGCGGCGTTCATCGCGCTCATCATCAGCCGCACACCGGCGGACGCGGTCCACAGGGCAATCACGATACCGACCGACAGCAAGCCACCCTTGGATTGCTGGAGCTGGTCGATGACCGGGTTCACCTGCTCCAGCGCCTGGGGCGGCAGGACCAGTTCCGATTGCAGGCGCAGCCAGGAGAAGAAGTCCGGCAGGTGCAGGAAACCGATCAGGGCGATCAGGAACAGAATGAAGGGAAACAGCGAGAACAGCATTTGATAGGCCAACGCCGAGGCATAGGTCGACATCTCGTCGTCGACGAACTCGGTGATCGTGCGCACCATGACACGGTGCAGGCGCTGGCCTTTCATGTGTGGGAAAAACATTAGCGTCTCCTTTCGCCGCAAATTTGGTTGAAGTCGTGGCGACTCAGGGGCCGTTTTCTACATCAAAGTAGCGTACTTGGCGAGTTTGAAACAATTTCCTTGTGCAAGTTCAGGCCGACACAAAAACGGCCATCCGCGGATGGCCGTTTCTGTTGCTCATCAAAGGCCNGATCAGGCCTTGTCGATGCCTTTTTTAAGAGCATCCTTGNCTTTGCCGANCGCTTGCTGGGCTTCGCCTTTCCTTTCCTGAGCGACGCCTTCAGAGCGCATTTTTTCGTTACCAGTGGCCTTGCCGACGCCTTGCTTGACGTTGCCGGCGGCTTCGTTGGCCATGCCTTTTACTTTATCGCCAGTGCTGCTCATGGTGTTTCTCCTGTGAACAATTCAACGGGGAAAGTGGTTACACAAGGTTGACCGGAGGCGTTTGTGCGGAGTTTCATTTATTTTCACGGCGACATTTCATCGTTCAGTGCAGGTTGGGCTTTATGTTTGCCGACCAACCCCCGAGAATGCGCAACGTATTCAGGCCATGGCGCTGAAGATCCAATCCCGTAGGAATGTTATGAAACTCGATAAAAAGCAGGCCATTGCCCGCAGAAACCAGGAACTTGGCGGTGCTGTGCTTGGCGTCAACAACTGCCATTTCACCGAATTGAACCGCAACCGCAACATCTGGTGGTTCGATATTCCGGTCGCGCGCCTGGCCATTGGTCAGTACGAGTGGGTTCACCTGCTGATGCACACCCCGGAAACCGACGAACTGCTGCACCTGAAAGTGCCGACGGTGTTCCTGCGCGAGAAGCTCGAAGGCCTGGTGGTGCGCAACGAAGGCAAACGCAAAGCGGCCCTGAGCCTGGAACTGAGCGCCGACAAGGACTCATACCTCCAGGACATGCGCCCGGCGGGTACCAACGTCAATTTCGCGCAGTTCCGCCTGTAAAATCAAAAGCTTCGCGAGCAAGCCCGCTCCCACACTCGATCGCATTCCTTCTGGATGAACTCGATTAAATGTGGGAGCGGGCTTGCTCGCGAAGACGGCCTGACCGGCGCTGAAGATTTCCCTGACGACAACAAAAAGCCCCGCATCTGCGGTAATGCTGTTCACTTAAGCGCGGCGTCCACATTTGTGGCGAGGGGATTCATCCCCTCGCCACAAGGGCACTTCTGATATCGCATTAAACAAAAAGCCCCGCATCTGCAGGGCTTTTTGTTGGTTACGCGCTTACCTTCTTGACGCCGAGCTTCTTCAGCTCTTCGTCGCGCAACTCGCGGCGCAGGATCTTGCCGACATTGGTGGTCGGCAGCGCATCGCGGAATTCCACGGCTTTCGGCACTTTGTATCCGGTGACGTTGGCGCGCATGTGCTCCATCACCTGTTCCTTGGTCAGCGTCACGCCCGGTTTGGCGACGATGAAGATCTTGATCGCCTCGCCCGACTTCTCGTCCGGCACGCCGATGGCTGCGCATTGCAGCACGCCCGGCAGGGTCGCCAGCACGTCTTCCAGTTCGTTCGGGTACACGTTGAAACCGGAGACCAGGATCATGTCTTTCTTGCGATCGACGATGCGCATGTAACCGTCAGGCTGAATCAGCGCGATGTCACCGGTCTTCAACCAGCCTTCGCTGTCGAGGATTTCATCGGTGGCGTCCTGACGTTGCCAGTAGCCCTTCATCACTTGCGGACCTTTCACACACAGCTCGCCGATGTCGCCTAACGGCTGTTCAACGCCGGCATCGTCGATGACTTTGCACAGGGTCGACGGCACCGGAATACCAATGGTGCCGATCTGGATGTTCTGGATCGGATTGACGGTAGCCACCGGGCTGGTTTCGGTCATGCCGTAACCTTCGCAGATGGCGCAACCGGTGACCGCTTTCCAGCGCTCGGCGGCGGCCAGTTGCAGGGCCATGCCACCGGACAGGGTGACTTTCAGTGCAGAGAAATCCAGCTTGCGGAAGGCTTCGTTGTTGCACAGGGCGACAAACAGCGTATTGAGCCCGACGAAACCGCTGAACTTCCACTTNGACAGTTCCTTGACCATCGCCGTCAAATCGCGCGGGTTGCTGATCAGGATGTTGTGGTTGCCGATCAGCATCATCGCCATGCAATGAAAGGTGAAGGCATAGATGTGGTACAGCGGCAGCGGCGTGATCAGGATCTCGCAACCTTCATGGAGGTTGGAACCCATCAGCGCCTTGCACTGCAGCATGTTCGCCACCAGGTTGCGATGGGTCAGCATCGCGCCCTTGGCCACGCCCGTGGTGCCGCCGGTGTATTGCAGCACGGCAACGTCGCTGCTGGCCGGATTGGCTTCGGCGACTGGCTGGCCGTGGCCCTTGCTCAATACGTCGTTGAACTTGATGGCCTTGGGCAAGTGATACGCCGGGACCATCTTCTTCACGTACTTGATGACACTGTTGACCAGCAGGCGCTTGAGCGGCGGCAGCAGGTCGGCCACTTCGGTGACGATCACGTGCCTGACGCCGGTTTTCGGCACGACGAGCTGGGCCAGGTGCGCCATGTTGGCCAGGCAGACCAGGGCTTTGGCACCGGAGTCGTTGAATTGGTGTTCCATTTCCCGCGCGGTGTACAGCGGGTTGGTGTTGACCACGATCAGCCCGGCGCGGATGGCACCGAAGACGGCGACCGGGTACTGCAACACGTTAGGCAGCTGCACGGCGATTCGATCGCCCGGCTGCAAGTCGGTATGCTGTTGCAGGTAAGCGGCAAAGGCACCGGACAATTCGTACAGTTCACCGTAGGTGATTGTCTTGCCCAGGTTGCTGAATGCCGGTTTGTTGGCGAAGCGTTGGCAGGACTGCTTCAACACTGCCTGAATATTCGGATACTCGTCTGGATTGATGTCGGCAGCAATCCCGGCAGGGTACTTATCCTTCCAAAAGTCTTCGATCATGGAAGCCCACTCCTCAGCAACGCGAATTCATCACCGCATTTGATGCGATTATTATTGGTGTATGTTTTTTATTGGTGAATCTGGCTTTTATATAGGCCGAGAAGTCACAAAAGCGCGCCGAGAGTAGCAGCTTTGCCAAGGGCCGACTAGAGCCAAAAGCCGCCTCCACAGTCACTTTAATGACTCAAGAATAGAAGGCGGTCATTTTAGAGCAAAAACCCTATACAATCTTGAAAGGCCCTGAATCCGGGGCTTTCGCCCCTTTAAAAGCATCACGGGCAAGCCATGCTCCTACAGGTTTGCGTCGTTCACCCTGCTTGTGAACAACACTGAACCCGTAGGAGCATGGCTTGCCCGCGATCCGCGCGAAGCGCGGCCATTCACCACTCAGGCGATATCACGCAGCTCCCGCCGCAAGATCTTGCCCACCGGCGTCATCGGCAACGACTCACGCAAGACAATGTGCTTGGGCACTTTGTACGCCGTGAAGTTTTCCTTGCAGTAGGCCTTCAGTTCTTCAAGGCTGACACCCGTTTCACGGGCCACCACAAACAGCTTCACCGCCTCCCCCGAACGCTCGTCCGGCACCCCGATCACCGCACAGTTGGCGACTTTCGGGTGAGCCATCACCACGTCTTCGATTTCGTTCGGGTACACGTTGAAACCCGAGACGATGATCATGTCTTTCTTGCGATCGACGATGCGCACAAAACCGTCCGGGTCGATCACCGCGATGTCGCCCGACTTGAACCAGCCTTCGGCATCCAGCACTTCGGCGGTGGCTTCGGGTTTCTGCCAGTAGCCCTTCATGATCTGCGGGCCCTTGATGCACAGTTCGCCGCGCTCACCCAGCGCCTGCTCGACGCCTTCATCGTTGATGACTTTCAGCGTGGTGCCCGGCACCGGCAGGCCGACCGTGCCGAGGCGCGACTTGTCGCCGTACGGGTTGGTGCAGGCCACCGGCGAAGTTTCGGTCAGGCCGTAACCTTCGGTGATGCGGCAACCGGTGAGTTCTTCCCAGCGCTCGGCCGTGGCCTTGACCAGCGCGGTGCCGCCGGAATTGGTGAGTTTGAGGCTGGAGAAATCCAGGGTCTTGAAATCCGGGTGGTCCATCAGCGCGACGAACAGGGTGTTGAGCCCCAGCAACGCCGAGAATCGCCAGTTCTTCAGCTCCTTGATGAAGCCCTTGATGTCTCGCGGATTGGTGATCAGCACGTTGTGGTTGCCCGAAACCATCATGCACATGCAATTCGCGGTGAACGCATAGATGTGGTACAGCGGCAGCGGCGCGACCATTACCTCTTGCCCTTCGCGCAACAGCGGCTGGCCGTCATTGCCGAACTGCTCCAGGCACGCCCGCACTTGCTGCATGTTGGCCACCAGGTTGCCGTGGGTCAGCATCGCGCCCTTGGCCAGGCCAGTAGTGCCGCCGGTGTATTGCAGCACGGCGATGTCGTCGAGCGCGATCTTCAGCGGCTTGATGCCCAGGCCCCGGCCCAGGTGCAGCGCGCTCTTGAAGGAAATGGCCTGCGGCAAGGCGTACGCCGGGACCATCTTCTTGACCTTGCTCACCATCGTATTGACCAGCCAGCCCTTGGCGGTGGGCATCAGGTCGCCCATCTTCGCTTCGATCAGGTACTGGATATCGGTGTCGGGCAGCACTTCCTGGACTTTCTGCCCGAACATGTTCAGGTACACCAGCGCCCGGGCACCGGAGTCCTTGAACTGATGACGCATCTCCCGCGCGGTGTACAGCGGGTTGGTGTTGACCACGATGAGCCCGGCGCGCAAGGCACCGAACACGGCAATCGGGTAATGCAGGACGTTGGGCATCTGCACCGCAATGCGATCCCCCGGCACCAGGTCGGTGTGGGCTTGCAGGTAACCGGCGAACGCAGCGCTGTAGCGTTCCAGTTCGGCGTAGGTCAGGGTTACGCCCATGTTGCTGAATGCCGGGCGGTCAGCAAATTTCTTGCAGGAACGCTCGAACACCTCGATCACCGACTTGTAGGCCCCTTGATCGATGTCCAGGGGCACGCCGGCCGGGCGTTTGTCATTCCAGAAATCAGGTTGCATTGTTCTTGTCCTCTTTACCTGAACCTATCCGGGGCCGCTTTTCTGTCCTTCTTCACAATAGAGAGCGAAAAAGCGGGGCTCCACGGACACTAGCAGCTATGGCGAATCAGGCAAATATGCGCACGGTCGACATTGATCGTGTGAATCTTGCTGCCGTGGCGTGGCCTGATCAGACGGCACGCTTTGGATGCGCTATACAATGCAACGACGCCCATGCCACATGCAGCCCAATGCAAAGGAACCGCCATGATCCACGACACTTTCTGGTTGACCGCGAGCGACCGCAGCCGCCTCTTCGTCAACCAGTGGCTGCCCGCCACGCCTTTAAAAGCAGTGATCCTGCTGGCCCACGGGATGGCGGAACACAGTGGCCGCTACGCCCGTCTGGCGGAAAAATTCTGTGATCAGGGCTACGGCGTGTATGCGCCGGACCTGCGTGGACATGGCAAAACTGCCGAAAACGGGACGCTCGGCCATTTCGCCGACAATGACGGTTGGTGCAAGGTGGTCGGCGACCTGGCGAGCCTCAACCAGCACATCGGCCAACACCATCCGGGCGTGCCGATTGTGCTGCTCGGTCACAGCATGGGCAGCTACATCGCCCAGGCCTATCTGCTGCACCACAGCGCCAGCCTGCATGGGGCCGTTCTCAGCGGGTCGAACTTCCAACCGGTGGCGCTCTATCGCGCGGCGCGGCAGATTGCACGGCTGGAACGTTTGCGCCAGGGCCCGAAGGGTCGCAGCGCGCTGATCGAATGGCTGTCGTTCGGTTCGTTCAACAAGAAATTCAAACCGGCGCGCACGCGGTTCGACTGGCTCAGCCGCGACCCGGCAGAGGTCGACCTGTACGCCAATGACCCGCTCTGCGGCTTTCGCTGCACCAATCAGCTGTGGCTCGATTTGCTCGGTGGGTTGCAGCAAATCAGCAAAGCGTCCAATCTCGCTCAGATTGATCCGGGCCTGCCGTTGCTGATCATCGGTGGTGAATGTGATCCGGTGAGCGATGGCAAGCGTCTGAAAGATCTGGCCCATGCGCTGCGCGCTGCCGGCAGCCAGAGCCTGCAACTGACTATTTACCCGCAGGCACGGCATGAACTGTTCAACGAGAGCAATCGCGATGAAGTGATCAATGACGTGTTGAACTGGATCGCCCAGGCACTGAGCCACCGTCGGCCACCCAGATCGGAATAGTTTTTTTGAATTTATTTATTCGTGACAGGAATTGAAACAGATGACCCAGGTTACCAACACCCCTTACGAGGCCCTTGAAGTCGGCCAGACCGCCAGCTACAGCAAGACGGTCGAAGAGCGCGACATTCAGTTGTTCGCCGCGATGTCCGGCGATCACAACCCGGTGCACCTGGACGCTGAATTCGCCGCCGGCACCATGTTCAAGGAGCGCATTGCTCACGGCATGTTCAGCGGCGCGCTGATCAGCGCTGCCGTTGCCTGCGAGTTGCCTGGGCCGGGGACTATTTATATCGGTCAGCAAATGAGCTTTCAGAAGCCGGTGAAAATTGGCGACACACTGACCGTGCGTCTGGAGATCCTCGAGAAGCTGCCGAAGTTTCGTGTGCGGATTGCCACTCGCGTGTTTAACCAGCGCGATGAATTGGTAGTGGACGGCGAGGCGGAGATTCTGGCGCCGCGCAAGCAACAGACCGTGACGTTGCCGACGTTGCCAGCGATCAGTATCGGCTGATTGCCTGCCCACTTGTTACAGGCAGGGTGAACTCCTGTGGCGAGGGGGCTTGCCCCCGTTCGGCTGCGAAGCAGTCGTAAAATCTGCCACCGCGGTTAATCAGATCGAACGCGGCGCCTGATTCGGGGGCGCTGCGCCCCCCAACGGGGGCAAGCCCCCTCGCCACAGTGACCGCAGCGCCTCAACTATTGATGCCCCTCCTGCACCTGCACACTCGCCGTCATCCCCGAACTCAAATTCATCCCTTCCGGTAACTTATCAATCTTGATCCGTACCGGAATCCGCTGCGCCAGCCTCACCCAGTTGAACGTCGGCTCGACCTCTGCCAGCAACTGCCCGTCCGGCGTGGTATTGCGATCGGTAATCCCGCGACTGATGCTTTCCACATGCCCCTGCAACCCCTCCCCCGCACTCATCAACCAGACCTTCACCGGATCGCCAACACGAATCCGTGGCAGTTTGGTTTCCTCGAAATACGCCTGCACATAGAAAGTCGAATCGTCGATCAATGCCATCACCGATTGCCCGGCATTCACGTAGTTGCCTTCGGCCAAACGCAGATTGGTGATGTGACCATTGCGCGGCGCATGGACCTGACTACGGGCGAGGTTGAGTTCCGCAACCTTGGCTTCGGCCTGGGCTTCACGCAGTTCGCCACGGGCGATGCCGGCGTTGATTTGCGCGTTCTCGCGCAGCTCGGCACTGATGGCCTGCGGACCGAGGGCCGCGCGGCGACTGGCTTCTTTCTCGCGCAGATTGAGTTGCTGCTGGCGGGTCTGCACCACCGCCTGGGCTTTCTCCAGCGCCGCTTCGAAACGTTCACGATCAATGCTCAGCAATAAATCGCCGGCCTTGACCTGCTGGTTATCAAAAGCCTTGAGCTCACGCACCCAACCCGAGACGTCCGGGGCGATCACCACCACGTCGGCGCGGATCCGCGCATCCCGAGTCCAGGGCGTGAGCATGTAGTACTGCCACAAATGGAAGCCGGCAAATATCGCCGCCGCCACCAGGCACAAGGTCACCGCGACACGTATCGGTGTTCGCATTTTCAACTCCTTATAAAGGTCCGAGGACGACGGTGATCAAGGTCAATACACAGACGTACAAGGCGCAATCAAACAATGCTTCGTGCCAGATCCAGCGGCCCACCGGCGTCAGGCGCAAGAGCATGCGCAAGGCGCCAGTGACGAGCAGCGCCAGCAGCACATAAATCAGAAACGGACTGAGCAGCACGCCACCCACCGACCACTCACGCAAGCCCATGGCTTTGCTCCTGTTGACGGCACCAGGCGCGCCAGCTGCTTTGCAATTGCAGCACCGCGCCTTGGGCCAGTTTCACCGCATCGCTGGGGGGCAACGCGTACAAAGTCTTCAAGAATTCTTCGCTCGGCTGCGCCAACGCTTCGGCGCGACTGCCGACCGGGCCTTGCTCAAGGATTTTTTCCAGCTGTTCGAGATAACGCCGCTGAGGTGCACTGACCGGTGCCTGCGCCACCGCCAGACTCAAACGCAAATGCAGCAGTTCGTCGCCGATGTCCAGGCCGAGCAAGCCGTCGTCCCAGCGACTGCGCGCCGGCTCCGGCAACTCGGGATAGTGCCGCGCCAATTGCAGCAAGCGGTCGGCCATGCGCCCGCCAAACCAGCTTTCGGCACCGCGCAGATTGCGCCGGGTCAGGCGCACCAGATCATCGAGGGTCGCCGCCAGCAAACGTCGGCCATGCCACGTCGGGTTGCGCAGGATCAACAAATGGAACGCCAGCACGGCGGCACCGACGCCAACCACGATGGATTGAGCGCTGTTGAAGAACGTCGCGACATCGAATTTCATCGCATTGAGCGGCGAGACCAGCACGATGAAGTGCAGACAAAATGAGGTCGCCGTCGCACCGATCTGCGGTTTGGCCATGCCCAGCGCGCCGAGGAACAACGGCACGCCCATGCCCATGCACAGCAAGGCAAAACCACTCCATTGCGGCAGCAGGATCTGCCCGACGATAAACGCGGCCGGAATCGCCAGGAAGATCCCGCGCATAAAACTCATGCCGATCTGAGCGCCATTCTCGCGGCTGGCAAACAGGCTACACACAACACATGTCAACAGCAGCGCGCCGGAGGCAGCAGGCCAGGCGGTCGCCAACCAGAAGCACGAGACCACCAGAAACGCCAACGCACTGCGGGCACCGAACATCAGCGCCAATGACAGGTCGCGGTGCGGTGTCAGGGTTCTCGGTGGATCGACCGTCTCCTTGCCCTCCTCAACAGCGTTCAACGCGGCGCTGGCCGCCATGGCGGTATCGAGCAACAAGGTGAAACGAGCCAGGCAGTAACTTTGCGCGGAGCTGATGTGCGGGTCGTGGGAAGCGTCGAGCAACCTCGGACGCAGCGCTTGCAGGGTCGCGGAATCCGGGCTGTCGAGCGCCTCTTGAACCTCGGTCATCCAGGGCAATAGTTGCTCGGCTTCCTGGGGTTCCAATTGCTTCCACTGACGGCGCACCGAACGGGCGATGCGCAGTAGCATCAACAGCTTCTGGCTCAAGCCGCTGATCCCCCGCGCTCGTTGCCGCCCCAGGCTTCCTTCAAACCAGGCATGCTCGCGCTGGGCATCGACGGCGACGATTTTGCCGAGGATTTCCAGTAAGCCTTTACGCGCCTGAGCATCACCGGCCAGGGTTGCACGCGCGGCGTTCATACCGCTTTGCCACGCTGCCCGCGCCTGATCCGCCAGTTGCCGTTCGACCCGCATCGGCCAGAGCAGCGCACTGGCGGCGGTGGCGCAAAGAATGCCCAGGCAGATTTCCGTGCAGCGAGCCACGGCTTGATCGAACACCGTCAGCGGATGAGTAATGGCCGGCAGCGCGATGATCGCCACCGTGTAACCGGCCAGCACGAACGAATAGGACCAGGCGCTGCGCAGCAAAGTCGAACTTGCCGTACACAGCCCTAGCCATAACGCCAAGGCCAACAAAAACAGCCAAGGCGTCTGGGCAAACACCCCCATGAACACCACTGACATCATCGTCCCGACCAGGGTGCCCAGCAACCTCGCCAGGCCCTTCTGCACCACCATCCCGGACAAGGGCTGAGCGACGATGAACGCCGTCATCAACGCCCAGGCCGGTTGCTCCAGACCCCAGCGTAATGCCAGCCACAGCGCCAGGCCGCCGCCGATCAAGGTTTTGATCGCGAACTGTAAGGCGCGGCGGTCAGGCGCAAACAAAGCCTGCAAGGTGATAGGCACGTAAAGGACTCTTGGAAAGGCGATTTAACGATAGTCGGGATCGGTTCAGTCACTTGATAAACAAATTATTAGCTAGCTAACTAACATCCGTCCAGTGCTAATTCCCAGACACAAAAAAAACGCCAGACTGGCTGGCGTTTTTGACAGGCAACGAACGCTTACGAGCGTGCGCGCGCCTGGTTACGCAGGGCTTTTACCTGATCGTGATTGCGTTGCACGCCGTGGTACTGACGTTCAACCAGGTCACGAATGCCCACCAGGTTGTATTTGTTGATTTTTTCGATGGCTTCTTTGTAAGCCTTCAGTGCATGGTCTTCACCCCGTTCGGCTTCGTTCAGCACGGCCTCTTCATCCTTGCCGGTGAACATCGCTTTCACGTCGACCCAGCGACGGTGCATATCACCGCTGACGCTGGTGGACGTTTCTGGATCGCCGCCTAGCGAGCGCACCTGCGCTTGCAGTTCGGAAGCCGCAGTGGCGCAGTCGGCGGAACGCTGCATGAACAGGGATTTCAGTTCTGGGTGTTTGATGTCTTCAGCGCAAGTCTTGAACCCTTCCTGGCCGTCTTTGCTGGTTTCAATCAGGTCGTTGAGTACAGAGATGGCTTCTTTATTCATGTCGGTCATTTTCAATTCCTCGCGGGTTGATGAAAGATGCAATAGGTGTTGCATCCTGCATGCCAGCAATGAATCGATTACTTACTACTTATATTTCAATCACTTACCGTTTAACGCGAAATCTGTATCCGTTTTTTTTGCATGATCTGTCATTTGGCCTGCATGCAGAATGCCTGTATTTTCCAGACTGTTTGAATCAAGACGACTGATTGATGAACCCTGAAAAGCTCGAACTGTTGATTACCCGTGAAATGCCCTTCGGCAAATACAAGGGCCGGATCATTGCCGACCTCCCTGGCCAATACCTGAACTGGTTCGCTCGCGAAGGTTTCCCCCACGGAGAACTCGGCGGCTTGCTGGCCTTGATGCAGGAAATCGATCACAACGGCCTGTCGGAGTTGCTCGAACCGCTACGCGCCAAACATGGCAAACCCGCCCCTCGCCATTGATCCGCCCCCCATTCCTGGCCCCTGATTGAGTAGCCCATGCCCGATAACACTCGCCGTGCCCGTGATGAAGCCTTCTGGCGAACCTTTGCCGACCGATACGCGGTTGAACCCGGCCCGGTCAACCTCGAAAACGGGTACTTCGGGCGCATGTCGCGCACAGTGGTCGAGGAGTATCAGCGCAACATCGAACTGATCAATCGCAGCAACTCGGTGCATGTGCGCCAACGCTTCGAACAGGGCGAAAGCCTTGAAATCCGCGCACAGCTCGCCGATCTGGTGGGCGTACCTGCCGACACTGTCGCCCTCACCCGCAATGCTTCGGACGGCCTGCAATCGCTGATCCGCAACTACAACCGTCTGACGCCGGGCGATCAGGTGCTGATAAGTGATCTGGAATACGACACGGTCAAAGGGGCCATGCGCTGGCTGGCACGTCATCGCGGCGTCGAGGTGATCGAGATCGAACACTCGCACCCCGCCAGTTTCGACAGTTTGCTGGCCACTTACGGCGAAGCTTTCGTGCGTTATCCGCGACTCAAATTGATGGCCATGACCCACGTCACCCATCGCTCCGGGTTGGTGATGCCGGTGCAGGCCATTGCTGCAGCGGCCAGGGAACATGGCATCGACGTGATCCTCGACGGCGCGCATGCGCTCGGCCAGTTCGAGTTCAATCTCGATGAACTGGGCATCGCCTTTGCTGGCTACACCCTGCACAAATGGATCGGTGCGCCGCTGACCCTGGGCTTCATTTACATCGCCCCCGAGCGCTTGGCCGACATCGATCCGGACATGGGCGAGATGCATTTCCCGGCCACCGACATTCGCGCCCGCACGCCGTACAGCACGCCCAACATCCCGGCGCTGCTGACCCTGCCGTTGGTGTTCGAGGAACATCGGGCCATGGGCGGTTCCGCCGCCAAGGGCGCTCGGCTCAATTACCTGCGCAACCGCTGGGTGAGCGCGGTACGCGAGTTGCCGGGGATCGAAGTCATGACCCCGGACGACCCGCGACTGTATTGCGGCATCACGTCGATGCGCTTTACCCGGCATGCTGATCAACAGGCGATGGTCGAGCGGCTGCTCAAGGACTACAACCTGTTTACCGTGGCCCGCAGTGGTGCCGCGAGTGGTCCGTGCATTCGCATAACCCCGGGGCTCACTAACACCGCTGCAGACATGGATTTGCTGACCCGGGCGCTCACCGAACTGCGCTGACGTCACACGGTGTGTTTGTCGAAGTCCTCGGGCTTGATCTGCGTCGATACCGCAAAGGTGTCGATGCCGATGGTCGTGTGCCCGAAGTAGCCATCTTTATTCGAGTCTCGACTCAGGGTGTGAACGTTCAAGGTCGATGCTTCGCCGCCCATGTTTTCATAGAAAAAATCTTGATCGTTGGTCAACGGCGAAACGGCTCGACCGCGGTATTCCCTGGCGCTGAGTACCGAGCGCGAGGCCGCCTCGGGAAAGTAGAGCTGACCGACCCAGGCAACATGCCGCTCTTCCAGGTAGTTGTTGCCTTCCATAATGCGTACCACGACGTGAATGTGCAGGGCACGGCCGGCGTAGAACCCCGGATAGATCGTGGTAAACCGCACGATGCCGTTCTTGTCGGTAAATTGCCCGCCTCGCAGGTAAGTGTCGTCGTCGGTTCGCGGGATCGAACCTATGTCGTCGACGTCGATTTCCGTGTCTGGATTGACCTTGCTCCAGCCCGAATACGCCCCGCGTGCGTTGCAGTGCCAGATATCCACCAGCGCGTCAGTCACTGGTTGACCGGTCATGGCATCGACGATCGTCAGCCTCAGCACCAAGGGAATGCCATCCATCCCTTCGCTGATGTTTCGTCTGATCAATTTCGGATTTCGGAAATAAGGACCGGCGATCTGTTCGGGTGAAAGCAGGTAAACCGCTGGTGCGGGTGAAACCGGAGTGTTGTCGTCCATAACGTTCTCTCTTCCATAAGATGAACGCAGGTTAACGCTGGCCGAGCAGCGAGATGCGGTAACTATGTATCGCATGATGTCCATGTGGGAGCGGCGGTGCGGCGATCCGACTTGCTCGCGAAGAGGCCGCTACATTCAATGCAGATGTCGAATGTCAGACCGCCTTCGCGAGCAAGTCGGATCGCCGCACCGCCGCTCCCACAAGGTTTTTGGCAGGCAAAAAAAAACGGTGCACCGACCAAGCGCACCGTAAAGCCGTAGAACACACAACGAAGTGTTTGGTAAAAGCCGATCAGTCCAGCAGCGCCAATGCCTCGGCGGTGCATTCCTGAATGCGGGCCCAGTCGCCGTTCTTGATCCACTCGGGATCAAGCATCCAGCTACCGCCCACGCACATCACGTTTTTCAACGCCATGTAGCTCTTGATATTGGCCGGGCTGACGCCGCCAGTCGGGCAGAATTTCACTTCGCCAAACGGGCCGCCAAGGGCTTTGATAGCCGCGACACCGCCGCTGACTTCCGCCGGGAACAGCTTGAATCGACGATAACCCAGGCCGTAGCCTTCCATGATGCCGGAGGCGTTGCTGATGCCCGGCAACAGCGGAATCGGGCTGTTGACGCTGGCTTCCAGCAGGTC
>Ga0065712_10000642_pt1 | contig 16973 bp, 10 predicted proteins | sample MisRhiReplicate1_FD_59099 | JGI IMG/M metagenome (GOLD analysis project Ga0065712, IMG submission 59099) | Miscanthus rhizosphere microbial communities from Kellogg Biological Station, MSU, sample Rhizosphere Soil Replicate 1: eDNA_1 v3... | ecosystem: Host-associated > Plants > Roots >...
GCGTAAACCCGCGCACACGAATCAGGCCGTGCAGCGCTCCGGAAAGCTCAGCGCGATAACACGCGCCAAACTCCGCATATCGCAACGGCAGCTCGCGATAGGAGTGTTGCGCAGACTTGTAAATACCGATGTGAAACGGGCAGTTCATCGGCTTGATGCGGAATTCCTGCTCTTCAAACTCCATCGGCGAAAACATCGAGTCGGCGTAGTTGATCTCGTGCCCGCTCGTGAACCAAAGCTCGCGCTTGGCGATGTGCGGCGTGAAGACGAGGCCGTAACCACGCAGCAGAAGTTGCTCGCGCAGGTAGTCTTCCATCTCCTTGCGAATCGCGCCGCCTTTCGGGTGCCAGAAGATCAAACCCTGGCCATAGTCTTCCTGAATCGAAAACAGGTCCAGCTCGCGGCCCAGACGACGATGATCGCGCTTCTCAGCNTCTTCACGTTGCTTGAGCCATGCATCNAGCTCTTCCTGCGTGAAGAAAGCCGTGCCGTAGATNCGCTGCATCTGCTGTTGCGACGCGTCGCCTTTCCAGTAAGCGCCCGCGAGCGATAGCAGTTTGAATGCCTTCAACTTGTTCGTGTTGGGAACGTGTGGACCAAGACAGAAGTCGATGAACGGTGAGCCGTCTATGTAATAGACACTCACATTGTCACCGGCCTTCTCGTCGATCAGCTCACACTTCAACGGCTCGTCGCGTTCGCCAAACACGCGCAGTGCCTCGTGTTTCGGAATCTCCTCGCGTCGATAACCGAGATTCTTGCTGGCGATCTGCTTCATCCGTTTTTCGATGACGGGCAGATCGGCTTCCGTGAGCGGCCGCGGCGTGATCACGTCGTAGAAGAAACCGTAACGCGGATCGTCGAGCAGCGCTGGTCCGATGCCGAGTTTCGTTCCCGGAAAGAGATCAAGCACAGCGGCGGCCAAAAGATGGGCCGTCGAGTGGCGCAGCACTTCGAGGCCGTCACGCGTCTGTGGGACAATCGGTTCGATCTGAATGGCGTCGCCGTTGGTGCCACGAACGGTGTCTAATGGCGCCGTTAGATCCACTTCTCGATCGCCAATCTTCGCTGCCAAAGCCTGTTTCGCCACATCGCGATCGAGCTTCTTGAGGGCCTCAGCCACCGTCGCCGAATCGGGCACGGGAACTGGTTCACCGTTTTTCAGTTGTACATTAATCTCGCTCATTTAAATCACCCCTTACGCGCCAAAAGACCAAGCGCGTGCGGGGACTACAACAAAGACCTGAGTCCCTAGGCCGAAGACGATCCCTACGATTTACGATTCACCTAATTATTGTTACTTCAGTCGATCGGATTCGATAGGAGCGCCTTCGCCGCGCGCCCGCCTGGTGCGGGTCGGCAATCAAAAAGTAAAGAATCGAGTAGTTGTTCGATTCATGCGAAGGTCTTCCGGAGCGTCCTATCAAAAGTTAGAAATTACCAAGTAACGAGCGCCGATTCTAGCAATTCGGCTTTCTCTGCGCAACCTCTGCGTCCTCTGCGGCTCTGCGGTGAAGCTTGTTCTTAAACCGCAGAGACACAGAGGACACAGAGATTGCACAGAGAAGATGGTAATATACGCCGGTCCAAGAGCTCCCAACCTACTTTTGGGCGAAATCAAACCTCCAGTGCGAGAATTTATGAGACTTGAAAACTTCCCCCAGATTGCTGCCCTGCTGCTTGTCCTGACCATTTTTCATTCCGTTTCAGCCCAGCAACAGCCATGCACGCAGCCATTGACGCTGCCTGCCGCAACTGAGCCAAACATCTTTTACGACGAACAGGAAGTCTACCTCGGCGACGCCGTTGCCGAGCGCATCCAGAACCAATACCGCGTCATCGAAGATCCCGAAATCACCGGTTATCTAACCAAAATCGGCGAGCGTCTCACGAAACACTTGCCCATAAACCGCCTGCGATTCCAGTTCTTCCTCGTCGATTTGCCGGACGCCAATGCATTCGTCCTTCCCGGCGGGCGCATCTTCGTCTCGCGAAAACTGGTCGCCGCCGCGCTCACCGAGGACGAGCTGGCCGGCGTCATCGCGCACGAGCTGGGCCACCTCGTCGTTCACCAGGGCGCGATCGACACCACGCGCCAGTTCAAAGAAGCGCTTGGCATCACTTCGGTCGGTGACCGCGCCGACATCTTCGAGAAATACAACCGTCTGATCGATAGCTTCAAACTAAAACCCGGCGCCTTTAAAGTTCAGGATCGCGAGAAGGGTCAACTCTTCGCCGACCAGGCCGGCATGTTCGCACTCGTCGCCGCCGGCTACGACGCCGAAGCGATGGTGCACTTCTGGGATCGCATTACCGAAACACAAGGCAAGAAGGGTAGCTGGTTGACAGACTTCTTCGGCACGACCCGCCCCGAACAAAAGCGACTCCGCGAAATGATCAAAGCAACACAGTCGCTCCCGGCGGAGTGCCGCCAAAAAACTGCCGCCGGCCAATCGGAAGTCTTTGCGCTTTGGAAATCGAAAGTTGTTGCTTACAACGGTCTGGGCCGAAAAGAGCAACTGCACGGAGTTCTCTCAAAACAACAACTGAACCCACCGCTGCTCAGCGATATCGCTCACCTGCGTTTCAGTCCGGATGGCGCTTACATCCTGGCCCAGGACGATGCCGGTATCAACGTACTCTCGCGCGAACCGTTCGCGCCGCTGTTTCGCATCGATACCGAGTTCGATACCTACCACGCCAACTTCACTCCCGATTCGAAAGAGATCGTTTTTTACTCGGACAATCTTCGCGTCGAGCGCTGGAGTATTTCCGAAGCGCAGCGAACCGACGTGAAGGAAGTCGTGCTGTTGAAAGGCTGTTTACAAACTCATCTGTCGCCGGACGGAAAACTGCTCGCGTGTCTAGATCCGGATTTCCACCTGAATCTGATCCGCGTGGAGACCGGCCAAACCGTCTGGACCAAAAAAGACTTCTACAAGCCGAACTATTACGAAGCCCTCAGGATCATTACGCTGCTGGGCCTCGTTAGTGACGACAGCACCGATCTGAACCTGCCAATCACCCACATGAAGTTCTCGCCGGACGGCAAATACTTCGTTGCCGGCCATCATATCGCCCGAAGCTTCCAGGGCACGACCGCCGGTGATTTTACTGAGGCGATTGATACCAACTCATTCACCAAAGTTTCCCTTCCCGACTCCGTCAAGAAATTGGTCGCCGGCGGTTTCACCTTCGTCGGTAACGATCGAATCGCAGGCATCAATCCCGATAACGTCAAGAAGTCGGGGGTCGTCAAGTTTCCCAGCGGCGAGCTGGTTGCGGAGATGGAGTTGTGGCGCCAGGGCATGAGCGCGGCCACGCGCGGCGACTACCTGCTGATCCGGCCCGTGAAGGATTACGCGGTCGGCGTGATGGATATCAACAGCAAGACGATCACGAAAGCTAACGAGCGCGCCGCTCTCGATATCTATGACCCGTTCTTCATAGCTGAAATGCGTAACGGTCAAGTCGGGCTGTACAAGCTGGAAAAGAATGAAGTCGTTGCGACGGCGGTTTTGTCGAACCGCTCGCTGGGACGTTTACGAGTGGCCGAAACCTCGCCTGACTTGAAGTGGCTGGCGCTGTCCGGACGTTCACGTGGCGGAGTTTGGAACCTCGGTAAAGGCGAAGCTGCTTTGTCGCTGCGTAATTTTCAGGGCGGGTACGTCAGTGATGAAGGTTATTTCTTTGGCGAGTTTCCGAAGACGGAAGACGTCGAGCGCAACGTTGCACGGTTCAATCTGAAGAACGGTGAAGCGGTTGCCGGACCAAAGATCGAAGGCGAAAGCTCGCATCAATACGGCCANTATCTGTTTACGATCAAATCGGCGAAAGCCAAGGAGAAACCTCCTGAAGCAAGCGACACACCCGAGAAGATCAATCCAGCCGAATACCGGCGAAATGTGATCATCGAGATGTTTGACGCGCGCACGATGAAGAGCTTGTGGTCGCAGGCTTTTCCGAAAGAAGCGCCACGCGTTTGGCTCGCGCCGGGTAATCAGACGATGGCGCTGCTCTGGAGCATCTCTTCTGACGCCGCGAAGGCGGCAATCAGCGCCGATCCGCAGCTTACGCAGTCGCTCGTCAAGATGAAGGAGAAAGAAGGCGACTATTTCCTCAAGATCGTCGACGCGCAAACCGGAAACGAAGTCGGCAAGCTGCTTATCGAAACTGGCAAAGGATCGTTTCGTGTCTCGAATATCTTTGCGGCGGGCGATTCGGTGATAGTCACGGACACGCGCAATCGCGTGCTCGTCTACTCGCTCAAAACCGGCGAGCAGAAGGGTCGTGTGTTTGGAGCTTATGCAGCAGTCTCTCCGGCATCGAAACTGTTGTGCGTTGAGAATGAGAGCGGTAAGTTAGCCGTCTACGATCTCGCGACGATGGAAAAGCGTGATGAGTTTATCTTCACGAGTCCGATTTCGATGTTGCGCTTTAGTCAGGATGGGAAGCGCCTGTTTGTCCTGACGGTTGCGCAAACAGTTTACATTCTCGACGTGTCGCCCATCGCGAAGACATAATTCTCTGCGCAACCTCTGCGTTCTCTGCGTCTCTGCGGTGATGATCAGCTTGTTAACCGCAGAGACGCAGAGGACGCAGAGGTTACGCAGAGACCAAAGAACTTAATAGGAGACATCACGCATGCGCCCTGCATTTCGCGGTTTAGTTGTCGTTTCCTTACTCTGCTCTTTTCTGTTCCAGCTCTCAGCACAAACCTCGAACCGGACCAATGGCGGCGGACGAGCCAAACCAGCCGCGACTGCTGCCGATCCAAACGGCAACAAAGCACCGGTCAGCGAGATGCGCGCTGCGATCGAGCGCTACACGGTCGATCGTGGCAGTCTCCAGCGATCGTATCCGGTCTCATATTCGCGCTCGCGCCGTGAGCGCTTCAAGAAGTTTTACGACGAGTGGCTGGCATCGCTGCAAAATCTCGATTTCGACGCGATGAGCCAGGACGGCAAGATCGATTACCTGCTCTTCAAAAACCATCTCGACTACGAGCTGCGACAGCTTGACATCCAGGCGCGCCAGCTCAGCGAGATCGAGCCGCTCGTTCCTTTCGCCCACACGATCACCGATCTCGAAGAAGCACGACGACGCATGGAACCGATCGATTCCGCAAAGGTCGCGGCCACGTTGAACGACCTGAGAAAACAGGTCGACGAGCGGCGTCGCGCGATCGAGCTCGGCCTGCGCGGCGGCGATACCAGCAACGATCCAGCGCGCTTGAAGAAGACCGTTGCGAATCGCGCCGTCCTTGCAATCAACAGCCTGCGCGGCAACCTGCGCAACTGGTACACGTTCTACAACGGCTACGATCCGACGTTCACGTGGTGGAATGAAGAGCCATACAAAACGCTCGACCAGTCGCTGGCAAACTATGCGGGGTTCCTGAGCGAACGCATCGTCGGCATTCGCTCAGAAGGAAGTGCTCAAACACAGCCGGGACCAACGCGTGGTCCAGGGGGCTTTCAAGGTGGCGGTCAACGTCCGGGCGGCAACGCTGCGCGACCCGGAGATTCGAGTGACATCGTCGGCGATCCGATCGGGCGTGAAGCGCTGCTCGTCGAGTTGCGCTCGGAGATGATTCCGTACACGCCCGAAGAGATCATCGCGATCGGCGAAAAGGAAATGGCGTGGTGTGAAAACGAGATGAAGAAAGCGTCGCGCGAGCTCGGTTACGGCGACGACTGGAAGAAAGCGCTCGAGCACGTCAAAAATCTTTACGTCGAACCCGGCAAACAGCCGCAGATGATCCGCGACCTCGCGCTCGAGGCGATCAAGTTTGTCGAAGACAACAACCTCGTCACGGTTCCTGAGCTCGCGAAAGAGAGCTGGCGCATGGAGATGATGACTCCCGAGCGACAGCTTGTCAGTCCATTCTTTCTCGGCGGCGAAGTGATCCAGGTCTCCTTCCCGACCAACACGATGGCCCACGAGCAGAAAATGATGAGCATGCGTGGCAACAACATCTATTTCTCGCGCGCGACTGTCCATCACGAGCTGATTCCGGGTCATCACCTGCAAGGCTTCATGTCTGCGCGTAACAAACCATATCGCGCCATCTTTGGTACGCCGTTCTGGAGCGAGGGCAATTCGCTTTACTGGGAATTGTTGTTGTGGGACCTGGGCTTTGCCAAAACGCCGGAACAGAAGATCGGCATGTTGTTCTGGCGCATGCACCGCTGCGCGCGCATCATCTTCTCACTCAGCTTTCATCTCGAGAAGATGACGCCGCAGGAATGTATCGAATTGCTTGTTAATAAGGTGGGCCATGAACGCGACAACGCGACTGCCGAAGTGAGACGTTCGTTCGACGGCAGTTACGGTCCGCTTTATCAAATCGCATATTTGATTGGTGGCTTGCAGCAAATGGCGATGCACAAAGAGCTCGTCGACTCTGGAAAGATGACGAATCGTGCTTACAACGACGCGCTGTTAAAGGAGAACCGCATTCCGATCGAGATGCTGCGGGCGGCGATAACAAACCAGAAGCTAACGCGCGATTTCGTGACGAACTGGAGGTTCTACGACCACAGATAACTCACCGTCCATACGCGAGTCGTAATTTAACGAACATCGGATCGGTTGGTTTGACGCTGGGACGGTAAAAGAGGAGTTGAGGGGGCGGCGCGCTCGCGGTCAACGCGCGGGTGCGCGCGTCCTTTTCTTCTTTGGTCCAGGGCTGGCCCGCCATTGCCATCTCCATACGTCCGACGCTCGTGCCCCACGCCTTCTCCCAGCTCACCATCTGCTCATCCGTGAGCTGCAATGCCTTGTCCGTGATGTTGAGACCTTCGAGTTTCGACGGCGAAACGATCACGCTCAACACCTCCGCCACGTGATCTGCCCTGGTCTTCTTCATCACGAAAAATGGCGGGCTGTCGTCCTGCGCGGGAATGTCCAACAATCTTCCGATCGCGACCTCGTTATCACCACCACCCGTGCGCGTTGTCGGAAATATCAAATAAGGCTGGCCGAGCGATCCGTCCGCATACTGTTCGCGATCGATGATGTAAACAAAACCTGCTCGCACTGCCTCGACACTGATTCGCAACCGATCTCCCTGGCCCAGTCTCGTCGTCGCCGAGATTCGCTCGGGCACCCACACAGTCGCATCATCGTGCACAATCAGCCGCTCGCCGGAATCAGTCGGCCGCGGTGGGCGCAATCGCCAGAGAGTCATCCCGACAACTGTTTCGGGTGCGACATTGTTGACGGGCACATTCGGAGTCGCGTTGCGATAAGCGCGCCGGCGGTTCGTGCTCTTCTTCGTCGTCGAGCTCGTGAACGCCGTGTCCCAAAGCTTCCGCGTCATGTCCTCCGGCCTCTGCGCCGAGATCGACAACACGAGCAGCACCAGCAAAGTAAGGCTCAAGATAACTCTCATGACAACTCACCTCTGTTTCAAGTACAGGCTCAGTTTGAAAAACGCCGAAGGCGTTCGCTAATTTCAGCCCATGGTTGGAGCGCCAGCGACAACCATGGGATCGCCATTTTTATTTCGTGCAACCCTGAAAGGGTTCGATGGTTGGGCGAACCCTTTCAGGGTTATTTCGCCGTTGGTTATTGATCCCAGGGTTCTCGCAAGCTCGAACCCTGGGCTGAAATTAGCCAACGCCTTCGGCGTTTTTCAAACCAGTTAATTCCATTCTCCTTGCATCACGAAGGGCGCCCAAAAGTACGGCGATTGCCATTGCCGCGTGCGCAGCATCTCGATCTGCGCAGCGCGCAATGCAGCCGCCGGGGTCTTATGGCTGCGCAGCATTTCCGTGTACAGCCGCTGCATCAACGAGGCCGTGGCTTTGTCGTTAACATTCCAAAGACTCACGACCACTCGACGCGCACCGGCGTACATGAACGCGCGCGTCAAACCTTCAACACCTTCGCCGGTTACTTCTTTTCCGAGCGCCGTTTCACACGCGCTCAACACCACGAGCTCAGCCGGCAACTTGAGGTTGTAAATGTCGTGCGTGCGCAGAAAACCATCCTGCGGCTTCCCTTCCTTATCGAACATCGAAAGCACGATTGCGGAAAACCCCGCGCGTTCGGTGTCGACATAACCGTGCGTGGCGAAGTGAACGTAGCGATAGTGACTCAACTCGCCGCTGCCGGCTATGGCGCGATTAGCGTTGAAATCAACGGCCTTCAGCGTTGAGCCGGCGGGGGACACGGCGAGTATTTGATCTGCTTCCCAGCGTGTGAATGGCAGACGCGGGATTGAGAGTTGACCCGGGCCGCCGGGACCGTGCTGGATGATGCGCGTCACAGCCGGTTCATTCACACGCGCGCCGGAGCTCAGGCGATCATCGTTCGTGGAAAACACCGGATCCGCAATCACCGCGACAGTCTCGGGCGCGAGCGGGCGGTTTGCGAGAATCTGACGCTGAAGCGCAAACGCTGACGCTGAAGGCAAACTCACAAGCTCGTGATCGACGATCAGTGGTCGATTCGGCGCGACGGCCAAAGCCGCAAACGGCACGTACTCTAACGCGCCGTCCGCCACGGTAACCAGTCGTTTGTTTCCAAGATCAGCATACGCAGGCGCGAGGATCATCCGGCTTAGCTCGCTCGCTGCTTTCTGATACTCAGCGTCGGCACTCGCGATTCGTGTTCGGCGTTGCGCGGGTGATTCAGCAGTCACGATAGTGCGGGCTGCGAGCGATTCACTGACACGGCGCACAACGTTCTCGATCTCTTGCCGCTTCGGCAGTTCGTAAGTCTTCAACGAATTCTGTGTGATGACCCAAACGTAGCTGCGCTCTTCGCCGAGCGAGTACTCGAGCAACACCGTATTCGAATCCAACTCGCGCTGAATCCCCTTCAAGTCAAGTGGCTGTGGCTGAGTCAACGCGGAATACTGCGGGCTGCTCTTGCGGATGGCCGCCAGTACTTGCTGGTACTGATCTTCAAGCTCGCTAATCTCGCGTTGTAGCCGCGTAATCTCAGCAGTGCTACCCTTGCGCGCCTTGAGCTGCGTCTCGCGTTGTGCTTTTGCGTTGAGCACACGAGTGAGATCACGTTCTTTCTCGATTAACGCCGGATCAACTCCCTCTCGAATATCGATTCGCGCTTCGCTGAGTTGCTCGAGCAGGCTGCGCGCACGCCCGCGCTCGCTCGCCTGCAACGCCTCGGCATCGAGCTTCTGCTGCATCAAAACGTCTATATAAAACTCATAGGCCTTCTCAATAGTTGCGCGGTAAGACGCACGCAACTGCAAACTACTCGAACGCGAACGCACCGTCTCGCGCAACGCCAGCGACTCTCCGATATATTTACGCGCCTCTGCCAGCTTGCCGCGTTTCTGCTCCGCACGCGCGATGCCCTCAAGCGCGATTGCCGAGCTGCTCAGATCGTCGATATTGCGAAATATCGCGAGCGCCTGGTTGTAATGCTCAACCGCTTTATCCGGCTCGCCCGAAAGCCTGTAGGTGTCTCCAAGGTTCGTCAGCACGAGAGCTTCGCGCCGAACATTTCCCATCGCCCGTTGAATCTCCAGCGATTGGCGATGTTGCGCAAAAGCCTTTTCATACTGACCCTGAGTGGAATAAACCACGCCAACTTCGTCGAGCGTTTCACCCGCCTGCGCGCGATTACCGGTCTGCTGTTGGATCGCGAGCGCCTGTTCGTCATAGCTCAGGGCTTTTTCGAGATCACCCAAGCGCCGGTAAACACGCCCGATGTTAAGGAGCGTGTAAGCCTCGGAATTCTTGTTGCCGACGTCGCGATGTAAAGCCAGCGCCTGGTCCAGGTATTCAAGCGCCTTCTGCTGTTCGCCTGACTGGCTGTAGGCGATGCCGATGTTGTTGAACGTGGTCCCCTCATTCTGTTTCAGACCAACCTCTTTGAAGATCGGAAGCGCCTGCGCGTAAAACTCGAGCGCCGTTTGCCAGTCAGCGAGATCGTTGTAGATTTTGCCGATGTTGGTGAGCGCGTTTGCTTCAGTCACGCGATTGCCGATATCACGCGCTAACTGGAGCGCGCGCTGCTGGTGGTCCAAAGCTTTTCCGACGTCACCAAGGATGTCGAGCATGCCGCCGATGTTGGTTTCCGTAATGGCTTCCAAACGTCGATCGCCGATGGAAATGACCAGCGGCAGCGTTTGGTTGAAGAATTCGAGGGCCGTACGAGACTCATTCAACCCGATATAACAAAGACCGATGGAAAAGAGCGTGAGCGCGTGTCGCTCCGTATCTTCAGCCGCCTGGAACCCCGGCAGCGCTTGTCCGTACTTCTCGATTGCCGATCGCTTCGCCGCGGCGTTTTGTTGCACGCGGAGTTTTCTGGCTTCGTCGAAGATCAGTTGCGCGGCCGCGTGGTCCTTATCGACAGAGCTCGCGTCGCGCAAAGCGATGATTTTGATCTGATAACGACCGGCCGGAGCCTTTGTGTCCGGCGCGCGCACCTCGACGCGATACTCGCCTGCCGTCGCAGCGACAAACACGACCGGCTCTAAGCCCCACGTACCAGTCGGACTATCGCTGTCGGTCAATTGCTTGTTGTCAGGCGCAAACGCAGCTGTCTCGATGTCGATTCCATCCTGAACGACGACCGCGTGTACGAACTGGTTTGATGTCAGGCTGATTCGATACGAGTGAGTCTCGCCGCCTTTGATCTCACGGCTCACTTCGGAGAGCACTGGCAACTCACTCGACGTTTGTGCAAGCGCGGCGCCGGCACAGAGCAAGAGCGCCGCGATAGTTTGCAACAGCAATTGAAAAAGTTTTTTACGCATCATGGCAAAGCAGGGGTGGACCAGCTAGGGCCACCCCTACAATGAATCGCAGGGCACTGATTCACTAGACCGTTGCAGAGGCAGCATTCTCATTCGTCTCGGGGGGTATGCCTGCTTGAGCCTGGTATGATCCCTCCGGCTCAGCAGTAGCACCTTCGCCCCAACGTCCCTTTACGAAAACGGAATCGGAACCAGGGTCGATGGTAATGGCCCACTCGCGTTTGGGGAAATAATCGAGATGGAAGGGAAGAACTGAGCCAATAGTCAAGTCACTCCCTAATTCTTTGCCGTTCCTGTCGAAGAAGCTGTAGGTATTGCTATCCTGATGCCAGATGAAGTAACAATCCCGCAGATCCAAACCGTCAAGTGATCCATCAATATGGTCAATAAAGATCGCATCCTCCGGGATTTCCATGATGTCTGTTGCGGTCTCGGTTACGATGCCTCCGCCCGCTGTCGCCTGATACGACTGCTCCGGCTCCCAATCACCTTCGGAAAGATTTTTACTGTCCTGCTTTTCCTTATCTTTCCACTTTCCCTCTACCATTGTCGGAGTCGAGTGCTTGGAGATGTGAAGTGTCCATTTGAGGTGTTTGTGAAACTCCAGCGTAAAGTCAAAATGGTCGCCTCTTTTCAAGCCCGTCCGCAACGGTGTTTCGCTATCCCGTTGGAAGAAGCTATAGGTGTCGTCACTCGAATCGTAAACGAAGTAACAACCCTTAAGATCCTCGCCGACCCCCTCCTGGGGTTCAACGAAATGAATAGTTATGTGGATGTGTGGGTCCTGACTCATGATGTTCTCCTCTCTGGGAAGGGTTATGAGTTAGCACACTCAAACTGCGTGTGCTCTGGGAATTTAACTCTCAATTGTTAACGCGAGAACTGTCTGGGAAAACCACCATCGAGAGGGCAGTAAGAAATTGCCACAAAGAGGCGCAAAAGTCACATGGAAATCAGTGGTGTTCGAGTTTTATGGGATAGATCAGGAGCTTGCCGCCGGCTTTGAGCGTTGTCAGCGAATCGCCCTTTTCCACTGCGGGTTTGGTAGCCGAATTTCTGTCGAGCAGGTCTTTGATCGACTTGTTCAGCGCCGGATCAGTAATCAGACCGCCTGTTTCAATGCCGGCGAATTTCTTAATCGGCTCCAGCTCCGTCAATACATCTTCAGAAAACACGAGCCACAGTTTTTCGACGCCTTGTTGCTTGTCGAATCGAAGCCAAGACGTTTTCGGAATCAGGACCGTCTCGCCGGCCGGCACGAGTGAAGCGCCGTTGTTTGCAGTCGATGTTGGGAAGACGACGTTGTACTCAGGCGATCCGGATGCTGGTCCCTCGTTGAGAATGTACAGGTAACCGGATTGCGGGCTGCGCACGTTCACGCGAATGTGATAGTTAGCTTCGAAGTTGATCTCACCGGCGAGTGTAAACGGATCCTGGTAAGGGTTGTTGTTTTTGAACTTCTGCACCGTGATCCAGTAGGTAAGTGTGCGCTCAGCAGGCGCTTCCGGCGTCGTTACCAAAGGACTAGTGGTTTTATGCGAAGACTTCCAGAGGGTGACTCCAAAGATCGCAGCCAGTGCCACTGCGATCTCAATCGCCACGACTACCGCCACTTGTTTCTTTTGTCGCCGGAGATCCTTTTTGGCCGGCACCACTAGCGACGCGGTCTGATCCAGCTCCGCGTCCATCTCCAGACGCTTCTTCAATCGCCGCAGATCCGTCAGCATATCCTTCGCGGTTTGATAGCGCTCGCCGGGCTTCTTCGCGATCGCCTTCATTACGATGCGCTCCAACTCCGCGGGTGCTTCCACAAGCTTCGTAAGCGGCACCGGATCCTTCTCGAGAATCTGCACGATCGTGTGACTCGTCGTGCTCCCGCGGAACGGCTGCTTTCCCGTGACCATCTCGTACATGATCACGCCCGTGCTCCAGATGTCCGTGCGCTCGTCAATCTCCTTCGCCTGCGCCTGTTCGGGCGACATGTAGTTGATCGTGCCCATGATGACGCCGGGCGCGGTCCTGAATTCGGTTATGGCTTCCGGATCGGAATCGTGTTCGAGAGTCGGGTATCTGTTCTCGGTCACTTTCGCGAGACCGAAGTCTAAGACTTTCACGACCTGATCGTGCCGGCGCAGCATCACGTTTTCGGGTTTGATATCGCGGTGAACGATGCGTGCTTCGTGTGCGGCATCGAGTGCGGCCAGCACCTGCATGCTAATGTCGAGCATCTCGCCGAGCCGCAGTCGTTTGCCGTGCAGGTGATCTCGCAAGGTCTCGCCATCGATGTACTCGGTGGCGAGGAAAGTCAGTCCATCGACTTCGCCAAACTCAAACACAGTCAGAATGTTCGACTGGTTCAGTGACGATGCGACTTTTGCTTCCTGGCGAAAGCGCTGCATGCGTCGCTTATCTTCGGTGATGTCGGGCGAGAGCACTTTCAGTGCAACTGTGCGATCGAGCCGGGTGTCGCGCGCGAGGTAAACTTCGCCCATGCCTCCGGAACCGAGTGAGTCGAGAATGATGTAGGAGCCAAACCGCTGTCCTTTATTAAGTATCTCCTGACGTCTGACTTCATCATTCGTCAATAACGGCGCGGCGGCTTCAGCGGCCACGCCGTTCATAAACTCGTCAGCATCCGCCTTTCCATGTGAATCGATCAGCTTCTCGACTTCCACACGCAAAGAATCATCACGACCACACTGGCTCTCGACGTACGCAGCGCGCGCTTCGTTGTCGAGCAGGATGGCCGATTTGAAAATGCGACTGATCTGTTGCCAGCGTTCAGGCGTCAATTCGCCCCGCTCCCGGTGAGTTGTTGATACAGCCAGGCGCGCGCCATGTTCCAATCGCGAGTGACGGTGTTTTCGGAAATGTGCAGCACGCCCGCGATCTCTTCGTTGTTCAGGCCGCCGAAGTAACGCAACTCGACTACCTGACTACGACGCGGATCCATTTCGGCAAGACTTTTAAGCGCTTCGTCGAGACGCAGCAACTCCCCACTCTGATCGGGAACCACTATCGCAGCCTCTTCTAGTGAAACCTGTTGGGCGCCGCCACCGCGCTTGGCGTATTGATGACGCCGCGCATGATCGATCAGAATCCGCCGCATGATCTGCGCCGAGATCGCGAAGAAATGCGAGCGATTGGCCCAGGCCACGTTCTTCTGATCGACGAGACGAACGTAAGCTTCGTTGATCAGCGCGGTGGTTTGGAGTGTGTGACCTTTGCGCTCGCGGCTCATGTAGCGACGAGCGAGCCGGTGCAGCTCGTCGTAGACCAGCGGGTACAACTCATCGAGCGCGGACTGGTTTCCTTCGCGCCATTGAGCGAGTAGTTGGGTGATCTCGTGCTGGGGAGGTGTTTTTGCCAAATCAGGTCATGCTTGAAACTGGTTGATGTCGCCAGGTTTTCTCAGCATCTTGTTTACTTCGCCGACGTGGAGCTCTTCTTCCGCGATCATGCGGCGCGCGTAGTCTTCGAGTAAGACGGAGCGGTCGCGCACCAGCTCGTACAATTCCCGGTAGAGCGCGAGTCCTGTTCTTTCTGCTTCGAGAGATTCGATGAGTATGTCGTTGACGCCGTGTTTGTGCGTTTCGAGCAGCGCGCCGATCTTCAGCGATGGGTATTCGCCAAAATGCGTGACCAGCTCGCCGGCTTCGTTTGCGTGCGAGAGGCAGGTGTTTGCTTCGTTGCGCAGCCAGCTCACGATCGGAATGCGATTGTGACCGAAGATCATGAGCGCGTAATGCGTGTATCGGACGACTCCAGCCAGCTCCGCCTCCATGATATGGTTCAACAACTCCACCGCTTTCGCCTTGTCAAACTTTTCCTCCGACATATGCTCTCCTTTTGATTGCTGCCTTGGATCCTATCAGCGGGGGCAAGCCCCTCTTCCTGACTTGTTCTTTTTTCACTGACTTGTTCTTTCAAAACACTCAATGGAATGAACAAGTCAGGAAGAGGGGCTTGCCCCCGCTGATAGGATCAATCTAAAACCTCAACGAAAGACAACTCAATCCGCCATCCATCTTCTGAAACTCCGACATGTCCAACGAAATTGTCGGATAACCCAAACGCTCCAGCTCACGCTGTAACTCCGGGTATCCACTTGCTATTAGAATTCTGCCGTTCAGTGACAGGCAATTTGCCGCGTACTCTTCGGTTGAGTTTAAGCAGATAAGATCGTAATCGGAAAACTCTGGTACGTTCCGAAGCGCGTCGATAACCACGAGACGCCGGCCGGAAAGATAAGCCATTCCGCTCTTCAGATGAAGAATATTACTCAGACCACGGATGTCTATCAAACTCGTAGTGTAGCCGAATGCATTTAAATAGGCGGCGAGTTGTCTGGCTCCGTTTCCACTTGTGCGACGCGAGATGCCGATAAAAAAGTGTTCCCCGGCTTCGCAAACGTCACCGCCGTCGAGTGTGTTGGGTTTCTTGATCCACTGAACGCTATTGAAATACTTCTCGACTACTTGAGCAATGCTTTCGACCTCTCCGAACCGGCTCCGGGCGCCTGGCCACGTGACCACCGCGCCACGAGGAGTCAAAACAGCCATGTCTTCGACAAAAGTCGAGTCAGGATGTTTCTCATCCGGCGGCAGGCGTATGAGCTCGAGGCCGCACGATTCGAGAGCCTCGCAGTAGGCCTGATGTTGTCGAAGAACGACTTTCAGATCTGGTTTTCCCAAATCGACCGTAGTCAGTCCTTTTGCGAAGTTTGCGCATGGTTCTTTGACGATGGCCCGTGTAAACACTCAATTAACCTTGCCCATCAAGCGTTTTACGGTTGGCGTCAGCATCGCCAGAATCACCGCCGCGACCAGCAGTCCTGCCGCGATACCGCCGTACAACTTCACGAGCTGCCACGAATTGTTTGCAACGAAGAACCCTGACAGGTAACCCGCAAGCTTGCTGCCAAACGACGACGCGAGAAACCAAACGCCCATCATGATCCCGACGAGTTTCACGGGCGCGAGTTTAGTAACCGTACTGAGCCCGACGGGACTCAAACACATCTCGCCGCAAACCTCGAGGAAGTAAAGACCAACCAGCCAGAGCGGGCTGATCTTCCCGCTCGCCGTCAACATACACGCTGGGATCATCAACAGGTAAGCAGCGCCGATGAATAACAGTCCGAGCGTGAACTTGACCGGACTCGACGGTTGCCGGTCGCCCAGCTTCACCCACAACGCTGCGAACACCGGAACCAGCAGGATGACAAAGAACGGCGTACACGATTGCAAGTAGCTCGAAGGGAATGCAACGCCGAGGATTTCCGTACGCACCAGTTCCTTCGCGAAGAGGTTGAGGCTGGCGCCTTTCTGCTCGTACGCGCCCCAGAACAGGATCGTAAAGAGAAAGAAGATCACGATCGCAGCGATGCGTTTCCAGTCAGACGCTGTCAGCGGTGCGTTCGCGGCGGCATCGCTCACTTTCTCGACAGTCTTTTTCGAAGTCCGCTTGCCTACATGCGCGAGCCAGCTTCCGAATAGCAGAAAGATCACGAGGCCGAAGAGCATTCCGAAGCCCGCAGCGCCGAAGCCCCAATGCCAGCTCGTGTTCGGATCGAAGCCGTTGTTGAGAAGGGTTTGTTGAAAGCTTTTACTCTGCGCGAGGTAACCACAGACGAGCGGCGCCAGCACCGCGCCGATGTTGATACCCATGTAAAAGATCGAGAACCCGCTATCTCGACGCGGATCGTTGGTGCCGTAGAGACCGCCGACCATAGCGCTGATGTTTGGTTTCAGAAGACCGGTACCGACTGCGATGAGCACCATGCCGAGATAAAACGACGTCATCGAGTGAAAGACCATCGAGAAGTGGCCGGCAGCGATGACGAGACCGCCGAGAAAGACGGCCAGACGCGCGCCGAGCAGGTAGTCGGCGGCGAGTCCGCCCGGCAAGGCGGTTATATAAACGGACATCGTGTACCAACCGTAGATCGAGGCGGCGCGCTTAACGTCGAAGCCCAGACCGCCCTGCGCCGGGGGTGCAACCATATAAAGGACAAGGATGGCGCGCATTCCGTAGTAGCTGAAGCGCTCCCAAAGCTCGGTGAAGAAAAGCGGTCCGAGGCCTTTCGGGTGTCCGATGAAGGCCGTGTCGCGCAGTTTTGGGTCGAGTTCAGTTTGTGCGGTCATAATTGCGCGGCAATATATCCCGCCAAGGTGCAAAGAAGCAAAGAAGTTCTCTCTGCGACCTCTGCGTATCTTTGCGTTTCTCTGCG
>Ga0065712_10000304_pt1 | contig 16967 bp, 19 predicted proteins | sample MisRhiReplicate1_FD_59099 | JGI IMG/M metagenome (GOLD analysis project Ga0065712, IMG submission 59099) | Miscanthus rhizosphere microbial communities from Kellogg Biological Station, MSU, sample Rhizosphere Soil Replicate 1: eDNA_1 v3... | ecosystem: Host-associated > Plants > Roots >...
CCCCGCCGAAGTCATTCCGCACGACGTTGCCATTATTTGTATCAGCGCCTTCATAATCTGTTCGTTGGCGGCGCTAATCCCTGCATACTTCGCCGCGCGGCTCGATCCGGTGAAAGCGTTGCGTTACGAGTGATCTGTAGCCACGGCTCTATGAGCCGTTTTCCGGCTACCGGCCACAGCCCGGTGGCTACAGGGCGATTAGAAAAGTGTCGAGCGCGCGAAAAGCGTAATCGTACCCTTCTGGCCAGTCGCTCTGCCGCGGCCCGGCAACATTCAGAATGCCGATCTTATTCTCGCGAACAAATTCGGCCATCAGCTTAGCGGCATCTTCAGCGGAAATCTTTGACGCGTCGATCGCTTGGCGCGGCCGCTCTAGTTCAACACAGAAACGAACGGTCTGCTCGGTGCCGCCGCGAAGTTCCCCCGGGTAAAGTACAACGGTTCCATCAGAATATTTCACGTTCTGCAAAGTGCGTTCAGTAAAACCGCCGCTTGGTAATTCCTGAACTGGGTACTGATCCGGAATTTTGCCGAATTCATCGAGACGTCCGGCCGGACACCATCCGCCGCAGTTAACTCCGCGCCTGAGTGCGACGTCGAGCGCGGCACGATCAACGCCTGTTTGCCCGCCCGAGATGATCTTGAATTGCTTCACTGTAGCTACGGTGTATGACCGCCGACCACCCACGATCGGAGTTCAGTCGCCGGTTGGAAGAATGTCGGCGCGCTCGATCATGAGGATCACNGTTCGCTCCGGCGCNCGTGTCCGATGGCGCACACCTTTCGGCACNACGAAACCCTGTCGTGGCGCAAGCTCAACCACGCGATCTTCCAGATCGATCAGAAACCNGCCATCCAGCACGAAAAAGAATTCGTCGATGTCTTTGTGTTCGTGCCAGTGATACTCACCTTGGACGACCGCCATCCTAACGACTGAATCGTTTACCCTGCACAGCGTCTGGTTGTACCATTTGTCTGTGCAAGCATCAGCGAGCTTCTGCACATCAATCACGTCGAGCGGCCCGTGCAGGATGTTCAGGTACGTTTTGTATGGAAATTCTTCAACTGGTGTTTTCGAGGTCATAACATTCAAATTAACAGGCAGCATTCTTCTCCAAGTTCACTTTCCTGCGTTCCCGCTTGCCTGCTTCATTCTTCACCATCGAAATAATCGGTCTCATCACCTTTGATCACTACACGATCGGCTGCTGACGATTTGTTCACCTTCCATTTATCGCTATCCGGATAATAGCCTGCTTCGCCGATCGGGTTATCCGCGATGACGTAGTAGGTCAGGTCTTCATCACCAGAGTTAATGAGTTGATGCGGTTGGTTGGGGCCAAAGACGAACGCGTCGCCGGCGACCACTTCAGTCTCGCCATCCTTATGACGAACGGTGCCTTTCCCAGAAATCACCAAATACAGCTCCCATTGGGCCGAGTGCGCGTGGTAAGGGAAGTTGTACTTTCCTGGCGGCACTCTGCTCCATTCCAAATCAAACGGGTGCCGCTTGGACAAGTCGAGCGAAGCCGGTTCACGTCCTAGCGCTTCAGAAATTCCTTTAAAGGAGACGACGTATTTTCCACCTGGCGATTGCCATGGATCTTCTTTGATTTCGTTCAGGTTAACCTTCTTCATTGCGCGAGGTAGGGGCTATTGACCTCAATCGCCCACAGGCGGTTCGGTGAACCGCCCCTACCAAAATCATTCTTCGCCATCGAAATAATCGGTCTCGGTTCCTTTCACCATTAGCTCTTCGGATCCTTCCTTGGTCACAGCCCACTTGCCGCTGTCCGGATAATAACAGGAATCACCTGTTGCTCCGCCGCTGCGCGGATTGTCGGCGATGACGTAATAAACGAAATCGTCATCACCGCCATTGCTAAGCTGATGCGCCTCACCGGGCTGAAACAGAAACGCGTCGCCAGGTCCCACTTCGGTTATTCCGTTCTTATCGCGCACATTGCCGCGACCGGAGACGACGAGGTAAAGCTCGGATTCCGCTGCATGGGCATGATAGGGGCAAAGAGATTTGCCTTTCGGTATCCGCACTAACGCTAGATCAAACGGATGACGCTTCGACAAATCGAGCGACTCCGGTTCGCGTCCAAGCGCAACCGAAATGTTCTTCGTAATCCGGCCAAATTTTCCTTTCGGCGATTTTTTTTCCTGCTCGGGAACATCTTTGACATTGATCTTTCGCATATGGAAAAACTCTTCAGCTGACCTAACGAGACGAAACCCGTTTCCTGCTGGCGATGGTGAAAATGGCAATGGCTGCCCAAACGAGGTTCACAAAGGTGGAGGGATACGATCCATAAAAAATTGTGTTGGCGGCCAGGAGCAGGCTGCCGCTGACGTTCAGGAACTGAAACACGGAAGAGTGTCCTTCCCACTTTCTGGCGGAGACCATTGCATACGCCACAAGCAGAACTGCCGCTCCGACCCATCCAATTACATCAAACCATAAGTGATCCTTCATACGGTAGACTTCTCGATAAGTAGTGCTGTCATGTTGAGCGAAGCGAAACTTCTCGGTTTCGTCCCCTGGTGGGCTCGAAGTTAGTCAATCAGACATTCTTCGCTTCGCTCAGAATGACGCGACGGGTTAGATTTTCGGATACACGCGCAAGCTTGCATTACTCCTCCCATTTTTTCGGCAGCTTCTGTTTGAGCGCTTCCACTGGCTCGAACAGGTCGCCTTGTTTTTCGACGCGTGCCAATGTTTGGTCGGAACGAAACTTTAAGATGTCTGCGCGTTGCTTCTTCAAACAATTCTCCACTTCACTCCAGGTAACCGGCGTGGAAACAGTCGGCTCTTCTTTTGCGCGAAGTGAGTAAACGCAAATAGTAGTTTTGTGTTCGTCGTTCTGACTCCAATCGACGAACACTTTTCCTTTGCGCACNGCCTTNGACNTATTNGACGTGACACGATCAGGATGTTCGCGTTCCAAACGTTGGGCTAATGAGCGGGACAAGCCTTTGGTCTGATCGTAAGTCACCGGCGTGTTCACCGGCACATACACCTGTAAGCCTTTGGAGCCGCTCGTTTTTGCGAACGCTTTCAATTTCATTCCATCCAGCAGCTCACGCAGCCAGATCCCAACCTGACAGCATTGGACGATGTCCGCCGGCGCGCCCGGATCGAGATCGAACACCATTATCGTTGGGCGGTCGACGTTGTTCTTGCGCGACAACGATGTGTGCAACTCAAGATCAGCGAGGTTAGCTGTCCAGACGAGCGTGGGGAGATCGTTCGCAAGACAGTAATGCATGATCCGCTGGTTGCCTTCGCTCCATACCTTTGCTGTTTGCACCCATTTTGGCCGATGCACTGGGCAGTTCTTCTCATAGAAAAACTCACCCTCCACGCCATTTGGATAGCGCTTCATTGTGAGCGGGCGGTCCTTCAAGTGCGGCAAGAGCATCGGCGCGATCCGGATGTAATAATCGATTACGTCCGCCTTAGTGAAACCCGCCTTCGGGTAAAGCACCTTGTCCAGGTTCGACACCTGAAGCTTCCGATCGGCAACAACGAGTTCCGCTTTTTTGGCCATCGATGTAATCTTCGCACAACGTCTACAAAAGACGCAAAGGTTCTAATCTTCTCTTACTCTTCGTACCTTTCTCGTTTTCGTGCAGACCCCATTAGGCGAAGAAGCGCTCGGGCGGAAGCACCGGCTTGGGTTTGCAAATCCGGGCGACACAATGTTCCCAGCTTTCGTGCCCGCTCAGGATNTCGATTTCCACCCGCAGAAAATAAATCGGCACTTTCAGATCCGCCTCGGGCAGACGCGGCATNCGCACGGAGTCTTTTTCGGTGGTGACGATCATCGCCAGGTCGCGGCGGATACAACGATTAACGAAGCTGATCAGTTCCGCTTCGGTGTAATAATGATGATCAATGTAGTTTTTCGCGAGATCGACGTGCGCGCCGAGTTTGGTGAGCGCGCCCTCAAAACTTTCGGGGGCAGCAATTGCGCACAGTGAACCGATGAAGGCATCGCGCAAGGCTTCGAGCGGCAGTTGTTCGCCTGTAAAGACATTCTGCAAGTAAAGCGGTTTGTGCGCGCATTCGATAACTTCCGCGGTGCGATTGTATCGGCGGATTCGTCGCATCAATTCGAAATTAGCATCGCCCGTAGTCTTGGTGATAAAGATATAGCTGGCGCGGCGAAGATTCCGTGGCCTCTCACGCAGCGTGCCCCGGGGTAGCAGGAATTCGTTGCCAAAAGGTGCTTGTCGATCCACGAGCACCATGTCCAGCCGATGCTTTAAATGGAGATATTGAAATCCGTCGTCGAGCAGAAGCGTATCGACCTGCCATTTATCAATGGCGAACAGGCCGCTTTTTACACGATCTTTGTCTACCAGTACGATCACATCCTTTAAGTTGTGAGCGAGCATGTAAGGCTCATCCCCGGCGGTCAACGAATCGAGCAGCAGGGATTTTCCGTCGGAAACGATTCGTGGAGGTTCTGAATCTCCGCGGAACCGGCTGCGCCAATCGCGTTTCCGCGGAACGCTTTTGTAGCCGCGACTAAGAATCGCCACTCGCCGTCCCCCAGCCTGCAAAGCCCGGGCAAACTTCTCAACGATCGGCGTTTTACCCGTTCCGCCCACAGTAAGATTGCCGATGCTGATCACGAGACATCCCAACGTGCGTTCGCGGAAAACTCTTTTGCGATAGAAATAAAGCCGGAGCTGCACCAGCCTGTCGTAGACGAATGAGAGCGCGTAAAGAATACTGCGCAGAATGGAGGCGCGAACGCCATGACGTCGTTCGAGGACGACGTCGATGCCGAATTCTTCTAACTGTTCAAGTCGCCGGCCCATCTTAATGGTCGATTCCGCACGTCTGACGACCGATAGGCAGCACTTGCGCGCCGCGGTTATCAGCGTGTGTGATGATTGTCTGACCAGGTACGGTCGCAGAGCGCGCCATGGCGGTCGCGATTTTTTCCGGCGATTTGAGCGTAATAGCTGCTATCGCGGATCCGCTTCCGCTAAGAAACGCGCCGAGCGCGCCGGCTCGCTCAGCGGCGGCAATCACACGAGGAAGAAACGGAATCAACTTCACGCGAAATGGCTGATGAAGGTTATCGGAAAAAGTGCCACGCATTTTTTCGTAATCTCGCGATGCGAAGGCTGCGGTGACCGCGCACGCGTTCGCACAGTTTTCTACTGCAGCAACGCGCGAAATCTTTGAAGGCAAAACCCTTCGCGCTTTCGATGTTTGAATTTCAAGGTCGGGAACCAGAAGCACGAAGTACAGGCGCGACCAAACATCGAAGCGCTGAACGGTGGCGCCAAGGAGCGACGGCTTGGACAGCCGTCGAAGCATGACGGCTGGGAAGCCGTCACTCCTTGTAACAGTGAAGCCGCCGAATGTGGCCGGTGCAGCGTTATCAGGATGTCCTTCCACCTCCGCACATAATCGGAAAACGGCTAATCGATCGAGCGGCTTGCCACTGAGGTGGTTCAGGGCAAGAAGGATGCCGAGGCGAACGGTTGCGCTGCTGCCCAGTCCGCGACAGCGCGGAATTTGTTCCCCAATTGAACAGGAAAACGAGAACACACGGCGCCGCGNCTTCNTGAAAAATCTTTCTGCTGCGTCAGACACAATTTGTGGATGAGAAGNTCGAGGCACCTTACTCCGGACGACCGTAACGCTGTTATAAAGTCGGAGCGCGACGCCNAGGCAATCGTAGCCGGGACCAAGATTGGAAGTGCTTGCGGGAACACGAACGGTGACTTGTTGCATAGTTACGCCGCCGACACGCAGCCGTTGACTCGACGGCGCGAACGTGATGGCGGCAGTGTAGCAACGCCGCGTTTCCGGGCAACCCATCCGTTGCGGCATGTTGATTTCGAACTATCCGGTTGGAGCACAACAAACAAAATGACTGCGGGATGGATTGATTCACGCTTGCTCCGCGATTTCGGGGCTGAGGGTACTGACGCGCACCGGCTTTGTACCATTGAGGATGGCTGGGTCGAACGCTTCGGTAGCGACATTCTGATCTCGTTCAAAAGAGTGTTGGCTCGTGAACGGCTGCTGAAAGAGCTCCAAAGTTGGGCCGATTCGGCCCGCTTCCAAGTGCGACGCGTGTTTGCGCGATTGATTCCGACAAAAAGCGAACGTCGCGAATCACCCGCCCTGATCATTGGCGATCCGAGCGAGAGTTTACAAACCGTCGCCACCGAATGGTATCTGCGGTTCGGCATAGACTTCGGCACGGGTTATTCGCCTGGTTTGTTTTTGGACCAGCGGGAGAATCGCCGGTATTTGCGTCATATTGCGCCAAAGCGACTGCTGAATTGCTTTGCTTACACTTGTTCTTTTTCCGTATACGCGGCATGTAACGGTGCGGGCACTCTTAACATCGACCTTTCCAGAAAATATCTCACCCGTGGACGCGAGAATTTCGCGCTGAATAACCTATCAACGATCAATCATCGCTTTATCACGGATGACGTGCGATCCGTCCTGCCCCGGCTCGCCCGGAGAGGCGAAAAATTCGATGCCATCATCCTCGACCCTCCGACTTTTTCGCGTTCTTCACAGGGAAAGACGTTTCAAGTCCAGGACGATTTCGAAAACTTGCTCATAAGCGCTCTCGCATTAGCGGAGCGTGACGCCCACGTTCTCCTTTCGACTAATTGTTCTGCGTTAGGCGAGCGGGCGCTGAAGGTGATGGCCCGGTATTGTCTGAAAGAAACGCGTCGAGCGGCGGCATTTCACCAGTCGTTGCCGCTGCCTGATTTCCCACCTCGCGCCGGTGCCAGCTCGATCTGGCTAGCGTTGCGGTGATAGTTCGATGCGCGCAGGATGCCTTCACAATGCGAATCATTAGCGTCATGGATCAGTTATCTGCTGAAATGGTTGCTGAGTTTCCCGAACGCGGAATGCAATGGGTGAAAGACCGAGTCGAAACGGTGGTCAATGAAACCGGTGATTACGTGCGCGAAAAGCCGACACAGTCTCTCTTCTATGCATTTGCGGTTGGATACGTGTTGAATCGCCTGCCGTTAGGTCGAGTGCTAGCCGGCCTTCTGCGTCTTCTTTTTATGGCATTAAAGCCGGCGGTCTTGATTTACGGTGCCGCCAAATTGTACCGATCAGCGCAGGAACGGGAAGCGGTAGAACGGTAAAGTTGAAACCGGTTTAATGCTGGACCGGGCAGAGGCGGCAAAGNGANATTATTCTTCNAGCGTAAACCCGATCTTCAGAGTNACCTGCCAGTGNTCGATTTTGCCCTCGTCGATGTAACCGCGGGTCTCGATCACCTCGAACCAACGCATGTTCCGAATCGTCTTGCTCGCACGCGCCAGGGCGTTGCGGACCGCTTCCTCCATTCCATTCGGCGATGAGCCAACGATTTCAATTTTCTTGTAAACGTGTTCAGCCATGCGCGCATTGTCTGCGGCGTTCCTGGCGAAAACAATAAAAACCCTATCGTCTCCGCGAATTGGAGCCATTCCCGCAAGAGGAAATTTGCTTTACAAACAAGCACCCGTTCCGCCAGCCTCTCGTCGTGCGAACATCGTTTGCAGTCTGTTTCCTGCTAACAACTGTTTTCTGCGGCGCGCGCGCTCAGGACCAGGAGAAAAAACTGGTCGATCGGCTTCTCAAACCTGACATGGCGCTGCAGAACGATGCGCAAAACAAGAAATTTAACGGAGACGGTTCGGCATCCATCAACAAACACGCAAACGTCGCAACATTTTTCCTTCACCAGAAAGCGAGTTCGAAAAATTATTCCGGGACACGAGATTTCTCGACCGCGCAATTTTATTCCCACACCTACCGCGGCAAACGGACCGCTTACGAGGTCCCGTCACAGCAAACAGTTGCAAATTCCAAGGCTATCTACGGAAGTAAGACCGCCCACGGTGTTCGCGACGCACCTCAGTCCGCGAAAAGCGTCGCCTCTCATGCGTATGCAGGTAACCGTCCCTTTCTGAGCGAAGGCACAAATCAAAAGTCACTAAACAGACACACCGAGCCGCTCACGATCGAGCAGGTGCGTGAGTTGTTGAACAAAAACAAGTAGCGCTCGTCCGGGCGAGGCGGGTGCGCTATTCTGTGACCGGATAATGCAACCGGACGAAGCTCTGGCGTTGTTGAAACAAGGCGCAGCGCAAATCATCAATGAAAGCGAACTGCGCGAGAAACTAGCGCTAGGCCGGCCGTTGCGGGTCAAGCTGGGGGTGGACCCAACCACATCGGATATTCACCTTGGGCACACGATTGTTTTGCGCAAACTGCGGCAGTTTCAAGACCTCGGGCACCAGGCAATTCTCATTATAGGCGATTTTACCGGAATGATCGGCGATCCGAGTGGCCGGTCAGTTACGCGGCCGCACCTGACGCATCAGGAAGTAGTCACAAATGCGGCGACTTATCGCGAGCAGGCCTTCAAGATTCTTGATCCTGAGCGGACAGAAACGGTCTGCAACGGTGACTGGTTTCGCACCATGTCATTCGAAGACGTCATCCGCTTGAACAGCCGCGTGACATTGCAGCAGTTGTTGCAGCGGGAAGATTTCAAAACTCGAATCGAAGAAAGGCATCCGATCCGCGCACATGAAGTCCAATATCCAATTATGCAGGGATGGGACTCTGTGATGGTTGAAGCAGATGTCGAACTCGGAGGAACTGACCAACTCTTCAACATTCTCATCGGGCGCGATTTTCAACGAGAAGAGAGGATGCCACAGCAGGTCGTTTTCCTGCTCCCGATTCTAGAAGGCTTGGATGGCTCCAAAAAAATGAGCAAAAGCCTGGGTAACTACGTCGCCGTCAACGACTCGCCTTCGGAAATCTTCGGAAAACTAATGAGCATTTCGGACGAGCTAATGGCGCGGTATTACCAATTGCTTCTGCGACGTGCAGCGCCGCAAGACACGCACCCGCTCGAGGCCAAGAAACAGCTCGCGTTCGAAGTCGTGCAGACTTACCACTCGGCGCTCGCGGCCACCACCACGCTGGATGAGTGGAACACGCGCTTTAGCGAGCGGGACTTGAAGAAGGCGGATCTCCCGGTCTTTTCAGTGGGGGAACAACAAGACTTCACGGCCCTCACTGTGGTGTCAGCGGTTTACCAGCAAGTGTTTCAATCAGAAAGATCGCATAGCGAGGTCTCACGACTGATCAAACAGGGCAGCGTCGAAATTGATGGAATCAAAATTCGCGATCCCAAGGCCAAAGTGGCCCTTCACCCGGGCCAGATCCTGCGCCTCGACCGTAAACATGCCGTGCGCATTACCTGACCCGGGTGACCCAAATCCTCGGTTAGGAATGATCCTCTAGCAACGCCGCTTCGTCAGGCGTGAGCCGGCTGGAGCACGGGCATAACGCGCGGACGCTCCACGTAGCTTGACCTGATTCCTTCGAAATGCGCCCGGATGCTGCGCAGTTCTGCATTTACAAAGCTATCCACAAAATGCAGACGCCTATCCAGCCATGCGAAAAGTTTGTTTTTAATTTCGTAGTGCACGGCGAGCGTCACCTCGGTGCAGTGCGAGCGGATCTCGGCAAAATCAACGATGCCCATCAGGCAAATGTTTCCGCCGACTGACTCGAACGCATATTGGCTAGGCGAATCTCCATCGACCGACAGCAGCACCGTGTGCGCTTCGAAGCCAAAGGGGCCGCGAAAGCTGAAATCGACGGTCTTGGATGATGTCACGGTGGCCCGTGTCACCATTAGAAACTGGCGTCGATAAGATTGAATACTGGCCAGACGTGCTTTGCACTCGGCCACCGGTTGGCTCATGTGTAAGGTTTTTTCTAGGAGCATAAGGTATAATTGGTTTTCATAACATCTATGAGCAATGCCAATGCCAACTCTTATCTCCGCGGCGGATAAGGGCTCACCAACAGGGAAGTGTTCGATTTTATTACAGGCTCTGTAACGATCACAACACGTCCGCGCCCAAGGATATACGGTTTTCTCTTAGGTAGCGAAGTTATGCCACCTGTTTGATGCGATCCGTTACGTTACTTGAGCGAGTTCCGCGAATTGTCTCCATCATCGAGAGAAAAATTTTCGCGCCATCTGCGCCGCCCAGCCGTGGATCCGAAGCGCGATCAGGGTGGGGCATCAAACCGAAAACATTCCGATCGTGATTGCAAATCCCGGCAATATTTTCGATCGAGCCATTTGGATTTGCTTCGGGAACGACCTGACCCTGGCTGTCTGTGTAGCGCAAGACGACCTGTTCATTCACGTTCAACTCACGCAACGTTTGCGGGTCAGCAAAAAAACATCCCTCTCCGTGTGCCACAGGCAGGCGCAAAAGCGTTCCCTTCGGACAGCCGTGGGTGAATGGAGTGGCATCTGTCTCAACGCGTGTAGTGACGATGTCACAAACAAACCTGAGTGAGCGATTTCGCACAAGTGCGCCCGGCAAAAGACCGGCTTCGCACAAAACTTGAAACCCGTTGCACGTCCCGAGCACGAGCTTGCCGGCGCGCGCATCGCTGATCACCGCCGTCATGATGGGCGAAAAACGAGCGATGGCTCCGCAGCGAAGATAATCGCCGTAGGCGAATCCACCCGGCAATACAATCGCATCGAAACCATCGAGCGAAGTTTCCTTATGCCAGACGTATTCGGCTTCCAGTCCATCGAGCCCATTAATGGCCGCGACACAATCCTGGTCGCAATTGGAACCGGGAAACTGAATGACGGCAAAGTTCATCGTGAGTTTAATGTGCGCGTGCACGTTGCTCCGCGTGGTAATCGTTCACCACGAGACACGCATGGATGACTCCCGGTATCCATCCAAGCAACGTCAAAATGATGCTTAGAAAGAAACTCGCGATGCGTCCTGTCATCAGCACTGCAAGCGGCGGAAATACTACGCAGAAAAAATATCGCAGCGCTTTCATAAATTCTTCCCCATCTTCTGAATCTTTGCCTTCGTCTCTTTGTTGTTTCCCGATTCACGTTTCAACAATTCGTAATCTTCGATCACCGGATTCGACAGCAAATCGCGACAAAGCTGGTGTAGCCGCGTTTCAAGCTCGCCACCGTTTTGCCCTTCGATTTCGATCTCCATGTACTTGCCAATTCGTACACTGCGCACCTCGGGCATTCCCAAGTGGCGCATGGCATCACGAACCGCGTTTCCCTGCGGGTCCAGCACGGCGGCTTTTGGCATGACGATTACCCTAGCGTTCATCACGGCACAATATTGCGCCGATCTCCGGCCACAAGCGCAATCACCTGCCATCACTTCAAAACCACAACATCAAGAATGCCGTTCCGTCGAAGAACGTTCACGCCTACATCTCCTTCGTCGTGTCTCGTGAGCAAAAGATCAACGCTTGCGTCTCCCACTTTGAGATCACGAATACTGATTTGCGGAAGAAATTGGGGCAACAATGGCTTTGAAAACACCAGCCTTCGTTCTGGAGCAAACAGCTCAAGACCCAGACATGCTTGCAGCACAAGAAATACAGCGCCAGAAGCCCACGCCTGCGGAGCGCAGGCAACTGGATACAACGTAGGCGCTTCACCGGGCCGTCGCGGAAAGCCGCAAAATAATTCCGGAAGCCGATGTAAATCGAAAAAGATACTCGCGTCCATCATACCAGCGAGCACCATGGCAGCCGATTCCTTAAGGTCGTATCTGGCAAATCCGGCCGCGATCAGTGAGTTATCGTGCGGCCAGATCGAACCATTGTGATACGACATCGGATTATAGCGCGCCTCACTGCTGGCTACCGTGCGAATTCCCCATCCTGAAAAGGATGTTTCGTCGGTCAGCGTAGTGGCAACGCGACGCGCGTGTTCCTCCGTCGCGATACCCGCGAAGAGACAATGACCAGCATTCGAAGTTCGGACGCGGCAAGGCCTCTTGCTGCCGTCCAACGCCAACGCGTAAGTGGAAATGTCTTCACACCAGAAGGTCTCGTCGAACCGCCGACGCAAGTTTTCGGCCTGGTTCTTCAGCTCTTGCGCCGCTGCCCCATCGCCCAACAGCAAAGCAAGCTCGCTGGCTGCGAGTTTCGCGGCATATACATAACCTTGCACTTCGCACAGCGCGATCGGCGCCTCGGCAAGAACGCCGTCGCTGTGAAAAACCGAGTCCTGTGAATCTTTCCAACCCTGCTGAATGAGACCGTGTTTCGACTTACGACTGTATTCGACGAAACCGTCTCCGTCTGCGTCGCCATAGCGCTCGATCCACTGAAGCGCGCGCTGGACGTTCGACCAAATCGACTCCACGAAAGCGCGGTCGCCGGTCCGCTTGTAATACGCGCCTGCCAGCATCACAAAAAGCGGCGTCGCGTCGATGCTTCCGTAATAGCACCTGAACGGCACTTCGCCGAGGATGGACATTTCATCATCGCGGAATTCATGCAGCACCTTGCCGGGTTGCGCGTCTTGCTCCGGCTTCTCAGCGTCGGCTTGATTAGCGGCGAGATACGCCAGAACGCCGCGCGCGAGCGATGGATCGAACCACAAACTTTGTAACGCCGTGATGATTCCGTCGCGCCCGAACACGGTGCTGAACCAGGGGACGCCAGCGTACGGATAGGGACCATAGCGCGTCTCCGTTCGCATCATATGAAGATCGGCAAGCGAACGGTTCAGCCAGTCGTTGAACTGTTCATTGTCAGCGAAAATCTGCGGTTCATGAGCGCGGGTGCGTTCGAGCGCAGCAGCTGCGTCGTGCATGATCTTTTCGTAAGACTCGTTCCCGCCATGCGAATCGCCGTCCACCTCACATGCAACGGCCCATTGATAATTGGCATTCGCGCCGGGTTCCAAGTGGACCTGACACGTGACGACAGACTTGGTCACGCGAGATGGCTTCGGTTCGAACGTAATCCGCGTCCGGCGAAACCGTTTATCCAATCCCTCATACGCCAACACTAGCCCGTCGTCAGTGATTTCAGGTTCCAAGTGACGACCACGACGCTCCCGATGCATCCCACGCAACTCGAAAATATCGGCAAAATCGGCATCGAATTCGATCGATAAGACAAAGTCGACAGCTGCGCGTCCGTAATTATGAATACGAAGCCGCTCGTGACAGGCTTTGTCCCACAAAATCTTTGAGCGAAACACGTGTATCGTTCCTCTTGGAACTACGATCTCGCTATCGCGCCAGACATCGGGATTCGTAGCGTCTACAGCAAGCACGGCGTTGTCCTCCCGGACCGTCGAGCTCAGGAGCAAAGGCCGATCCTTTCCTAGCTTCAAAGTCAACCGTGATAAAAACCGCGTGTCCTGGTAAAACAATCCGAGTTCGCCGGCCCCGAACGTCTCGACATCGCCAAATCGATCGAACACAGCGTACATGTCTCCCTGTTTCAGGACCCGCGTCCGCACGTCCACACGCGCTGAAGAGGAACGAATGTAAAACTCGTTCCGAACACGAATCACTTCTCCCTTGGCCATTACGCGGCCTCCGACACTTCTTGGTTTCTCCCAATCTTGCTTTCACGGAGCGGCGCCACCTGTGCAATTTTCATACTTAAAGTAAGCCCTTCCTCTTCGAAATTTCTGACCCAGCGCAACCGGGTCAAATCTGAAATACAAGAGGCACTTATCAGTCTGCCTCGATCCTCGCGATCAATTCCCGGCTTTTTATGTTCGAGTGCGCCAACGAAAACGCGCGCACCAATTGTTTCTTCTTGCCGGGGGCGCCGATCTATCGGTCGGGCGTTTCGCGAATAACGTCGCTCGCTTTTTTGTCTTCGCGCAAGCCCATGAAAACCGGTGCACGCAATTTTCCGTCGCGCGTCCACTCTGCGAATTTAATCTCAGCGACGAACTTTGGATTGATCCACTGAATCTTTTTCATCATCGAAGGTGTAATGCCTAGCACCCATTGACCATTTTGCTTTGACGGCAGGTCGACAAACGGACAGTCGGCACGTTCTTCGGCCCGGAATTTCTTGTGCAATGTGGCCAATAATTTCGTTGTAAATCCGGTGCCAACCTTCCCGGCGAACACAAGATCCCTGCCTTTGTAATAGCCAGCGAGAATTGCGCCGAAATATTTGCGCGCGCCCTGTGGTGGGGTGTATCCGCCGATGACGAATTCCTGTTCATTAACACATTTAAGTTTGATCCATGCGCCGCTTCTCCGGCCGGGTTCGTAAACGGACTGGCGCAATTTGCCAATGATTCCTTCCAAGCCGCGGCGCTGCACTTCTCCGAGGAGCTGCCTGGCATCTCCACCAATCGCGCCGGAGTATCGAACCATGGGGTCGTCTGCGCCGGCACATAGTTTCTCCAACACATTTTTGCGCGCCTCTAAGGGGACCGAGATAAGATTCTTGCCGTCGAACTGGAGAAGATCAAAAGCATAAAAATAAACTGGCGATTTTCGCCCTTCCATCTCGCGCGCCTGCAAAAGCTGAAATGACGAGCGACCCTGTTCATCAAGCGCGACTACCTCGCCATCAACCACACATTGATCTGCGGGCAAATTTTTGACCGCGTCGACGATCTCGGGAAAACGCGCGCTCAAATCGTTTTGATTGCGCGACAGCAACGAAACCTTAGCGCGGTCTTTGATCGCAATCAGCCGGATGCCATCGAATTTAAGCTCGTAAATCCAGTCCCCCGTTGTTGGCGGTTGCTCCACTAGTCTCGCTTTCATCGGTTCGACGAAACGCGGTTTTGCGGCAGGCAAACGTGGTAGGGAGGGCTCGCCGAGCCGTCCGTCTGCCTCTCCTGGAACATTGTTTCGGCGCGCCCGGCGGTCGCGCCTTACCGCTTCACCTTTTACTTTTTTTTTAATCGCCTGCCGAATTCGCGCCTTAAATTGCGATGTCGCACTTTTGTCGTCTACACGATTCGATTGCCACTCGGCGTCGCGCGCGTCTCCAATTTGTTTCATTGTTCGGCCGGTCTTAACCGATTCATCGTCGACCTTGCTCGAAATTGGTTTTACGTCGTCGCCGGTCTTTAAGATCAGCCACTGATTCTTTTCGCCGTCGCGGCCGCGGATACGCACGAGAGTCCATTCGCCTTTGGCCTTTTTACCATCGAGAAGAAGGTGCAACTTACCTTCCCGCAGCGATTTTACGGGTTGCTCGCCGTAAACGTAGTAGGTGCCGCGGTCCCAAACCATCACGGTACCCCCGCCATACTGCCCTTCGGGAATCACCCCCTCGAAGTCTTCGTATTCAATGGGATGGTCTTCGACTTCGACGGCAAGATGTTTCTCGCCGCGCTTCCAGGGAAGTCCCTTCGGCAGTGCCCAGGATTTCAGCACGCCTTCCATTTCCAGGCGAAAATCGTAATGCAACCGGCGCGCAGCGTGTTTTTGAATGACGAATCGTGACGCGCCTTTGACCTTTTTGGGAGCGGGCTTGCCTGCCGGCTCGGCGGTCTTTTTGAAGTCGCGTTTGCGTTTGTATTCGGTCAGCGCCATTGGCGCTCAAATAAACCACGGATTGCCCGAGTGGGCACGTAGGTTGTGAAGTTGGTCGCCGCGGCCAACGCCGCTACGACAAACTAACCGTCGCTCGGCAGCGGCTCGCCCACGAGGTACCTGACAAAGCGACGAATGATGATGTTCTCGCCCAATTCGGCAATCTTGGAAGTCAGCAAGTCGCTAATTGTCATGTCGGGATTTTTGATGAACCCCTGCTCCAGCAAGCAAACGGTGCTATAAAACTTCTCCAGTTTTCCGTCGACAATTTTGTCCGCAACGTGCGCCGGCTTGCCTTGCACTTGTGCCTTGTAGATTTCGCGCTCCGCCTCGATCAAATTGCCCGGAACGTCGGCGCGGCTCACGTAGAGCGGGTGCGCAGCAGCGACGTGCAATGTGATGTCTTTCACGAACTCTCGGAAATTCTCGTTCCTCGCTACGAAATCGGTTTCGCAATTCACCTCCACGAGCACGCCAACCTTGCCCTGCAGATGAATGTACGAAGCCACGATTCCCTCCTTTGCCGCACGCGTGGCCTTTTTCGCCGCGGTAGCGATGCCTTTTGTGCGCAGGATCGTTTCGGCCTTGTCCAGGTCGCCGCCGCTCTCGACGAGAGCGCGTTTGCAATCCATGAATCCGGCATTGGTCTTTTCGCGGAGTTGCTTGACGAGTTTTGGATCGATTTCAGTTGTTGCGTTCATTGGTTTTTGAATCGTCGTAGCGGCAGAAGTTGAACCGCTGGAGCGGCTGGCGTCAGGCCGATACGCCTGCCATCTCCACTTGTTCGCGAACGCGAGCCTCGCTGCTGGCCGAAACAATTGCATCAACCAGTTTTTGTAAAATCACCCGGATCGCACGGATGGCATCATCGTTCCCCGCAATCGGATAATCGATGAGTTCGGGATCAGCGTTGGTATCCACGATCGCGACCACCGGGATTCCGAGGCGGCGCGCCTCATTGACAGCGTTTTGCTCTCGCAGGGTGTCGATTATCACGAGGACATCGGGCAATTGTGACATCTCGAGGATCCCCTCGAGGTTGCGCCTGAGTTTTGCGGCCTCACGATTCAGCGCAGCCAATTCTTGCTTGCCCATTTTCTTGTATTCCGGCGACTGCTCAATCTGCTCAATGTATTTCAGTCGGCCGATGCTTTTGCGGATCGTGGTAAGATTGGTCAGAGTTCCACCCAGCCAGCGTTGGTTCACGTAGAATTGCCCGCACGCCAATGCGGCTTCTTTTATTGCTTCCTGAGCCTGTTTTTTGCAGCCGACAAACAAGATCCGGCCACCGCGGCGCGCGACCTCCTGGAGGAAATCGGTGGCCCGGCGGAGCTGCCTCACCGTTTCATCAAGATTGATGATGTAAATCTGGTTGCGTTGCTCAAAGATGAACGGCTTCATCTTTGGATTCCAACGCTTCGTCTGGTGTCCAAAATGAACACCAGCTTCCAATAATTCAGGTACTAATTCTGTGGTATCTGCCATAAGAGAAATTCCCGATGGCGGGAGCTTTCAGAGCGGGGCGTGAAGATGCTATAGGCCGCGTCGCTGCGCAACTT
>Ga0065712_10068021_pt1 | contig 16962 bp, 14 predicted proteins | sample MisRhiReplicate1_FD_59099 | JGI IMG/M metagenome (GOLD analysis project Ga0065712, IMG submission 59099) | Miscanthus rhizosphere microbial communities from Kellogg Biological Station, MSU, sample Rhizosphere Soil Replicate 1: eDNA_1 v3... | ecosystem: Host-associated > Plants > Roots >...
GAAGGGGAAAACATTGGGCATCAGCAGCTTCGGGGCGACGCCCGATCTCGGCGCGCGCATGATGATCAAGCAAGCCGGCATCGATCCGGATAAAGAGATCAAGATTTTGGCGTTGGGCTCCGATGCCGCCCGGCTCACCGCTCTCAAGCAGCGGGTCGTGGACGTGGTGGTGATCTCACCCCCCGCGGACACACAAATGGAAAAACAAGGCTATCGCATTCTCGCCCGCGCTTACGAACTTTTCAGTTTTCCCTATCTCGGTCTGGGCACCCACACGCGCAAGATCAAAGAGAAACCCGAAGAGATTCGCCGCGTCATCAAGGCAACGATCCGCGCCAATCGTTTCATCCGGGACAACCGCGACGAAGCCGTCCGGACCTTAATCGCCTGGGGCAAAGTCGAGCGTGAATTCGCTTACGCATCCTATGACGCGCTCAGAAATCTTTTCAACGCCGACGGCGCAGTGCCCGAAGATGGCTTGAAATTGGTGATCGATCAAGCGCGGCGCAGCGCGAAAATTACCCGCGAGATCGCGCCGGCCGAAGTAGCCGATTTGACGTTTCTACATCAAGCGCAGGCAGAACTAGGCATCAAGCCACGGTGAGGCAATATTGTTATGAATCTTCAAATTTTCTCGAGAACTGGAGTTAGAGTGGGGGTACTCAGCACGCGCCGAAGCACCCCCATCTTTATCTTCCCCCATCAAGGGGGAAGAAGGATGAACGTTGACTCGTTCAGCAAGGACTTAACATTGAAATTGGAGCGAACACATGATCATCGACTGGCATGCCCATGTTTACCCACCCGAACTCGCCCGTGAGCGGCGTTGGGGCGGTACGACGCCGCTCACGATTGAAAATCTCCTTGAAGCCCACGAAAAGGCCGGCATCGACCGTTGCGTCATCAGCAACACCATTCATTATCTCAAAGAAAAAACCAATGACGAATCACTGGCGTTTCTCCGCCGCTGGAACGACTACGCCGCCGAAATTCAGCAAAAGTACCAAGATCGAATTATCGTTTTTACCAGCACACTGCCCTGCGGCGGCGCGCCTTTTGTCAAAGAGCTCGAACGCGCAATTGTCGATTTGGGCCTGCATGGAGTGCTGATCAATTCGAGCCACCAGCGCGCTTACCCGGATGACGATGAAGCCAAGCCGTTTTTCGAGATCGTAAACAGCTTGAAAATTCCCGTGATGATGCATGCGCCTTCGGTGGGCTTCGGGGAAGAGCGCATGCGCGATTACCGCCTGGCCTCCAGCGTCGGCCGGCCGTTCGATGAGTGTTTGAGTATCGCGCGCATGATCGTGCGCGGCATCTTCGAGCGCCATCCGGATATGAAATTCGTCGGCTGCCATCTCGGCGGCGGTATTTGCGACGTCATCGGCCGCATGGATTATGCCTATGAGCTCGGCGATCTGGCATCCGGCTTAGGATCGTACGAGCCCATGCTGATCACCAAGCGGCCAAGCGAATATTTGAAAAGATTGTACATGGACACCGTTGCCTACCACGCGCCGGCGGTCATGTGCGCCTACCAAACAGTGGGTAGCAAACAATTACTGTTCGGCAGCGACGCTCCCCCGCTCTTGCCACTGCTGCCGCGCGCCAAGAAAATCATCGAAGATTTGCCGATTCCGGATTCGGAAAGGGAAGATATTTTTGGCCGCAATGCGCTTAAATTGCTACAGCGCATATAGCGAGCGCAGGCGCAGTTGCCAAGGGGAAATCAATTGTAATAAATTGAATGGCGAAAGGAATTGCTCATGCCTCTATCCTACGATGACCTGATCGAACCCACCATTGTCCGACAGGTTTCGAAAAGCGTAGCCTACTGCCGCTGCACCCGAAGCAAAAACTTGCCGTTCTGCGACGGCTCTCACGCGGTGACAAATGTTCAGCCATTCATTTTGGAGCTCAAACAACCGGAAACCATCGCCATCTGCCGCTGTTGGAAATCCAAAGATCACCCTTATTGCGACGGCACTCACGGCCGGCTAGTCAAGCCGAAAGAGCGTCCGCCACGCCAACACGGCTAATCCCCAACATTAAACATTGAATCTTGAACCACGCTGAAGCACGATGGCTTGAACAGGTTGAAAAATTTGACCGGCTTGAACAATTTGAACGCAACTAATAGGAGGTATTCATGGTCGAGATGAAAAATCCCATCAAAGAAGCGGACGCCAACCCGGGTGTCAATCACTTAAGTCTCTGGCGAACCGATCTGGCCTATTTTTGGGTAATCAACTGCGAAGGTCGGCTTCAGGACGACATGCACTACCACGACAACGACGACCATATTTTCATGTTGCTCGAAGGTGAGTGTACCATTCGCACGCCTCATAAAGAATTTATCCTGAAACAATTCGACACGGTGCTGCTGAAATCCGGTGAAGCTTATCAGCTATGCAACACCGGCGCGGGCAGAATGCTGCTGCTGGGCGCGGGCAACTCCGGCGTCGACGGCAAACCGAGAACCCGTGTGCCGAAGATTCCCAGTCACATACCGGTCACAGATCCGATTGTTGCGTAATCACGGGATACTCGGCGCGCTGGCGGGCGACTTCGGCTCGGTAACGCCGGCTGATGCTTAACAAAGTGAGAGCGGCGACCACGCATACGGCGCCGCTCCACGCAAACGTCCAATCCATACCGATGGCCGACCCCGACGCACCAATGATCATGCTACCCAACGACCATAACCCGCGATCCATAAAAAAGAGGCTAAGCACACGACCCAATAGATTATTGGGTGTTGAACTCTGAATCGCTGTGTTCGACAGCGCGCGTGCGGAGATTTGACAAAAGCCGACCATCGCGAGGAAGAGAAACGACAAAGCGAAATTGTGCGAAAACGCGAACAGGCCGATCGCGAGGCCGAACCCCATGGAGCTAAAGCATATGGCTCGAATGCCGACGCGGAGCTTGTTTACCGACGCGAGTGTCAAGGCGGCGAATGTCGCGCCCAGGCCGGGCGCCGACATCAGCACGCCGAACCCCGAGGCGCCCACGTGCAGCACGTTGGTCGCAAACACCGGCACGAATCGGTTGTAAGGAGCAACAAACGTGGCGGTGACATACGAGAGCCCGACGATATACAGCATGCGCCGATTGCTTAAGAGATAGTGAAATCCTTCCTTCACGTCCGCCCAAATATTCAGTTGGTCAATACGCTTTTCCCAGGGCGGCAATTCCATAAGATAAAGATTAAAAATGAGATAAATGAAGCTAAGAGCATTGACGAGAAAACATCCAGCGATGCTGATCCACGCGATGATCACGCCACCCAGCGACGGCCCCAAAATCTTCGAAAAATTAAAGACCGAAGACTGAAGCCCGATTGCGTTGAGCAATTCTTCCTTGGGCACGAGGCTGTTCACCAACGACTGACGCGCGGTCTGATTGATCGTATTGACCATGCCGAGAAAGAAGGCCAGAACGGCTATATGCCAAAGCTGAATCAAGTCGAATTGAACAAGAAGCCAGTAAATGATCGCTTGAACCATGGCGAGCGATTGAGTGATCATTAGCACCCGCCTGCGATCGAAGCGATCTGCGATGGCGCCGCCGACCGCGCCGACCAAAAGCCGCGGCAAAGTATCGAAGAACGCAATAACCCCGATCGCGACGGGAGAGCGCGAGACGTGCCACACCAACCAGCTCTGCGCGACGTTTTGCATGAAATCGCCCGAGCTGGAGACCAGCGCGCCTTCCAAAAGGAGCCGGAAATTTCGATGCTTCAGAGATCGGAGGGTTCGTAGGTTGCGGAGACGTTGCATGTTCGGACGCTGGTACAAACATCTATTCTTACGCGACTGCACCAGGTTTGCAAAGCACCTTAGGCATTATACTCTCGTCGAATTGTACGGAATCACTCGAAAGACTAATATCCCTCAGTCGAGGCACACTCATTAGGTTCAGCCGTCGGAGGCAGCCATGGTTCAAATGCCGATCATCGATTTGCTGTCGCAGGCGCGCGCGTTGGTACAAACCGGCAGGCGCGTGAGCGTTCTTTGGCAGCATGCGGATACCTTGGTATTTCTCGCCCGCGGCCGCGAATACCGCAGCGAGTTCCATATCAATCCCAGCGATGAAACCATGCAAATGATAAAAGGCGAGATGCGGTTGCACTATCGGACGGCGGACGGTAAAGAAGCGGTCGCCGAAATTCCCGAAGCCTCGATTATTTATACGCCGGCGGGAACTCCCCATTCGCCGCGCTTTTCACCCGAGGCGTTTGCGCTGATCTCCGAACGCAAGCGACGGGCGGGCGAGATCGATCGCTTTCATTGGTATTGCGCGAAGTGCGATCAATTTTTGCACGAAGAAAAATTCATCGTGCACGATTATGCTGAAGATCCGGTCTCGATGGCTTACAAACGCTTTTTTGACAACGAGGAATTCCGCACCTGCAAAAAGTGCGGCGCAGTGATGCCGGCGCCGGCAGCGCTGTGAAGCAGGCTCTCGTTGTGCCCGGTGATTAGGTGATAGCCGGGCTGATGCGCCGCAATGCCGGTCTGGCGCGTGAATCCTGAACTAGAGAGATGAACTTGCGCCGTCAGGTTGGGTATTCAGATGTTGAGTTCTTTCGATCGATCATAAGCGTGCCGCGCTCCGGAAACGCCGCCCTCACGCGGAAAAATTCTATCGATCGCAGCCAACTCTGTCGAGGCCAATTGGATATCGGCAGCGGCTGCGTTGGTTTCCAGATGCGGGATCTTGCTGGTACCGGGGATGGGCACGAAGAAATCTCCTTGGTGCAGAATCCACGCCAAAGCAAGCTGCGCGACGGAACATCCTTTGGATTCGGCGATTGATTGCAATTCTCTCAACAGCGTCGCGTTTCGTTGAAAATTCTCCCGGTGAAAGCGCGGGCCGCGGCGCTTTGCTTCCTGTTCTCCAATCTCCGCAAAATCATTAAACGCCCCGCCGAGAAACCCACGCCCAAGCGCGTAATACGCGACGAACCCGAGCGCAAGCTCGCGCACGACCGGAATCGTATCGGCTTCGTAATCACGGGTCCAAAGGGAATACTCGCTCTGCACAGCGGTGATCGGGTGAACTGCGTGAGCGCGCCGAATCGTTTGCGGCCCGGCTTCGCTCAAGCCGAGGTGACGCACCTTTCCCTGCTCCACGAGCTTGGCCATTGCGCCAACCGTCTCTTCAATCCGTATTTTCGGATCCACGCGATGCAGATAATAAAGATCAATGTAGTCGGTCTGGAGTCGGCGCAGCGAATTGTCACAAGCCCAGGAAACGTACTCCGGCTTTCCCTCGACTTCACGGCCAGCCGCCCAGGGCTGGCCGCGCAGATTACCGAACTTGGTCGCAAGCACCACCGCGCTGCGTTTGCCTTTGAGCGCTGTAGCGAGAATCTCTTCGTTGTTGCCGTTGTTGTGATCCGCCGTGTCGATGAAGTTGATGCCGATCTCCATCGCGCGGCGTAAAACGGCGATCGCTTGTCTCTCGTCTTCCTGCTTCAGCTTGCCCTGGAATGGCGGGCAGCCGTAGCCGATGGCGGACACTTTCAAACGATCTTTACCGAGAAACCGGTACTGCATGGATGATTTGCGTTGCTGTGCGCGGTAGCACGCTGCGCCCCGACAATCATTCAACCGCGAATTGTCATATCGAGCTCAGCGAGAAATCTTTCTTGTGTTTGCAAGGTTCATCGGAGCAAAAAGCTATCCAGAGATTTCTTTTTGAGTCGAAATGACAGAAATCGTTAGAACCGGTGCGCAGAGCGCACCCTGCGATCTTTCGTGTGCTTTGTGTCGTCGTGGCGAGCGACAGTGACGACGCTGAAGCCCGTCACTTCAATAAATACCCGAACTTCTCCCGCGCCTGGCGTACAACCTCTTGGCTCGGCGCGTTGACCTTGGGGAATTTGTCTCTCCATTCATAGGGTCGCGTGGCATCGATCACCATCCGCGAATTGGTAAAATCACGGACTTTACGCTGCTCCGGCGTGAGCCGCGGATCGGCGGGAGTACTGCGCATGCGGCGCAGGACATCGACGGAAGTCGCCGGGTCGTAGCGCGACAACATTGCCCACATGAGCTGATCCAGGTTGGAAACGTCGACATCCTCATCAACCACGATCACCATTTTACAGCCGTAAACGCTCGCCCCGCAGCTTGCCGCCAACACTCCGACTTGCTTTGCGTGTCCGGGATAGCGCTGCTTGACGGCAATGCCGATCAGCATGCGCGACGCGCCGATCTCGTGGGGCCAAACCTGTGTGACGTCGGGCACGCCGGCGTTTTGCAGCTCGTGCTTGAGCATCGCCGAGCGCATGATGGCGCGATATCGCGCCATCTCGTCCGAGCCGCCGCCGATGGGCGGCACTCCTAGGATAATCGGGTCGTTCCGATGATAGATCGCTTCGATCTCCAGCACCGGCTGCGCGCTCTCGTCCGAGGCATAATAGCCAGTCCATTCGCCGAACGGCCCTTCGAATTTGCGATTGTCGTTGTTCAAATAACCTTCAAACACGATTTCCGAATTGGCCGGAAATGGCAGCCCGGTAATTTTCCCGCGCACGCATTCGACCGGTTTTCGGCGCATGCCGCCGACGATATCGTACTCACAGAGTCCATAGGGCTGCTCGGTTCCGGCCATGAAGAAAAACAGCGGATCGCCGCCGAGCACCAACGCAAGCGGCATTTTTTCGCCGCGCTTGAAATATTTTTGCCGGTGCATGTAACCATGCTTGCCGGGAACCATCAGCAAGCTGACGCTCCTCTGGTCTTGAATCATCGCCCGGTAGCAACCCGCGTTCACCCATTTTTCGTCCGGATCCATGGTGACGGAAAAGCAACCGGTGCCGATATACCGACCGCCGTCGTTGACGTGCCAAATGGGAGTGGGAAATTTAAGAATGTCGATATCAGCGCCTTTCAGCGTGTTCTCGAAAACTGGCCCGCTTTCGACGATAACCGGCGCAATGTGCTTGGGTGTCCTTTGATAATGATCGAAATACGCTTGACTCAGATCTTGTTTCGAGAGCCCCTGCGGGAAGCCAAGCGTCATCGCGCGCCGCTTGCCGGCGAAACAGTTGATCAGCAGGCGAAAACCTTTGGGACAGCCGGGCACTTCGTCGAACAGCACGGCTGGACCGTCGTCCGGCGGCACGACGACATCCGTCGCCAAACCGATTTCCTGCTGCCATGATGCGCCCAGAACGGTCTTGACTTCGTCCAGCGCTTCTGCCTCGGCCATCCATTCGCGCAGATCGGTAAACGAAATATACGGCTGGATTTTTGAGCTGTCGAACATGGTTTCTCCTTGTTTTTCGAATCGTAAAAAGCCTATCACAAACCCACGGAGCGACAAAAGCCGCGATTGGGTCCGAGTAGTTGCGCATCGGATAGGACGTCGCAGTTCGGTTGACGCCCGACTTCGCTCAGGTAGAATGGCGTCGGAACATAGTCTTGATTATAGCCGCTTTTGCGAGGAGCGAACGATGATTGTCGATGCCGATGCCCACGTTGTCGAAACCGAGCATACCTGGGATTTTTTGGATGAAGCGGAAAAAAAGTTTCGCCCGCAGCTTTTCAGCTCCACAGACAATCCTAACATGCAGTATTGGTTCGTGGATGGGAAATCAGTGGGTTTTCGGCCGCCGACATTGACCGAGCAAGAGCTGATCGCGCTTTCTAAACAAACTGGCCGCGAGCTCAAAACCGCTCCGGAAGCGCGCGAACTTCGCGATGTCGAGCTGCGCTTGAGGCATATGGACAAGCTCGGCATTGACGTGCAGATTCTCTTCAACACCATGTGGATTGCCCGGGTCGCAGATAAAGCGGCGGCCGAAATTGCACTTTGCAGGTCATGGAACCGCTGGATGGCCGAAGTCTGGAAACAGGGCAATAACCGGCTGCGGTGGTCCTGTGTCGTCCCCGCCATGACGCTCAGCGAAGCCATCGAGCAAATGCGCTTTGCAAAGGAAAACGGCGCGGTGGCTGTCAGTCTTCGGCCGTTCGAAGACGAGAAGCATCTGGTGGATCCCTATTTTTATCCGATCTACGACGAAGCGAAACGACTGAATCTGGCCATCGCGGTGCATATTGCCAATGGCAGCCCGCAGCTCATGGATCAGTTCAAGCCCCGCTACGATCGCATGGGCGGCTTTGCCCAGTTTCGTATCCCGACGGTCATTACCTGCCTATCGTTAATGATGAGCGATGTGCCGAAGAGTTTTCCCAAACTGCGCTGGGCCTTCGTCGAGGCATCCGCCCAATGGGTGCCTTGGGTCGTCAAAGAGGCGATTCGGCGCAGCGGCTCTAGAGGATTTCCCAAGCTGCCGTTCAAAGAATTCAATATTTACGTCACCACCGAAACCAACGACGACTTCGATTACGTCTTGCGCTATGCCGGCGAAGACAATGTCGTTATCGGCACCGACTACGGCCACACGGACGCATCGAGCGAAGTCGACGCCATCGATATTTTTCGCGCCAATGATTTCGTCGGGGATCCGATCAAGAAAAAAATTCTCGACGACAACCCTCGCCGCCTCTATGGACTTTAATTTTCACCGCGCCGAGCAGAGGTAAGCTGGAGCAGCTTCGGTTCCGGTCTTTCGACGATTGACTTGCACAATTTCGTCCTCGTATAGTCGGTCGATTCCGAGGATTGCCTTCTCCATGCCCAAAGACCTGCGCAGTTTCATCTCTGCAGTAGAATCCAAACATCCCGAGGAGATCGCGCGCGTCATCAAACCAATCTCGCCCCGCTACGAGATTACGGCGCTGCTGACCCGTCTCGAAAGATCCAAACGTTTTCCCTTGCTGTTTTGTGAGAAGGTCAACGGCAGCGACGCGCCGGTTGTGATCAATGTTCAAGCCAGCCGCAAACTGATGGCCTTCGCGCTCGAATGCCGGCCGGACGAGCTGGCCGATGCATTCAGCGCACGGCAGAACCAGCCGATTCCGCCCGTCGAGTTGAGCGCCGCACCGGTGCACGAAGTCCTGCGCCTCGATGACGAAGTTGATCTCACACAAGTGCCATTGCTCACCCACTATGACGTCAACGCCGCGCCCTATATCACCGCAGGCATCGTCGTAGCCGCAGATCCTGATACCGGCGTCAGAAATACGAGCTACAACCGCCTGATGCTGGCCGGCAAGCGCGAGCTGCGCATCTTCATGGCCGTCGGCCGCCATCTCTGGACGTTGCACAACAAAGCCGAACGTCGCGGCGAACCTCTGCCGATCGCGATTATTATCGGTGTTCACCCTTTGTTCTCTCTCGGGGCTCAAGCTTTCACTCCGTCCACCGATGACGAGTACGCAGTCATCGGCGGCATGATGCGTGAAGCGTTGCGTGTCGTCAGAGCGAAGACCGTTCCAATTGTCATACCCGCCGATGCGGAGATGGTGATTGAAGGCAGAATTCTTCCGCACATTCGTCGCGAGGAAGGTCCGTTTGGCGAATTTACCGGCCATGCCGTCTCGAAAGACGAACGCCAGGTCGTCGAAGTGACAGCGATCACGCACCGCAAAAACTACATTTTCCAGGACGTGCATGCGGGTTACACCGAACACAAATTGATGGGTGCGGTGCCGCGCGAAGCCGCGCTGATCAAAGCCGTGCGCCAAACCGTGCCGACGGTAAAGAATGTCTGCATGCCGGTGTCGGGCAACTGTAGGTTTCACGCCTACGTGTCGATCGCGAAGCGCACGCCCGGGCAAGCAAAGAACGCGATCTGCGCTGCTTTTGCCTCGGACATGCTGCTGAAGCACGTCATCATTGTCGATGACGATATCGATGTATTCGACGAAGAACAGGTACTTTGGGCAGTGTCGAATCGCTTTCAAGCGGATCACGGCTTGGTGGTCATTCCTAACGCGCAAGGCAGCGAGCTCGATCCTTCTGCGGGCCCCGGCGGGATCAATGCCAAGATGGGCCTCGACGCCACCAAACCCCTTTCCGGTTTTGCGCCGGAATTGCGCGTGCCGGATGAGATTATGAAAAAAATTGAGCTGGAAGACTTCCTGCCAAATTTCCGCAAAAGCTAACGGGCATTTATCTCAAGCAGCAACGATCCGTTCCAAAATTCCGAGCAGCGTTCGCGCCGCCGCACTCTATCCCAAGTGTCCAAACGATCTAGATACCGGCATTCGCGGGTATGAACGTTGGAACTGGGACTTAGTCCAGTCACGACTCAGCGCTTACGTAAGCCAATCTCGCCCCCCTTTCCTCGAGAAAACAGCTTTTGGATTGCGCACGAAGGGGAACATAATGTAACATCGTTCGAAATTTCTAAATTACGTCCTATTTCCAAGCGCTAGTTTCATGCCCAGTATTGGTGATACCAAAGCCCGCTTGCTGCGCGGCATTGTGGAAGACAATATCAATGTCGTTCAGGGAGTGCGGATAAGAAGGGTTGTCCGCCGAGCAACACGCGTCAAGGTTTGGTTGTGGATCGCGATCAGTGGCCTAGCTGTCGGTTATTTGAGCGTGGCCACTCAAGGCGTTTCGCGCGGCGGTGCTCCGACGAGCGCGGTCGCGAAAGCTCCCGCTCCCGCAATAAATCCCATTGCGAGTGAGCCAGTACCAGAGATTGAAGCTCCGCTCGCCCATCCCCGTCCGATCGATCGCAACGCCATCCCTCTCACTCTGAAGACCGTTGTCATCGATCCCGGTCATGGCGGCGATCCGGGCGCCATCGCCGAGTCCGGCCTTGAGGAGAAAGACATCACTTTGGATATTGGCTTACGTTTGCGCCGATTGCTGCAGGAAGCGCCGTTCGAAGTTTTGCTGACCCGTGATACGGATCGCCGCTTGTCACTGGATCAGCGGGTTCAGTTTGCCAACGAAAACAAAGCCGATTTGTTCTTATCGATCCACGTCAACTCGATGGAGCCGCGCACGATTCGCGCTTTGGAAACCTACTATGTCGGACCCACCAACGATCCCCACGCGCTCAATCTCGCCAGCCGCGAAAATAAAGAATCGGGCTACTCCCTTTCGGATTACAAGCAGATCCTGGAAAAAATCTATGTGGATGCGCGCCGCGACGAATCGCGTGCGGCGGCCAGAACCCTGCACAGCGAACTTTTTCACACCCTCAAAGTGGATAATCCCGAGCTGGAGAATCGCGGCGTCAGGACGGCCCCGTTTGTCGTCTTGATCGGCACGCAAATGCCTGCCGTGCTGATCGAGATCGCGTGCCTCTCCAACCCCGAAGAAGTCGAGTTGTTGACAAACCAGCAATATCGGGAAAATATCGCGCTGGCTCTCGCACAGGGCATTCGCCGTTACGCGAGCAGTCTCACCGTAGCCGCCAGGAAAGGCAGTTGATCGATGGAAGAAAGCAACGACAGTCTCTGCGTGGGAATCGATCTCGGCACATCCCGCAGCTCGATCTCCGCCTCCAGTGGCGAACGCCATGTCATCGATAGCTACGTTGGTTGGCCGATGGACATGGTCGCGCGCAAACTGGTCAAAAAATCGGTTCTTGTCGGCCGTGATGCTCTCGATAACCGCCCCATGCTCGATCTACGCCGGCCGCTCGAGCGCGGCATCATGAAAGAAGGTTCCGAGAAAGATCAGGAAGCTGTCCAGGAGATTTTGCGCCACTTGATCGGCCTCGCTGGCATAAAGCCAAAGAGCAAAAACAAAGTGAAGGTGCGCGCGGTCGTCGGCGTGCCCGCTGAGGCATTTCGCGTGAACCGCCAGAACCTGCGCAGTACGATGGAAGGTATTGCCGATAGTGTGATGCTCGTGTCTGAACCGTTCGCGGTCGCCTATGGTCTGGAAGCCTTACTGCACGCTCTGGTAATTGACATCGGCGCCGGAACCGCCGATTTCTGTGTCATGCAAGGACGTTATCCGACCGAAGAAGACCAAAAGACTCTGCCCAACGCGGGCGATGCCATCGACGAGCAACTCATGAAGCTCATCCGTGAACGTCACCCGGACGCGCAATTTTCGATTCATATGCTCCGCGATTGGAAAGAGAAATGGAGTTTCGTCGGTGAACCGAAACAACGGGTCATCGTGAGCGCGCCGATCAAAGGCAAGGCTACCGAAATCGACATTACGCAGGAAATGCGTACTGCCTGCGAAAGCATTCTGCCGCCCATCTGCGAGACCATGACCACTTTGCTCGCCAAAGTCGAACCTGAGTTTCAGGCCAAGGTGCGCAACAACGTCATTTTGGCCGGCGGTACATCGCTGATTGCCGGATTGGCCGACGCCGTCACGCATGCGCTGAGCGAGCTGGGCGGCGGGCGCGCCACCGTCGTAAAGGATCCGGTTTTTGCCGGTTCCGACGGTAGTCTCGCAATCGCGCAGGATGCGTCGAGCTCGGACTGGGAGAAACTCTCGCTTTAGCGCTGGTGCGATAACGGGCTTTATGCGTGACTGGATTTCCGATCTGTTGATCTTTTCCGCCGGAATTACCGGCGGCATCCTCATCAGCAAACTCGAACCTTATTTCCGCGCCGCCAAAAAACCGCGCACTAAAATGATTGCGGCCCGGGCGAGGATTCTCGCGGACATCAAAGAAAAACACGACGAAGAAATTTTACACGAGGCGTTTCGTACCACCGAAGCGATTCGCAAAGAGCTCAACAAGTCGGCGCAATTACTGCGCAAAACCTTGCTTACGGTTAAAGAGCCTGCCGATAATTCAGACAACGGCGAACACCAGCCGTTGGTTCCGTTATCTCGAATCGTCGAACCGAACCGCTCAAATTCCTAACCCGTTCTGCCTCACGAAAGATTGGTCCACCCGCTCGCGGTGCTGCGCGATCATGATTCATTTGACAGCGGTGCGCTCAAGTGGAACATTGACGTGCGAGAAAGCTGATGCAAGTCATTAAGGGGGTTTGGCTGCTGGCGCTCATGCTGCTGCCGGGAAATATTATGGCGGAAGATCTCATCAGAATCGGTTTATTCAACCGCGATGCGGCGATCATCGCCGCCGACAAAAGAGGGTTTCTCAAGCCGGAAAACATTCGCGTCGATATCAACTCGGTCACGGATTCGCCCACGCTGTTGCGCAACTTGATCCGCGGTAATTACGACTTGATTCTGAACAACGCGGACAATGTCATCGCGTGGGCGGAAGGACAGGGCGAAGACCCGCAAAAAAACGATTTCGTGATTTTTCTTGGCGGCACTCAGGGCGTCGATCAAAAGCTGGTCGTGGTTCCTGCGATCAAAGATTTTCCCGACCTGAAAGGCAAGCTCTTAGCTGCCGACGCCGTCACCACCGGTTATGCCGTTGTCGCGATGGCCATCTTGAAGAAGCACGGTCTCGAGTGGAAGCGCGATTACGAGGTGAAGTCCTTTGGCAATACTAGCGCACGCGCCGACGCGATGAGCCGGGCCGAGGCGGCGGGCGCGATGATGAGCTTGGCTGACGAGGAGATCAAAAAACGCGGCTTCAAAGTGCTCGCCGAAGCGCAGAAATACGTCAAGCACTATGCGCGCGGGTTGGGTGCGACGCGGCGCGAATGGGCAAATGCCAATGAAGATCTGCTCGTTCGATTTGTCCGGGCGATGATCCGTGCCACCGACTGGCTGCAGGATCCGAAGAATCAACAGGAGGCGATCGAGCTTCTGCTGAGCGAGACTAAAAACAACAGAGCGCGCGCCGAAGCCATGTATCGACAAACCCTCAGTCCTACCATGGGCCTCACACCACGTAGCCGGATCGATATGGAAGGCATCCGTACGATTATTGAATTGCGTGAAATCGCAGGCTTGATGAAAGCGCCCGTACCGAAACCGGAAAAATATGTCGACGAGAAATTCTACCAAAAGGCGTTGGCTACTCTGACCCGCTAACGATCCTCTCGCGAATCCGCTCACAATAGAGACGAAAGGAGACCGATTCCAATGAGACGCGTATCAATTCATTCGAGCCTAATCACGGCGCTCGTATTGTCGATCACTCTGGTTCGATGGCAGGCCGCAGAGGCGGCGCAATCTCCTCAAGGCAAACCGCTAACGGTTCGCGGCAAGATTGCCGCGGTCGAAAAAGATGCGCTCAAAGTGACCACTTCGGCAGGGGAGGTCATGGTCAAATTGCCCGAGGATGTTCGCGTGACCGGGGTAGAAGCCGCCAAGCTCTCCGACATCTCCTCGGGAGAGTACGTTGGCACAACAGCGGTAAAACAGCCGGACGGAACCCTTAAAGCCCTCGAAGTTCATATTTTTCCAGAAAGCTCGCGCGGCACGGGCGAAGGGCAGCGGCCGTGGGACCTCACGCCCGGTTCGACAATGACTAACGCCAATGTGGAAAAAGTGGAGCAAGTCCCTGTGGAGAAGACCCAAGGACAGTTGCTGACCCTCAAGTATAAAAACGGCGAACAGAAAGTGCTCGTGCCACCCAACACTCCTATCGTGAAAAACGTCGCCGGCGATCGGAGTCTGCTCAAGCCGGGGACCGGGGTTTACATCGCCGCAGTGCGCGGGGACGATGGCACCATCACCGCCACGCGGATCACTGCTGGAGTCGGCGGCGTGATGCCGCCCATGTGAGCAGAGCCGCGGCTTTTTCGCTCGAAGCATTCCCTTACATGAAGTGCTTGCGCCGCGCCGGGTGGGTTTTTATCTGGCTTTTGTGTGCCACGCCGTTACTGGCCAATCCGTACCTCGCTAAACCCGGCGAGCCGCAATCGCCGATTCGTGTCGCTGCCTGCGCTATCAGTGGCGGGTTTATTCACCTCTATACTGCGCTCGATCATCAGCTCTTTGAGAAATATGGTCTGAAAGTCGAGTTTTTACTGGTCAGTGGCGCTGGACTGTCGTTGGCGGCGCTGAGCGCGAACGAGGTACAATTTGTTTACTGCACCGCCGACGCGATGATTCCAAGCCTGGCGGCGGGGGCCGAAGTGAAAATGATCGCTTCTCCATTGCTCGGATTACCGTGGGTCGTCATCGCTCGCAAAGACATCAAGCGGGTCGAGGATTTGAAAGGGAAAAGTCTTCTTGTGATGCGCCCCGGCGGCACCCAGGACAGGCTTGTTTCGGCGCTCATTCAAAAGCTCGGTTTCGGTGCGGAGGAGATTAAGGTTCGGCATACCGCAACCAGCGACCAAATGGATGTTTACACCTCGTTACAGAACGACTTGGGGCAGGCCGCGCTCGTCATGCCGCCCCTCGACGCGCGCGCGAAACACGACGGCTTCAATGTGATCTATCATCTTGATGATCTCGATCTGCCGGCGCTTTACAGCAGTATTTTTACCAATGATCGGATCATGAGAGAGCGGCCTGCCACCGCGCAAAAATTCACGGCAACCATAGCCGAAACCATTCACTTCGCCGAAAAAAATCCCGACAAAGCCAAGGCCAGCGTCAGCAAATATTTCCCCTTTAAAGATCCGGAATCGGCCCAATCGGCATACGACACCTATGCCAAACGACTCGTCAATCGACGTCTGCTTATCCCCGCCGGGCGCGTTTTCAAAACTCTCGAGATGGCGCGCCAATCGGGCGCTCACGTGCGCCGCAAGCCTTCGGAGATTTTTGACAACAGTTTCGCGGAAAATTTAGAGCGGAGCGGATTTTTAAAAGAACTATGGGGCGGCGAAATCCCGGCCAGAAAATGGTGACATCATGCGCGCTGAAACAGCAGGTGAAATTTTTTGCCGCGCATCCGCGCCCTTTCCACACTGGCGTTTGCCGCGATGGACTTCATTGTATTAATTTGATCGGCATCATCGAGGGCGTTCTCCCAATGCGGTTATTGCTTGCCGGGCTGGCATTCTCTTTGAGCCTACTCCCCGCCGTCGCAACCTTCGCAGAAGTTGTTTACATCGGGATATCTACGCCAGGGCTCTATGAGCTGCCCACCGAGATCGCGCAGCGAAAAGGTTTTTACAAAGACGAAGGTCTCGACCCACGCAAGGTTGTGGTGCGCACGAACCTCCAGGTCGCGGCGCTAATTGCCGGTGAGCTTGATTACTCGACCGTGAGCGGCATCATCGCCCGCGCGTCGATCCAGGGCTTGCCCGTGAAGGGGGTCATGGGATGGTTCGACCGGCCGCTCCATATTCTCATCGCCAGGCCGGGATTCAAGCGTTTAACCGACTTCAAGGGAAAAAAGATCGGCGTAAGCTCGATCGGTTCGGCCCCGCATATCATTTTACGCGAAGCTTTGGCGCAAGCAGGAATGAATCCCGATCGCGACGTCACGACCCTCGCCATCGGCGGCTCCGGCGAGCGTCTCGCGGCACTCACCGCCGGCACTGTCGATGCAACACCGCTCGACGTCGCCTACGTCGAGAAGGCTGAGAAACTTGGACTGGTGTCGGTTCTCTATTTCGGCGACGTCGTGCAAACCCGCCTCGGCGGCTTCGGCGTTTCCCTGGACAAAATAAAAAAGAATCCGGCGCAGATTACGCGCACCATCAAAGCGACTTTGCGCGGCGTGCGTTTCATCAGAGACAACAGACCGGAAACTCTGGCGATCATGCGCGACTACCTCCACGTGAGCGCTGAAGGCGCGGCCAAAGTTCACGATTTTGCCATGCGCTCGCTCAACGTGGACGGGTCCGTTGCCAAAGCCACCCTGGATTCGGAGATTCGGTTGGCGAGAGAACAGCTCAAAATCAATGATGAAATCACCGAAGATAGACTGATGGACTGGCGCTTTTTGAAAGAGGCCCAGGCAGCCAAGTAATCGCCACTAGCCGTACAGAAAGGACCACCATGGCTCAGATCAAGCATATCGCGATCCGTACGCATGATGTGCAAAAGACCGCAGCCTTTTATAGGGAGGCCTTCGGCCTCAAGGAAGTGGGCGCTGGCCAGAGCGGAGTTTATCTCACTGATGGTCATTTGAATATTGCGATTCTGAATTTGCGTCCAGGCATGGATGGAGAGTCGATGAAACTGGGCGTCGATCACATCGGCTTTCAAGTCGAAGATATGGACGGAACGCTCGCGCGGATCCAGCAATTGGGCGGCAAACCCTTGAACGAGTCACACCGACCG
>Ga0065712_10068023_pt1 | contig 16944 bp, 13 predicted proteins | sample MisRhiReplicate1_FD_59099 | JGI IMG/M metagenome (GOLD analysis project Ga0065712, IMG submission 59099) | Miscanthus rhizosphere microbial communities from Kellogg Biological Station, MSU, sample Rhizosphere Soil Replicate 1: eDNA_1 v3... | ecosystem: Host-associated > Plants > Roots >...
CAGCCAGTCCGTCACCGGCGCATCCAGGCTCAAAATGCCTTGCTCGCAAAGCTGCAACACCGCCACCGATGTCAGCAGTTTGGTCAGCGACGCCAGGCGAAAACGTGTATCGCGAGTCACACTCACCCGCCGTTCCCGATCCGCCCAGCCCCTGGCGCTGACGTAGCGCAGAACGCCGCCCTGCGCCGCCAGCAATACACCGCCTACGATCTGCCCGGAATCGACCCAGCCTTGCCAGACCTCGGCCAGACGCTGAACCGCCGGCTCATCCACCTGCACCATGAATCACTGCCCCCTCACCGCTCGTGTGAATATCGCGGCGTAGGCCTCAGCCGAATGGCGGATCGGATTGGTGTGCGAGCAACCGTCCGCAAATGCCATCTGACCCACCAACTCGGCGTCCTGATCATGGATGCCGATGTCAGCCAGCGTGTGGGGAATGCCGATCTGCTCGCGCAAGCTCAGCACCCAGTCCATCACGCCGCTGAAACCGGGTTTGGGCAGACGCAGGTAAACCGCCAGATCGTCCATTTGCGGCAACAGGGCGGACCGATTGGCCTCCAGTACATACGGCAGCAGGATGGCGTTGAGCAAGCCGTGATGCTGGTCGTACAGCGCGCCCAGGCTCTGCGCAATGGCGTGCACACCACCCAATCCTCGCTGAAACGCCGCCGCGCCCAGGCTGGACGCCACCAGCATCTGCTGGCGCGCCTCCAGATCCTGTCCGTCCGCGACGACGCGAGGCAGGTACGCCTTGATCATCTGCATTCCCTTCACCGACACTGCTTCAGCCATCGGGTGCCAGGCCGGCGAGCACCAGGACTCCATGCAATGCGTCAGCGCGTCGGCGCCGGTTGCAGCGGTCAGGTGCGTAGGCAGATCCAGCGTCAGGTTGGCATCCAGAATCGCGATGCGCGGCATCATGCGGATGTGCAGGATGGTGCGTTTGACCTGCGCCTGCTCGTCCGTGATCACCGACGCCCTGCCCACTTCGGAGCCTGTGCCCGCAGTGGTTGGCAGCGCGATGACCGGGGCGATGCCCAGCGGGTTGGCGCGCAGATGATTCTGGCCGATGTCCTCGAAGTCCCACAGCGGCCGGGTCTGCCCTGACATCAGTGCCACGGCCTTGGCAGCATCCAGCGCCGAGCCGCCGCCGAAGGCAATCACGCCGTCGTGGTCGCCCGCCTTATAGGCTTCCAGCCCGTCGGCAACATTGGTGCCGGTGGGGTTGCCCTTGACCCGGTCAAACAGCCCGCAATGGCCCAACTGTTGTCGGCAGTCCTCTACAGCGCTACGGATCATGTCCGTACTGCCCAGAAACCGATCGGTGATCAGCAGTGGACGTTTGATGCCTGTCACACGGCAAGCGTCAGCCAGCTCTACGGCGCGCCCGGCGCCTGCGCGAATGGAGGTCGGGTAATGCCAGTCATTGTTGTACATGGTGTCGTTCCTTGAAATCAGTTGATCAGACCGGCCGGCAAAAGGCCGATCAGCAGGCGAATACCGAACGCGATCATGAAAAGCCCGGTCACGATGTCGATGGCCTTTTTCATGCGCTGATAACGGGCCTGCACTGCCGGAATCGAGAACAGCGTGGCCAGCAGCACGAACCAGGAGATCGCCAGAATGGCAATGATCGACACCCCGGCCGTGCGCACCCACATCGGCATGCCCGGCGTGGTCACCGTGGTGAACACGCTGGTGTAGAACGCGAGCGCCTTGGGGTTGGTCAGGTTGGTGAACAGGCCGAAACGGTAGGCACGGCTGAGACTGCCGATGCCCAGCGCGCCAATGTCGCGAGGTTTGGGCTGGCTGCCCGCGCTGCGCAGGCTCTTGGTGCCCAGCCAGGTCAGGTACGCCCCGCCCAGCAGTTGCAGGGCCGGTTGCAGCCAGGGCAGTTGTTGAAATATCAGGCCCAGCCCGGTGGCTGCGAGCAATGCCCAGAGGATGCTGCCCGAAGCAACACCCAGTCCGGCACAGATGCCTTGTTGCCGAGACTGGCTGAACGACAACTGGGTGATGACCAGAAAGTTCGGGCCGGGACTGATGATCAGGACAATGAAAGCGCCGGCGAGCGCCGTCAGCAGAGTGATCTCGTACATATAGCCAATTCCTTTTAGAGGGTTGAAAAAGAGGTGATGGGAAGCGAGTCGCAGCGATTGGCTGACAGCGCATCGAGGCACGTCTCGGCCACCTGCCGCGCCTCGATCAGCGCACGGCAGGTCGGGTCTGGCGTGGGCACGTAGTGGTTGTAGAAGGTGCAGCCTTCGACGATCGGCCCCAGTGCCCAGAGGCGCGAATGAACGCCGCCGTCGGCACGCACGACGTGCCCGGACGGGACCGTCGCCACTCCGTCAGCCGGATACGCATGAGCGGGACGAACAAGGCCCTGACGCAGCAGGTCGTTCAACAGCGGATCGCGACGGGAAGAAAGACCGTGGTGCGCCACACGCGCCCGGATCAGCGTGTCGAACGGCACAGGCGAACCGGACGCATCCTCCATGGGCGGCAGGACGGTCACGACACCGGCCTGGATCAGCGCCAGCAGGTCTTCGTAACGCTCTTTCTGCGGGCCGCCGACCAGTCGATTCGACAGCCCGGCCCACTGGCCATAAAACGCCAGTGTCGATGCGTCACTCAGGCCGCCGCGATCCGCCACACGCCGCAGCAGGTCGCGATAATCACGCCACACCTCCAGCGCCTGACGAACCGGGCTGCTCGCGGTGCCCAGGCGACTCAACGCCAGCTCACGCGCGATCCAGCGTTCGAACCACTGCGCATACGATTCTTCATCGCCACACCAGCGCTCGGTGACCAGCCACTGTTCGGGCTCGAACTCGCCCCACTGTTCGGTCAGCGCGTTGAACAACCCGTGCCGCGAGGCCCGATCAGTCGCGCTACCGAGCTTCTGCTGCAGCAACTGCAACTCCCGAGGCGCGTCGAGCCGGACTCTGGCCTGCCAGAACAGCGCGCACATTTCGTCCTTGATCAACGGCAGCACGTCACGCTCGAAATCGAGCCGACCGGTCGCGCTCTGCTGGCGCAGTTCGACAATGGCTTCAGCGGTAAAGAACGTTCTCGGCAGCGCAGCATGGACAGAAGGATGCCATTGGGGCCGGGCGTGAAAGGGCAACCCTGAGCGCGAATACAGCGATATCCTCGGCTCCAGCCCGGACGGCAGGTAGCGCCAGCCTGCAAAACCTGGATCAGGCACATAACGCCCGCCGCGCCCCTCAGTGAGCTGCGCCAGGGTGTCCATCGCAGTCAGGCCGAGCCCTTCGATCAATACCGACTCGCCGATGGCAGGTCGCTCATCTGCCGCTGACGAGTGGCCACAGGTCAGCAGCACTGCATCGACATCCAGTTCACGAACCGTCGTTTGCAGGCGAAAACCTGCATCGACAGCCCGTTCACGACAACCAGTGACCACTTCGGCGTGGTGGCGCACTTCGACATGCGCAGGGCATTGCTTGAGCAGAAAGCGATAGCTGTCCTGCAAATAACGCCCCAGCAGTTTGCGCGGCACGAAGTCGCCGAACGCAACCGGCCAGCCCTTCCCGTCCGTACTGACATGGCCTCGTTCATCGAGCGTGACTCCCTTGGCCTGGCACCACTGTAAAAAAGTCCATCCTGCGGGCTCGCAGACCGGAAAGGCCGACGAAAACGCCGAGAGCTGACCCGCCATGGTGTTGAGCATCAGGTAATCCGGCTGCTCGGCAAGGTGCAGGCCGCTGCCGGGCGTCCGAGGATCGAATACCTCGATGCACAGCCGTTGCGCACCGGTTTTGCGACTCAAACCTATCAACTGTTCCAGAGCGCTGAGGCCACGCGAGCCCATGCCGATGATCGCGATCGAACGCGGCTCAGGTTCGAACTGCCGGACAGGCAGTTCGAACCGATCAAGAGAAAGTGTCTGCATGTCGATCACCAGCGGTTCGATTCGAAGAAGAACTGCGGCATCGGCAAGGCACTGCCCTCGGCCACGGCCTGTCCGTAGATCCGCTGCCCTACGGCCAGGTCGAGTACGCCCAGGCCGAACGGCGAGAAGATCGAAGCCCGATCCGGGCTCAGCTCTACCTGCCCGGTCATGAGTTGCGCCAACGTGCCGGTAATGAACGAACGGTCCTGATACTGCTGCACCGCCAGGTCAGGCGAGGTCTGGGCTTTCAGGCAATGCTCGACGTCATCCAGAATGTTGTTGGCGCAGGCAATCACCTCGGGGCCAAGATCACGTAGCGAGATGTTCAATACCAACTGGCCCGGCCGGAACACCGGCTCCAACACATAAGGACTCGGCGCCGTGGTGGCGAACACCACCACATCGGCCTGCAGGCTGTCGTCCAGGGCTGCCAGCTCACTGACCAGTCGATGCCGGTTCGCGGCGTGATCGACCAGCGCCCGTGCCGAATCGGGGTGCTGATCGAACACACTCACCCTGCCCAGCGTCCAGCCATCGCTGACGAACATGTCCAGAATGCTGCGCGCAATGAATCCGGCACCAATGAACGCCATGCGCGGGACGTGTTTGTGATGACGATTCATCCAGCGCGCACCCAGCACTGCAGAGGCTGCGGTACGCATGGCGCTGATTCGCGACGCTTCCAGGCAGGCGAAGGCGTAGCCGGTCTGCGGATCGTTGAGGACCAACACGGCCGAAGCGCGTTGCAGACCCGAGTCCGTATTGCCGGGAAAGCTGGAAATCCACTTGATGCCACTGACCGGCTGCTCCCCGCACAAGCTGGCAGGCAGCGCGATGATGCGGTTGGCCGGTGCCTCGGGAAACCGCAGAAAGTAACTGTCGGGGTTGATCGTCCGGCCTGCTTCATGGGCCAGATAAGCGTCTTCGACGTCATTGATGCAGGCCTGAGGATCCGCCGCCAGCAGCCGCGCGACCACTTCACCGTCGATCACATGGAACGGCGCCTGACGCGAGCACTCGGTTGCCAGATAGGTGGTCCAGTTCGGCATGATCGGCATGTCCGCCAGGGTCATGTTCAGCACGTCGCTGCCGAAATGCCGTTCGACCCAAAGGTCGTCATACAGCGTGTCCAGATAGCGCTCACCCCAGTCCGGCGACAGAGCCACCACCACCGAACCGGGTTCGATGCGGTCGCGCCAGGCGTGAACAGCCGCCGCAACCGTGGCGGTCGAGCCGCCGACCAGCAGACCTTTGGTGCGCGCCAGAATCCGGCACATGGCAACGGTGCGCGACTCAGGCACCATCTCCAGCGCATGAACACCGTCGGCATTGAAAATCGGTGGACGCTGACTGGTGCCCAGACCCGGAATATAGCGACGGCTGGCGGGAGTGTTGAAAGTCACCGAGCCGACGCTGTCCACGGCAATGATTTTGGTGGTCGGATGATGGCGCTGAAAATGCTGAAGGCAGCCCATCAGGGTGCCGGTGGTGCCTGCGCCGACGAACAGGTAATCGACATGCCCGAAATGCTGGCTGATCGAGCGCGCCGTGGTGCGTGCATGGGCGCGCGGGTTGGCCGCGTTTTCGTACTGGTTGAGCCATACGTAACGCGAGTCACTGCCGATTTTTTCGCGAATCAGCGCGATGCGCGTGCCGAGGAAACCTCCATTTTCGTCCGGCGTCTCGACCCGGATGACCTCGGCGCCGTAAGTGCGCATCATGCGAATGTTGTGGTTGGAGCTGTTGGGATCGACCACGCAGGTGAAACGAATCCCGCGTTCGGCGCAGAGCATGGCCAGCGCCACACCCAGGTTGCCCGACGACGATTCGATCAGAATCGTGTCCGGGCCGATCAGGCCGCGTGATTGCAGGTCATCCACCAGGCCTACGGCGGTCTTGAGCTTGATCGAACCCGCCGGGTTGAGGGATTCCATTTTCAGGAAGAAGTCATGCCCAAGCCCCGAGACCTTGAGAAAGGTCCGGTCGTGAATAATGTCGCAAATGGTGTCGTACATGGGGGTCACTTCCACTGTGCCAGCAACGGTGCATCGGCCGCGCACTCGACGGCCTGTTCAAGGGCATTGGCGATGCGTTCGGCGCGCAGGGCCATGAGGGAAAACGACTGGCTGTCGCTGATACCGTGGCTGCGCTCGGAAAGGCCGTTGACCCAGAGGTTCACGTCGCAGTCTTCGTCCATCGCGACGCGGTAATCCCGGTCGATCAGCAGACCGCCGTCCAGGTCCGCCTTGAGCCAGGGTTGCAGCCCGCTCAGCAACGGCGGAATCAGGTATTGCTCGTAGCCGGTGCCCAGCACCACAGCGTCGACTTCCAGCACCTGGGTGCGCTGACTGAAGGTGTCGGTGACCTCGACGCGATAACCGTTTTCGGCCTGCTCGATGGACGAGACGACGCTGTAGCCGTAGGTGTGCAGACGTTTGCGTCCGGCAATGGCGTCCTCGTAGATCAGTGAAAACAGCTTCTGGCTTTCGTCCGGGTCGATGCCCGCATAGTTGGTCGAACGGCTCCAGTCGAGAAAGCGATGCCGCGCTGCGTGGTTGAGGCTGTGAAAGTAGTCGACGTGATCCGGCGCAAAAACGCGGTTGGGGAACTGTCCCAATTGGGTCAGTTTGAAACCGGCAGAACGGTGCACCGAGTGCACCTCGATGCCCATGTCACGCCCCACCAGTTCCAGCACCGATTCGCTGGCGCTCTGCCCCGAACCCAGCACCAGCCAGCGCTTGGGCAGGTTTTCACCGAAGGCTTGCAGGCGGGTCAGGAATTGCGAGGTATGGAACAGCCTCGGCCCAGTCAGCGTCTGGAACATCACTGGAATGCGCGGCGCACTGCCGCTCGACAACACGACGTTGCGGGTGGTGAAACAGGTATCCGGCGTACGGACTTTCAGCTCGCAAAGCCGGCCGTTGCGGAGTACCGGAGCGATTTCGGTGACCTGCGAATTGAAGTGGGTATCGCTATCGACCTGCTGCGACACCCAGGCCACGTAATCCGACCATTCATGTCGGCTGGCAGGCCGGCCCAGAAGGCCGAAGTCGAACATCCGGCCTTTGCTCTTGAGGTACATGGCGAACGAGAAGCGGCTGCGCGGATTGCGCGGAGTGACCAGGTCGCGAAACACGTGATGATTAATGTCAGTCCCGGCGAGCAGCAGTTCCCGATGCCACTGGGTGTCCGCTGCGGCTTCCAGAAATCGCATCGAAAGCGCCGCCAGCGGGCTGTTATCTTCCCGCGCATCTTCGAAGGCGCAGGCCAGAGCGATACCCGCCGGGCCGAAACCGATGCACACGGCGTCCGATTGATAAGGGTGTGGTGTTGAATGACCCATGAGATTCCCATCCTTAGAGTTGGCATAAAGCCTTGAAAAAGCGGTCGTGAAGATCAGAGAGGTTCTGCAATCAGCCCCTCGGGACCGACTCTCCAGACGCTGTTGAATGCACTTCGGTACTCGCCCTGATCGAAGCTGACCGCGCCCAGGGGCGTGTTGAAGGTGGTGTGGTTGAGCACATCCAGCAGCTGTTCCCTGCGCCACGCGCTGTTGGCCAAGATTGCCAGCACGTAAAGCATGAGCAGGCTTTCCCGGTAATAGGTCTGCGGCGCGGTGCCGAACAGCGACCGGTGCAGTGCGTGCGATATGTCGTTCTGCAGCGGGCCGGGCGGCACGCCGAAGCCGATGACCCAGGTGTTGCTGTCATGCGCAGGCGCGCAGCCCAGATGTGGCGAAGCTGCGTCGTCGGTCAGGATCAGCGGCCGCGTACTTCCAGCCTGGCGTCGTGCCTGCCAGTGCTCGCGGCTGGCGCGCAGACGCCCGGCGAACACTTCCACATCGGCGTGCTCGCGCTCGCTCACGATTTGCAGGCCAGCGGTTTCAAGTGCATCGCCAATCGCCACGACCAATGCCTGGCCATGGGCGCTGTCATCCGCTTGAAGGTGCACCGAGCGCCAACGGCGTGCCGACAGCCAGGCCGTCAGGTCCGAGGCCAACTGTCGGTCGGACGGACAAAACCGAAATACATTGGGGTGCTCGACCGTGAGTCGATCAATCGTCGCCGCAGGTGTCAGCAACGCTATACCCGCCCGTTGATACAGCGGAGCTGCGCCGATGGCGGCATCGGACGAAAAATGACCAATGACCAGATCCGCCCGCCAGTCGATCATCTGTTGCGCCACCTCGGCACCCCGACGGGCGTTGGCACCGTCATCCAGAAAGTGCCACTGCACGCGGCCCAGTCCCGGAACAACGTTGCGCGCCACGGCGAGCGCCCTGAGAAAAGTGCGCGCATGGGGCGTGTCATCCGGGTCGAACAGTGCACTGACGCCGACCCGCAAGGTTTCAGGCGCCTGCAACATGACGCTCATGGCTGCACTCCCTGCCGACCCGCGCTGCGCTGCAACGAATCCGGCGCAAGTGCGGACCAGCCATGACACGACGCACGTTGTCCGGAAACGCGCTCACGCAATTGCTCGAACGCGATCTGCGCAATGCCCGGCGCGAACTTGAAGCCCAGCCCGGACATGCCGGCCGCTACATAGATCGGGCTCTGTTCGTCACAAAAGCCCAGCACCGGGCGACCGTCCGCGCTGTAGCTGTCGAAGCCCGGCAGAACGTCCAGCACACGAACCTGCGCCGCCCAGGCGTCGGACAACTGCGCAACGCGCTTGCGAGCGTCCTCGACATGGCGTGCGTCCGGCAGTGCCAAATGCTCCGGCCACACACCGCTGTCGCGCAGGCCGCAACCGGTCTGCACGATGTTGCGGGTCAGCGGGATGCCGTAGCTCTGGGTAACGGCATCGATCACCGGCATGGACCACTCGCTGTCGGTCATGACCCGCGCCAGCGGAATCGAGCGTGCTTCTAGCGCCAGGTGCGGCACCAGACGCTGACTCCAGGCTCCGGCCGCCACCACCACAGCGCGACAGCGCAAGGTCGCATCACCCAGTTCGATGTGCACCAGGTCGCTGGACCGGCAGTCGATGGACTTGATCTCGCGATGCTCCAGCAGCAAGCCGTGCTGGCGCACCACGCCACACAACGCGGCCACCGCCTGACGCACATTGCCGACACAGGCCTGCGGCTCGAACAGATTGACCCGCTCTTCGTCCGCAAACCGCGGATAACGGCCGCCATCCAGCTCGCGACTGCTCAGCAGGCGCATGGGGTATTGCTCGCTGCCGTAGTGCTCGATGGCGCGGCACAGGTTGTCGAGTTGATCGGGTGCGGCCCGGTAGATCACGCCGGTGCGCCTTAACGCCTGATGGTAGGTGGTGGCGAACACGCCCTCTTCCATCTTGCCGATGGAATAAGCCGCCAGGTCCATCAGCAGCGGGTCGTTGTCGTACAGACGCACCAGCCCGCCCGAGTAGCCGCTGGCCCCGAGGCTGCCTGCTGCACCCTTGTCGATCAGCGCGACCGACATTCCTGCGCTGCACAGCTTCGCCGCGATACTGGCACCGGTGATTCCAGCGCCAATGACCGCTATTTCATGTTCGATGAACATCGTGAAGAGTCCGTTCAGATGGAGTATTCGGCAGCAGAGCCCGACATGACCGTGGCATTGACCCGCGCTTCGGGCAGATTGAAGGCGCTGACGATCCGCGCCGACATCTCGGGAATCAGCGCCTTGCCGATGACCGCAATGAACGCTGCGAGATGGCTGACCGGTCGACCTTCCGCCAGCCGCGTGCGGGTGATGGCGATCACATCCAGCAGCACCTGCGCCATGCCTTTCATGGAGAAGTGATTCGGCTCGCAGGCCTTGCTCCACTGCAGACGCAGCGCTTCCAGCAAACCGGCATCGGCCCCGCACACGCCAGTCCACCAACTGGTGTCGTTCTGCGCACCGGTTGCAAGCAAGGCCGGGAAAACCGCTCCGAACACCTCCGCGCGCCATTGCAGGAAATGCTGCAGACGGAAGTCGCCCTCGCTCTCCTCCGGCGCAATGCTCGCCAGGTACAGACGAGCGCTGTCGGCGCAGGCTTCGCGCGCCAGGTCTCCGACCCAGATGGCGTGGTTGCGGCTGGTCGACAGATTGAGTCCGTCCAGTTTGAGGAACTGATTGGGTACGAAACGTTGCTGAACCCGAATGTCATCCATCACCGACAGCTGCGCCGGGTAGACGACGGCGTGGCTGAATACGCAATCGAAGCCAAGAAAATGCACCAGCGTGCCCTGCCCCGACTGCCAGTACTGACGGAACAGCTCCGGACGACCGATGCGATCGGCGTATTCGCGAAACGCAGCCATGTAGCCGGGCAGTCCCATGAACCAGGTGTGCACGCGGCACGAGCCGTCGGCCTGAAGATCGAGCCCGCCATCGTGCGGACGCGTGACGCCCCAGTCGTGGATGTGCTCCAGCGTGTCGCGCAGCCAGGCATTCAGCGGACTTCGCCACTGGCGATCCAGCAGCCGGTCACGGAGCGCGGGCTTGCAGGCTGCCAGTTTCAGGAACGCGCGATGTGCGGTTTTCCATTGCGAAGGCTGTTTGCACAACTTGCAGTGCAGTCCCGTCATCAATTGCGCGTCAGGCGCCTGCGCGCAGTTCTCGCACTGGCTGGCATCAGACTCGACACCGCAATAGTTGCAATTGCCCCGCGCAAACGCCTCGTAACCCCAGACGTCGCAGTCAGGGCAGTAAGGTTCGCTGGAATCGCGAAATTCGATCAGCCCTGCGTCGCGGACCTTGCCGAACACCTCCGCAACGGCCTCGGCGAACCAGTGGTTGTCGTAAGGGCGCATCCAGTTGTCCGGCTGGATATTGATCGCGGCCAGCGAGGCTTCGATACGGTCGGAGTTGCGATTGGCAAGTTCTACCGGATCGATTCCGGTCTCCAGCCCCTTGCGCAACATGTAGGACTGATAGTCGTCCGAATAGGACAGCAGCACACAGTCGTGGCCGCGCTGACGTTGCACCCGGGTGAAGACATCGGCTGCCAGAAACGGACCTGCTATATGGCCGATGTGCAGATCGCCATTGGGCGTAGGTGGCGTGATGGTGACAATGAACTTAGTCATCGAGGCACCCCGTGGTTTCGCAGTGCTGTTCGACAAACGCATTCACGTAGTTCATGTCCCACCACACCACGTAGAAATGAAAGGCCTCATCGGAATCATTGATGACGTAATGATTGGTATGTTTCGGAATGGCCGCTATGTCGCCCACATCGAACGGCATGACCTTGTCGCCCACCACCAGCCGGGCACTGCCCTTGATGGCAATGAAGATCTCCTGATCGATCTGGGTATGCGCCTCGCTGCAGGTGCCCGGACGCACCACACACCAGCCGCCTGCAAACGGCATCGGGTAGCCTTCCCAGGGCAACAGACGACTACCGTCGAGCCCATACTCATGTACCAGGGCGTCGAAGTCGGTTTTACGGTGTATATCGAACTTTTCCATGCTCAGACCCGTGTGTTGTGAGTGGGGCAAAGCATGAAATTCGCTGCAACAATTGGCTATCCGATCCCTTGATAGGTCGCAGCGGTCGAATCGAATTTCCGGATGGCTGGGCGCGCAAGCAGCCGCAGGCACGCACTGAAAGCCAAGCCAGGTATTCGCTTTGGGAAACTGAGAAACTTGGAGGAGAACGATGCAGCAAAAGCTTTCTCGCAGCCTTAGTGCATCTTAAAGTTAGTGGACATGTCAGCGCTTTAAAGCAGCTCAACAGACTTAGACATTGCCCAAGTTTCAGCACGTTATGGACGGTGATAGTCACTATCGACAATGCTGATAATCGATTTCTGGCGGCCAGTGTTACTGTTGCCGTCGATGAATGAACATGTTTCCCGGCGGCGCGAATCCGCATCGCGATACCGATGAATACCTGCTCTTCTTCATCACTCCTTTGGTTAGATCTTTAAGCCACCCCACACCCCAGTGAGGTGGCTTTTTTTTGCCTGTGGTTCGAGGCTACAGATCGAAGCGGTCCACCACGTTGCGTCGCTCGTTCTCGCTGCGCATGTCGTAGCTGGCAGTGGTTGCGATATGCGTGTGATGCGCCAGCTTCTGAGCGATCGACAAATCGTATTCTTCGATGACCCGCGTGATGAACGAGCGTCGGAAGTCGTGGGGCATGATGTTGACGCCCACCTGTTGCCCACGCTGTTTGGCGATGAAATAGATCGCATGCTTGGTGATGCGCTCACGGGTAATGTTGCTGCCCCGGCGAATCCGGTTGAACAGGAACGGGTCATCGTCCTGCCCAAGCGGCAGACAGGAGCGGCGCAGCTCCAGCCAGTCATTCAAGGCACCAAATGCCCACTCTGGCGCGTATTTGATCAATTGTTTGTTGCCCTTGCCCATCACCCGCAGGCTGCGCTCGGAAAAGTCCACCTGAGCCAGGTCCAGATTCACCGATTCCGACTTGCGCATCCCAGAACCATAGAGAATCGCGATGATCGCCGCGTCCCGCCGACCTTGCGGCCTGGGATCGGCGGCGCAGACGTCCATCAACTCACGGATCAGCGTGCGTCTGATGTTCCGCCCCTTGGCGAGACGCGTACCGTTGACCGGCTTGATCGAGCGGATTTTCAACAACTGATCGTGACTGATCAGGTCATGACGCCACGCCTCGTTCATCACACCGCGAATGGCGTTGACGTACAGCGATGTGGTGTTCGGCGCGTAGTCGTCTTCACGCAGCGCCGAAACCAGCGCGGTGACATGACCGGGTTGCAAGGTGTGCCAAGGGATGTCGAAGATATCGACGTCGGCCATTCCCAATCGGTCGGCGGCGTCCTGCAGAACGTACTTCATGGTCAGCCGGCTGGAAGGAGCGAGACGCGCCAGATAGAGCTGCAGCGGATTGCTGACATCCGGCAGCGAAGGCGATTGCCGGGGGCTTGCAGCCTGGTCGGAGGATGGATCGTGCGACATGTCGGGCAAGGCCTTTTTGGTGCAAGTGCAGGCGAAGCGGCCCTGTACTTTTCAATCAATTCGAAGCACTGACTTTAGCACGCTGTAAACGATCAGGGATCTCAAGCGCACTGATCGTGCCCACGCTGCGTGGACATGCATCCCGTGACGCTCTGCGTCACAAATGGCACAGACTGCGGATTCATTGAGCCAAGCGCATGGCTCAAGTCACCTTTTCGCCCTTAGAGAACTTACTTGAGGGCCAAAGTGAGCAACACCCCCTGCCACAAGCCAGCGCTATCAATCCATTCCCCTATCGACCCGTATCCACCACCACGCGGCCGCGCACCTGACCGGCAATCAGTTGCGGCGCGATATCGATCACCTCACTCAGGCCAATTTCGCGGCTGATCAGTGGCAGCAACGAAGTATCCAGATCGGTGGCCAGTCTGGACCAGGCTTCAAGACGATCAGCCTGAGGCCGGGTGACGCTGTCGATCCCGGCCAGCGTGACGCCGCGCAGAATGAACGGCGCGACCGATCCGGGGAAATCCATACCCTGCGCCAGACCGCAGGCGGCAACGATGCCACGGTACTTGATCCCGGCGCAGACGTTGACCAGCGTGTGGCTGCCCACCGAATCCACTGCAGCGGCCCACTGCTCTTTCGCCAAAGGACGACCCGGCTCGGAGAGCGTCGCCCTGTCGATGATCCTCGCAGCGCCCAACTGTTTCAGGTAGTCACTCTCCGCAACGCGTCCTGTAGAGGCAACGACCTGATAACCGAGCTTCGCCAGAATGGCGATGGTGAAGCTGCCCACGCCACCATTGGCCCCGGTGACAAGCACCTCGCCGTGTTCGGGCTTCACGCCATGCTTTTCCAGCGCGATCACACTCAGCATCGCCGTGTAACCTGCCGTGCCGATGGCCATCGCCTGGCTGGGCGTGAACGCCTCCGGCAGCGGAATCAGCCACTCGCTCTTCAGCCGGGCCATTTGCGCGAGACCGCCCCAGTGCCCTTCACCCACGCCCCATCCATTGAGCAGCACTTTATCGCCCGCCTTGAATGCCGAGGCCTGACTCTCCTCGACGATACCCGCCAGATCGATCCCCGGCACCATGGGAAAGCTGCGAACAATGGGGCTCTTGCCGGTCAGCGCGAGGGCATCCTTGTAGTTGAGCGTGCTGTGGGAAACGCGCACGGTGACGTCGCCTTCGGGCAGGTCTGCCTCGTTCACCGCAGTCAGTTTCACGCGGTAACCCGACTCGTCCTTATCAATCACAATGGCGTTGAATGTGCTTACAGGCATGGGCGCCTCCAATTTAGACCGATCGTCTTTAAATAGATCAGAAAGCTCATTGCGGCAATCCGCGAAGAAAACCGGCAATGAATGTGTTCAACGGGGTATCGCTTTTGACCAGCCGGGCACGCAGCACGGCGCCCTCCCAGCCAATCCAGAAAAACGCAGCCAGTTCGTCGCAGTCTGCATCCCTGGCCAGTTCGCCATGCTTCTGCGCGGTTCGCAGGCAAACGGCGAGCCTGTACTGCCAATCAAGGAGTGTCTGCTCCAGCACCTCGCGGAAGGCTTCGGGCAACAGGCAGATTTCCTGCCCCAGATTGCCGACCATGCAGCCACGACGATAATCGTGACGAGCCATACCGGCCTTGGCGCTCTGCACGAAACCGACCAGCCGTTCCAGTGGCGACAGGCTTTCGTCCAGAAACCAGCGGTCCAGCCGTTGCGCGAAATATCGGCAGTATTCGTCCAGAACCGCGCGGCCGAAAGCTTCCTTGCTGGGGAAGTAGTGATAGAACGATCCCTTGGGAACGCCTATTTCTTTCAGGATGTAGTCAATGCCGGTAGCCGAGAAGCCCTGCTCCGTCAGCACTTCAAGGCCGCGGCGCAGCAGCGTCTCACGGGTTTCAAGGTTGTCCCGGTCCACTTTGGGTGGACGCCCGGGACGGCGCGGCTGGACAGCCTGATTGAGTAATGTGGTCATGGAGGGGATATTAGACCGATCGTCTTTTATGTCAATCGAACATTGGGCAGGGGCTCGCTCACATTGGGTGAGCTGACCCGAAAACTGGCGGACAGCACACTGTGCATTCTGAACCGCGCTCGAAACATCGCTTTCAGAAAGGTGGAACATCGCTATATATTTAAATATATAGCGAAACGCCTCCAGTCCGGTGGCGTGCCTTCAATCTTCCGGAGTGGCTGCATGTTAGCGTCCCCGCTTAAAAACCTTTTGAAATTCACCGCGTTCGCCGCTGCCATCTCAAGTGCCACTTCCGCCCTGGCTGACGAAGTCCAGGTCGCTGTAGCCGCCAATTTCACCGCACCGATCCAGGCCATCGCCAAGGACTTCGAGCGCGACACCGGCCACAAGCTCGTCGCTGCGTTTGGTGCCACAGGCCAGATCTATACTCAGATCAAGAATGGCGCGCCATTCGAAGTATTCCTGTCCGCCGATGACACCACGCCTGCGAAGCTCGAACAGGAAGGCGACACCGTCAAGGGTTCGCGCTTTACCTACGCGGTCGGGACACTGGCGCTGTGGTCGCCGAAAGACGGCTATGTCGACGATCAAGGCGACGTGCTCAAGGGCAATCAATATGAGCACCTGTCCATCGCCAACCCCAAGACTGCTCCTTACGGGCTGGCCGCTACCCAGGTACTGAGCAAGCTGGGCTTGACCGATACCACCAAAGCGAAAATCGTTGAAGGCCAGAGCATCACTCAGGCGTACCAGTTCGTTTCTACGGGTAACGCGGAACTGGGCTTCGTGGCCCTGTCGCAGATCTACAAGGACGGCAAACTGACCAGCGGCTCGGCATGGATTGTCCCGGCAGCCCTGCATGACCCGATCAAGCAGGACGCGGTGATCCTCAACAAGGGCAAGGACAGCGCCGCTGCCAAGGCGTTGGTCGACTACCTGAAAGGTCCGCAAGCGGCTGCCATCATCAAGTCGTACGGATATCAGCTGTAAATGCCACTGGGAAGCGCCGACATCGCGGCGATCTGGCTGACGCTGAAGCTCGCCTCGCTGACCACCGTGATCCTGCTGGTGATCGGTACGCCCATCGCGCTGTGGTTGTCGCGCACCGACTCTTGGCTCAAGGGTCCGGTCGGTGCCGTCGTCGCCCTGCCCCTCGTTCTGCCGCCGACCGTCATTGGCTTCTATCTGTTGCTGTTGCTCGGCCCCAACGGTGCGGTCGGTCAGTTGACCCAGAGTCTGGGGCTGGGAACGCTGACGTTCAGCTTCACCGGGCTGGTCATCGGCTCGGTGCTCTACTCGATGCCCTTCGTGGTGCAACCGCTGCAGAACGCTTTTTCAGCCATCGGCACGCGCCCGCTGGAAGTCGCCGCAACGTTGCGGGCCGGCCCTTGGGACACGTTCTTTCATGTCATTCTGCCGCTGGCAAAACCCGGCTTTATTACCGGGGCGATTTTGGGGTTCGCGCATACAGTCGGTGAATTTGGGGTGGTATTGATGATCGGTGGCAACATACCCGAAAAGACCCGCGTGGTGTCGGTGCAGATCTTCGACCACGTCGAATCCATGGAGTACCTGCAGGCACACTGGTTGGCCGGGTCGATGCTGGTGTTCTCATTTCTGGTTCTGCTGGCGCTTTATTCCAGCGGCAAATCCAAAACGGGATGGAGTTGATCGATGGCCTCGCCTGTCGAAGTGCGCTTGCACATGAGCTACCCGGACTTTCGCATGGACCTGGATCTGGTGCTGCCCGGCTCCGGCGTAACCGCGCTTTATGGCCCTTCCGGCTCCGGCAAGACCACTTGCCTGCGCTGTATCGCCGGTCTGGAAAAAGCCCCGCAGGGCGTTATCCGGGTCAATGATGAGGTGTGGCAGGACAGCGACAAGGGCGTCTTTGTTGCGCCCCACAAGCGTCCCATCGGCTATGTGTTTCAGGAAGCCAGCCTCTTCACGCACCTGTCAGTCAGGGAAAATCTGGAATTCGGCTTCAAGCGGATCGCCCGCAATCAGCGCAGCATTCAGCTACAGCAGGCTGCCGAGTTGCTGGGCATCGATCACTTGCTCGAACGGCGCCCTGACAATCTCTCCGGCGGCGAGCGTCAGCGGGTCGGCATTGCCCGCGCGCTACTGACCAGTCCGCGCCTGATGCTGCTTGATGAAC